>Ga0326511_10000155_pt1 | contig 54876 bp, 87 predicted proteins | sample 0_2496_0518_D_FD_203701 | JGI IMG/M metagenome (GOLD analysis project Ga0326511, IMG submission 203701) | Bovine rumen microbial communities from UC Davis, California, United States - 0_2496_0518 | ecosystem: Host-associated > Mammals > Digestive system > Stomach > Rumen | place: USA... | reverse complement strand
GTACATCGTCATCAGCTATTTCTTCAGGAACGCTTGTTCTCTTTACGGTTCTGAAGTCTATTGAGTTTACTTCTCTTCCTCGTCTTTCGTCATCAGACTTAACGACCTTAGCTTGAACGCACATTCCATTTAAGAATTGTGCAACTTCATCAATGCTACTAAATTTTGCTCTAAAATTAGGATTTGGCTTTTCATCACCGTTTGCGTCCTTAATTTTAACATCAGCATTTTGAGCATGTACAAGAGTTCTAATTTTTAAATCATCATATTCTTTCTTAACAATAATATTTTGCTTTAAATTAGTTGGCATAGCTTCGTATTCATCTTTTCTGATTCTACGATTATTTTTTTGAGGGTCACGATAAACTTCGTTTTCCCAAATTGCCTCTTTAATTTTTACTCCTGCAAAACCATCAACAATTTGTTCTACATCATCTCTAATAACAAATGTTAAAGAAATATAATTCTTACCATTTTCAGTTTGCTTTAATTCAGCATTTTCAATTTTTAATTCATAAATTCCAGTATCGGCTAAAGCATAGCCATTTGATACCTCTTCAGTATAGTCCATAAAATCTTGTTGCATTTTTAATTATTCTCCTCTTTGTTTTCATTATTTTCTTTTGCTTTTTCAGCACATTCTTTTGAACATACAGGCACACCAAATTTTTCTATTGACGCCTTATAAATTTTTTCACTAATAATAGTTCCACAAACAGAACAAGCATATTGTTCCTTTGCCTTGGCTTTAAATGGTGGTACCTCTAATTTAATTCTTAAACAATCAACTTTCTCAGTGCCGAAGTCAGTTGTTGTCTTCATTATGATAACTCTCTTACCGACCCAATCTTCGATGTATGGAGTACCATATAGTTTTTCAATTCTTTCACAATTTGTCTTGTTAAGAATTAATGGTTTTATTTCTACGCCATTCACTTCTTCCTCTTCGAAAAAAGCAACTCTGCATAGCTCTTTTTTTCCGACAGGATTTGTAACCTCTTGACTTTCAACTTTTGAAATGGTTACTGTTATTTCTTTTACTTCATCGTTAAAAGAATAACTACCTAAGAAATTATTGTCGGCTAATAATTTCCAATGTGTTTTTGCTGCCATATTACTTTTCCTCCTTCTTTAATAATGGGTCATCGCTTTCGATACCCTCTTCTCTTAACTGGTCGCCAGTTAAGCCGGCAAAATAATAATTTAATACTCTTGCCTTTTTTGTCAGACGACAGTACTCGCACCTTTCACAACGATGTGGCCGAACCTTGCCATCTAAAATATCACCAATTCGCTCGATGTTATTTTCGACGATTTTCATAGCTACGTCCAATTGCGCTTGCGGTATTTGCCAAATGCCAACGTCGCTAGGTTTTTCCTTGGTAATTCCACAGATGTAGCAAGGAAGTCTTTCGCCAGTTCTTTGTCTTACGATTTCTTGGAATAGCGCAAGTTCAATGTGGTATAGATAAGCCTCAACAAAATTTTCCTTGCCTCGACTAGTCCATACAGGCTGGAAGTCTTTCATGACCTTCAAATCAACGATGAAAGCTCCTTTTTTATAAGAGTCCATCTTTATTTTGAATTTTCTTCCAAAGATTACTCCAGTCATAATTACTTGCTTTTCTCCAGACATATAATACATCATAACGGGGTCGGATTCAATTCTTTTTATAATTTCTTCAGCTTGTAAGAAATCAACTTTTAAAGTACCTGTTTTTGTAAAAATGTTTGGATTATTTTCCTTGAATTCTTTCAGTTCGTTACTGAAATATGCGTCAACATAGCTACTCATTAAAAGAGCCGCTGTTGGCTCCGGCCTATAATGTGCCGCAGCTGCCGCCTCGCAAGTTAAAAACCTTGAGAACGTTGTGAAAGATAAGAAACTGTGGTCTGTAATATAAGTTTTTTTGTTTAATTCTTCCACTTTTTTTCCTCTTTTATTTTACTTTGTTGAAAAGATATTCAAAACTACAATCTAGAGCCTTAGCTAATTTTTTTATATTAAAAACTCTTGGTTTATTTTGGTTCTTTTCAATGTTTTTTATCTGATTGATTGAGAAACCAGATAATTCTGCTAACTCCTCAACAGAGTAGCCTTTTTCAATTCTTAATCTTTTAATTAAATCTCCAAATTTTTCTTCCATTCTTTTTTTAGCATATACATTTTTTAACCTCCGACCATCTTAATAATATCACCTATAAACAAAAGTGTCAAGCTTTTTTTAGCTTTTTTTATTATTTTTATTTATTGCCTCAACTAATCTTAATTTATCAGACATATCAATAAGGTCTAAAGCATTAATTGCCTTAAACAAATCATTAGAGATTGGAGAGCCGTTTTCGTCAAAAGAAAGTAAAACCTGTGGGAAATCATAAATAATCTTTAAAGCTTTTTCTCCGTTGCAATCAACAACCTCTACTATATTTTTTACCTTAACATGAATTTTACTAAGATTATTCTTAATTTCTTTTAACTCTGTTTTATTTTTTGTACAGTCATGCATTAAAAAATCTTTAATTTCCTCAACATTTTTTTGCATTTGACGATTTTTCTTAAAGAAAATCATTATAAACTCTCCTTTTTTTGTTCTAATAAACCAATTAAATAATCAACATCTTCTGCTGATTCTGGCAAATACTTAAAATTTTCTTCGCCTAAAAGTTTAATTTTACTAACGCCTAAAATTGAAGCCATTTTATTTAAAACATCCGGTCTAATATATTTCATGGTTTTTCCACATTCAATTACGCTTAGCATTTGTCTAGTTATGTTTAAATCGGTTGCTAGCTGGCTTTGAGTAAGTCCTTTTAAACCTCTATATTTTTGAATATTGTTCATTTCAATATACCTCCTTACTTATTATTATACAAAATAAAAAAACATTGTCAAACGTTTTTTAACATTTTTAACAATGTTTTTAATTTTATTATCTTAAAAGGATGTATATCTAGGCCTATTTTTCATTACATGATTATACAAGCATGTTTCTTTTATAAATCTAATCGCTGGCTTGCATATTTCTATATTTTCCAGTTCCTCAAACGGAGCTATAATGCCTTTTTCAGGGTCATAACCAGAGTCCATTCCAATATCACTGTTACGGAAGACATACATAGCTTGTTCTAAGATTGCCTTCTTCCAATAAACTTTTTGCTCTTCTAAACGCTTCTGTTTCCGCTCAATACCACAGTTATAACTGTCTTTGAAAATGTCCCATGGAACTACCCTAAAAGTATTTGCGTCAATCCAGCTCATAAGTCTGTCTTCTACTCTTCTTAAAAAGACATTAGCAAAATTCGATGTATTAGCTCCTTTGTTGAGCTTTGCTATTAAATCGACTTGCCAATAATTGAAAAAGTCAGTGGTCGATACAAATTGTGGTTGCATATCAATCATTATCATCAGCCCTTTCGAGTATATCTACTATTTAATTATAACATAATTACTGCTTTTTTCAACAATAAAACGCCCTTGATTAGGCGTTTTATCTTTTTATCCCATTAAAGAATAATATTTAAAAGCTTTTCCGTCTTTAGCGTCTTTATCATCTAAAAACTTTTTTGCTAGTCTAACGTAACTTGTAGTATCGTTTGATACAGCCCCATAATAATCTGAGTACATCATATTCATAACATAGTTCCAATCGTATTCGTTAAATTTATCGAATGCGATGTTATTTTGTCTAGCCACAGCATTTGTCTGTTCTAAAGTCCAATGAGGGCCCATTGTACCGTCTTCGTTTACCAATTTTTTAGTAGCCTCATCGAGCTTCCATTCATTAAAATGGCAACCGTATGTTTCTTTATAATAAATGCATTATCTAGAATTATGCTTTATTATCCTGTTATAGATTTAATGAATTTTTCCGGGTCTACGCCTTTTTGCTTGCACAAATAACAAAACACATCATGCGGGTTACTATTTCGTAACATTTCCGCAACCGGCTTCATTTGTGGATTTTGCATAGCCAATCCTTGAAACATTTGCATAGGATTACTAGACTGAGTTAGTAATCTGTATAAATTTTGCAATTGGAAATTAGGGTTAACATTTTGTGTGTTAAAAGGGTTTGGCATATTCTCATTCCTCCTTTGATTTAGTTAACTCATCTATTCTCTTCACTAATGCGTCAAAATCGCTTTTTAGGACGTATTCTTTCTGTGGTTGAAGATTTACTTCTCTCAACTCTTCCTCGCTGATTTGGACCATTTTATAGCACTCTAATGTGGCTTGTCCGTAGCCGTTAGATACTTTCTTGTAAATAACAGGGTTATCAGAATCTAAAAGCATAACCATTTGATTTGGCTGTACTTGAAAAGATTTAGCTCCTTCGATACCATTAACAAAAGCGTATTGGTTAGTTCTTGGAGTTGTTTGATAGCCATTATAACTATAATTGTTGTTATAAGGATTATAAGAATTATTATATGGATTGAAATTTTGCATATTATCGGTCTCCTTCTTCACTTTTCACCGTAATTATATATTTATGTTTGCATAATTACAGTGGACAAAGAGTGGACAAATAAAAAAAATCAGGAATAATCCTGATTTTTCAATATCTTATTTCTACTCCTATTAATGGACTTCTTTATAGTTTCAATGTCCACACATTCTAAATCTGCTATCTCCCGATATGTTTTCCCATCAATATATTTCATTACCATTCTATTTTTAGCATTTTCGGTTAAATTAGCTTTGGTGCATAATCTTAGTAGCGTCTCTTTGTCTTTTAATTGACTTTGTTTGACTAGACAAAATTCTAAACTTAATTCTAAAATGCAACTAAACAAAGCTATTCCAAAAATAATAAACAAATTACTATACAAAGAAATGTTAAAATTATTGCAAAATATTAAGTAAACTATTTCTACAATTATTGTTATTATCTTGCAATACCTTATAGCTTTTATAGGATTATCTACTATTGTATCAGCATGAAACCTATATTTAAAACTACTTTGCATAAGTTCGAAAAATAAAACGAACATCAACATTTGAAAGAATCTGTCTAAAAAATAAGAAATGGTTAATAAAATAGCGTTATAAATAAAGCAAGTAATTAAACCTTTTATTTTTAGTTTAACTAATAGTTTATTCTGATTTTTCGATTTCGGAAATTTGTTTTTCAATATCAGCTACCTTTTCCATATCTGGTTCAGCCTTAGCTAACTCTTTTTCTTTTTCAGCCTTTAAAACAGTAATGTCCTTACTAAAGAACCATCCACTCCATAAACCCATTTTCGTCACTCCTAACCACGTTATTATTAAAAATATGTAGTAATCAAGTTGCAATACAAAACCTAATAAATAATATTCGTTATTTATCTTTTCGCTGTCTAAATCTCTAACAAATAATATATTTAACTGAAATATCATTATTATGCCTTGCGCAATAAACGGATACAAAATTATTCTCGATTTTTTGGCGGCGGGATTGCTTTTAAGCAGATAAATAATAGGAATTACAATTAAATAAAAAGCGTCAACTATAAACGAGAAATTTCCATAATTATATTTTACAAAAAATGATAACCCGATAGACGCATTTACAATTAACGCTTCGTAAATTTTTGTGTAGAACATTTTCTTACAAGATATCAAATACATTATATTTAAGCTCAAGAAGAAAAAGATTATCATCACAAAATATTTTAACCACGAACTAGTGACGAAAAGGGACAAAATGTGGACATTTTATCTCTTTTGTCTAATTACTATTTTATTTTAATCTATAAACTAAATAATTTCAATATGTTAATTATAAAAAAATAAAAAGAGTGCAATTAAGCACCCTTAATCTATAATATCTGTAACAGTCCAACCAGAATAATCCACACTTAGGTCATATGTTCCGGTTGACTCGTTAAAAAACGAAAGAGTATTTGCGCCAGTTTCTTTTTTCATCAGCCTATAAAACGTATAAACATTATTTTTATTTAAAATAGCTGTAACTGGAATCAAACTGCGTCCACCGATTAATCGTGTTATCCGGTAACGAGTATCAGACCGGTATATAGCATTTTCATTATCAAATAATTCGAAAATAAGAGTTAATTCTGCTGATACGTTATCAATTGTTACGCTTTTTACAGCTGTTATATTATGTTTGTAAACAGACGCTTTTTTTAATTTTATATTAATTTCAATTAAATAATTGTTAAAATAAATATTTTCTCCATCTGTCCAAATTATTTGTGATGAAAGGTATTGGTCTTTTTTAATGCCTGACATAGTGTCTATAAAAGTGTCCCCAGTGGTGGCTTTATAGTCCCATTTCTTCTCAGCAAGTTTATTAGATAATATATATTTTCCGCTAAATTCAGAATCATTTCCGTATCTAACTTCTTTTAATAGCACTAGAGTTTTGCTTGAAAGGGTCATATCTAATATTTCTTCCCCATCAACGCTCCATAAAAGTTTTCCGTAAAGTCCAGTATTTAAATTTTTTTGGCTCCATGTTGAAGTTGTCTTATTTAATACATATTGTTTTGAATAGCTAGAGTCAGAATAATAAACATCTTCTCCATCAGACCAAACATTAGAACTATTAAAATTAGTTAACCCTGTCCATGTTTTTTTGCTCCATGTTGAGGTAGACTTATCTAACACATATTGAATTGAATTACTAGAGCAATAAATATTCTCTCCATCTGTCCAAATATCTTCACCATGAAGACTTAGACTTAATTCCGTCCATGTTTTTTCATTCCATGTTGAGGTAGATTTATCTAATACATACTGAGCCGACGAATTGGAATAATAAATATTTTCTCCGTCTGTCCAAATGTCTCGGCCGGGACCAGGGGCAAGTCCTGTCCATGTTTTTTTATTCCAAGTTTTACTTTCCTTGTTTGAATTTTCCAAATCAAGGACAAAAGTAGAAGTTGAGGCGCCTGTAGAGTGAGAATAATAAATATTCTCTCCATCTGTCCAGATGTCTCGGCCGTCAATAGCAATTTCTAAAAGCCACTTAACAGACTCTGGCTCCCATGCGCTTTCCTCTTTATTTAATTTATATCTTTTACCGTCTTTAAATAAATAAATATTATCTCCATCTGCCCAGACGTCGGTACCATAAAAATTAGTCAATCCCGTCCATGTTTTTTTGCTCCATGTCGAAGTAGTTTTATCTAATACACGTTGAGTTGAACCAGAAGAATAGTAAATATTCTCTCCATCAATCCAAATATCAGAACCATAACTAGGGGAAATTCCTGTCCATGTCTTTGCATTCCATGTTGAGGTAGATTTATCTAATACATATTGAGTTGACGAACGAGAGTAATAAATATTCTCTCCATCCATCCAAACTTCAGAACCATTAAAATCGGTTAATCCTGACCATGTTTTGGTATTCCATGTTGAGGTAGTTTTATCTAATACATATTGATTTGAACCATAAGAATAGTAAATATTCTCTCCATCTGTCCAAATATGTTTGTTGCTAGCAAAACTAGTTAATCCTGTCCATGTTTTTACACTCCAAGTTGATGTAGCTTTATCTAATACATAATGAGTTGAACCAGAAGAGTAATAAATATTCTCTCCATCGGTCCAAATACTAGAAGCATGAAAATTAGTCATTCCCGTCCATGTTTTTATATGCCATATTGAAGTGTCTTTATCTAATACATATTGAGTCGTTCCGCTAGAATAATAAACATTATCTCCATCAGTCCAAACGGCGGAACGATAAAAATCCCCAAAATCATCTTCTAAAATATTTAAAATCTTTTTTACTTTTCCTGTAGGATAGTAAGAAAGAAATCTGTCTCCTCTTAAAGCTAGGCCGGCTACAAATTTAGGAACCGGCTTGGCTACAAGATTTTTATTAATTGAGATTTTCTCCCGAGTTAAATCGTTTTGCTTACTGTCTGCAATATTTATTATTTTTCCCCAAAGTTTTCTTAAACGTTCTTCATCTAAATAACCCATTTTTTATTCTCCTTTATTTACAAATTTCATCGAACTCTTCATCGGTAATTGGAACAGGAATGTCATCGGTATTAGCCTTGTTAATTAATTTAACCAGAAGATTATTCTTTAATTTAAAAACATAATCATCACCACAGTAAAAAAATTCACCATCGGACCAAATATCTGTACCAACGAAGTTAATATCTTTAGCTACAAGAGTAGGAGGGTCACTAGGAACAAGCACAAATAATTCGGATTTATACTCATTAAATAATTCTTCACTCATTACCACTCCAAATTCTTCAACGGTGATATATTTTCCGGCGTCGTATATATAATAAGTTTCATTAGGGTCATAAACGCTATCAGGGATTTCGGCACAGTTTACATACTCATAATCGTTAACCATTTCGAAGAATTTGACTTCCTCAAAGACAGAATTATCTGTATTCAATATATAATTTTTTGACCCATTAGAATAATAAATTGCTCTTCCGTCAGACCAAATATATTGGCCATTTATTGATAAAGTTTGAGTTTGATAAACAGGAGTATCACTTTTGATATATAATCTTGTTTTCAACATTTCAAAATATTCTTCTGTCATTGGTATTCCACCAAGTAAACCAGTAGCATTTTTATATTCTCCACCACTTAAATAATAGTATGTCTTGTTTTCATCAAATGTTAATTTTGCAGCACTAACGTATGTATAATCATAAAAAGCTGCCTGAAAATTTATTGAACTCCATGTTGAGGTAGTTTTATCTAATACATATTGATTTGAGCTACTAGAGTAATAAATATTTTCTCCATCGGTCCAAATATATCTACCTTTAAAATTAGTCAATCCCGTCCATGTTTTTTTGCTCCATGTCGAAGTTGTCTTATCTAATACATATTGATTTGATGATGAATCATAAGAATAATAAATATTCTCTCCATCTGTCCAAATGTCGGTGCCAAAAAAATTAGACTTTCCCGTCCATTTTTTTGTGTTCCATGTTAATGTCTCTTTATCTAATACATATTGAGTTGAGGCGTTAGAATAATAAATATTATCTCCATCGGACCAAGTGCATGTACCATAAAAATTGGTTAATCCTATCCATGTTTTTTCATTCCATGTTGAGGTAGATTTATCTAATACATACTGAGCCGACGAATTGGAATAATAAATATTTTCTCCGTCAGTCCAAATGTTAGAACCATTAAAATTAGTCAATCCCGTCCATGTTTTTTTGCTCCATGTCGAAGTAGTTTTATCTAATACACGTTGAGTTGAACCAGAAGAATAGTAAATATTCTCTCCATCTGTCCAAATATTAGAACCGTTAAAATTGGTTAATCCTGACCATGTTTTGGTATTCCATGTTGAAGTAGTTTTATCTAATACATATTGATTTGAAACATAAGAATAATAAATATTCTCTCCGTCTGTCCAAATTCGGTCACCATAAAAATTAGTCAACCCTGTCCATGTTTTTATACTCCATGTTAATGTCTCTTTATCTAATACATATTGAGTTGAGGCGTTAGAATAATAAATATTATCTCCATCGGACCAAATGTATTTGCCATCTATTGATAAATTTTCAGTTTGATGAACAGGAGTATCACTAGTTCTAATATATATTACATTTTTATATGTGTTAAAATTATCAGCTGTTATAGCTACTCCTAAAGACTCTGCTGTAACATACTCATTATTAGGATGAGCATAATAAGTTTCATTTGTGTCAAATGTGGAATTTGCAGCACTAGTGTAAGTGTAATCATAAAAAGCTCTTGAAAAAGTAGTTATTTGTGTGAAGCTTGAAGTGGTTTTATCTAATAAATATAGAGCTGAACCATTAGAATAATAAATATTATCCCCATCTATCCAAATGTTAGAGCCATTAAAACTAGTTAATCCTGCCCATTTTTTTGTACTCCATGTTGATGTTGCCTTATCTAATACATATTGAGTTGAACCGTCAGAATAATAAATATTTTCTCCATCACTCCAAATGCCAGAACCATTAAAAGAGGCAGGAATATTTTTCCACACATTCTCTCTCAAAATTAACTTGTTTTTATCTAAAATAAAATGTTGATAATCTTTATCATAATAAATGTTTTCTCCATCGGTCCAAAGAAAATTACTATCAAAATTGGAAACGCCAGAATCTTCAAAATTAAAATTAACTCTTTTTAATTCATCCTCTATAAGTCTATCGCCTTTGTTTCCTTTTTCGTAAAGTTCTATTTTCTCCCCATGAACTATTAACGAATCATAAAATTTAGGTTTTAATTGTAATCTTGTATAAATCTTTTCTTTAGCCTGTCCAAATTTAACAGTTGAAAAAATACTGTTCAAATCGGCTTTATTATCTAACTTACCATCGACCTGAGTTTTAGTATATACATCAGTTTTATCAACTTTATTATTTAATAAATCATTAGTTTCAGTCTTTGTATAAGTAGTACTCTTGTCAGCTTTATCATCTAATAATGCATTAGTTTCAGTTTTTGTATAAGTAGTACTCTTATCAGCTTTATTATCTAATAAATCATTAGCTTCAGTTTTAGTATAAGTAGTACTCTTATCAGCTTTATCATTTAATAATGCATTAGCTTCAGTTTTAGTATAAGTATTAGCTATATCGTCTAATATTTCTTGAAGCTTTTGTGAAGTGATACCACTATTTATAGCAGCCCATTGCCGAGCAGTAAAACCGCTATTATTTAAAGTATATTCATAATGCCAATTGCTACCATTAAATTTATATCTATCAACTTGTTTTATAAGTGCTGTGTTAAGTATATCAGCTGGTATCAATACATAACAATAATCATTATTATCTGCTTCATCTATCTTAGAATCTAGCGCAGCTTCAACAGTTGAATGATTACTTGTAGCAGCTTCTATACTTACTATATTTAAATCATTAATAGCATTATAACTGTCTCTAAATGTTGCTGTATTAGTAGCTACTGATGAATTAACAAATTCCTTATCGGCTAATTGATTATTCGAACTAGCTTGAGCAGGTATTTTCTCCTCAATAACGCCAACTTTTTCATCAACCTGAGTTTTACTATAGAATTCAGCTGAATTGCCTGATTTTGTCCAAGTGTAGCCATCTCCGCTTTGACTCAGTGTGATTTCATCCTCTTTAAAATAGTATGATGTAGTAGAAGAGCCAGTGTCTTTAGGGCTACAACAAACAATATTTTTAAAAACTAGAGTATCACCCATATCACCTAAAAGAGCAGTTGGAAGATAATATTTGTAACCAGTTTTACCATGTCTAATATAAACACGGTGATTATATTTTTTTAAAGTTGCTACTTGCTCTTGAGTAAGTGTTCCACTATCTTCAAGTGTATATAGGTTTATAAAGCCAAGTGGCTTGTCAAGTTGAGCTTTATCAACTTTATCATCTAGTTTATCATCAATTTCAGTTTTAGTGTAAGTAGTACTCTTATCGGCTTTATTATTTAATAAATCATTAGTTTCAGTTTTAGTATAAGTAGTGCTTTTATCAGCTTTGTTATCTAATAATTCGTTAGTTTCAGTTTTAGTATAAGTAGTGCTTTTATCAGCTTTGTTATCTAATAATTCGTTAGTTTCAGTTTTAGTATAAGTAGTACTCTTATCAGCTTTATTATTTAAAGCCTCTTGAGTAGCTCTAGAAATAGGTTTTTCCTCATCGCTCGTATTATCAACATTCCCTAAGCCGACCTGCTCTTTAGTGACGTTATGAGGGTTGTTGTTATTAAAAATATGATTAGATATTTTTATATCATAACCATTTAACTCTCCAAGCAACACCATATATTCATTATAAGTCATTCCTACGCCAGAATTTGGAGCAAGTCCTAAAGTTTCTTCAATGAAAATTTGTGCTCTGCCAAATACGCTACTTTTTACTATCTCGTTTCCCTCGTTTGTTTGTAAAGTAAATACTAATTGTAAATTTCCAGGGATATCATTGGCTTCCGTATCGCTTAAATTTTTACTCAAAACATAATATGACTCGCCAGATATTAAAGAACCAACGTTCTCTTCTTTCGATAATGGTTCAAAAGTCTTAACTCCTTCTTTTTCCATTACAAAATCTGAAGAAAACACAACTTTACCTGGTGTTTTAAATCTTACGCGCATAGATTTGTCAGACATATCAATATCTGTATCTAGATATACATATATTTTTAAACTTCCACATTGTCTTGGCATTTCACCATGTGGGAGTACTGTTACTAGCGCTCCTTTTTTATCATAATAAAATATCATAAAAAAACACCTCCATGATTATTTTAATTATAACATAATATTTTAAATAAAAAAAGAGAGATTAATTAAATCTCTCCTAATCATCAACATCGTTTGGAACTTCTCCTATTGGCATATTCGTTTTTTCGTCATAAACAGTCAAATTTCTAAAAGTCAATGGCGAAATATAAATGTCGGTATAAGTTCCTGAATTAGTTTTAAAACCGAAAACGAAATTGTATTTATTTGTATTTTCGTTTTTGTAATAACAGAAAATATGAGAACCTTCAGCTAAAGAAGGATGACTAACCCTAAAACAGCTATTATCTGGCCAACTAAACGAAATATCAGTTCCAACAATTAGCTCATTAAATCCTTCCAAGTTATTTAACTCATCATACACCATATAATCTTTAAATTCATAATTTGGTGACGAATAAACCCAGAACATGTTTTTATGATAAACGATTTCGCTGTTTTCTCTTTTAACTCCTGAATTTGGTGCAAAATACGCAATACCATAATCCTGAGTATATAACGGATTAGGACCGCTTAAAAAACCATTGCCAATTTTTGGTTTTACTGCCCAGTTGCTTGAACTAAAATAAAATTCTTCAGTCAAATATAAACTAAAAATACAATAATCATTTATTTTTGTTTCCGGTATTCCTAGCGCGCTAAGTATTGCCTTAGTCCTCCAATTGTTATCATTAGAAATCGATAAAAATGGACTATCATTACTCAAGCTTAAATTATTAGCTCCAGAGTCATACTCGTAAACAAGACCTTGTGAAGGGCAAACATCTTTAGTACTAAAATGGAAAATTTTATCAGTTAGACTTGTTTCCTCTGAATTCCTTGTTAATTTTATATCGCCATAAACATCAAATTCATAATTGTATTTTTTTACAACCTGTACTGTAACATTGTTTAATGCATTAACAGACAAAGGCTTCTCCAAAACAATTATATTTGTATCACTGTATATTTCAACAACCCTAGCTTTTAAACCATTATATTCTAAATAAAAGCCTGTTTCTATTGCGGGAACAACAAAACTATCAGGAGTATAAGAAAACTCAGTAGCTTCTGCGTCTCCAGTTATTACCAAATTACCTAAAACATCCTTTGTTTGGGTGATTCCATTCGCAACAATATAACTATTAAGTGATATTTTCATTGAAGTTATATCTCGGCTGCTATTGAAATCGGTAGTGTTACCATCAAATTCATATTCAAAAACGATTGGGCCTGAAGCAAAAGCAGAAATAATAAGTCTATTACTTAATTTTTTTTCATTAGCCAAAAGAACCATACCAGGATTTCTAAAATTTACACTAGAAAAACTACTATCATTACTACTGTTAGTCATAGCAATAACTGATAAAAAATCTGAAGCAGAATAATCAAAATAATTATAAGAAATGTTTTCATCAAATTTTTGGAAAACACCGAATAAATCTCCTAACTTTGTTAACCACTGAGAAAAATATACTCCCTCGTCTTTTATAGGTTCTATTTGAATTGTCATATCAATTCTTTCTTTATTGTCTTTATAAATATTTTTTTCAAAACCTATTTTATTAGTTATTGTATCGATTGCACTAGAAGGTAATTGGGGAAGATTGAAAAGTCTATAATAAAATGTTTCTATTTGCAATGAATAAAATCTACTTTCAGGACGCAAAATTTGTTCATCATCAATAAAAGGACCAAGCCCTGTTATATCTCCCTGACTACTATTATTTATATGACCAAAATAGAAACCCAAACTAGTTAAAAAGCCTGTTTTGCCTCCGTCGTTATCGTTCGCGTCATCAGTTAACCAAACATAATCTTGCAATCCACCCATCATATAATTATTTTCATTTTTTTCTATATATTCATTATGCATATCTTTTATATAATTGCCTAATGTTACATTATCTTTCATAGCTATATTAAAGCACAATGAATGCCCACTAACAAATATATTTGTATCGGCAGTATAATATTTATCACCTTTTTTTAAATAGCCATAATTGATTTTATCATTATTTATAATTAACCCCTTATATAAAATGTTAGATGTCGTCTTATAAAAAGATAAAAATTTTTTGTTAAAATTAATATCGAAATCAGAAAAAACCTCTTCAAAATTATTATCGCTGTATTTTCTCGTCTTAGACAAAAGTAAATAAATATGCTCGTTTTCAGGTCTAAGAACAGACTCACTATAAGACATTAAATTATAAGTACGATATTTTGCAAAAACAGTTGTAAAATAATTTTTTAGAACATAGTCTTTTGTGCCAAAATAAGTACAATTTATATCATTATCGTTCAAAGAATATTCTTTATGATAAATAACCACATCTGTATCTAAGCCTTTATCAAAAACTGAGCCTAATTTTTGAATGTGTTCCGGAGTAGTATATCTTGCATTTATTTGAATACCTTTATTACCAAAACGATTTATTTTTTCTTGTTGAGCTAATCCATCTATTTCCAGTAAAGACAATGAAGTTGCCTGATTATCATTAATTGTAACATCAGATTTTCCTAACGTTTTACTTTGTATTATGCTTCCGGAATAAAATGGAGTGTAATCAATTTGGAAAAATATATGTTTTAAATGTAAAACCATATTATTAGCGTCACCGGTATTATTAAAAAGGTTTTGAATTTGTTGCTTAAAATCATTGCTAAATTCTGAATAATTAGGAATAGGAATTATATTTTCAGCTGACTTGTAGAAAGAAACAAAAATTTGTGAGACTTGTGGGACATTATCTAAATTTAAAATTTTCTTTACAACAAAATCTTGTCCATAAATGCCATAAGGGTTTATGCTGTCTACATAATCAAAAATAACTTCTAAATATGATTTTGTAACAGATTGCCACAAAAAACTATTAGGGTAACTAAATTCTACTCCCCAACCATCGATTGTCTTTGAGCCAATATCATAGCCTAAAGTTGCTAATTTATATTTAGATAAAGCTTTTATCGTTTTTGGCGGGTTACTATTAAAACTTCTAATATCAACAGACAATGTATTTCTTTCACTGTTCAACTTTATTAAATCTGTAATATCTTGCTTGCAAAGGAAAACGCCGTCTTTAGATACATGATTTGTAGAGTCTGTAACTTTACATTTTTTATAATAACACATATAAAATTTATTTATTTTATAAATCGGGAACCCTGTTTCAACACGCATATTGCTTAAAGTCAACAACGCATTGTCACTATTTCTAAAGCCTAAATATTCAACATATCTTCCTGTACTATCTTGCGCTAAACCGTCAGAATATGTTCTTTTTAAATTTGTGCAATAATTATCACTAGATTTTGAACCTGATATATAATTTATTTTTCCCTTGTTTAAATTGAACTTTCCTCTTCTAAGAGTTATGTCCATGGCATAAATCTTATCATCTTTTACAACTGCTATCTTATCTTTTGTAATTAATAATTTATTTAATATATCTCTTAATGATGGATTATTTAAAGGAAAATCAGGAGTATAACTATTACCAAATGAGTCAGCTATATTTTCTAACAAGCCGGGTACCGCAACCTCACTGCCGTTAAGATTTAAATAACGAATTCTCGATACATCGCCCATTTGATATTTATTTGCAACGCTCCAGTTACTTAAACCACTGTTAGTTTTTTTCATTTTCTTATTATATAGTTCTAAATATCTTCTAACATATTCAACTGTAGGAACTTTTTCATTTAATGGTTGCGTAATTGAAATATTAGGAGCTTGAACAGTCTCGAGCCCTTTTGTCTCACTGAAAAGTTCTATTGTATATTGATATCTCGTATCGGCCTCAGTTTTTCCAAGAACGATAATGCTTTCTGTAAATTGGTCTACTAAAAAATGTTTATAAAAACATGGCATATCCGCTGCAGCATAATTAGTTGAATCAACAGGATAGCCTATAAAATTAAACTTTTTCCCTTCAACAGGAACAATGCAATCATTTACTTGGTCATACTTTCCACACCATTCGCCAAAAATGAAAACGTCATCGTATGGGTCAATATCTAACTGTGGTGAGTTTGATATGATGATTGTAGCACTGTCTAATGTTTCATTATATTCTTCGGAAACAGTTGAACCTTGAACAATTCTATGTGTTTTTCCATTTATATAAGCATAATAATTCATGTTAATTTTCTGTCCCCTTTCCACCATTATATAAGCCAGCACGTTTTGCTTTATAATTTGTTTCAGCAACAGTCGCATTCATAGTTGAATTATAATTAGCGATTGTATTATTCCATTGAATTGCCTGAACAACCAAATCTGATGTTGCTCCCATAAGAGCACCAACCAAAGCAAACTCAGGGCCGGCAACCATGCCTGCTGTTCTTGCTCCAGAAATTGCCGAGTTAGCCATACCCTTAGCTCTATTAATATTAAGCATAACATTATTTAAATAATTTTGGCTTTTATAATCTTCAGATAATTTATAATAACGATTAATTTGTAATGGTATAGCAGTAGCAGCCGCTTTTACAGCTGTATTTGAGGTTTCCTTTAGAACAAAAACAGCACCACCCTCATCTTTTTCATGCGATAAATTAGTTTTAGGATTTAGTATTTTGTGAAGACTGTCCAAGCCTTTTGACAAGGCATTCCTAGGCATTTTAGTTTCTGCGTCTTCACTATCACCAAGACCTTTTATTCTAACTATATATTCAATTGTATCCGCCATGAAAATCACATCCTTTTTTAATTAGTAAATGAAATAGCTATAGATGGCATTTCTCCTTTATTTTGTTGCTTTACTGCGTGTATACATTTATATTGTAATAAAGGCATATTTAATTCTTCTTCATCAAAACTTATTTTAAAAAAGAAATTATTATTAACATTTCTTTTTCTAGAAATCATTTTTAAAATTTTGTTATGTAAAGTAGATTTTATTAAAAAAGAAACTAATGTAAAAGAATAAGTTCCATATTTTACAACACTATCGGTAAAATTATTTCTTTCATAATAAGGTTGTGTATCAGGAGTAGCGTCATAATTATCATTAAAATTTAATATATCAATTTCTTCTCCATCGGTTACTACATATTTATTTTTTTCACTGTCCCACATGTAAACTTTTTGTTCATCTGGGGTTTCAAATAAATCAGCATATACATATTCATCATGTAGGCCAATTGGTAAGTAAAATCTATCTGTAAAATTCCACTCCTCATATTGATTATCTGGAGCTACCCATCTATAAATCTTTTTATTATAAAAAACATAATCAGCCACATAAGTATTTAAATTATTTACAGATTTTATATAATCAAAAGCAGCGTAATTACCATCATAATATTTTAACTTAACTCTATTAATATTACTACTTAATAAAAATACCCCGCTTAAAATTAAAACACTTCTAAAACCATCGTAAATAGAGTTAAAATTTGAAACAACATTTGGCGATGTATAATTTTGATATATTGTTTTTCCGTCTCTTAATAATGTGTTTAAATTAAAAATTTGCGCATAATCCATTAACAATCTTTGAGCAGCTGTTAAACCGTTTTGCTCTGAAATTGCCTCAATTGTCAACGGAATTATATCTTGACCATAATCTATTTGAGCTGGAGAGAATTTTATAACAATATAGATTCTGTCACTTTCTCTCTCTTCGTCTGGAACATAATACTGTTCATTTTCTATTTCAAATTTATATTGAGAGTAATAGTTAGGGTCAGTTGATAAAACTGCCGCGAACTGCTCCTTGATTATGTCTAAAACATATTTAAAATTTAATAACTCATCTGTATCAACATTATTGATTATCATAATTAGCTCCTCATTTCTTTTTTGTTTTAGTAACGGATTTTACTTGACCGTCCGTAATAAAATTAACAAAAATATCGCAGGTTAAATTTATCACATATTCAATAAAAGTATATTTTTTTGCTTTAGAAATAGAATACATAAAAGAATCTACTTCTTCTTTTCTCTTCGATTTTGATATATATTCATAACCGCCTCTTTTTATCAAAAGTGGTGGAATAATTATCAACAAGTCATCTTCTTCAATTTCGTACCTTATTTTATTGGCCCAGTTTGGGAACCCATGTATTATTCCCATGTTATTTGCAGCCGTTTCTTTAAAAAGATTAAAAAATTTAATTTGCTTATATAATGTAAAAGAACTAGGCATACTATCTCCTTAATTGAATATACGCTTTAAATTTTAACTCGAATTGATAATTACCCCTAATAGGTTTGAAGCCAACACTGTCCACAATCCAGACCACCTCATTGCCGAAATAATCAGTCGTCTTAACAAGGCAATTTTTCTTTAGGCCATCAATACAGTCCTGTGTGGAAATCAATAAACTATTTTTATCGAACATGAAAGAGTCAGAAATTACGGAAGTTGTATTTTCATAAGAATTTTCTATCATAGCGGAAAACTCCCCTTGAGGTAAATTTTCATGAGTTAAAACATTTTTATTTTTATTAAAATCGTCTTTGGCTACAAGCCAATATTCGCAATCTAAGAAATTCGTTCTTCTACTTGTGAAAAGGTCTACGCTTCCATCATTCATCACAATCACCTCTTTATTATATATTATAACAAAAAAAGTGCTTATTTAAAAGCACCTTTTATTCTATTTCTTTTTATCCCAAAATAAGTTAATTATTTCAGTAATTTTACTCTTTTCTCCTGCTTTTTCTTTTTCTTTTAAATATTTAGGGAAAGGATTTAATACATAAGCTATAGGCTCACAGATAGTTAACACTACAAAAAACCTTATTAATTCGTTCCAAAATTCTTCTACAGCATATAAACATAATGTCACAGCTAATAGAGGAATGAAAATTTTTCTTATCGCTTCGAATGACTGTATTACAACCGGACTATCAATCGTATTCTCAGCTTGCTTCATTAATTTAAAAATAAAGACAGCTGTAAATATGATAACTAGTACGCCCCATCCTCCAATATTTAATTTGCTAGTCTGAGAAAATAGTTGAAATTTCCAAATCAAGAAACTCATAGGCATTAACAAGCCTACTGTAATATAAAGAATTAATCTAACTACGAAGTTCCGTATTCTTTTCTTCTTCTCCGACTCTTGTAATTTGACTTCCTGAGTCTCTGTCAATTCGTTCTTCTGTTCCATAATCGACTACCTCCGCATTATTTTCCTCATAAAGTTTTTTAGCTTTTTCCTCAATTGTATTAGGAATATAAATTTTTAATTCATACTCTTGATAATATAAATTTAAGATATCTGTTTTAAAATCCAAATAAGATATATCTATTTTTACCATTTCAAAGCCAATAAAGATTCCCCATAAAAACGCACTGACAACACAGAATATTCTCTTAGCTAAAGATAACCATACCTCAGCTTGTCCAGCTCCATCAGCCATTCCAGGAACAAGACCAGCACTTAAAATAGATAAAGCTAATAAAGCTATAATTCTATATGTATAGTTTATTCCTAAGAAAGCACTTTTCTTTCTACTAGACCTAGCGGCTGATTCCCACATATCTTTTTCAGAATGGTAGAATGCGTCGATAAAGAATGTTCTAGGCAATTTACTTACTTTTATCTTTCCAGTCAAGCATTCTTTTATAACTGCAATTTGTTCAGGCGTATAAGTTAAGAAATAAGTATCTTTTTCGCCTGAATTCCAGCTTTTCTTGAATGGCTTGGTTAATAAGTCTACTTCTGACAAATCAAGCTTTAAAACTTCCATTTGATGGATTCCGAAGTCTTTTAAGATTGCCTCTGTTTTCTTCCTTATTTTCTTTTCTCTATAAAGTTCTAGCCATTCATCAAAATAAGCGAATAACATTAAACTGTCTAGCTTCGAAAAAGAATTACCAAATTTTTTCAAAGAAGTTCTAAACGCTCCATTAGGATTATTTCTAGCAACGTCATCGCCAGTTTGTTGACCAGAAATCATGCCATATATACATAATCCTGATAGGATAACGAAATCAAGCCAGAAAGCAACTGTAGCTATTAAACTTGTATCAAATCTAGCCTGAGTAATAGACAATACTATAATGAAGAAGATACAAATAAATATACCGCCAACAGAATAGAATGTTTTCTTTGTTATACCATATTTATTTAATTTATTGTCAATAAAGGATTTACTGACTTTATTTTCACTGTTTTCTGCCATTTTATCACATTTCCTTTACTCTTTTTATTATAGTTTTAAATATAACAAAAATAAGTATAGGTGAGACAAGCACCAAAATTACAATTCCAAAAGTCTTCATCCATGGAATTACGTCATTCCAATACCCAATTAGTAAAAACGCTAATCCTATAATCGCAAATACAATTGTAACAATAATTACCCCTATACTTTTTTTGTTTCCGTTAGGTTTATAGCTGGCCATAAGAATCCTCAGTGTCTTCCTTTCTTATTAATTCAGCATTATTCTTTTCTAAGGTTTCGATTGCCTTGTCTCTAGCAACCAATTTTTCCTCTTGAGCTTTTTGCTCTTCTCTAATAATATTTCTAATTTGAGCTGTTAACTCTTCATCACTATTCTTTAATTTAGTTAATTCACTAATAATAGCTAGTCTATTTTCTGGAGTATCATCTTGTGCAAGAATAAAACATCTGCAGAACACTTTCATGCAGTCATCCATTGAATCAATTTTTTGTACTAGAGTATCTAGCATTGGTTCAATTAAAGAATTTAAAAATTCTTTTAAAGTTTGGGCATTTTCAGATTGAAGTGTACCTTTTACAATTTCAACTACCTCATCAACTGTTTTTGCCTTTAATTTTTTACTCTTTATTAATGTAATAAAGAATCCAGATGTAAATATAGTACTAACAATCCACGAAATTAAATTTAATAAATTAGCCATTGTAAATAAAGAAGAGAAGCCGTTGTCCTTCACTTGATTTATTAATTTAGCCAACTCCGCTAATTTTTCATTGTTAATTTTAAATTCAACATCAACTGTATTATCTCCCTCAATTAATTTGAATTTATAAACGCCATTATCATTAATTTCAACATCTGCTCCATTAATCTTAATTGAAGCTACACTGAATAAAAAGTTAGGTTTTATATAAGCTGTTACTTCCTCGCCAACTTTTCCCTCTGTAATGTCAAGCAAGATGTCTCCACCATCACTAACATTGCTAATAACTTTACCTACTTTTTCTTCTACCTCTTCTGCCTGTTCGGGTTGCTCATTTTCAGCAGCATATGCGCTTACCCCTAATGAACAAGAAACCAAAATAGCAAAAGATATAAAAGCGAAAACTAAAAATTTTTTCATTATTTTCCCTCCTGTTGACTAATAAAATTTTTTACCATCTCAATTAAATCTTCATTTATTTTCTGAATTTTTTTCATAAATTCTGCATTTTCTTTTTTTATTGCTTCCGTTTCATCTTTTAATTTTTTTACCGTCTCCTCGTTATCTTTTATAACTTTGTTTAATTCGCTTCGCATTTTAGCAAAAAAAATTTCTTCTGTAACTGTATAAAATTCATCTTTTTTTGCGTCATATAATAAAATGTCATTGTCATTAAAATTATATACATGCCCATCGCTTCTTAAATTTATTAACATTTTTGGCATTAGATAAAACCTCCTACATAAAAATATGCTCCTTATATTTATAATTATATAATTAAATCAACTTTATTGCAATAAAAAAAGACAAGGATTTTACTCCTTGCCAGCTAACGAAAACAAATACAAAGACTAATTGTATCTGCAATTACTATTATAACCTTATTTTAAGATTTTATCAAGTGATTTATTATATCTTTCTACCTCTTCATTAATTTGTCCTAAGCGGTAGTCTCTAAAATTAGCATTATCAGTTTTTAAAACATTTAATGCGGCTAAAATATTCTTTTTTCCATACTTATCAACAAGCACTTTTAAATCATCAACAACATGGCCTGTGTCGACATCATCCCAAAATCTTCCAAAGCTATGCATAATTCCGTTGTTATCAGTAATTTCATCATAAGCATTACCCATTACATCCACATCAAGTTCTTTTTCGTCATCAAGCATGTCGCCAACGCCTTGAGTGTATCTATCAATAGATTTATCATAATCGTTAAATTGCCTATCAATATCATGTAAAGAGTCACCGAACTTTGCTTTATAGTCGTTCTTTTTCTTTTCAATATAATTAGCTCTTGATTCAGGGTTAAAAGCATTAAAATATTCAGCATTTTTCTTAGCTCTAATTCCGTCTCTACGCTTATTACCTAAAAACTTAGCAAAGTCAATTTGTTCAATTTCATTCTCATCAAATAAACCATCTGTTTCTTTATCTAACACGTCAGTTAAATCTTCAACGACGGGAATAGAGTCAAAAGCTTGTTCTTCTACTGGAGCTTGTTGAACTGGTTCAGCTTCTACTATTTCCGGAGCATTATTAACATTTTCAGCCTCATTAACATTTTCAACATTATCAATATTTTCAAGTGGAGCTGGTTCTTGTTGTGGGACTGAGTAATAGTCACCAACTAATCTATCTAAATCGTCTTGAGTGCCTTTTCTCAATGCTTGTAAAACCATTTTGGCTTTTTCATTGCCATCTCCGGCTGCTTTTCTAATTTCACTAAATTTCTTGTTGTTTAAATATGGCATTTTAATTATCTCCTTTGTTTCCTTTTTCTTTCTTATCTTTCAAATTAAATAATTCCATAGCCTTAGCTAATTCGTCTTTGTCTTCTTCTTCTGTTTTAGGCTTTTCAGTTAATCCAATAGTATTAATACCAGCAACATCAATGCAATTACCTTCCATATCATTTTACCCCCATCATTTCAAATGCTTTCTTTTCTTCACTTTTTTCACTTTCGACAAATGATGGACAATTGAACAAGTCCACACCTGCCTCAGTTTTTACTTCATTATAAAATAAACATAATCTCCCTTTAGAGTATTTACAATTAACGCACATTGGTTTACTCCAAACCAGACCAACGTCCGGACTTGTAATTTCTGGGAACTCTTCTTTTTTATTTGATTCCATAAATTAAACAAACCCTTTCCCTTCCGACCACGGGGTCTTTTTCAACTTTTACATCTTTTACAAAGTAATTCAAGCCTCTGTGGAAAATTCCTTCAGATTCAGCTCTATAGTCAGAAACAAACATTTTAGTTCCTTTCGGAACATCAAACTTAATCCAAATTCTTTTATAATCATCATCATTATTATGAGCTCTTATCATATGTGAATAATTTATGTCCATTCCAAAACTAATTGGTGCATTATCACTTTTTACTTCATAACCGATTACATCTTCTAATGCCTCAGCTATTTCTTGAACAGTATATTTTTTTCTGTCAATTGTATCATAGTCAGTTTTAAAGGCAGGGTTGCCGTTTGCGTCAGTTTCTCTATAATTTAATTCTGGAATTATGTCAAAACCCTTTGCAGACAAAACATCCCTAAATTGACTTACTATATAATTTTCGTCAAGTAATCTATATACCTGACAATCTTTTGGGCATTCGAACTTTGACGTAATTTCATCAAACGCCTTCATTCTTCTTTCAAACTCTTCTCTACTATTCTTAGCTTGCCATTTTGGAGGGTTATTAGGATTAAATAAAAATCTATCAGCTCTATCTTGGCCAAAATTTAAAACATAATTGTCGTATCCCATTCTAGCAGCTTTTAAAAATTCAAAACAATAATCGCCGGCTCCTTTATAATTATTATAAAAAGCTCCCAAAGAATTAGGGTCAAATAAAATATCTGAGGCCCGACCTCTATATGTTGTAGAAGGGTCATAGCCCCAAGCCGACAAGCATTCTCTTCCCCAGTCATAAAAATCATTTATATCTGTAGGAGAAAAACGCTCCGTCATTTTTTTTGTTGTGTTTTGGTTTCTAATTTCGTTTTGAATTTGCTCTAAAAGACTTTTTTTACCATTTTCGTCCAAAGAGTCATACATTTCTTTGGCCTCTTGCCCGAAAAAACCATTAGGGCCTTTAGCAATTTCATCAATTATTTCTTGGTCAGTAACCCCAGATTCTGCCACATACTTACCTGTTCCAGTATCGTACGCCTCTTGCTTACCAGCACCGCCCGGCTTTTGTGCTACACCTTGAACTGAATCAGCCATTTAAATCACCACCATTATCAACGATTTTTTTTACGTCAATAAAAGCATTAAGATTATCAAGAATGTATTTTTGAGCTTCTTCACTTAAAATTTCTTCGTTATGACTAACATAATACAAGCCTAACTCCTCGGCTATTTTATATTCAACTAAATCTTGAGATAACTCTCCTATTACAAAAAAGTAAGATTTTTCGTCTAACAATCCGATTTTATTATAAACTTTATTTTGTATATTATCCATTAAAAATCACCTCTCAAATTGACAATACCAGGATTTAAAATGTCAAATTCATATCTATTTCCAGTAATAGCGTCATATCCCATAAGCATAGCTATAACACCAATGTCAACGCTGCTTTCGTAATAAGTATTACTATATCCAGTTTTATGATAACCTAAACTTTCTAATAAATCATCGCAAATCTTTTCAATTTTATCGCTAGAAACCCCATTTTTCATTAGCAAAGAACGAGTTTTTGACACAATTTCTGTTCTTCTGCTTTTAAAAGAATTGATTAAAGGAATATTTTCAGAACTTTTTGTTTCAGAATTCAATTCTAAAATTTTTGCCATTCTTTTTTCGACATATCCTTTTAATTGAATATCGGCACTATCAACAACGCTATCAATCTTCAAAGTATCAGGAGACATATAGATTACACTACCAAGATTTCCTGATTTTCTTCCTAACATAGTATCATATTTATTACTTTGGGAGTTCAAATACTGATTTTTTAATTCCTCTAAACTTTTCTTTGTTTGCCAAGCTTTAAAATTCCTATAAACAGGGATTATGTCATTGCTTTTTATGTAATCACTTATAGCTTCATAGTTATGGTCAAAAGAAGGAACATTTTTCATTTTGGTTTCATACTCTTCTTTAGATATTTCTACCATTGAAAGCGGATATCTATTTTTTTGTAAAACAACAGCAAATGAACTAACCACTCTTCCATCTATTATATACTGCGCTCCTTTTTCTGTGAAAATATCAGATAAATCATTACACAATTGAGGCGTTATTACAGATTCTATATTATTAATAAAATCATCAATATTATCAAATTTTTTTAAATTCTTTATGTCATAATCTCTATTCAATTTGTTTATTTCTTGCTCTAAAAGCATGGAATATTGCTCTTTTATATAGTCGTCTACTTCTTTTTTAAAGTTTTCGTCGGCTGCACTATAAAGCTGTTGCTGAGAAACATCCAACATTAAATCTCTTAATTGCTCCCACTCGTCAATGCGTTTTCCTTCAAAATCAAACGGAACCCTTTCATATTTCCCAGTTGTGGTTTTATATACTTCTAAACCACTACCGCCTAAGCCCATCTTCATTTCATAAAGTGCCATAAACGTCACCTTTTACTTATTGTTGCTTTTTAAATAAATTTGAAAAAGCAGAACTATTTAATCCACTAAATTTATTAGCATTAGCTTGTTGATTGTTATTGTTACCATTTCCAGATAATTTTTGGAAAATATTTGCTAAACCAGCTTTTATACTTCCACTAGTTGGAGCTTGTGGAGCTTGTGGAGCTTGTGGAGCTTGTGGAGCTTGTGGAGCTGGAGCACCAGAAGGCGTAACAGGCGTATTTTGTGGTTGAGCTTGTGCCTGTGGTTGTGGTTGTGCCTGAGCTTGATTTTGTGATTGATAGTTAGGTTGTCTGTTTTTATTTCTTTCCCAATATCTTGCAGGCGTATTTCTAGTTGTAGAACCGTCTGGGTTTAAAGTATCGTCTATTACTTGGTAATTACCAATCATAGGATTTACCTCACGAGCAGAATTCTTAGCCGCATACTTTGCTTTAGCATTTTTAATTTCATCTTGAGTTTTTTGACTTGTTTTTTGAGGGTCAATGTAACCTGCTTGACCAGCCTTAGCATTAATTTCGTCCTTAGATTTTCTACCTTTTTTAGTGATTGAAGAACCTTCACCCATTCCGGCAAAGCCCTCTTCAGACTCAATGTAATATTTACATGCATTAACCATTTCTTCCACAGTCATGTCAATAGTCATGATTTTTATTTTAATACCATCTTGACCATCAATCTTTAATTTTGTTCCGGGTTGACAATAAGTTAATTTTATACCTCTTAAGAAAGGAGGAACTGTTGTACCTCTAGAAGGTCCATATTTTAATCCCTTACCATTAGCCGAATTATAAGTAAATTGGCCATTCTCATCACGAGGTTGCATAACTCTTCTAGCTTCAGGGTGGTCTTTTAATTTCTCGCCCTTTTCTAAAGGAGTTCCACCACCAGTAGATTCTTGATAATTACCGATTTTTTCGCTAGCTTCACCTAATACACCTTTACTTGTATCATTTAATTTTACCATACTAAAATCTCCTTTTTTCTCATTATACTTTAATTATAAAGTAAAAAAGTTTTTTTAGCAACATTTTATTGAATAAAAAAAAGCTTTTAGCCAGCCAACTGTTAGAATTGCTTCAGAAAAAATGAATAAAATTTATGTACCTATAACCGTTTTTAATTTTTTATATACTAGGAGTTGAAGCAACTTAGGTCTCTAACTGAACCTGCTATATCTCAAAGCTCTTCGCCCAAAGGACAAAAAATGTGACAACTGAATCGTTTTTAAGGGGGCAAAGAACTGATAAGCCTTATTTATTTTACATCTTTATTATAAACCCCGCTATAAACAATGTCAAGTATTTTTTATATCTTTTTTTCTTCTTCTATAAATTCTAGTTAACTCTGCATGATGTTCTTTAGAAGGTTTATATCTTTTCCAATTTTCTCTATTATATTTATTACACTCAAGTCGGTAATTATCATCAACAACTTTCCTTATTGTTTTAGGATGAACCCCGAACTTGACAGCCAAATAGCTATAATTATTAAAACCGGAGCTCCACAAGGACCTTATTTGTTGTCTATCTTCTTCCGATAATTTACATCTTAAATCTCGCATACTACCTCCTGTGTCTAATGCACATTTTTATTATAACAAAAAAGGGCTGCATTGGCAACCCTTTAATTTTTTATTATTCTACTGAAGCACCCTTAGAAGTCTTTACTTCCTTAGCAGCTGTTTCAGCTGTAGCAGGAGTAATTGTCTTAGCGTCAGCTCCACCATTTACAGCAGTATAAATAGCGTATCTCTTATTATCCATTACGAATACATCATGGTAAACTCTAGCATATAAAGCATAACCATCTTGACCAGTAGCAGCTAAAGCAACATCACCAGATAAAATCTTTACTTTATTGTACTTAACTACATGCATAACTGCAGATTTAGCACATAAAATGAAGTGAATTTCTTTAGAAGTAACTGCAGATGTACCATTCCAATAACCAAATGCATAACCAGCACCAGAATCAGTTACAGTAGTAAATGCTGTACGGAATCTTTGAGGAGGAACAACTGCAATTTGTCTTCCTTCGTACTCAGTTAATGTAAATTTTACGTTCTTATCGTAATCAGATTGCATTAAGTAACGTGCTAATTCAGTAGTATCGTTTCTTAAATAATTGAAATATCTTGGTGATACGAATAAAATTTGGTCTTCAGCTGGAATTTCATGTTCATCCATATATAAGAAAGCAGCATTTAATGCTTCTAGAGCATTTACTTTTGTAATAGAATTTGCTCCAGAATATTCAACATAATTTCCTAAACCAGCTGTTGTAGTACCGTCAGCTAAAGTGATAGTGTCACTAGCTGCAGAACAATAATCAGCTAACTTAGAGAAACAGTATGCGTCAACTTCTGGAATCATTACTGTTCTAGAAATTTCTGTTGTAGCAGCTCCTAAAACTAAGCCATCAGTTTCTTCGTTATCGAAGTATTCAATTGGATATGCAGCTGCTCTATCCATGTTAATTGTAAATTCTTCCCATGTTAAACCAACATTTGAAGCTTGGTAACCATAACCTAAATTACCCATGAATTCGCCATTGCCAGTCTTTTGAGCAACTCTGTTATCTCCCGCATTATTTCTATAATAATTTTTTAAACCACCAGCACTAAACTTTGCAATCTTTACTGTTTTAGTACCAGTCCATTGAACGTTTACGCCTTCTTTACCATCTAGTAAAGCAGAACGTGATTCAGCCTTATAAACTTTATCCCAAGCGGCTGTAGAATACTTGGTAATTAATGCAATATTATTAGACATTCTTTCTTCTCCTGTTTATCATATATTTTTACAGGTACAACGTCTAATCTTCGTTTCCGTTTTCGCCAACTATTTCTTGCCAAAAAATAATTCCATGGCCTTATCTTCGTCTTCGTCTTTTTCTTCTTCCTTGTCATCAGACTTTTCATCAGACTCAGACTTTTCATCACCAGCAGGCGCTGGTTTTTCCTCAGGCTCTCCTTTTTCAGCTTCCTTAGCGTCTTCGATTTCTTCCTTATCAACGCCTTCAGCAGGTTCCTCAGTCTCTTCATAACCTTTTGTCTTTTGGTCCTCAGGTGACATGTTCTTGAATTCATCTGTGATATGATAACCCATTAAATTTACCATGCCATCAAGTTCATCAAAGGTTAATTCTTCATTTTGGAACATCTTATAAAATGCTCCTAAAATAGCTTCTTCTGAATTACCTTGAGCCTTAAGTTGCTCGATTACTTTTTTTCCTTCATCTAAAGTCATTTTATCAACCTCACAAAATTATTATTTTAAACCAAATAGTCTCATCATATCAGATTCTTCAACATTTGTTTTTCCATCAGGAACATTTGAACCTAATTTTTTAATTGTACTTGGCTGAGCGGCCTCAATTTTCTTAGGTTTATTACCTTCAGCAAATTTTTCGGCTAACTCTGGCGTAATTGTTTTGTCCTCTGCAACTTCAGGGGCAACTTCTCTCCATTCAGGATGTGTGGCAATCTCTGATTCAATATTTTCAGTGGTTACATCTAATCCTTTATTTCCTAAAATCGCCTTTACATCTTCCCAGCGGTTTGCAACTATGCCACTTTTTAATAAAGCATTTTCCGCAGATAGACTCTTAAAGTTTCCGTTTAATGTTTCGTACTCCTCATTTAATAAGTCATATCCTTGACCTTTTCCGAAAACATCATTCATTTCGTTGTCGTCATTAACACCATAACGGCCGTATAGCTCCTTGAGTGCTGCATTTCTACCTTCAGCTCTCGCCTTACCTACTAACTCGTTTACTTGGCTTTGAGTTAACATCTTCTCCTCGGGAACAGTATTTTCTTCTAAGGGTTCGTCTTCTGTGACTGCTTCTTCAACTTCATCACTTTCAGCTGTACCGGTCTCAGCTTCGACTGGTTCTTCTACAGGTGCCTCTGGTTCTTCTGGTTCCTCCACAGGTGCTTGTTCAGGACCGCTTTCTTCTTCCCGGACTTTTATTTTCTCTTCATTTTCTAATAATTCATCTTTTTCCATCGTTTACCTCCGACATGAGTTTACCCACTTTATAAGGCGTGGTAACCTATTTATCTACATTATATAATGTTTTCGAAACGAAATCAACTGGTTTTTGTTGCTTTCTGAAATAAAACTTAATCGTGCCTAATCACCTCAAATTCGAGCGCGTAAAAATTTGGGACTCCGGTTTCGTTTTCGACCCCACCCCCTATGGAGAAAAATATTATAACGGGGTGCAAGAGGTAGTCGGCGCGTGGGAGAGGGTATTCTAAGAGTCACATATAAAAGGGACATTCGCACTTTTTAGCCCTAAAAAATGAGGTGACGGATTTGAGTTTAAAATAATATATATTACATATATATTAAAATTTACGTTTGCTTTTTTTGACTTTTTTGAAGAACTTTTTATATATTATTACTTTTTTTAATATAAACTTTACCCAAAAATGGAAAAAAAGCAAATGGTCTATTGTAGTATTATTATTTATATATTTATATATAAATAAATAATAATACTAAAAAAAAATTATTTTCGTCACCTGTAGCGGGTTATAACATTTTTTAGTCTGTATGAACCGTGTAAAATACATTCATGTGGACGTTGATGACCTGTTTCATCAACAAAAAAGTTAAAAAACATTTGACAGCTGATATAACAAGTATTATAATAAAGCTAAAGGAGGTAGTACAAATGGCAAAACTTGGGAAAGATACAATGGCTTATAAAAACAAGAAGAAATATATTGTCGAGTACAACAAATCATTAAAGAGAATTTATATTCAACTTAATCCAAAGACTGAAGCTGATTTAATTGAATGGTTAAGTTCTAGGTCTAAAGCGACTTACATCAAAAAGCTAATTAGAGAAGACATCAAGAGACAAGCATAAGAAAGCCTGATTGCAGGCTTTTTTTGTTGTGTGGGCTACCGTGTCAACATATACCTGAATTGGGACGCCAGCTGCAGGATACTGTAAAAATAAAAAAATAAAAAAGTTTAAAAAAGTTATTGACAACTGTTATATAGTAAGTTATAATAAAGACAGTTAAGGAGGACAAGAAATATGATTAACGAATTTAAAGTAGAAGGTGTAATTGAAAGAATTGGAAATGGTAGAGTTATATGGTTAAAATACAATAGAACAACATCTTTTTGCTTTACAGCTAGTAATAAGTTGGGAATAAAAAAATATTGTATAGGTGACGAAATTGAAGTGTCAGGCCATATAGCAACATATGGACCACTATGTGCAATACGACTTGTGGCAACAAAAATTAAAAAAATAGGAGGACAAGAAAAATGATAAAAAAAATCAATGGTTATTATTACGCTACCGACAAAAGAGGTAATACTGAAAAGTTTACTTCTTATGAGGAAGCAATTGAATGGTTAGAAATGAGAGGCTAAATAAGTCTCTCCAAGCCATTAGGAGGTGAGATAATATGTATGTTGTTTATAACTTCGATAACGAGCCATTAAACGAATTTAAGACCGTTAAAGAAGCCAAGCAATTTATCAAAGAGTGTAAGAGATTTGATAAAGAGCAAGGCAACCCATTCGACGAACAGTATAGAATAGAAAAAGAAGAAGACTAGCTAGCAGCTAGCCTTTTTTTTATTTCACTATTGTTAATCCTGAAACCTGTTCATAACCGTGCCATATATAGAATAGGAATCGGGAAAATTGATGACAAAATAATTTAAAAATATTTTATAAAAAGTATTGACAAATGTTATATAGTAGGTTATAATATAAGTGTAATAAGGAGGAATAAAAAAATGAAAAATTATGAAGTAGTGGAAATAATGAGAAAGGCCATTGAAAAACATTACGATGGCAAGAAGGTAATGTGGAGTCTCTTCGAGGCTGAACATTTAGAGAAAGGTAAATGGGCAGCTGTATTTGGAACTAATGGCAATCCTAATTCTAAAGACTATGACACAAATGAAATCATAGTCGACCCATTAACAAAAGCAGTAGAAATAAAAAGAATTGAGGCTTAGGCCTCTTTTTTTATTTCACTATTGTTAATCCTGAAGCCCGTCATGAACCGTGCTATATGCAGGATGTGAATCAAGGAATTTGATGATAAAATAATTTTAAAATATTTTATAAAAAGTATTGACAATATTATATAGTATGTTATAATATAAGTGTAAGGTAAGGAGGGCAAAGAATATGAAAAAGACTTACGAATTTAACAAAATAGATTTCTATGGTACTGGTAGAAAAGTCAATGCTGTATCAGTTGAAATCGAATTAACTGAAGACAATGTATTTAGTGCTTGCGGTTGGATATGGAATACAAGAAGAACCGACTGCATTAGTGGTGGCCAAAACTTAGACGAAATTAACAAGTTTAAGAAAAATCATCCAATATTCAAGATTATCTATCAAATGTGGAAGAAATACCATTTAAACAATATGCACCCGGGAACTGAAGCTCAAGAGGAAGCACTTGAAAAAGCCGGTTATACTGGTTGGGCCAATAATTATCTTGAGTGTTGCGATTATCTAAAAAGTATTGGATTATATGAAGATAACGGTTATAAGTTCGGTACTGGTTGGCTAAAAAGAGAAATTCCACAAGAGGACTTGGAAATTATAAAGGGACTATTCAAATAGTCCTTTTTTGTCGTTTCAAATCCAGACGCCAATCCTGAAGTATCCTGTAGACCGTGCTACATATAGGATATGAATTAGAAAAAATGATAATAAAATAATTTAAAAATATTTTATAAAAAGTATTGACATATATTATATAGTGTGTTATAATAAAGGTGTAAAAGATAAGGAGGACAAAAAATATGGAATTACAAGAATATAAAGATTTAAAATTAAGAAGAGGTACAATTCATTCAGTACACTGGAAAAGACCATTAAAGAATGGCGATGTATTAAAGGACTTTAGAGGAAGAGTTGAAAAAGAAACCATTGGAAACTTTAGAATTGGTATTGATTACTCAAATATGGCCATTAATAAAGATAAAAAGACTGGTAGCTTACCTTATGGCTTCTTCGAATTTCTTAATGAAATAATCTATTCACCATCAAGCGACACTTACCAAGTAAGACTTACTCAAACAATGAACGAAAACTTAAAACCTAAAACAAAATACTTCCTAGATGGAGTAGAGATATCAAAAGAAGAGTTAATCAAAATGAATGCATTAGGCTCAAGAGAGAGAAAAAAAGAATTCAATCCAAAGGAAAATCCAGTTTTCAATCTACCATTAAATTACATCATAGCAATAAACTAGAGGGCGAGCCCCTCTTTTTTTATTGGCTGTATGCAGTTGATGTGGAACAGGTGACCGTGTAAAAATAAAATAAAAATATTTAAAAATAATTGTTGACAGGTGTTATAATAAGTTATATAATAAAAGTGTAAATAAGGAGGAACAAAATATGGACGCAACAACAAAAAGAAACAATTTTAAAAAAGTAGCTGAAAGGAGAACCAATGAAATATTAAAGAAAATAGGTAGTTTCAAGAACTTTAAGAACAAGGCTTTCTATGAGTACAAGGACGAGGAGATAGAGAAAATAGCTAGAGCAATCGTCCAAGAAGTAAAAGATGTAATAATGCCATTAATTAAGGAGAACAAATAATATGAAATTAAATGATAAAACAATAGATTTTTTAATTGGTGTTTTAGATAGAGAGATTGAGCAAGAATACTCATATCTAGTAAATGGTATGGGTGGAGAAGATAAAACCTATATTAAGGACTTGATAACATCTAAAAACGAATTGGAAAAATTAAAAGCTAAATCATCTTTTGATATGATGGTTGTAAACGCCATAATGAAAGAAGATTTAGAAAAATTAGAGAGGTTAAAATAGAGGGCTACTAGCCCTCCTGTTTTTTTCCAGACGTTAACCGTGCAAAAATGTTTTCGAAAATGCGAAAAATTTTTTTACTTTTCTATTGACTTTTCGAAAAATATGATTTAAAATAATATCGTAAAGTTTAAGGAGGACAAAAGATATGGAAAAACTTACATTAAAAGAATTCAAAGCAAAATTTTACCCACACTTAACAAATAGGGACTTTTCAAAAACAATCGGTTTCGATAACAGCTTGGTTTGCAAAATTATGAATGGTAGATACGAATGTTCGCTAGGAAGTCCAAGATGGCTCGAATTAGAAGCTTTATGCAAGCGATATGGAGTAGAACTCGTTTCAACATCCAAATACGCTACAACCGAAAAAAAGTTGTTAGGAGCAATAAAGAATATGCAATACGAAATACATCAAAAAGACAAAATCATAAAAGAGTATGAAGAAGTAATAGTTGAACTAACTAGAGCAGTTAAGGTAATGAGTAATGCAAAATCAAGTATAAAAAAGGCTGAAATGATATTAACAAAAAATCAGCTAAACAAATAAACCCGCTTGTTCGGGTTTTTCTTTTTGTCTGGATTTTAACACGGTTGCGGAATCAGCTGCGTCTGCGAAATTTAATTGTTGACAAATGTTATATATCATGTTATAATATAAGTACCATAGATGAGGAGGACAAGAAAATGGAAAAATATTATGTGGAATTTGTTATGAAGGACTTGGACATGGACCCACCATACTTAATGCAATCAGCAACATTCGACAGCAAAAGAGAAGCTGAAAATTGGTTTAGAAAGTACTTTGATTACACTTCAAGTGATGTTGAAGTTCGATTAATGGTAATGGACTTCATTTCAGAAGACGAATATGAAATAGGATTTATTAAAACTTTAAATTAGGCTCCAGATAGGAGCTTTTTTATTGACCTCATATACCGTGCTATATCATGTGAAAAAATTTTTCAAAAAGGTATTGACAAATATTATATGGTAGGTTATAATATAAGTACAAAGAAAGGAATAGGTATAATTTATGGAAACTGAAAAACTAATAGAAATCGCAAAACACTATTATGAGATATTAAAACATAAAGTTGAATTATTTAATCTTGGTGGTCTTTACGTTGGGAAACATAATTTCGAACAATTTTGTGAAGATTTAGGAGGAAATAATTTAGAGTTTTGGGACTATGAAAAAACTGAAGGTCTATTTGATGTAAACTATGGTAATATATGTGCTACAATAATTTATAGAAAAGGAAAATGCCAATTGTCAAAAAGTATAGAGATTTGGGAAGAGAATATAGTGTTTGATGATTATCAAATGGCATAAAAAAGCCACTCGCAAGAGTGGTTTTTTTATGCCAATATTTGTCTCAGATGATGTACCGTGTTAAAATAGAGACATCAGAGGAGGAAGACTTTTATGACGACTAAGAAAATTATTGGACTAATCAGAATCTGGCTTCTTTTTAAAAGATATAATATAAAATTTATTTTGAAAGAAATCTGGAGCTCTTTATGGCTGTTTGGCATAGTGTGTGCATTGATGTCATCAGAAGTGTGGATACCATATATAATCGGTTTAGCAACAGGGAACAGTTGGTGGTATGGCATTGGTAGTGCTTGTTGGTTGTTCTGGCGGGGTCCGGGAACTCCTTTTATCCCACTCTGCATAGCTATAACTCTGGCCCTGAAAAAATTGATTTGCTAGTTGCCGTGCTATATACAGGAACTCTGCAGTAAAAAAAATAAAAAATTTTTTTCAAAAAGGTATTGACAAACATTATATAGTAGGTTATAATATAAGTGTAATTAAGGAGGACAATAGATATGGAAACAATTACATTTGGCTTTAGAAAAGCGAATGCCAGTATGGCTACTAAATTAGTAGTATGCGGCGAGACTAAGGAGTATGAAAGAGGATGTTTAACCAATAATTCTAGCTTTGTTGATATATGGGTTAAACAAAAGGACTTGGACAAATTAGAAGAAAAATTTGCTAAAATGGGTTTTAAAAAAATTGAAGGAGAATTTGGAAATGAAAGAAGAAATTAAACAATATCTTGATTGGTGTAAAGCCAATGGCTTAAAGCCCGGAAGGGAAACAAGCTTAATTCAATATATGAAAACCTTACGAAAGTAAGGATTTTCTTTTGCAGGTAATCACCGTGTTATACAAAAAACTGTTGACAGCAATTATAATCCATTATATAATATAGCTGCAATGAAGATAGGAGGAATAAAATGGAACAAATTTATAAATGTTGTATATGCAAAGAAACTTTCAATGGGTATGGCAACAATCCCGATGGCGCAGTTTGGGTGGAAAAGGGAGAAATTGTAGCTCCTAAATTTAAACCCGATGATAGATGTTGTGATGAATGCAACTCTTTATTCGTCATCCCCGGAAGACTATACAAAATGCAACACAACAGAAATTAAGGACCAGATAAACTGGTTCTTTTTTTTATCGCTGCTTACCGTGCTATATATGGCTGTCTTCAGGGACTAATAATAAAAAAATATTTTATAAAAAACTATTGACAAGTGTTATAATATGTTATATAATATAAGTGTAAATAAGGAGGACAACAAAATATGAGAATTAAACATTTTATGGGCTATGGCTCAGTCAATGCAAAAGTAGTCGAAAAAGGACTTAAAACTGATGTTGCTAATGGACTACTAAGAAAGTATTTGAAAATTAATGTATGGGGCAATCATGAGTGTGGACTTGAAAGAGACGACAAGTACGATATCAATAATTGGCTAGTTAAAAAGGTAGCTAAAGTCGATATAGACTATAGAGACATAATGACAATGACTTATACTAGTATTGCTGATATCGATGGTCAAGAAGCAGTTCAATACTACATAGTCTACAAAGAAAAGTGGTTGCAATAGAAGCCGGGTATACCCCGGTTTTTATTTTTGTCTGATTCCTGCAGTGGGATTATTTGCACGGTGAACAGGATTGTCTCATCTGGTAGGCGTCCTCATTCTTTCAAAAAAATAATTTAAAAATATTTTATAAAACCTATTGACAAACGCTATATAGTGAGTTATAATATAAGTGTAAAGATAAGGAGGACAAATAATATGAGTACACTTTACAAATGCGAAAATTGCGAACTTTATTTTGAAGAAGAGGAGTTAGAAGTTGAAACTACTAGCTACGAAAACCTTTATGGAGTTGGTGGCGAATTCCAAGATAGTCACAAATGCCAATATTACAAATGCCCTTGTTGTGGAGGCGACGACCTTGAGGAAGTCAATGATTTAGATTTTATTGATATCATTAAAAGCCAAGCTGAAAGGTTGGTAGACCTAAAGAAAGAAAATAGAAAATTAAAAAAAATGCAAAAGAATTAAACCGGTTTATTGACCGGTTCTTTTTTTAGCCATCATGTACCGTGCTATATATAGACTCGCATGAGGAGACTCATCAAAAAATTTTTTTATAAAACCTATTGACATATATTATAATGTGTTATATAATATAAGTGTAATTAAGGAGGACAAGAAAATATGAAATTATTAAATGAAGGGCCATATGAAATGGTCGAGTTGAAACTACAAGATAAAAAGAATCTTGTGGAAGAAGTTTTTGATTTAGATGGAACTGGAGACTGGGACTTTGATATTCCTTGGCATATTACCAATGACCCAAACCTAGACGACATCGAAGACGGAAGAAGTAGATTTTGGGAGAATGGAGAAGAATACCCATTCCCATATGCTATACTAATAGGAGGAAAAACAGTTGACTGTCATTACGATAATATATCTAGAGACTGCGCCGAAAGGTTAGGAATAGCATTAAGTAGATGAATCGTTTTATTAACCGGTTCTTTTTTTATGCCCTGAATTAGATATGTCCACAGGTTTTCTGCAGTAGGTACCGTGCTATACAGGAATCAGTCTGGCGTACGAAAGCAGGAACAGCCTTGAAAATAATTTTAAATTTTTTTAAAAAAGTTATTGACAAATGTTATAATGCATTATATAATATAGGTGTAAAAACAAGGAGGATAAAAAAATGGAAAAAATAAAAGGAATTTTAGTTACACCAAACGAGAAAGGAACAAAGCCAAGGGTTTATGAGCTAGAGGTCAACTCTTACAAGGACTACTACCCATTATTAGAATGCTCAACATTCGATATTCAAACAAGAAAGTTCAAGGACAAGTATCTAGATATTTATTGTGATGATGAAGGACTATTCAAGCAAGGAAATAGAACATCAATTATAACCAAGTCAAATGGTAAAATTGTTGAGCAAATAGTTGGCAACGTCTTCATATGCAGCCATAACGACGAAGGTGAAACTATCTCACTAACCGATGAGGAGATAGAAGCTGTCTTGTCAAATGTTGTATCGGCTTTCTTCTCACAAGAAGACGATGAAGAACCATCTTACATAATATCAGCCGAAATATAAAAAGAGCCCAATAAGGGCTTTTTATTTTTGCAAAAGATTATTTATACACAAACGAACTTAAAACTTCCCAGACAAGCTAAAAACAATGCAATCCAGCCTACCGTGCTATATATAACTGCTTGCAGGAATTGATGATAAAAAAATTTTTTAAAAACCTATTGACAAATATTATATAGTAAGTTATAATATAAGTACCATAAATAAGGAGGACAAAAAATATGGGACAATATTATACACCAGTCATTATTAAGGATGACAAAATCAAAACTTTTAGCTGCTACGATTATAATAACGGAGCAAAACTTATGGAGCATTCTTATTTAAGAAACAATTTCGTAGAGGTAGTTGTAAAACAATTACTAAACAAAAAAGCTCATTTGGCTTGGGTTGGCGATTATGCCGAACCTAGTGATGTAAAAAACGAATTAGTTGAAAAGTTTATTGAGGCTGAACGAAAAGACACTCAATATAGAGTTAAGCCAAAACATAATCCAATGGAAAATTCTTATGGTTTATGTTTCATTAATCATTCTAAAAAAGAATACTTTTATATGGATGATTATGTAGCTAACATCGGAAGAGATAGCTACGGATTTGTAATCCATCCATTACCACTTCTTACCGCAATAGGAAATGGAAGAGGCGGAGGAGATTATCAAGGACTTAATATGGATTTAATAGGCCGTTGGGCTTGCGATGAAATCGAGGCTAAAGCTTGGATTGACGAAAAGAAAAATCCTGAATATAAAAATATAACATCAATGATAAAATTTTATGAGGGTTAAAAACCCTCTTTTTTTTATGTCCTGAATCAGGAGCAAATAGCACGGTGACAGAGTAGGCGGCTTCAGAATCAGGTTTGCCCACAGTTTATGTATCCTGCAGACCGTGCTATACAGGATTCAATCTGGTAGCTGGATACAGGAACAGTCAAAAAAAATAATTTTAAAAAAGCTATTGACAAATATTATAATATACTATATAATAAAGGTACAAGATACAAAGGAGGACAAATAATATGAAAGATAAAATCTTGTGGAAAAGTTGGTATCTAATGGACCAAGAAGAAATGGTTTGGCGAGTTGGGAAACTATAAAATTAAGTTAAAGGAGAATAATGGAATGGAAAAATTAAGTTTTAAAGATTTTAAAATTGATTGGAATGAAGATTTTTACTTTGAGGGTTCAAATGTTAATTATTATATTGTAAGTGTTAATGGCACTCCAATTAATCTAGTTAATAAATACAGAGAAAATTTAGGCTTTGAGGACGGGGCTAGAAATAATAATGATGTTTATTATAATTTCTATTTAGATTTTGATTTAGTAGAAAAAGTGGGTAAAGTTAGTGTTGTTGTTAATAATAGTTTATGTGATGATTATGCAGAATATACTTTTGATGTTGAATTAACTAACGAGCAAATTATTGAATTTCTATCAAGGTCTTTATTAATGACAAGGGACTAGATGTCTGCACCTCTCTAAAGAGGTGTTCGGGAAAGGAGCCTAGAGCTCCTTTTTTTATGCATGTCTGAAACGAGCACGGTGAGTAAAATCATGTTTATATTTTTAAAAAAAATAAAAAAAGAGCAAAAAACTATTGACACATATTATATAGTATGTTATAATAAAGGTGCAAAAGGGTAGTGACCAACACTAGAAAAGAGGAATAAAAAAATGCAAACACTAATTATTAAAGATTCAAACAAAGAAAAGGTAGTATCAACTCAGTACAACACTGACAAAGAGGCTAGAGTAGCTATGGCTAATTCGGAAATTAATCCTGGCTATGTTTTCGAAATGGAAAACAAATTAGAGTCAAATATTTGTATAGCTGATTTCTTAGAAAAAATTTTAAAACAATTAAGTTATGAAATCAATAACAGCGACGAAATGGGTATAAACGAAATTAGAGATTATTTACAAAAGCAAATTGAAAACGCTGAAAGATTAACCAATGCTGAGAAAAATCAAATATCAATGCTTGTAGATATCTTATACCCTCGTCAATATAGATACTAGCCTAAAAAAAGCCCGTTTTAAACGGGTTTTTATTTTGCCCTGATAAATTAACCGGAAGCACGGTAAAAATCAACTGCAGGAACAGTTTCATATGCAGGAGTGAGTCATCAGTTCACCGTGCTATATGTCTTTTTCTGGCTGTAAAATATTTTTTCATTTTATGCAAATAAACTCTTGACAATATTATATAATGTGTTATAATAGAGATAGTAAAGGAGGACAAATAATATGAATTACAATGAAATTAGAGATTTATTAGCAATCAATAAAATTAATGCTCTTGATTGTGACGTTGCATTAAGTGTTGAAAGAGCACTTGGCAAAAAAATTACTGACGAAGAATTCAATTTATTATGTAATTTTACTTATAGTGTGTGGGAAAGTGTCGACAATGGTTATACCCAATTAATAGCCGATATTGTAGTTGATTTATACTGCAACGAGGATTATGGCTATAGAGACGAAGAACACATTGAAAAATTCGGTATGTATAATGAAGATGAAATTGAATTAAGTAGAACACTTTCAAAAGAGCAATTAGAAGAATGCGACTACAGAGTTATAAGAATGGTAGAAGATATCTTCTATGAAAAATATTATGATTAGGAGGACAAGAATATGAAAAAAGAATTTATTGTTAAAATCAAAGTTGTAAAAAAATATAAGGTGTATGTCAACGCTGAAAACGAGGAAGAGGCTTTAAAAGAAGCAAAAGAAAAGTATAGCGGTATCGAAGACGATTTACAAGCATATAGTACTGACATAGATTACCAATCCGCAAAGGAGAGCAAGCAAATTAAAATTGAATATGACAAAACTCTTGAAGAATATATGAAGAAGTTCGGCGAGGCCTACAACAACGGAGACTTGTGGGACTTCTCAGCTGAGGATGTAAATGGTGGAGCAATTGACCTCGACCCTGAGCAAGTATACTGGGAAATTGACGGAAGGCTTTATGAAACTAAGGTGTTGTAAAAACACCTTTTTCTTTTGCCTGAAACCAGCACGGTGAACTGTCTGGGTATTCCTGCAGGAACTTTTTTTATTTTTTTGCAAATAAACTCTTGACAATATTATATAATGTGTTATAATAAAGGTAGTTAAGGAGGACAAATAATATGAAAATTTATGTATTAAATTATGAAAGTGCAATTAATAAACTTTTAGGAGCTTATGCAAAAATTGAAAAAGCTAGAGAAAGATTAATTGAAGAAAAGAAAAAAATCCAAAAGCAACTTAAAAATGAATATTGTCTTGTGAAAGAAACTGAGGATAGTTTTGAAATATATGGAATGAAGGACAGCAGTGTCAATCATGTGTCTATATTTATTAAAGAGATGGAACTGGATTTTGATTTCCGTATAGAATATTGGAAAGAGGTTGCTCAAAGCCATTTTGAGTCAATTCAAACTGATTTAGAAGGAGCTTACTCTAATTTGAGCGTTCAAGAGATAGATAAAATCTTAGAACATTCTGCAGATGAGTTCATAAATGACGACAATGTATGGGATGTTATTGACGAAACGCTACATAGAATAGTCGAGGATAATGCACAAGATGTTGTAAAAGGAGATGAATAATATGAGAAGAATGACAACTGTTAGAAGACTTATTGAACAAGCTTATGGATTAGAAGAAGGTGTTGTAAAAACACCTTTTTCTTTTACCCAAAACCAGCACGGTTAACTGTCTGGGCATTTCTGCAGAAACTTTTTTTATTTTTATGCAAATAAACACTTGACAATATTATATAATGTGTTATAATAAAGGTAGTTAAGGAGGACAAATAATATGAAAAAAGAATTAATATTATTAGTTGATTTAGATGATAATTATGTTGATTACATTTTTTACATCAAAAGAGAGGACTTGGAAAAAGCAATAGAGTTTAGAAATAAAATGAGAGATAAGCCTGAATATGATAATTATTATTGCGATATTGATTTAATCCTAAATTATTTAGAAAGAAACTTTATTGATTATGATTATGTTTACAAGCCAACAAAATTATATTACTAGGAGGACAAAAAAATGAAAACTACAAAACAAGACGCTTTAAAAATTTATGAGCTTTCTAATTATATTGACCCATATGGCGTTTGCTCAATTGACAAGCCTGAGATTATTCAAAATATTATGAGCCAAACATTAGAAGATAATTTAGAATTACTTCAAGATTATATTTGCGAAAATTATGCTGAAACAAGAGATTTACTTGAAGATGAAAAAGCTATGAGGTTATATTTGAATATTTTAAGGAGGACTAAAAGAAAATGACGAATGAAGAGTTAAAAATAGGATTAGAGATAGCTTTAAAATCAATAAAAGAGCAAAAACAAAAGAATTTCGAAAGGAACAAAGGCGCTGGAGGTTTTATAACAACGCCTGCTGGTAGAGAAAATGATATGTATTACCTTGGCAAAATCGAGATAATCGAATTTGTATTAAAAAATTTACAAGTGGAGTGTGAACCAGAACCCGCGAAATAAAGCGGGTTTTTTCTTTTTATCCAGATTTAGCACGGTAGACCTCTTCTGTATCCTGCTCCAGATTCCCACAATCTATCCTGAATCCTTACCGTGCTTTTACCTGCGACATGTTTCGAGTCTGGCATTTTATAAAAAAATATTTTTATGCAAATAAACGCTTGACAAAAGATATAATCAATGTTATAATATAGGTGTAATTAAGGAGGACGAAAAAATGAAAATTACAATATCAACAACAAATAGCAAGCTAGGTGGCTTTATACCTAGCATAAATTTACCAGCCGGCTTGACTTGTAGAGCGGACGCCCCTTGCCAAAAAGGTTGCTACGCTAAAAAAGGAAACTGGTTATATAAGAATGTTAAACAATCATTATTAAACAATTTAGAGGCTTTTAAAAGCGATAGAGAGGGCTATTTCGATTATATAATCAATTACTTAAACAACGGCGATATATCTTATAAGTTCTTTAGATGGCACTCAAGCGGCGACATCGTAAACATTGACTATTTAAAAGGAGTTATAAGAGTTGCGGAGGCTTGCCCTCAAACTAAGTTCTTATGCTTTACAAAAAAATTTAATTTAGTTAATATGTTCTTAGAATTTCACCCCGACTTACCCGAAAACTTACATATAGTATTTAGTGCTTGGGATAAAGATTTTAAAGTCAATAATCCTTTTAATTTACCGGTTACATATGTTAACTTTAAGGACTCAAGTAAAAACGCCGATATACCGGAGTTCGCTATTCCTTGTATCGGTAAGTGTTCGGAGTGCAAAGCTTGCTGGAGCTTGATAAAAGGACAATCAGTTGTATTCAATCAACATTAAAAAAAGAGAGGGGAACGCTCCCCTCATTTTTTATTTGTCCTGTTTTTAGCACGGTGGCTGTTCTGGAAAAAATAGCAAAAAGATTGTTGACAAATATTATAATTAATGTTATAATATAAATGTAAAAGTTAGGAGGAACGAAAAATGGTAGAATATTTCACTTTAAAAATTAAACCTCAACAGACTATAACTTTTGAAAAGGATGGGCACTTTATCGGCTCAATAGCAAACCTTTCCGAAGAAGATACAGAGCTAGAAGTTACTAGCTACACACATGGCTATAGCCTAGTTAACAACCTTAGACAAACTGGAAAGGTATTAATACAATTATTCTTTGACAGCTACGAAATAAGCAACATAAAAAAATAAGAATTCTGTCTGTCCTATTAACTTAGGGCGTGTTATAAAGCAGGTGGTGCCCTCTACCTGCTTTTTTATTTATCGCATTTTTAGCACGGTAGCTATCCAGAGCAGGACAACCTGCGGGGCTGGGAATTTTTTTATAAAAAATAGCAAATAAACTCTTGACAATGTTATATAATGTGTTATAATAAAGATAGATAAGGAGGAACAAAAAATGAACAAAATTCAAAGAAAAACATTAGAAGAAGCTCAAGAAAAGTTAGAGCAAGCATACGACCTTATTTCTGAGGCTCAATCTTTAATTGAAGAAGTTAAGGATGAGGAACAAGACAAGTATGACAACGCTACTGAGGGCCAACAAGCAATGGAAAAATTCCAAGCTATGGAAGAGAACGCTTCAACCCTAGAAGAGCTTTATGACAACTTAGACACTATCATGTCTGATTTAGACGACGCTAAGTGTCATGAAAGTTTCGATTTATAAATTTTTTAAAAAATAGCAAAAAAAGTATTGACAGATATTATAATTAGTGTTATAATATAAGTGAAGATAAGGAAGGAACTAGCTACTCCGTCCCCTTCAGTAAGGAAAAACTTAAACCCGACCTGCGACTTCGTTAAGCATACCCCTCGGATAGGGTTAAAATCGGGTTTCCGCTACTCCAGAAACAGCAGGCAGCTACGCCAGAGATAGTAGTCCTGAGGGGAACTCATCCCCTCAAACCTATATTAAAGGAGAAAATATATAGAAAACTAGTATTAAAAGGAGACATTATCTGTGGTTTTACAGGTAATGATGACTTCGAATTCTTTGTTATTAACAAGAATGAGACTCCTGCTGAAATAAAGGAATCATTCAACAAGTTCAAGGATGAATACAGTGAATTAACAGATAAGTTATATAAAAACGAAAATTAGCATTCTGTCTGCCTTCGGGCATGTTATATATTGCGTTGCGGGTCGGCGTCCTCCTTCCCGTCGCAAAAATAAAACAGGGTTTTATCCCTGTTTTTTATTTTGCTTATTTTTTAGCACGGTGGCTACTTTATCCCTGAACTTATAGAACTTTTTCCTGTAATTTAAATTATGAGTCCTAACCCTAACCTCTTTCTCATGATTAGTCCTTATTCTATTAACGCCATTATTAAGCACCTCATCAGTATCTAGCGGAATCATATAATGTTTACAATGTGGTCTTGTTATCATGTATACAGGGGCACCACAGATATCTTGCACGGTGACGATATCATGATTCCTGATGTATGCGGCAACTTTCTTTTTAGTGTCCTCATCGTCCCCGAGAACACTTCTCCAGTATCTGTCGACGAACACAACTCCTTGCCAGTCTGCGTGGTCAGGTGCGGGATTGGAATGCATGCTGCTCATGTAAAAGACGCCTGTTGAGGCACGGTGAGTCCTCATTTCCTTGACCAGATTCAGCTTCCTATCCCTATCATTTTTATGTTCCAGAACCTTGTTCGTATCCACATAGTACCTCATAATCTGCTTACTATACAGTTCATTATTCTGAGTATACATCAAGTCGGCTAGTCTGAGCGCAGCCCTATACAGAGCCCGTTTCTCCCTAATATTAAAATCAGGGGCGTCCTGAATGACACCCCTTAATTTTCTTAACAGAACTCTTTCTGGAGTATTATCTAGCACGGCCTGCTGTATTAACTTTACCAGCTTAATCCTCACTATTATCTACTCCTTTAAACCCTGGCTTCTCATCCCCGAAATCAAATTCCTCATCGTCATCGGCTTCATCTTTATTGCCTCCGAAGGGATTCGTTGCCTCGTCCATATCTTTTTCTAAAAATTCTTTTTCGCGAGCTCTTTCTGATTCACTAAGAGTATCGCCATATAACTTATCAAGATACATATCTGTACTGATTGTACGTTTTGTAAATGCCTCTCCAAGCTTTTGTAATTTATTCTCCCAACTGTCGTCTGCGAATTCAGAATATTTTATACTTATATTATAATCTGTACATGTGCATACGCCCTGTTTCATAAATTGCACGGCTGCAAGTACTTGATTGAACAAGTTCTTCAAGATTCTTGTCTCTGCCCGGATTAATACATTACGAGTAAATATTGTTATCTTTTCTTTCTCTCTCTGAGCGTCTGCGTTATCCTTCTTAGCTACATCTATTCCTAGTGTAGCTGGGCTCATGATACCAGAAATTATCTGTAATAATATATTCTGAGCTTCTGTTGTATATTCATTAAATTGTAATTGTGGTTGTGTAACTTGCACGGGTACAGTAGTATTCTGAACACCGTCAATTGTTTTACCACCTATAAATGATGTAAATTTTCTATCATATACATGTGGCATTTTAGGTAGCATTGTTTCAGGGTCTCTTTCAAGGAAATCTGTATTAAAATACTCGACTGGAGTACTTCTTCTTACGGTATTCGAGCCCTGACTCAAGCACTGGTCAAGGTCATCAAACAAGTCAATCTTACCCGCAAATATGCTTCGTCCGTAACCGTCATTATCAACTACATCTTTATAGAAAATGCACGGTACAGCTAACAATTTCTTGAAGTTATCAATCTTTATTGTATCTAAATCGATTCCTGATAATTCATCAACCCTAGCTACTTCATCAGCTAAAAGCGGTTTAATATCGTCGCCGTTCATTAAGAATACTTCTTTAGTAATATAAAGGTTACCCTTCTCTATCATTCTCATTTCTGTAATCAAATAATTTCTAAATTTACCATCTGTATAATAATCTTTAAATATTATGCCTTTTAATCTCTTGTCCTGATAAACAAATTCTACGTCCTTAGCACGGTAATATTTAATAATAGGATAATCAGATATATCTTTATCCCAGTCGATTTTATAACATCCCCAGCCCTCGACCATAGTCATAGGCATTTGCTCAAACGTATACAAATCCCAGAACTCATTCTCTTCTAGTGCGGCCTTGAGAGTTTTATCGCTATCATCAATCTCTACGTTTTTATTTCCAGCTGCTGTCTCTGGCTTTCCTATTAAACTTACTAGGGTATCTATTACATTTCTAGGCTGACCTGAATGCGTTCTTTTAATATCATTCTCTGTGGAACTTATGCTCCAGAAGTATCCTCTCTTATTTCTACTATACCATGGCTCATAATTATATTCTATATTAGTTTGCACGGTGTAGAAGTTTAAAAGCTCATCTGAATCACCTTGATACCAGACATCATACTCTTTCAGCTTAGTTTCCATTACCTGTCTTTTATCGTTTATGAACATTAATCTATCAATTTCTTCTTGGCCACCAAATTCACTAAGGCCTCCAGTTATTAACAGTATCTTCTTCTTTAAGTAATCTTCTAGTCTCATTCGTCTTCATCGGCTCCTTTATCTATATCATATTTATATATCTCGCCTTGCTCATTTACCCCGTACCAGATTGTCTTCTTATCCCTGAACGGATTATACATCATGTGCCAATCTTTAGGTCCCCAGCCTTCTCTGGTCCTGATTTCATTATCATATTTTATTATATCAAATACCACAGGTATGTGCATGCCTTCGTTATGTCTTGCAATCGTCAACATGTGGGGGTCCAAATTCGTATACTTTAAAAAAAATCTGACATAGTCGTTAGTCTCGGCTTGGGCCTCTAACTCTTTCCATGTCTCGAACTTGGTAAACTTATTTCCGAAGTCATATACTAAACAAAACCTCTTCGTATTCAATTCATTATTTCTTGTTCTAGTATTAAAAACTAAATGATATAATCCATTAGTACATATGATATCGCTATTAGTATCTGGAGCGTCCCCAAAAGCTAGGCAAGAAGCGGTTAAACTGATGAACATGCGCGTCGGATAGTTCAAACTACGAGCGAGTGCGATAATCCCCTTTCCATTATCTCCAATCATTTTCCAGCACCCTCTTCCTTAATGAATTCGTCAAAAGCCTCTTTAGGTTTTTGTTTGTCGATAAGCTTTTCCACATCAGACTCAGCCATGGGCATGATACCAAGAAAAGTAATGCGATTGTCTTGTTTGCTATCTGCGCCTAGTTTTGCATAATATTCGGAAGCGACCTTAATAGCAGAAGGGTTACCGGATTTAGATAACATCATCATAGCCTTTCTGAAATAAAGCTGAGCGCGTTGATAAAGGACATCATAAGTTTCCTTGTAGTTCATGTTGTAGATATATCTGCAGAACTCATCAAGTTGCGGCCTGTCAACCTGAAGGAGTTTAAGAATAGAATCCTCGTCTGTGAAATTGTCAATCAAGTCTTCGAAATCATTTCTAGTAAAATTAAAACCGGGAGCAGTTTGATTTGGGTCACCCTCAAGATGAAGCAAAGAAGGTTTTTTGTATTCGTAATCCATAAAGAGCGCTCCTTTCACAATTTTCATAATTTTATTATAAAATAAAAACCAGAAAATGTAAATAGCTTTTAAGAAGAAATGAGCTTGTTAAATTCGGCCTGAATACGTTTAACGACATTTTTCGAATACCTTTTAATTTCCGGATGAAGGACCTTGTAAGCCTCAAGATAAGAGTCGAAGAAGAAAAGTGAATGATGTTCGCGTCCTAAAGAGATAGCAAGATTAAGATTGTACTGAGCACAAGCGACCTCTTCTAAATCAGGCTCAGTAACATCCTCGATACCGAAATAGTCTCTTATGATAGACTTTTTAAAAGGAGGAATAAGATTATGGGGATGGCGAAAAAGGAAAGTATTAGTAATTGAAAAAATAGAAAATATATCAGCTACGAAAGGATTAGGAAACTGGTCAGGAATAGAATCAAAAGAAAAATATTGCCTAGGCATGTGATAGCCCGGTATAGAATACTTAAGAATGAAAGAATCCTTGACTGGCAAGTAATTAACTACAGGAGCATTACGAGCTTTGAGAGTTCCATCCTCGTTAAATAAAAATTCGATATAATTTTGAGTTAAAGCTGGCATAGAAGCACCTCCAAAAATTTTATATATATGAAATATATATAACAATCGTCCCAAAAATAGGTGACGGAAAAAAAATTTTTTTAATATATATATAAATATATATATTACAAGAGGGGTCTTGCTTTTTTTGGGTTTTTTGAACAACTTTTTATATATTATTCTATTTTTATATATAAACTTTATCTAAAAATGAGAAAAAAGCAAATATAAAAAATAATATTATTATATATAATAATATTAAAACGGACCCAATTTCGTCACCTTGATACGTTATAATACGCCTAGTCACACAATTAGGCTCAATTTTGTGTGAAATTATGTGATTTGAAACGCCGAAGAATGTGTTACAAATCCGAAAAAAACACTAAATTTTTCTCGTAATCGTATACTAATGTGGCTCTCAAATCATAAGACCTGAATTTAGAAATAACTAGATACGCGAAGTTTTTTGGTACGAAATGAGGAAGTTTTAATCCCCATCCGCCCTCGGAATATTCCTTGATTAACCTCTCCATGAATTTCCGGAATTTTTTCGACTTGACTGTTTTCTCATCAGTGTCCATGAGCTCCTTGATTCGAGTTAGAACCCTCTTGCTCGCCTCAGGGTTTTTATGCATTTTTCTTAACATGTCTGGTTTTGTTATCATAATGTTATGTATATATGATAAAACTCAGCTAGGAATTTTATCTTTTCCTCCTCTGTTAAATTTCTTATTAATTCTAATTCACTGTTTCTAGCCCAAGCGAAAGTTCCGGGTAATTCCTTAGCTTTTTTATTAGGGTTAAGCCACTTAGGAGTATATAATTCGTAATCGTTACGGTCGCTGGTCTTATATTTTTGCCCGTAGCTCGAAACGACTATACCCACAAACTCATCATCGCCGAAGTGTTCCTTAGATGTATAATGCACTACATCTCCTATTTGAAATTTTTGACTTTTTAAGACTGGAAATGAAATTGTCATTTTATACCACCTCTCCGAATAAATTAATTTGTATTTGTTCTACTGGATTGCTATTTTGGAAATCATTTTGTTTTTTTAGTTTCGGTTTTAGTAATTTTTGATATTTTTCTGATACATCTTCAAGAGGAACCTGTTGCAAAGCTAGACAGTGAATATAATATAATAAAGAGTCTAGATGTATTTTCTTTTGCTTGTCATAGTCAACTGTTAGTGGCTTTTCAAACATTTTAAGATTTTTATACGATGTTACAGGCTCTCCGTTACGAATTAATGTCTCAGTTTCATCATCGAAGAAAATCCACATGATGTGTACCTCGTTGTAGCCTCTCAAGTAGCCATAGTGCATAGCTTGCTCTTCCTGACAAGAATCGCCATATTGGACGATTTTATCGTAGTCCTTAACATTCTTACTCTTTATCTCGTAAAGCGTCTTCTTGGCCGGAATTTCAATGTCTATCATGCCTCCGAAGTAAGGATTGTTCGGGAAGTTATCATAATCAATTCGTTCCGGGTCGTAAACTACACATGGAAGGCCTCTTTTTAAAAGTGACCTCAAGGCTAGTCTCTCAGCTAGGGCTCCTCTATCGGTATAGAACTTGTCGAAAGGTTCCTTAACATAACCTAACATAGCAAGTACAGCGTCGCCTCTAGGTTTGAATTTGTTCATTCCTGCTAGCTCAGCGATTGTACCACCAGTTATTTTTTTAAAAAATGATATGTTGTTGTTTTGAATTTTCATACTCTTACATAAACTGTACCTGGTCCACTACAATTAGTTTCAGGTTCAGCTTCTATCTCCTTTACATTGTTATCTAAATATTTATCGAATCTGGGCTCGTCAGAATGTATATAATAAGGGTAATCATCAAGTTTAATTGTTACACAATGACAGCCTTTAAATAATTCTAAATTATTTACAATATCTTTAACTTTCATTTTTTATCGCCTCGTATGAAATTTTTATTTTTAAAAAGAATATATTGTCTAATACACCCCGCGGATAGCTATCTGAAATCGCCTGTCTTCCGTTTGAGGGTGACGCGAATATCTTAGGGCTCGCTTGTTTTATGTTACTTATAAGAGCAAAGCCCCTGTTGGTTAAAATTTTTTCATTGTCACTTGTTATGGCTACATAACCAGTTGATTCTATTTTAAAGTTTTTACATAAGTCATACCCGCAGTAAGCGCAGGTTCTGCCTTTATCTAGACTCACAAAGTCTTTTTTACAATTTGGACATTGATTTAGCATATAACTATCTCTTTCTTATGAACTTGACTACATAATACCCTAACACAAATAAATCGGCTAGGACAAATACAATTGTAAGCCAGGCCAAGATATACTCCTTTCTATAAAAATTGTAAATTGCAATTAAAAATGTAAATATAAAAGTTAACAGTGAAATTATAATATTTTTCATATCAATTACCTCTATTCATCATATCTCTTATTATAGCATAAATTTGTGGGTATGAATTTTTTACGGTTTCAATAAAAATCTTTTTTCGTTTTATATCTTTTTCGTATTTTTTATTTTTTTCATTTAAATTTATAACTAACTCTTCTACGTTTTCAGCCTTTTCTAAGGCCTCATTTCCACAGAAGGGACATTTTCTAACATACATCAAAGAAACATCTTCTGCAGCCTCGCTGATACCCAAAAAGGACTCGTAGGTTATTGATTCAGTCTCTATGGCCTCTTCCTTAAAATAATTTTTACACTTATCACAATAATATATCATCTCTTACGCCTCCAAATGCTGTAAATAACCATATAAATAAAAAATGCAATCGCAACTATAATCGCTATGGTTAAACAACATCTAAGCCCGTCTACAATATTCATTTCTAAATATGGTTTAGTAAACGGTTCAAAAAACCACCATAACCAATTTGGCATTTTTTGTCTCCCCCTCTCTTTACTAATTATATTTTAAACCCATGAAATAATAATGTCAAGTAATTTTTTTACTTTTTTATTCCGTTTTTTAAAAAAACTTTTAATGTATCAAATTCTTCTTGAGTAATTTCTTTTTCATAAAAAAAGCGTTTAGAGTTAAACTCTTTATAATCTTTACTTAATTTTAAAAAGTAAGTATCTACATTCTTTTCAAATATAATCTCAAGCACCTGTTCTTGTTCTTGAGCCTTTAGTAAGGCTTGTTTGATAGTATTATATTCTTCCCAAGTCATACTCACATTGACATTGCCTGTTGGATAACCATCAATAAATTCGCTGCTAGTTCTCTCTAACGCTTCCAGTACTTTATTTTCCATTATTCCACCTCTTTAACAGGTCAAATTCTTCTTGAGTAAGAGTAAACAAAGTAAACACATTACTATTACTTATTTTAATAATACTGAAATTATATTGTTCTACTATAAAGCAACTATTTACAAGCCAAATATCAACATTCTTGTCCTTAATAATTTCCAATACTTCTTTTAATTCAGCGTTTTCCTTTTCCATTTCTTGAGCCTTTAGTAAGGCTTGTTTGATAGTATTATAATTTTTTAGCCAAAAACAATGTTTACTGCTCTCTGTTTCTAAACATTCCATTGCCTCACTAGGCTCGGCTTCTTTGATAGATTTTAGTTCAGTTAGAGCATTATGTAGTGTGTTCAATTCTTTTCTTGGTACGTTAAAATTTTCACAATTATATTCTAAATAAGCAAATTTTTCTTTTATAAATTCTAATGCTTCAAATTCTTTTTCCATTATCTTTCCACCTCTTTAATGTATCAAATTCTTCTTTACTTTTGAAAGTATAAACTACTACGCCATTGATTTTTAAATATCTATCTTTTCTCACTGGCGTTTCAACTACTTCGCATAAAGGTTTTAATATCTCAAGTACCTTTTCCATTTCTTGAGCTTTTAATAAGGCTTGTTGTAGATTAAGTAACTGTGTTCTTCTAGCTTCAATCCAATCAGTTTTATAATTATTTGCTTTACTAACTTCTATTGAATTTTTATTTTCTTCTAAAAGTATTTTTACAAATTCCATTGCTTTACTAGGATTTGCATTATCTATAGCTTCTAGGCGTTTAAGACCATCTTGAACAACGTTTAAATGCTTTTCTATTTGTTCAACATCATCTTGTCTCAATTCTTCAGTGTAGTAGTTATACCAAACATAACTTAATGATTCTAATTCTTTAGTCATAACTTATCCACCATGTCTTTCCTCTTTTACCCATATTAATACGATTATATCTAATATCATCAAAAGATAGTTTCTTAATGAATTTTAATGCCTCATCTTTAGTTTTAAATGTTTTTGCCATATTTATTCACTCCTATCCTTTCTTAAAAGCAATTACAATCAATTATCCATTTATTATAAAAATTATCATACACTTTGAAATAGTATCTAATATTATTTAACATAAAATAATTACCTTTTCTTGATTGTTTATATTTGATTGTGTGAGGTGTGCCTTTATAATAAAATTCGATTTGCTGATGTTTTACAGATAACGCACAATCCACTCTTATTTCTTCGCCATATTTATTGATTGCCACTAGTGATAACATATCCTATTCACTCCTTATACCTTTTCTACCAATCCTGCTTTTATTAAATCAAATAAAGTATCTGCTATAAAATCATTTTGTTTTTGCTCTCTTTCCTCATCAAAAACTAAATATATATTTATTTTGATATTTCTATCTTTAATAGATATATTAGATGTTAAAACATTAGAGGAAGCTTCGAGTTTAATCATACCTATATAATTCCAACTTTCGATAAAGCCTAATTTTAGTAGTTTCTTTTTTAGTTTTTGTGGAGATATATTATCTTTAATTTTTAACATAGTCTATTCACTCTTATCCTCTAAATCTATAATATTCAAAATTGTAAAATGGTAATAAAGATGTTTATAATCTCTATTCATTCTAGCTTCTCTTTCTTCTTTATCAGCATATTCTTTAAATTTTTCGTATGCTTCTTTTCTTGAAGAAGCTTCTACTTCATAATTATCTAATGCTTTGTTTGATACAGTTGAACTATTCCACTCATTATAAAATGAAGTATAAATTTGATAAACAATTATATATTTCATATTTATTCACCTCTATCCTTTTTAACGAATTCTACTTTTTCAAAGCTATATTCTAACTCCTTAATTTTAGTTTCTTTTAAAATTTGCTTTTTCATCATATCATACATATCAATTATAGTTTTTGCTTCATCCATTAAATCAGCTATGGTTTCAAACTCTAAATAATTTATTTTGACTTCTTCTACCTCTTTGAAATTAAAAAGGCCACCTGTTTTTTTCCACCAATGTATTTCCTTGATATGACATTTTCTTGCAATATTGTGAGCAATTTTTAATTTCTTATTTGAAATAGTTACACTAGCCATTTTATTATCAACTGTAAAACATGGTCTTATAGACCATCCTTTATAGTCTTTACCTTCTTGGCCACCAATTTCAACTAATTCATTTTCATTCGATTCTATTCTTTTTTTCATTCTCCCACCTCTATTCCTTTTTCTTCATACTTTACCTCTACAACGTCTTCAACCAATTCAATTTTATCAAATAATCTTTGCTTTAGTAATTGGCCTTTTATTGATAATGCAACTTTTTTACTATCAAAAATTAATTCAGTAACTCCAGACCCAAGCCTCATAAAATGGTCTAGTCCACCAATCAGATTTATCTCTTAATAGTATTACAACTGGTATTAAAACTATAGTAGCGCACATAATAATTATGGCAATCCAAGTTAACAATGCTAAATAATATAGCAACAATCTTTCCATCTTTTCACCTTCTCTACTAACCCTGCTTGGATTAAATCAAATAATTTATCTTCAACATCATAGTCTATTGATAATAGTCTTCTCTTCCTATTGTTATCTGGGTAAACATATATTTCTACTTCTATTTCCTCTCCGTCATCTTCGATTATAGTAGACCATTTCCAGCCTAAACTTTTACTGCCATCGCTAGATTTAAGTTCTACAAATCCGAACTTTTCTAATTCTTTTAAATCTACATTGTCTTTAATCTTTAACATGTTCTATTCACTCTTACCCTTTTCTAATTTTTCTACTTTAAATCCGTTTGCTGTAAATTCGATTATGTATTTTGTTCCAATTACACATTCTTCAAAACCAACAAAATTTAAATAAAATGGTTTTCTACTATTTTTAAGTTCAAAGTTTTCGGCTTTAAGTCTTTCTATTTCTTCAACAAAAAATTTATCACTAATATCACTCATATTAACATCTCCTCTAATAAGCGCTTATTGTCTTGAGATAATCCTGCTAAATCATCCACATCAATATATAAGCTTA
>Ga0326511_10000154_pt1 | contig 54904 bp, 73 predicted proteins | sample 0_2496_0518_D_FD_203701 | JGI IMG/M metagenome (GOLD analysis project Ga0326511, IMG submission 203701) | Bovine rumen microbial communities from UC Davis, California, United States - 0_2496_0518 | ecosystem: Host-associated > Mammals > Digestive system > Stomach > Rumen | place: USA... | reverse complement strand
CCTAAAAAAATCTCCGGAGGGAAATTTTCCAGAAGCGATTCTGTATATTTTCCCAGCTGAGGTTTTGTGCGATTGCAATACAAGTATATTTAGGAGGTGGTCCTGTATGGCCAGTAAGAATAGACCGGCATTGACCAGAGAAGCCAAACAGAACCAACTTATATCTTTGGCAATAGATCAAGCCGAGGAACAGTTACGGAATAAGAAAGCCTCATCACAAGTGTTAACTCACTTTTTAAAGCTCGCAACTGTACAAGCAGAGTTGGATCTAGAGCGGCAAAGAAAAGAGAACATGATGATCGAGGCTAAAACAAAAGCATTACAATCATCACAGAATATGGAAGAGCTTACCGCAAAAGCGATCAAAGCCTTTAAAACATATTCTGGTCAGGAAGATGAAGACTATGAAACAGAATAAATCGTATACGGAGATGCTCAAACTTAATAGTTTGGAGGAGAGATTTAATTATCTAAAAACGCAATCAAAAATCGGTGATGAAACTTTTGGAGGAAACAGATATTTAAATCAGAATTTCTATAAATCATCCGAATGGTTGGACGTTCGGCAACAAGTTATATTAAGAGATAACGGCTGCGAGCTAGGATTAGAAGACTATCCTATAAAAGGAAAGATTTATGTGCACCACATAAATGAACTTTCAAAGTACACACTTCTTAAGAATCCAGATGTAGCGTTAGACATGGAAAATCTCGTATGTGTGTCGAAAACAATGCATGATGCAATACATTACGGATATGAGTTACCGTATGATTACAAACCGATAACAAGAACTGAAAACGACACAATTCCATGGAGGTAAATTATGTCTGATAACATACTTGAACATGTAAAAATTCAATGTGGTGTAGAACCAGAATCAACGGCATTTGATGACGAGATAAAACAAGATATTAACTTAGCGTTGACATTAGCATATCAATTAGGAGGAATTTCGGAAACAGCATCTGTTACAGGTTCTGAAAACTGGGACGATTTATCGTGGCCTTCATATATGGATAAAGAACTTGTAAAGAGTTATATTTCGTTGAAAGTACGTCATCATTTATTTGATCCATCTGCTTCCGGGACATTAGCCGAGACATCAAATAAAGTTCTTTCTGATCTAGAATATCGTATTTCGTTACTCACAGTAATAAATCAATAGAAAGGAAATCACAACATGCAAGATTTATATTTGATTCACCATGGCGTCGAAGGTCAGCAATGGGGCAAACGCAATGGCCCACCGTATCCATTGAATGGTCTTGGTAAAAAGTCATTAAAAACTTGGATAAAAGTCAAGCGGGCAGAATCAAAAGCCAACAAAATCCTAAGCAGGCAAGCCAAAAAGGATGCTAAAAGTTCTAAAAAAGACACCTATAAAATCAATGTCGACAAAATGACAGACGATGAACTTAGAGCAGCTACAGAAAGACTTAAAGCAGAGAATGCATATCAGTCTGCTGTGAATGACATGATTAGAAACAAGCAGACTTATGATCAGCTAACGGCCAAGAAACCAAATCCGTTAGTAAAAGCACTCTCTAAAAATAGTGACGCACTTTTGAAGGCAGGGGCTAGTACTTTAAAAGGTTACCTTGATAAGCACAAACCGAAAACAGCAAAAGATATTCTTAAGGAACAGACTGAGAGGCTTAATATGGAGAAAGATTTCTATGAAGCTATTAAGAATAATCGAAATGCTCGTGAATCCATGAATGATGCCAGAAGAGAGTACTCTAACTTCACCAAGACGACGACAACCAATAAAAACGGTGAAACTGTCGAACAGTTGAAAGAGACCTGGAAAGAAGCCAGAAAGAAAAAGTAAGGATGTGATGTCTTATGTTATCTAACACCGCAGTCCCTATTTATTACGGCAAGTTTCGAGAGTCTGTACTAAGAGGCGAAATAGAAGTTAACGAATACGTAGCTATGAATATGGCTCGTATAGATAAACGTATAGCTAACCCTGGTATATATTACGATGATAAAGCTATAGATGGTTTTATTGCGTTCTGTGAAAATGAATTAACCCTAACCGATGGGTCAGATGTAAAACTTTTAGACACATTTAAGTTGTGGTCTGAAGATTTATTATCATGGTTTTATTTCGAAGAACGATATGTGCCAATAACTGACGAACATGGTAGAGTCAGAAAAGAAAAGTTAGTTATAAAAAAACGCCTCATAACAAAACAATTCTTAATAGTTCCGAGAGGTAACGCCAAAACCATGTACCTCTCATTTTTACAAAACTATTTCCTCAATGTTTACCCAAAGACAACACAACAAATGACCACTGCTCCAACCATGAAACAAGCAGAACAGGTATTAATGCCGATTCGTACATCTATCATGAGAGCAAGAGGTCCATACTTTCAATTCCTCACATCAGGATCACTTCAAAATACTACTGGTTCTTTAACTAATAGAGTCAAACTGGCATCTACTAAAAAAGGAATTCAGAATTTTGTTACTGGTTCTATTTTAGAGATTGTTCCTCTATCAATAAATAAGATACAGGGTCGATTAGATAAAGTAGCGACAGTAGATGAGTGGTTATCTGGAGATTTGAGAGAAGATCCAATAGCCGCTATAGAACAAGGCGCACAAAAGAATGGAGATTACGTAATAGTATCTGCCTCGTCTGAAGGCACCGTTCGAAACGGCCCGGGCGATAGTATAAAGATGGAATTAATAGATATTTTACGTGACGGTGACGAGAATGGCGCTGGATACGGTGTTAGAACGTCTGTTTGGTACTATCGTTTAGATGATATTTCAGAAGTGTCTGATCCTAATAAATGGATTAAAGCTTGTCCTAATATTGGTAAAACTGTGTCCTATGACACATACATGCTCGATGTAGAAAGAGCTGAAAAATCTCCAGCAGCGAGAAACGACATTCTTGCAAAGAGATTTAACATACCAATGGAAGGATACACATACTTCTTCCCTTATGAGGAAACGAAGATACATAGGCATAGATCATTTGATGGTATGCCGTGTGCTTTGGGAGGAGACCTTTCACAAGGTGATGACTTCTGTGCGTTTACGCTACTGTTCCCACTACAAAAAGGACAGTACGGCGTAAAAACAAGAAGTTACATTACAGAACTCAAGTATCGAAAGTTACATCCAGCGATGCAACAGAAATACGACGAGTTTATAAAAGAAGGTACGTTAATAGTTATTCCTGGAAGTATCCTTTTACCAAAAGATGTATACGACGATGTTGATAAATGGATAAACGATCATAACTACAACGTTATGTGTTTCGGATATGACCCGGCATATGCTGGAGAATTCGTTGAAATGTGGAAACGAGATTGGGGTCCTTTCGGTGTTGAAAAGGTAAGACAAGGTTCACTGACAGAGTCTGTACCTCTCGGAGAATTAAAAGCTATTTCAGAAGAGCGAGACTTATTGTTCGATGAAGAAATAATGTCTTTTGCTATGGGTAACTGTGTGACGATAGAAGACACCAATGGAAATAGAAAACTGTGTAAAAAAAGAAGATCTGCAAAGATCGACAACGTAGCTGCTCTTATGGATGCGTGGGTTGCATATAAGGCACACATAGAACAGTTTGAAGAATAGTTCAAAATAGGAGAAATCAATGGGTAATTTTGCAGAACGCATAAAGAATGCGTGGAGTGTATTTTTAAATAAAGACCCCACAATTGAACGTATGGATCCATTTGGAACCGTAACAAACTACAGGCCAGATCGAATCAGATTATCTCGTGGATATGATAGAAGTATCATCAACAATATCTACACAAGAATTGCTTTGGATGCTTCTGCTGTAGAAATAAGACACGTGCAGCTTGATAAAAACAAACGATTTACATCGGATGTACCAAGTGACTTGAATTATTGCTTAACGATGGAGCCAAATAAAGACCAAACACCACGACTGTTTTTCCAGGATGTGATTATGTCGATGTTTGATGAGGGTTGTGTGGCTATTGTTCCGACTCATACGACCACAAATCCTAGAACAGGTTCATATGATATTCAGGCGCTGCGAACCGGCAAAATATTGGAGTGGGCACCATCGAAAGTAAAGGTTAGAGTTTATAACGAGAACACCGGCAATAAGGAAGATCTCTGGTTGTCAAAAGATTATGTAGCCATTATTGAAAACCCATTCTACTCGATAATGAACGAGCCAAATAGTACTGCACAAAGACTTATTCGTAAGCTTAATCTTATTGATACTATCGACGAACGAAGTAATGGTAATAATCTAGATCTTATCGTGCAGGTACCATATAGCGCGAGAAATGAAATACAAGAAAAAAGAGCCGATAAGAGACGTCAAGAAATCGAGCGACAGTTGAACTCATCTTCAACGGGTATCGCATATATCGACGGAAGCGAACACATCATCCAGTTAAACAGGCCTGTTAGTACTACGATGATGCAGCAAGTCGAATACCTGACTAAAAGTCTGCATAGCCAAATTGGTATAACCGATTCGATTCTCGATGGTACTGCCGATGAAAAAACAATGATCAACTATCAAAACAGAGTAATTGAAGTAATACTCTCAGCAATAGTTGATGAAATGAAAAGAAAGTTCTTGACTAAAACAGCAAGAACACAGGGTAAATCTATAATATTCTTCAAGGATCCATTTAAACTTGTACCTGTTGGAGAACTTGCAGAATCTGTAGATAAATTCACAAGAAATGAAGTCATGTCCACGAACGAATTTAGACAAATTATTGGTATGGCACCTGTTCAAGACAAATTAGCTGATCAGCTCCGTAACAAGAATCTAAATCCTGGAGAAAATCAACATTTCGCAACAGTGGATGAAGACACAACAGAAGTAAAGGAGGAAGTAACGTAAATGAAGAAGTATGATTTCTGCGGATGGGTTACGAAATATGACACTTTATGTTCTGACGGACGTGTCATTTCGAAAAATGCATTCGCACATAACGACGGAGATACAGTTCCGTTAGTATGGGATCATCATCACGACTCTCCAAGTAACATTGTAGGACATGTTGTTCTTGAAAGTCGACCAACAGGCATGTATGGTTATGGTTTTTTAAATCATTCTGCTACTGGAGAGGATTCCAGAGAATGTGTTAAAAATGGAGACATCAGAGCGCTGTCTATTTTTGCTAACAAGCTTAAGCAGAAAGGCAATGAAGTTGTGCATGGCATGATTAGAGAGGTGTCTCTTGTTATGGCTGGCGCAAATCCGGGAGCGTATATCGAAGATGTCATGATGCATTCAGATTCTAACGACGAATGCACTTATGATGCTATCATTACGTTCAATGATGGCCAGAATGTAGTGGAACATGCGGATGATCCAGAAGAAGATCCAAAAGATGATGGATCAACAAAGGATCAAAATGATAGTCAGAAGGAGAAAAAAGAAGTGCCTGGTAAAGAAAAGACAGTAGGCGATGTACTCAATACACTTGATGAGGATCAGAGCGCTGCAGTATTAGCCGTTATTGAACAGGTCGAAAAAGACCTTAGAGAAGAGTTATCAACAAACAACAAGGAGGACGATGACGTGAAACACAACATTTTCGAAGGACAAAGTGCTGAAAACAACGATGATGTACTTATGCATTCTGCTATGGAAGCTATTATCGCAGACGCACCAAGTTTGGGATCTTTAAAGAAGAGCTTCTTAGCACATGCAGATGAGTATGGCATCACCAATATTGACTGGTTATATCCGGAAGACAAGCTTGAAACCTCAGGTGGTCCAGGTTTTGTAAAGAGAACACCAGATGAGTGGGTTTCTATTGTTCTGGGTGGAGTACACCACACCCCATTCGCAAAGATCAAGATGATGTTTGCAGATCTTAGAGAAGATGACGCTCGTGCTAAGGGTTATGCTCAGAAGGGTCGTCTTAAGAAAGATGAAGTTATCGGGCTGCTTCGTAGAACTGTTGGCCCTACCACAATCTACAAAAAGCAGAAGCTGGATCGCGATGATACTATCGATATCACAGATTTTAATGTAGTATCATGGATCAAGGGTGAAATGAGAGTAATGCTTGATGAGGAAATTGCTCGCCAGATCTTATTTGGTGATCAGCGAGGTGTTGCTGACGAAGACCGTATCGATCCAGCATGCATTATCCCAGCAGTTGCAGATGGTGAGCTGTTCACAATTCAGCAGGAAGTTGTTGTTCCTCAGGATGGAACCTTAGCAGAAGCAATCATCGATTCTGCAGTACTTGGTCAGGAGAACTATGAAGGAAGTGGTAACCTTATTGCATTTATCGACAACCGTCAGGTAATGCAGATGCTGCTTCTTAAGGATGGTTTCGGCCACAGATTATACAAGGATACAAAGGAAATCGCACTTGCAATGGGCGTTAACAGACTTGTTAAGGTTCCTTCAGCAATCGTTCCATCAGGAAAGTATGGTGTAATCCTCGACCTTGCAGACTACGGTGTAGGTGCTGATAAGGGTGGATCAATCAATATGTTTGATGATTTCGATATCGATTACAACCAGTACAAGTACTTGATCGAGACTCGTTGCTCAGGCGCAATGAGAAAGCCATTCTCAGCAATCAGCTTGAATGTTGCCTCAGGAAACGGCGAAGGCTAAAAACAGGAGGTGATTAGATGCCTAAATGGAGTGGTGTGATAGGTTATCAGAATGTGACGCAGCACGCTCCGGGCGTCTGGTCGAATGAAAATGACGTTGTTGAACATCCGTACAGGGGCGATTTGATACGAAAGTCTTATCGCCTCGAGTCAACGTCAGACATTAACAATAGTATAAGATTAAATAATGAGATCAGCCTTATAGGCGATCAATATGCGCTTGATAATATCGAGAACATGCTATATATAACCGCAAAAGGTTCAAAATGGTATATCGAGTCGGTCGATGCTTCCAAAAGACCAAGACTTATTATTACACTCGGAGGAGTATATAAATGAGTAGAGAAGAAGAAAGACTTAAACTTCATTATATGCTAGTTGAAGCACTTGGCTCTGAGAATGTATATTTTCAGCCACCACCTAGCCATATGATGCAATACCCATGCATAAGATATTATTTAAGCGATGTCTCGCAGGTAAGGGCCAGCAACAAATCTTATGTTAAAAATCTATCTTATACTGTCACATTCATGACCAAAAATCAAATCACTGATGTACCTGAAAGATTAGAAGAAATACCATACTGTTCGTTTGACAGATGTTATATTTCGGATAATCTATATCACTTTGTGTATACAATTAATATATTAGAAAGGACGAAAAATCACGATGAGTAAATTAGTTTGGGAACAGATCGGCGAAAAAGAATATGAAACTGGTGTCAGCTCCACAGCATTATACCCATTCGCAAATAACGCTTATCAGACAGGCGTTGCTTGGAATGGTGTTACAGGAATCACAGAGAGTCCTTCCGGAGCTCAGAAGACATCTCTGTACGCAAACAACACAAAATATTTGGATCTTATTTCTACAGAAACCTACGGTGGTACCATCAAGGCCTACATGTCTCCGAAGGAGTTCGATGCCTGTGATGGCGTTGCTTCTTTAGCTACAGGTCTTAACATCCGTCAGCAGGATAGAAAGCCGTTTGGACTGGCTTATAAGTCTATTATTGGAAATGATACGGAAAGAGACGCTCACGGTTACATGATCAGAGTTATTTATGGCTGCTTGGCATCACCGAGTTCAAGAGATCACAATACCGTTAATGAAAACCCTGAAGCTTCCGAGCTTAGCTGGGAATTCTCTTCTACCCCGGTTCCGGTAACAGGATACAAGCCTACTTCTGTTGTAGAGATTCCATCTACTGCATTCACAACCCCTGAAGACAAGGCTAAGTTGCAGCAGATCGAAGATAAGTTGTTTGGATCAGAAACTGAGGAGTCTACATTGCTCCTTCCAGATCAAATCGCAGCGATTATCAACGGATCCGCAAACAACTCTGGCAATGGCGGAGCTGAAGGTTAATTAAATTCACCATGGGGCTTCTATTAAAAAGAGGCCCCATTTTTAAAGGAAAGGATGGACAAACATGTTTAAGAAAGTTATTAAATACGAAGACTTTGAAGGAAATCAGAAAGAAAAAACATGCTATTTCAATTTATCTAAGGCTGAGCTTTATGAGAAGCATCTGGCTTCAGCAGGTAAGCTTAAAGATCGTCTCCAGAAGATTTACGACGAACAGGACTCCGAAAAGATGGTGGAAGTGTTTAAGGAGTTTATCTATTTGTCATATGGCGAAAGAGGAGATGACGACGGAGATAGCTTTGTAAAAGTTAGAAACGGACATAGATTAGCAGAGGACTTTGTTCAGACAGCTGCATATTCCGAGTTGTTTATGGAATTATCCACCAATCCGGAATCTGCCCGCGAGTTTGTAATGAAGGTAGTTCCGAAAGAGTTTATCCCGGATGGAGGAATCCCGATCCCTGCTGATAAATAAATAAATAAATCATAGGTGGTGATGAGAATGCTCACAGTTGTAGTACCGGAATGCGAAGCCTTTGACGAGGATACAAATCGTTTTATATCTGTAAAAAGAAAATACGAGCTCCAATTAGAGCATTCTCTCATATCTATTTCAAAATGGGAGTCTAGGTATAAAAAACCTTATCTACATACAGAACAGATGACCCTTGAAGAGGAATCATATTATATCGAATGTATGTGCTTAAATAAGAACGTTCCAGAATACGTTTTTAAATGCATTCCGGATTCGGAAAAGATAAAAATTCGTGATTATATAAACGACCCGATGACAGCTACGATCATAAACATCAAGAAGCAGAATCGGTCAAAGCAACTAATCACAAATGAACTTATATATTATTGGATGATATCATTGAATATCCCAATGGAATGTGAAAAATGGCACCTTAGTAGGCTAATGACACTGATTCAGGTAGCTAGTATTAAAAATTCGGCAGGACAGGATAAAATGTCGAAACGAGAAGCTGCCCAGTATCAGCAGCAAGTAAATCAAGCTAGGCGCCAAGCCCTGGCCGAAAAGAAAGGTTTGAAAAAATAAATGATAAAAGTTAAAGTGAAAGGTTCATATAAAAAAGTATATGGACATATGGAAAAACTTTTAGAACTTTTTAACGCCGGGAAATTAAACAAATATGGTGAAATGGGTGTAAGAGCCTTAATGCAGAATACTCCGATAGACACTGGTAAAACCGCTAGTTCATGGGGTTATGAGATAGAAAGAACAAACAATAAGGTCTCTATAGTGTTTACCAATTCGAATGTAAACGATCTTGTAAATATAGCTATTATCCTACAATACGGCCATGGATTGGAAGATGGAGGATGGGTAGAAGGTGTTGACTATATAAACCCGGCTATTGCTAATGCGTTCAACGCCATTATAGAAGATATCCAAAAGGAGGTTGAAAGATGAGCAATCAAATAGAAAATAAAGTTGTTCAAATGGAATTCGAGAATTCGAAGTTTGATTCCCGGATTAAAGAGTCCAAGAAAAGCCTCGAAGACTTCGATAAAACTCTTGAAAAGTCGTTCAACCCGGAAAGCTTTGCTAATATGGAAAAGGCATTAGAGTCCATATCAAAGCGGTTTTCAACGTTTGGTATCGCGGGAATGACAGTGATCCAAAATCTTACAACTAATGCCATGAATGCTGTTTCTAATTTCGAAAATCAAGTAGAGCAGACTATAAAAGTAGGCGGTTTAAACAGATCTAGAAACATAGAACAGGCAAAATTCCAGATTGAAGGACTGGGTTATACCTGGGAGTCCATGTTTGGAGCAATCAATTACGCTGTGTCAGGTACTGCATATAGTTTGGATGCCGCAGCGTTAGCAGCATCTAACTTGGCAGCTTCGGGCGTTAAAATCGACGACGTTGTGGGTACTATAAAGGATGTGGATCTTGCAGCCGAGAATGGTTCTAAGAATTTGTCGTCTATGGGACAAGCTTTGGGCGCTATATCTGGTGTTGCAGCTATGACAAATAGTGATTTTTCATCTATAGCGAGTATATTTTCAACAGTTGCAGGTCAAGGTAAACTTATGACCATGCAGTTAAGGCAGTTGGAGACCAGAGGTATGAACGCTGCTGCTAAAATAGCTGAATCACTCGGTACTACTGAACAGAATGTCCGCGAAATGATAACTAGAGGCGAGATAGATTTTAATACGTTCAGTGAAACCATGTACAAGGCGTACTATAAACACGCAAAAGATGCCAATAGAACCATGACTGGTATCTTAGCTAACATTAAATCTGCATGGGCGAAGGTAGGTGCAAATTACTATACACCTCTTATCAAGAACGATGGAATCCTCGTCGAAATGCTTGGTAATTACAAAAAGAAAATAGACGAATTTAAAGCAGCAACTTTGCCAGTTGTTAATTTGTTTGTTGAATTGTCAGAAGTAGGAATCGAATTTGCTGATACTGTCGTAAGTAAGATCGACTTCAAAAAGCTTGGTAACACTCTTAATTCTGTATTTGGCGATGGCATGCTTTCTGTAAATGCCTATAACAAAACCTTGGAAAAACTCGGGCCGACGGCGAAGACGACTTTTGAAAAGTACTTGATAGAGTCATTCCGAGCTTCAAACAAGAATGCAGACGAATTAATTAAAAAATACGGAAGCTTAACAAATGCTGTTAAAGCGGGTGTTGTTCCTTTTAGCGCTTTTAAAGATGCTCTTAAAAAGGTATGGGATTCATTCGATAAGGTAACAGCCCCTATCGAGAAAACCACCAAAGCATTAGAGGATTATAAAACCGTAGTTGACGAGGTTATCAATGGCAAATGGGGGCATATGGAAACCCGATGGAAAGCTTTAACTGAGGCCGGATACAACTGGGCTGTAGTTCAGAACATGGTTAACGAACAGCTCGGTAGCTCTGTCAGATACAATGAAGATTTGTCCGAAGCAGAGATGAAAAATGCTGGTTATACTGAAGAACAGATATCAGTATTTAAAGATTTCCAAAAACAGTTAAAAGATTCTAACATGACTATGGAAGAATATCTCCAGACACTGCAGCAGCCTATGACAGGCAAAGAAATGCTTGTTGAATCTCTTAAGAATATTATTGACACGCTTAGAATATTGGCATCTAGCGTATCTACTGCATGGAGATCAATCTTTAACAATAATACAACAAACACGCTGTATTATATTATTGAATCCATTCACAACTTCACATCAGCCATGAAAGAAGCTGCAGATGGGGCTAAAAACCAATGGACAAGATCTTTCAAAGGTCTGTTCGCAGCGTTTGATCTTATATTTTACGTTATACAGAACATAGCGTCTTTTGGTTTTAAAGTTTTCAAAGCAGTTCTTGAGGGGCTTAACATCAGTGTGCTAGACTTCACTGCTAGTATCGGTGACGTCATAGTAGCTATTGATGAATGGGTTCGCTCAAATAAACCGTTAGAAAAAGTTATATCTGTTATAGCGGATGTGATAACTGGAATAATAACAGTTGTTTCGTCTCTTATAAAAGCAGTTAAGAATAGTGGTATGATGAAATTCTTAACCCCTATTGGTGGCTTTTTCGAAAGTTTATTTAAGCTTTTGAAGATGGGTTTTGAAAGTGTTGAAGGCCCTTTCGAAACGTTCATTAATTATTTACATTCGTTAGACAATGTAACGTTTGACGATATCATAACAGGTTTTAAAAACTTAGGAAATGGAATAAAAGAAGGGCTTGGTATTGGTATTGACTCACTAGGCCTGGCGACAAATTCCATTTTCGATTTTGTTGTTAACGTTCCTAAGAAATTAAAAGGATTTGATTTAGTTTCTGGAATAGGTGAATTCTTTAGAAATATTATAGAAGAAGTCCAGAAAATAATTGAAACTTTGGATCTGGAACCTATTATATCTGGTCTGTTTATAATCTTAAACATTAAGTTAATTAAGGGTATTAATGGATTAGGAAAATCTATATCAGAATCTATAGGTGGAATGTTTTCAGCAATAGGCGAAGGTGTAGAGTCGTTCTTGCTGACTGCTGGCTCAGCACTTCTGCAATATGGAAAAGCTGAAAAATGGCGCAGCATAGGCGAAACTATTAAAGCTATAACTGGAATGCTATTAGCTTTAGCAGGCGCTGTTATAATTTTAGGATTACTACCTGAAGCAACGCTCAATCAAGGTCTTAAAGCTATCGGTATCATAGCTGGGATCATTGCAGGACTAATGGGCGCAGCGACACTTATGTCAAAACTTAGCGGCGGTCTTGCGGGCGGATTCTTAGGAATCGATATTGGTATCAACGGAGTCGCCGAAACTATTTTAGCTATGGCGGCAGCTATTTTGACAATAACCACAGCTATAGCATTGATTGATAAGGTTGTCAATAATAGTAAAGATATAAACTTTACATTAGGAATAGTAACCGCCATAATAACTTCAATTATCGCAGTAATGGCCGCTGCTGATAAATTAGGGAAATCAAATCCTACTGGAGCAATAGTACAGCTTCAAGGAGTTATAGGATTTGCAGCTGCTATTTATATTCTAGTTATGGCTGTTGATAAAATGGCTGCAGTTATAGAAAAACGAGGCTTTGCTGTTGTTGGAGCTTTAACGGTCATTACTGTATTAATTACAAAGATGATTGCAGTAATGGCTGTTGCAGCACTTGCAGGTAAACCGGCCTTGTCTGGAACGCTTGCATTAGTCCCAGTATCTCTATTCTTTGTGGCGATGACTGGCGTTATTACTGTTTTAGGAATCATACCTGACTCGATAATGCGAAAAGGTCTAGTTCGAGTTGGGTTATTAACTAAGTTCCTAATTGACATAATGGCTGTGTTAGGTATAGCTAGTGCTATGTCTGGCGGGGTTATAAGTGCTGGTGGAACTTTAGCAGGTATAGCCTTTATTATCCTATCAATGTCTGTATCGATAATGCTATTATCCACGTTGAAACCGGATAAAGCATTACGAGGCATGGGCGCAATGGCAGCTGTTATAGTCGGAGTAGGCGCTATAATTAAGCAAGTCGCTAAGATGGATAATGGCGTTAAAGACGCTAAAGGCACAATGATTGGCGTGGCTATTCTAATTGCTGTTATTGCAGGCTCATTAGTCGCTTTAAGCATGATAGATGGTGAAAAGTTAGTAATGCCACTTATTGCTATGGGCGTTATGATTACTATCTTATCAGGACTGCTTAAGCAAATAGCAAAATTAGCCCAAACCAAAGTAGATTCTTCGAACATAAAGGGAATATTAATTGCTTTGTCGGCGTTAATAGCTATTGTAGCCGGCTCTCTTGTAGCTCTCGCTGTGGTTGATAATCCAGAAGCAACAATAGTTGCGGCAGCTGCTATAAGTTTAGTTCTATTAGCTCTCGCCGGTGTCTTCAAAATAATAACAGATTCGAAGAGATACACTAAAGACTCTGGGCCGTTCAAGAACATGATGAAACAGCTGACATTATTGGCTGGTATCATGGTGTTGGTCGCTGGAGCTCTGTTTGCACTTACAGCAATGGGACAAACCCCAGAGCAGCTTATATCAGCAGCAGCTGCTATTTCAATGGTTCTGTTAACCTTGACTGGGATCTTTGCTATTATATCTGAAATTGGTGACACCAAGATCGACATAAAGAGTGTAGCACTCACATTTGGCGCACTTGTAATTGTCACAGGTCTTGTAGCGCTTATATTAGGCTTGATGGCTAATAATATTGACGATACTTCTAAGGCTATAGAATCAGCAGAAGCGCTTTCAATTATATTGTTGTCTTTCACAGCAGTATTCGCAGCTCTTGCGCTCATGTCAAAGTTAGGAATCTCTATAGGAGCAGTGGCTGCAGCTGCATTAGCATTTGATGCTGTTGTATTAATAATCACAGCACTGTTTGCAATACTTGGAGCCATCGACGAACTGACAAAAGGTGGGGCATCCGAACTAATCGACAAAGGTGTGGCTATACTCGACAAGGTTACAAAAGGCCTCGGCACAGCAATATCCAACTTAATAAATGGTTTTTTAGATCCTGTCAGAGAATTTGCAAATGCTTTAGCGAAAATACCAAAAAAGGCAGTAGACGGAATCCATTACGTTGCAGAGTTGCTTCTTGCTATAACGGCAGCATCTATCGTGGGCGCTATAACAAAACTGTTCGGTCTCGACGAGGATATATTCGAAAAGTTTGGCGATCATCTAAAGAAATTAGGCTCTGGATTATTCACGTATGCTGAAATAGTTAGAAAAATGTCCGACGAGGACTACAAAGCTATTGCTAAGACTGCTGAACCGTTGGGTGTATTGGTAGGAGTTATGAAATCTCTCCCAAGCACTGGTGGATTTTTACAATGGGTTACCGGTGAGAAAGATTTAGGCGGTTTTGCCGATAATGTCAAAAAACTTGCCGAAGGTCTTAACGAGTATGTAACAACTATAAGATCTCAAACGGATACTGATTACGACAACATAAAAAAATCTGCCGACGCATTAAAAGCTATTGTTGAGGTTGCTCAAGCATTACCTGTATCTGGTCCTGTTCATGACTTTTTATTCGGAAAGAAGGATCTTACAGACTTTGCTGACGGATTACCAAACGTAAGTAATGGTATTGTAAAGTACTATGAAGGTGATAGTGATGCTGGTCTTGCAGGTGTAAAAGACATTCCGAACGATGCCTATACCGGAATTGAGGATTCAATAAAAGCTATAAAATTGCTTGTAAAGATAGCTGGAGAACTCCCGGAAGATTGGGATGCATTTACCGGTATTGAAGACTTCAGCGAAGGCATTGTTCATCTTTCAGACGGATTATTTAAGTTTTATGTTGGAAACACGGTAGATGGCGTTAGATTATATGGCGTTAGAAGCTTAGGTAATGGAGAACAAGTATGGTCTGCTATCGACGCCGCAGCAACCGCATTAGAATCCCTTGCTAAAATAGCTACTACGCTTCAAACTCAGGCAGATCCTTTGCAAGGGTTGTCAAATGGCGCAGGCAAAGCCTCTTTAACTGCCTTCTCTCAATTTGGATCCAACCTCCCGTATGTTTCAAATGGCTTATGGGAATTCGTGAATGGCGTTGGTAAACTTAAAGGTGCTAAAGAGTTAAACGGTGACGATTATGATGTTATCGACAATGCAACCGCAGCTTTAGAGTCGATGGTTGGCCTCGCAAAAACACTTACTGAGAATGGCAGTTCTGAAGCTTTGGCAGCACTTGGCGACGGAACAAGCATGTCTACGGCTATAACTAATCTTGTATCGTTTTCAGAGCAATTAGGAAAAGGCGTATCTGCATTTTACAATAATCTCAAAACATACAGTGTTGATAGCATAGGAAATGTTTCAGCAAAAACATTTGATTTCACATTACTGAAGACAGCTGTAACTGCAGCGACCGATTTAGGTGCAGCATTTAAAAGCCTCGGTACAGAAATGAACTATGCTGACATTACCGACGACTTTAAGACAGCTGCTGGGAATGCCGCTAGTGGTGTTGTCAAATTTTATAAAACAATGATGGCGAGCGGCTATGCGGAATTCTCAAGAATGGATACATATTTGCATACTGTATCAGATGTTGTTACAACACTTGGTGAAATAACGGGAACCGAATACTTCGGATGGACAACATTCGCAGAAGCTATGGCTGCAATGCCAGTATCATTGATCCAAGATTTCATCGATAAATGGGATGAAGGAATGGGTGATGAAAAGACAGCAGTTCAGGCAATAAAAGATTTCTTTAGCTCTATCAAAGACGAAATGGACACCGGCATTAAAGACATATCGTCTGTTAAATACGGCGACAAGCTGTATGAAGTTTTCGATAAAGAGAATGCACAATGGAAAGTATTATATTCTACGTTTTACGAAACCGGTAAGTATGTAGGCGAAGGCTTCTCTAAGGGACTTATAAGTGAAGTAAATATTGTCAGAGCAGGTGCTAATGCAGCGTTGCTCGGAATTGCAGCTCTTAAGTCGCTCAGACACGAAACTGAGGTTAAGTCGCCATCACGTAAAGCTAGACGAATTGGTCACTTTGTAGGTGATGGATTCCAACTCGGACTTGCTGATAGTGTTAAGGGTATTATAGATGTTATATCTAAGTCTGCAACGAAAGTTACAGGATCAACTCTGACATATTTCAAAGCTACAAGAGATAAAATCGCTTCTATAGCCGAGGCTGGCATTATGGATATTACACCTACGATAAGACCTGTGATGGATACGTCTGGTGTATTCGACGGACTAAACACCATAGATAATATGATGCAGTCTAGAAAAATGATGACCGCCAGAGCAAGAATCACAGAGAATGTTGTTGCAGCATATGATCAGTCTAAGGTATCTAACAGAGATGTTGTAAATGCTGTTGCCGATCTTAAGAGCTCTATGGGATCTATGAGACCTAATAACACGTATACAATCGGTAATCTCACATATGATGAATCATCTTCAGTTGCACAGGCAATTGAAACATTATTCCATGCTAGTATTGTTGAAGGGAGGGCATAGACATGTCGTTTACAGCTACAATAACTAAGTTCGGTATTCAATCAGGTACCGAAGACACATTATATGTCGCTTGGTCGTGGCCACCTTCAAATAGTAGCAAAAGTTCTGGAGCTGGGGGATCTTCCTCTGGCTCCATTACATATTATAAAGCACCGAGCTATAGTGGTTATTCTATAGTAGATGCTTTGGCTCGTGTTGGCGAAAAAGATACCAGCTTACCACACAGACAAAAAATAGCAGTTCTCAACGGGTATGTATCTAAAACATCTGATTGGTCGGGCACAAACGCACAAAATGGAAAGATGCTTAAAGATTTATTAGCTGGCAAGTTGATAAAGTCAAAATCGGGGTCTTCTACTTCTTCTAGTATGACAACAGTTCCTAAAACAGATCATTACCGGGTTATTTGGCAGTATAAGCTTGATGGCATTTGGTATGTTTTAAGCGATGAAGAAGTCAAGACAAAGCATTCTATAGCGAGCATGTCCGACAATCCATACATATTGGAATACAGGGTAAGGGTCTTGCCTGTACCTAAAAAAGATGCGGGATGGTCTGCTTCTTGGACTGCATGGAAGTCTTACAAACCTCCATATAGAATGCCAGCACAGGCTCCAACACCGAATCTTTCAGCTCCAACAGGCAGCACATCGAGTCTACGTGTGGTCGCTAATGTGTCTGGAATAACAGATAAATTATCGACCCATATTATATTCTCGCTGTTTGTGAACGAGCAGAAAAGCAAGAAATCAGTAGCGGAGTCTCCAAGAGTTAAAATCGGTACGGGATCAGCTAGCTACACTTTTACTGGTTTGAAACCGTCCACTAACTATGTAGTTAGGGCTAAGGCATCATATGCTTATACCAAAACTGTAAAAGGTGTTAAAAAGACATATTACACAGATGGTGAAGTGTCTGGCTTTTCTTCAGTATATTCTACGGAACCGGCAAACCAGCCAGCGCCAAAAGTTGTGGTTGATACGATCATGGAGGATGCCTCGACTGCAAAGCTCTATGTTACATGGAAAAAGGACGTTACCGCAAGAAAGTACATTATACAAGCTACATATGATGTTACATATTTTAATAACAATGATTCTTCTGGAATTCAATCTAGAGAATTTATAGATGTAACTTCCAGTGCAGCAAGGTTATTCGAACTCCAACTTAATGGCCATACAACGTGGTACTTTAGAATTGTTGTAGAAAATTCTTTAGGTCAGCAATCCGTGCCGATGTCTGATAAATACTACAAAAAATTAGTATTAGGCGTTAAACCGGCAGCTCCTACAACATGGACTATGACCAGTAGTTTTATGCAAAATGAAACTATAAGATTTTTCTGGGTACACAATAGTATCGATTCGTCATGGCAAACAAGCGCTAAGATAAAATTGGAATTCGAAGACGGCGAACCACCTATAATCATAACAGTTTCCACACCACCATCAGGAAGAGATCCTTCTTTAGTGCAGGAACCGACGTATGATAAAGATCTTGTTATTACGCCAGAAATTGCACAGAGACTTGAATCTGGTACAACAATCAGATGGTCAGTACAGACAAGAGGAGCTTATGGATATGGTTCTAGTGGTGATGTTGGATATAGTGATTGGTCTGTCGTACGAGCTATTGATGTGTATACTGCACCTAGCTTGACAGTAGACTTTGTAGATGGTTCTGGTGATCATGTGCAGGAAACCAATACAGCACATGCATATCCTTTAAATGTTACAGGAGATGTTACGGCACCAGGTCAAGAGTTCATTGGGTATGATATATCTATAACCGCGTTAGAAGCATATAGCATAATTGACGGTACAGGACATGAAATATCAGTCAATGAAGGCACATCGATCTTCCAACAGCATTACATTTCTGACGGAACGACTAACTTCTCGCAGCAAATTTTGCCAGGAGATGCACTCCTTCAAAATGGTATAAGATACGCACTTAGAGTTGTGGTCGCGTTTGATTCTGGACTCACAACCGAGCAAACGATTACATTTTACACTAATTGGGATAGCATAGATACGTATGTTCCTTCAGCTACTGTAGAATTCGATGAAGAGAATATTTGTACGTCGATATATCCTATATGTATGCGACTGGTGTACGACCCACTTCGTGAAGCGATCATGAGCACTGCAAAGCAAACTGCTGAGAGTGAAGACTATGACATCGCTCACGGATATACAACGAATGTAACATCAGGCTCAACGGATCGTTATATTTTAACAGACACAGAACCGGCTGATTGGAACACCACTTATATGTATTATTTGACATATAACGGTAGTACATACGCCCCAGTGCCAGAATCTGAAAACCCGCCAGTATGGGCTCCTAATATGTATTATGCATTCGAACCTGGCAATCAGCAGTTCACAATAGAAACGGATTCTGATAAGACTGAAGTTAAGGTATTTTCAGTCTCCGCCTCCGAAGTTGCCAATAGGTTCGCTCAGGAAGGAATAGCATACCTTGCAAGTTCAATAACGTTAGAGGAAACTCCGGAACGGTATGATCTTACGTTATCTGAGCCATCGGATTGGGTATGGAACTGGAGTACGTATTTTACAGTTGAAGAATACATAACTTATGAGCAGATTCCTATGGGTGACGAAGTTCCTGAATGGGAGCCTGATATGTACTATGAGCTGGTTGACGACGAGTATGCATTGACGTTATCTGAACCATTAGATTGGTCGACAAACTACTTTGAGTATTTCACAAAGCAGGTTGAACGGTCTTATGAATCAATGTTCGACGATGAAGATATGCCGGAGTGGCAACCAGATACATACTACGCATATACACCACCAATAACATCAAGCTACTCAAATGCTACTGTAAGGTTTGAGTATGTCAATCGTGGTGGAGTTGTCGTGGATGACCGCACGTTTGAAATTGGTTGCTACGATATGGCATCCACGGAATATACTCTGAACACAAGCTCTGTATGGTTTACGCTAAACATATACATCGAGTTTACAGATTTACCACCTGTTTCGTCGTTTACGTTCAAAATGGTAAGTCAAACTATTAGTTCTACGCCAATAGCCGCGAATGTCGAAATGTCCATTTTTAGAATTGGGTATGATGGAAAATTACAGTTGATAGCTGGCGGAATCGCTAATGATGGTCTTACTGTTATTAGAGATCCACACCCATCGCTTGATTTCGCAAGATATAGAGTCGTTGCTACAGATCTTGATTCTGGAACGATAAGTTTCTCAGACATAACCCCGGCATCTATACAATACCCTAACATTGTTCTTCAATGGGACGAATCGTGGAGTAGTTCTAATATCGAATCTGATATGGAGGGAATCGCTGCAGATAATCAGTTCTATAGTGGTGAAAGGATCATTCTCCCATATAACATAGCAGTATCAGAGAGTAACAGTCTTGATGTGTCTCTTGTAGATTATGCTGGTAGGGAAGACCCAGTAAGTTACTACGGAACGAAAACTGGACAATCTGGAACTTGGAGTACGGTTATTCCAAGAGGAGATGTAGATACGTTATACGCTCTTCGTAGATTATCGGTATATCGTGGTGATGTGTATGTTCGAGAGCCGTCGGGAATTGGATATTGGGCTAACGTCGCGGTTAGTATGAACTCATCGTATGACGACCTTACCATACCAATAAGTATAACAGTTACTAGAGTTGATGGAGGTGTATAAAGATGATCGACTGGACCAAATCGATGATTCAAACGTATGAGGTTTGGAAAGTCGATCCTTCGACATGGGGTGACATCGAGAAGATTCCAAATGTCACCTCATGCTCTATCACAAGAGATCCTTCGACTGATTTGCTTCAAAATGCGACTTTAACTGTCGAGGGAGTGTTTGAAGAGATATATGTTCGTGTATATATTATCTGTATCCAAAACGGACAAACGTATAAAGAATGTCTTGGTACGTTTCTTGTTCAAACGCCTAGCGAAACTTATGATGGTAACGCTAAATTATCGTCGCTTGATGCGTATTCGCCACTGATCGAATTACAGGATAAGTATCCGCCGTTTGGCTATTCTATAGGTAAAAACACCAATATTATGGACGTATCCGGTCGAATAGTCAACGAGCAATGTCGTGCGCCTGTTATATTTTCTGCGTCTGACAAATCGTTAGATTATGTGTTCGCAGCAAATACGGACGAGACATGGCTGGCATTTATAAAAGCCTACATTTCAAACGCAGATTATTCTCTCGATTTAGATGAGTTAAGTCGTATTATATTTAGGCCATATCAACCATTAATTGCCATGAGACCTCGATATACATTTGATACTAATAATTCGTCCATTGTTCAACCGAGCATAACGGTATCAAGAGATTTATACGGGACACCGAATGTTGTCGAGGTTTTATATAGTAAATACAACGGTATGCTATATTCAAGGGCTGTTAATGACAGAGAGAATAGTGTCGTCTCAACAGTTCGTAGGGGTAGAGAGGTAGTTAAAAGGATTACAAATCCTGATATTACAGGTATCCCGACGCAGAGCACAATAGATGAGTATGCGCGTAGAACTCTGGAAAATTTATCAATAGTCGAATATGAGGTGAAATACACGCATGGTTACTATCCAGTAAGGGTTGGAGATTGTGTGCGATTAAATCACCCGATGTTAAATCCGGAAGGCATCAATGCCAAGATCACGTCCCAGATAATAACTTTGGGAACGGGCATTATGGTAGAAGAAACATCGCGATATACTTCTGATTTACTTGGAGGATAAAATGGCAACAAATAAAAAGATACAAAACCTTATACGCGCTTTTGTTAAAAACATTTCAGCTGATAAAACGCAACCCAAAAACACAAACACTACATATGGAAATGTAGTTACTAGAGACGGAACGAAACAAGTGCTATTAGACGGCAGTACAGAGCCTACAGCATGCATGTTTAATGTCGAGGCTGACGAAGGCGATCGTGTAGTATGCTCAGTTCAAAATCATAGTTGGAGCGTGGATTCAAATGTTACGAAACCCGCTTCATCACCAACTACCGCGAAAGGACGTTCTGATGTTGAAAGTATTATCGACGAGCACGTTATCTCTTTAAGCGGTATAGACGTATATTATCAAACAGAACAGCCAACAGAACCATCTGGAGGTTTTAAAGATGGCGACACGTGGTATAAACTAGACGCCAACGGGTATGCTATTGGTTTATATGTCTGGGAAAATGACGATTGGGTCAGTACTAAATTTGATGGTGGTGATATACTTAGGGCTAATTCCGTAACATCAAATGAAATTGCTGTTAACTCATTATCTGCCATATCAGCATATCTTGGAGACGTTTCTGGCGGATCTATCGATATAGGTGATGGTCGCTTTAAGGTATATAGCAATGGTGATCTAATGGTTTCAAACGACTCTGGAGCATCTCTTAACGTTCTAAGTAACGGATTTAGTATTCAAAATAAAACCACGTTAATTACTGAACTCGGTATTAATTATGAGGCGTATACATATTATGAAAAGGGTGAATACACATATGAACACTTTCGAGTTGCCCCTACGTGGCGACCGAATACATATTATGAGCGCGATCCATTCACAGACAAATACGAATTACTTACAGAACAGCCAGATGATTGGTTTGCGGAAGATGGATCTGAAACTTATTATGTTCGATTCCCTGATCCCTATTTTCCAGACGACCCAACAGTAGGTATATATCGACCTGCTGAAGCGCCCCCTAAGTGGCAACAAAATACGTATTATGAAAAAGATCCTGAGAATCTTACATATTCGTTATTAACAGAACAACCATCCGACTGGGATATAAATTTCTATGAAAAGTATTATATATACGATGATGAAAAATCGACATATGAACTCATTCCCGCCATTCCAGAATGGCAACAGAATACATATTACGTAAAAAATCTTGTAAATCTTACATATTCATTACTCACAGTACAGCCTGTCGATTGGACAGAGCGCTATTGGAGTTATTATATCAGATTAGGTGAACGAGAGATAGACCATGATAGGGGGGCTGACGGCGTAGAGCGTATAAATACATTTTCGTTAGCGCCAGATAGAATATTTTATACTAATCAGCATTGGGCCGAAATTGGTCAACCTGATAAGGATGCCTTATTAATATTTGATGAACACGGCTTCCAAAGTTATGTTACAAAAGATAGGACTGAAACGAGTTTCAAAATATCCGAAATAGATATAGAGGATGATGGTGTTCGTATCACAAGAAGATGTGGTGTCAGATCTACAAAAGACGCTACCGTAGATATAGAAGCCACAACTATAGAAACTACACCTCCTACTCTATATAAGAGAACTACAGAGGGGGTTAATATTGACGCACCACGAATACACACCTCTGGTGTCTATGTATCCTATCGAGCAGATGGCGGATTTACACATATACACGGAACAAGCGGAAATAAAATTACATTTGGAATCGGTTCGGATGGTACAAACCGTGGCATTTATGATGATACCAAAAGTGGTTGGCTAATGTATCGAGGTAGCGGAACGGAAATTTTCTTCGGTGGTGGTTTAAGACCCGGAACTACTGCCTCATATGCTCTTGGTGATGCAGGTCATATATGGTATAACTTATATACAGAAGCAATACGATTATATCGAAATACCGCTTATTATTTCGGTTTTGGCGGTACTCCATCCGCAAACAGAACGATTACATTCCAAAATGCGAGTGGTACGGTTGCGTTTACTTCATCTGATGCAAGATTGAAACGAAATATCGAGAATACTGAGTTATCAGGTTTGGATATGATGAATTCTATTAAGATTCGTCAGTTTGATTGGCTTGATGATGAAACTGCCGGATACAACAAAGGTAGACACCAAACAATCGGATTTGTTGCTGATGAATTAGAGGAACTTGATCCGTTCTTTATTGTAAACGGTAGCGGTGGAGAGGACGACGATGGAAACATCAATCCGAAGTGCGTTGATACATTCTACATGTTGGGCTATATGGCTAAAGCGATTCAAGAACTATCTGCAAAAGTGGATGAATTAAGTAAATAAGAACTACATACAGGAGGCATTTTATGGAAAAACCAGTGAGCGTAGCATTAAGTGAGTTAAAAGAGGCTATCATTAAAGACATTAACGAGTCTCATATCCATCCTATGATGGTATCAGTTGTGCTTAATGACGTAACAAAGATTGTCAAGGACGCCACGCAGCAAATAAGTGAACAGGAGGCAAAAGCCTGGAATGACTATGTTAACGGCCCACACGAAAGATCAACAGACTCGCGAGAGACTGAATAATGACGAAAACTGAAGCCGTTGTTACTATTGTTGTTGCTGTTCTTGGTAGTGGTGGGCTATGGGCCTTGCTCACCGCCATAATAACATCGAAACTTGAAAAGCGTCGCAAAGCCTTTGCTAACGACGAAGAAGCACGAGCGATGCTTAGAGGTTTGGGACATGACCGGATCTGTTACCTTGGCGAATGTTACGTAAAAAGAGGGTTTATCACGAAAGACGAGTATGAAAATTTAGTCGATTATTTATATCGTCCTTACAAAGGTCTTGGAGGTAATGGCACTGCCGAAAAGATAATCCTCGAAGTAAATAAATTGCCAATTGTGCGGGACGAAAGCGTGAAAAAGCCTAATAAATAAGTATCTATTAGTACGTTATTAGTACACCAAGAGCTTCAAAATGATAGTATTTGCGCGGTTCAAGTTTCTGTTGAAGAAGCTGCTAAGGCAGGCAAGTTCTAAATAGAGCCGTATCTAAGCGGTTTTTAACAGACTTAAAATTGAATAAAGAAACGTAAAAAGAAGTACATTAGTACATTATTAGTACAGTATTAGTACATCGAAAAGAGCTTGTAATTATATTTACGGGCTCTTTTTTATTTTGTAAAGGAGGTCGACAAGTATATGGGAAAAATAGTCGATAAGGCTGTAACATATGCTGTTAACATTGCCAACGATAACTCACATGGGTACGATCAGGCACATCGATGGGGCAAACCAGATTATGATTGCTCCGCGTTGGTTATTGATGCATATGAGAAGGCTGGAGTGGCTGTGAAAGAAGCCGGTGCAAGTTATACCGGTGATATGCTGAAAAGTTTCATTAAGGCTGGTTTCAATAATGCTACAGCTGGTGTTAATAGAGTTACTGGTGAAGGACTTAAACCTGGTGATGTTCTTCTTAAGCCAGAAGCTCACGCAGCAATGTATATTGGTGATGGCAAGCTCGTACAGGCTTCTATCAACGAAAAGAGAACAACTAGAGGCGGAAAGCCTGGAGATCAGACAGGAAAAGAAATCGCTGTTCGATCTTACTACAATTTTCCGTGGAGTTATGTTCTTAGATATCCAGAAGCTCCATCACCAGCACCTTCAAAGACTAAAGTAACATATTCAGCGCACATCAAGAATGGTAAGTGGACTCCTGAAGTTTCCACAACTAACCAGTATGCCGGTACCCCTACAGGCAAGGCTATAGATTGTTTCATGGTAAAAGCTGATGCCGGAAAAATCACTTACAAGGTACATACCTACAAAAATAAAAAATGGCTTCCTCCTGTTACAGGATATAAAACCACAGATGCGTCGAATGGATATGCTGGAAATATGAAAGAAGACATCGATGCTATAGCTATAAAGGCTACAGGTATCGTAGGAACTCTGAAGTATAGAGTGCATGTTCTCGGCGGAGGCTGGTTACCGTGGGTTACAGGCTATAAAACCACAGATGCGTCGAATGGCTATGCTGGTAATATTGGCCAGAGGATCGATGCTATTCAAATTAACATAAAGTGAGGTGTTATATATGACATTTGAAGTATTTTTAACATTATTTGTGATTCTGTCTGCAGTATGTGGATTGGTTACGGAAGCGTTGAAAAAGATTATATTTGACAAGAAGAACTTGCCAAGTAATCTTGCGGCGTTAATATGTGCTTTTGTGGTGGGTGTTATCGGCGTTATTCTGTATCTATACTTGAGTGGCACTGTCATCACCACGAATACTATTATATTTGCAGTTTTAATGGGCATTTCAGTTGCTATCGGATCCATGGTTGGATACGACAAGGTTATACAAACTATTAAACAATTCAAAGGAGGTGGAAACAATGTCGACTACACAGCAGAAGGAACGCAGACCAAGAGCTCCGAAGACACAGACGACGGAGAAGAAAGTTGAGACTGTAGTGGAGGATCTTCCGAAGACAGCAGTAATAAAGACGCCATCAGGCAGAGACCTTAACATCAGAAGTGCAAAGGGACATAATGACGCTGGAGAGATCATCACAACCTTTAAGAACGGCTCTAAAGTTACGGTCTTGAATGGTAAGCAGACTCAGATTATTGCTGGAAAGCAGCAGGATATGACACAGGTTAAACAGGGTAAGACTGTTGGATTCTGCGTTGCCGCATACTTAGAGATCAATCAGTAGCAGCCATAAGAGGGGCTTATTATATTTTAGGCCCCTCGAGTTTGTTTAATTCGTTAAATAGCCAATATTCATCTCTTTGAGTATATATTTTCTCGGTTATATCAGTTATAGAGTGTCCGACCATTTTCTTTATAGCATATTCATCTACTTTATATTTCTTACACATTGTTATGAAATGCTTTCTAGGGTCGTGTGCTCTATGTTTAGGGTTTAAACCAAGCTGATTAATTATATTCTCGAATCGGTGTCGATACTTGTCGTAGGTCATTTTCGAGCTACGCTGAGTATTAGCATCGATACAATTAATAAGATATTCACTATTTATTCGCTTGGCGTCCTCCAAGAACGACTCTATAAAGGGCAGTATTATATTGTGGATAGGTACAAGTCTATCCTTTCCGAAGCGTGTCTTAAGACCTCCTATTATATAGTTTCTTCCACTGTCCATATTACCGATTTGTACATTATCCACGGTTATAAGACATAGTTCTTGAGGTCGCCACCCCATATAGCATTGTATAAGTATCATCTTTACATACGGATCTGAGCTGTTTTCCCATAAAGTTTTCATTTCAGAATCCGTAAACGCTATATGGGTATTATTATATTCGACAGTTTTGCGTGAGAAATTACGGGCAATATTGATTGGAACACACTCTCGTTCCACAGCAAAGTCATACATAAGATTGAACATAGATTTCATTCTAGCTTTAATAATGTCGCTTCCGTCAGCATTCTCTATTTCATCTTTGAGCATGTAAGTACGGATATCTGAAAGCTTCATAGACCTTATATTTTTAACACGTGCCCAGGCTGAATCTATACTTCTTAAGTAGGTTGGTGAAGAAGATCTCTTAACAGCATCGAACCATTCTACATATAGCTCTTCTAAAGTTATAGATGAACCACCATTAGAAGGTGCTTTATTATATTCGACGAGTGCTAAGTACGCTTCGTTGTATGTTTTGAAGTATCCTTGCGGTTTTAAGATCTTTCCGATCGGTTTACCATTCTCATCGTGTCCGACCGTGATCATAGCACGATATCTGTTTCTGAGATTTCCAGATTTTATATAGGTAATCCTGCCAAACCCATTTGGTAATCGCATATGTTTCTTCATAAAAACCTCCTTACAGCGTTGTAAGGCTATTTTATCATCCTAAGTATATTTTTCAACTGTTAATTTTTTTATCCCGTACGCAGGAGTCCAAAAACTAGTATATCTTGGTATTACTGGTTAGGAGGTGATGAAATGAGTGGGTTTGGATCTGTTCCGGTATCTGTGGCGGCTAAAGTGTATGGCAAGGACGAGTGCTGGATACGTAGCGGTATTATAAATGGTTGGTTACCGATCGGTATAGCTACGATAGATGGAGAACGAGCTACAAAATTTATTAAAGGGAGACGAATAAACTATTATATTTCTCCAAAGAAACTTTACAAAGAGACTGGATTTATGTATAGAGGGAGGAAATAAAAAATGAATCATGAAAAACCAGAACTTTCTAGAAAGAATGCATATTATATTCCAAAACATAGATACTATGAGCTTAAGCATTTTTGTTTGCAGTATCCTGATTGGAAGCGTACTTACAGTCAACTATCAGAACAAGTTAGGCCTAGTAGTCATTTATTAACAGATGGTGTACAGAAATCATTATATTCCGACAGAACACCAGAGGTTGCTATAGAACTTGAGAATTGTCGGCATAAAATACTACTTGTCGAAAACGCAAGTAGAGCTGCTGACCTGGCTATTGGAGATTATATTTTAAAAGGAGTAACAGAAGGTTTGTCGTACGATTGTTTATCAACTCTATATAGTATCCCATGTGGACGAGATATGTACTATGATCGGTATAGGAAATTTTTCTGGTATCTAAGTCTTACGCAATAATTACAAAGGCCTAGATGGAGGTGATTATCATGAAGAAATTATTAGCAAATTTGATTTGGAGGGTTTGTAGGATAAGCCCTGAATGGGGTAATAGAGTTATGGACTTTTCAAAAAAGGTGTATGATTTCGCAATGTGGAATCACACGAATTAGGGCTTTAACAGGCCCTTTTTCTTTTACGCGTAATTTACCATACTCTATATGAAAGAGGGGTGGACCTTGGACGTAACAACCAAGGCGCCTATAGAGAAAGTAAACAGTAATGTTGGGCTTTTAAAATCTCTCTCTTTCTTTTTCTCGCGTATTTTAATAGGGTCTATATGAATAAGGCATAAAGGAGGAAAATATTATGTTTAGAGAAATTAGAACAAGAGAGAAGATTACAGAACGTGATGCAGAGCACGAGGAGTATAAAAAGATTCGACCAGAATCAGATATGGCTGTAAAGGATGCTATGTCATTCTGGAATAATGAATTTGAAAAGATGACTCGTGAGGCTTCACAGGAGAAGTAATTCTTCTCCTTTTTCTTTGCGCGGATTTTAATAGGGTCTATATGGGTAATTAATTATATTTTACATAAACAAGGAGGAAATATTATGACGTTTGAGGAATTGCGTACGTTGGCGAGCGTATTAGATACTAAAGAGGTTGCTTATTTGGTATGTGCACATTTAGAGCATACTGGAAAGGCAGAGATTGGATTTGATGTGAATTGTCATGAAAAAGGAAGATTCATTGGAGGCGTTAGATTTATTCCCGGAATAAAACTTAATAATTAACACCCGAGAGGATTAGATTAATTTCTAGTCCTCTTTTCTTTGCGCGAAAAATACAACTCCATATATGGAAACGTGGAAAAAATTTGTTTTAAATACAAGGAGGAATTATATTATGAGAAGATTGAAGAACTTTATCATTGAGACTATTAACAGCAGTAAGGTCGTTAAATGGGTATCAATTGGAGTAGGGGTTGTTCTGCTTCCGGTATTAGTTATCGTTGGCGTAAAGAAACATAAGAAAGCATGATTCCGTAAGAGGATTAGATTAATTTCTAGTCCTCTTATATTTTTTTCAAAGTTGTTTATTAAAATTGTACTTCGTGGAACTCTTCATTACGTTCCTATCCTGCAGTTCCCGCGAAAATAACACAGACATATATGGGTAAATAATTATATTTAACATAAAGGAGGAACTTATTATGATAAAAGGAACTTTTAGAGCTTTACCAGTAAAGATGGAGGTCGAAGTTACTGACATGTTCAGTTTCGAAGTTAACGCTAAGATTAAGGTTAGTGTTGCAGGTGAACCGCTTGAGGGCAATATGGAAGACATTAGTCAAGTGTTGCGCTCGGACGAGTTTCATCGGGCAATCAGCCAGTCATCGAATGAATTAGCAACATTATTAGCTTCGGATCAGAGTTGTCATGCTAAGATCACTTTTGGATCTGGTAAGTCTCAGGAGGTATTTGAGGTTAACATCTCACATGAGGATAAGAAAAGTGAGTTTGACGTAGTTAAGTAGCCCAGACAGAGAGGTTTAGGATTATATTTCTAAGCCTCTCTTTTTGTTTTTATATTATTAGGAGGAATTATATGAAGGATTTAATAGTATATCTGAAGAGATACGGTGCTAGATTTAATGGTTTAGAATCGGGTGATGGATTTTATTATAAGTGTTATATCGAAGATGAGCTTATTAAGGCTGTATATGAGAATTGTAAGGGCGATGGAATGATGACTCGTATTTGCAACGGCCTTATGAGATCTGGTATTGCCGATATGCATAAGCTCGAAAGAACAGCTGTTGAGGATCTCGAAAAGATTCGTAACTTTGGTGCTTCTGCTGTTTATATTTTAAGATGTATTCGGGGTGATGATTTGACGCCGCCTAGATCAACGATATCACGAAAAAAGATCGATGATGCTATCTTGGAGACAAAAATTGCCATCTGTGCGAACATTAAATTAGGTCTTAATGAACGTGCATATGGTATGCGTAACGTATTAGAAATTTTTGAAAAAGTTGTTGGAAAGTAGGAGGAAAAATCACATGTTAACATTAGTATTTATTTTGATGTTTGCGCTACTCGTTGTAGCTGTTGGTAAGCATAAGGACGATGATGTTATTACGATTGCTATTTGTGTGGTAGGTGTATTACTTATTGGGCTCTTGATCTGCGGCGGTTGCTTAATTAATGGCCGGACTTATCAGAAAAAGATAGATATTTTGACCGAGGAGAACAACAGGATTGAAACTGATGTGGCGGAATTAGTAGAGTCTTATATGGAGCACGAAAATATTATAGTTGATGCTGCAAAGTCGGATAGCGCTATTACATTGATTAATTTATATCCGGATTTGAAGTCTTCAGAGCTGGTACAAAGCGAGATCGAAATACACAATAAAAATGTAGAAGAAATCAAGCAATACAGACTTAAACAAGCAAGCTTGTCAAACTATAAATGGATGTTATATTTCGGAAAGTAGGGGTGGTAAAATGAGAAAATTAGCAGTATTAGTAGTAACTTTAGGATTATGTTTTGGGCTGTGTGGATGCGGTGATAATAATCACAAAGTACTGCCTGTCACTTATACCTATGATTATGCGTATATTGAGCTTCAGAACGGTGAAGTTGTCGAGGGTGAGATTGAACAATGGACAGATTGTGACGGCGATTTGCTACAGGTAACCTTAAAGAACGGTGATACATATTTGGTGCATGGCTGTGATGTTACATTGATTAGTAAAAGAAATTAATTTGTGAGGGGTGGTAATATGGAAATTTTAAAACGTGATGAATTTAAGAAGCTGCTCGAGGATAAACCTGGAAGAAAATTTGCGTTCTTTGAATATGCACCATACACATTCATGAGCGAATTACACATCACGATGGGCATTGCAAGTATGCCAACTTTTGGAGCCTGGTCGCCAGATCCACCTTATCTTGACGGGCAGCCGGATTTCAAAGACTTCTACGACTGGGATTTATTAGCAGATTATAAGGAAAGTGACTTGTTTGCAGTTCTTGATAATTCTGAGGTTATGTTTATGATATCGCAGCTGAGGGAAGTTATTGGCGAATACCCACATAAGTCCCTAAACGAATTAAGAGTTGAGCAAGGGATGCCCCCCGGTGAGGGATGTTGAGAGAATCCGGGTAATTACAAAGGAAACTCATAAACATCAGGAAAATCTCATTAGAGCAGTTTCAAATCTTATCGCGGATATGACTGTCCGAGGGGCAAGTGAGAAAGAGCTTGAGGTGGCTATAGAATTTTCAAAGGTTGTAATTGATGCTATAAAACATGAACTTGGTTAGAGGTTGATAAAATGACATTCAAAAAACTTAAAAAGGATACAGAACAAAGAAAAGAAGCGGTTTTTTCAGCAGATCCAGTGCGTAAACATGCTGAATTATATTAGATTGAGGAGGTTCAGGAGGAAAAGATGAGTCGATTATATAAGTGTGATTTCTGTGGGAACATATGTGAGGATCCAAATGAAATTTACCAGTTAGATAGCGTGCCAGTTACGAAAATGGCCTATAACGGTGTCGACCCGCTTATAGGCAAGCATGTCTGCAGGGATTGCATTGAGTCTTTACGTAATAATGTAATACGAGTTGTCCCTGGAAAGTGATCCGCGTAAAATACAACTCCATATATGGAAAGATATTGTAATTATATTTATGGAGGTGCGTATATGTTATTAGGAATTTTATTACTCGTAGCTGGGGTTTACATTCTGGCTAAATGTGATAGCAACAATAATAACGGAGGCAACGGCAATAAGTAAAATTAAATAGTGGAACCATGAGAGGTTTAGGATTATATTTCTAAGCCTCTCTTTTTTTGTTTATTTTAAAGGAGGATTTATATGATTAAAAAAGTAAAGAGAGTTTTTGATTCAAGTAACATGAACTGGACTCCATATCCGGAGTACAATAAGACGTTCTTGAAAGTTTTACAGAGTCAGTTTACAGACAGACTTCAAACAAAAGGATACGTATATTTAAATGAAGTACTGGATTCTTTAGGTTTTGAGGAAACCTTTGAAGGTCAAATGTTGGGCTGGGTCTACAATCCGAATGATCCAGCAAAGGCAAATCATGTAGATTTCGGTGTTTCGAATTACGAAGAGGAGTCTATTACACTTGAGCTCAATATTGATTCAACTGTCTTGACGGAGAGATTTTTCGAAAGGATGGACTAATATGGCCAGAAGAAAAACAAAGAAGTTATATTTCAACAATATTGATGATGAACATATACTTAGCTGTTGCGTTGGCTGTCCATTTAAAGACCGGCATATTAAGGTAACTGAGACAGAAACAACAGTACAAGTGGTGAGAGAATGTACGTTTTTCGAGAAATGTGCTTATGCCGTTTCTCAGAGTAAATTATATTAATAGGAGGAAAAATATGGGAACAATAGATGAAGCTGGCGTATATCGAGTTGATAAGAATAAGGATATATCGGGATTAACAATGCATGACCCAGACACCATCAAAGATCTATTTCAACGTTTCGGTATTCGTCTGACAAGAGATATTTCTTTTATAAACGTAGAACTTGACAACGTGCTTAATATTGGTGATTTATATGCTCATAGTAGATTTATCCGAGTATATTCTGATCCTAAAGTGTCTGCATTTGGTATTTATTTAGATAGAAAATCGTGCATGTATGAACACGACGAACTCAGATGCCTTATTATATGTAATTCATGTATGCAGTTTAATGGTTTTATCGACGACGCACGTGTTGTCAGATTAAAGAACTCCTTTTTCGTAAAGCAACCAGCGGCATTCTATGATAAGGAACTTTTAGATATGGCTGCCGAGGACTTGACCTCTCACTTTTTACACGAGATGGAGATCAGTGATCCATGGCGTCGTCCAGGCTGGCTTAGAGATACGCCGGAGCCACAAGGAGTATATTTTACAAAGACATCAGCAGAATTGACTGAGGAGGAAAAGAATTACATGTTAAAAGATATTTTAGTAGCTAAAGATCTTGCATCTTTATCTTTTGCGTTCAACGACACTATATTCATTAAAGTAAAACCAGTAAAAGTTATATTTAACAATCCGGCTACAATTGTTATCTGGGATGATGGTACTAAGACGATTGTTAAGAGACAGAAGGGTGATCGCTACGATAAGGAGAAAGGCCTGGCTCTGTGCTATATGAAGAAGGCATTGGGTAATACTTCCAGAAAGTTAAATGATGCTCTTAGAAAAGGCCTGGACGAATAATCGAAATCCGCGTAAATTTCTGCTTATTTAGTGAGAAAAGGAGGATTTGATATGATTACTTTAATTATATTATTGGCTGTTTTGTTAGCAGCAGTATGTGTAGTATTAACAATAGGAGCAGCTTTGCTTCCTGTGATACTGGATTTGCTGGTTGCATGGGCGGTATTATATTTGGTAATCCGGTTAATCCGGAAGAAAAAGAAAACTAAATAGCGAAACTAGAGGGGTTTAGAATTATATTCTAAGCCTCTCTTTTTGTTTTAGGAGGGTGAGAAGAATGAAGAGAATGATCAATAAATTCAAGATTAAGTGGATCGATGGTACTTGCAGACATTTCTGTATATTCTGTAGACACCATAAGAAACTATGTGACCTGTAAATTCATGGACCGTTGGCGCAATGGTGAGCGCATCCGGCTCATAACCGGGCGGTTCTGGGTTCGAGTCCCAGACGGTCCATACACGCTTATTATATTTAAAAGGAGGAAAACTATATGTTCAAAGCGTTTTTTAAAAACCACAAGAAAGGTATCATTTTGTCAGTTTTAGGAGGTGCGGCTGCGTTGGCGAGTTATGTGATCGACGAAAAGAAGTCTGAAAATGATCTCGAAACTCTTAAATTGGAGGTTAAAGACGAGCTTCTTACAGAAATCTCAGCCAATCCGGAGTTATATTTGAAGGGTGAGGAGGAGTGAGATGAAACATCTAGACAAATTAAAGGCCTGGGGTATCAGAAACTCTGATAAACTTCTGTTAGGCTGTTCTTTTGTAGCATTCGCCGGTGCTTGTGTAAGCAGTTGGAAAGGCGGAGCTAAGGCTTCAAGAATCATCGCTGAGAATTCTGTCCAAGCAGCAAAAGAAGGTGAGGACTACACGGCATTAAACAAGATCAAGGATACGTGGAAGGAATGGAGTGTTCCAGCATTATTATATTCTTCCGGCGTGTTGACAAGTGTCGAAAGTACGAAGATCAATTACAAGAGGGCTGCTCTTCTGACTAGTACATTAGAGGCTAGTAAGTTGGCACTGACAAAGTTTGAAGAGAAGACGTTGGAAACAGTTGGAAAAAACAAGGTTTCACAGATTAAGCAAGGATTAGCAGAAGACGAGGTTCGTGCTACTCCTATGACTGAGGAGAATACTGTAAAAACAGGAAAAGGCGATGACTTGTTCTTCGATCCGAAGTCCGGCAGATATTTCTTATCATCTCTGGATGCTGTAGAAGGCGCTCGATTACGTACAAATGCCCGTTTAATGGATGAGATGTATGTAACACTCAACGAATTCTATTATGAACTCGGGCTGCCAAGTATCGATTTGGGTGAAATGTGCCTGTGGGATATTAATCGGGATCGTCTGATTGAGATTATCCCTGTCGGTGGCATTTCAGAAGCAGGAAAACCGTGTATTGTGTTAAATTACGACGTTGGGCCTAGAAGTCACGCGTAAAAAACCGGTATATATATGGAACTAAAGATTATATTTTAGGAGGATTCAATTATGGATAACAACGAAATGATCAACGAAGTAATGGAAAACACTGAGGATGGAACTGATTTGGTATTTATTGATCAGGGTTCTGAGTCTGAAGGTTTATCGACGACCACAAAGGTTGGATTGATTGGACTTGGAGTTGCAGGAGTCGCAGCACTCGCTGTAGCAACCAAGAAACCAAGAAAGAAGGCCAAGAGATGGATCGCCGGAAAACTGAAGGCTTGGTCTGACAAGACTTTGGCCGAACCGGTTGAAACACCGAAGGAGGAAGTTGAGACTGCGGAAGTTGTCGCAGATGTTGAAGCTAAGTGATGTTAATTTAGCTCTGGGAGAGGTTTAGATTATATTTCTAACCTCTCTCTTATTTTTTTATTATAGGAGGATTCTATGAAAGGGATGGAATACATCAATAGTCTCCAACCGAATTATAAGAACGCGAGTAAGGAGACAACCCCCAAAAAAGAAATCACGCCTGTAGTTACTGGCAAGGCTGTAGTACGAAAGAAATCGTTCGGCAAGCGTTTGTTTGGTAGTCTGGTGGCGAATGATGCAAAGAGTATCGGTGAGTATATTTGCAAAGATATTCTGTTGCCTAATGTAAAAGACGTTATATCTAATACTGTAACATCAGCTGTAGATATGGCTTTATATGGAGATGATGCCCCTTCGAGAAAGAAGTCAGGCGGATTATTCTCTAACTCTTCATACACGAAGTATTACAAGTATGGAGATGATAAGTCTAAGAAAAAGTCGTCTAGCGATGACAGTGTTACCATTGACGACATTATATTTGAAACTCTCGGTGATGCACAGGAAGTTTTAAATCGTATGTGTGATCTGCTAGAGACTTATGGATCAGTATCAGTTGCTGACCTGTATGATTTGGCCGGGGAGCAGTGCGACTTTGTAGCAAATAAGTATGGATGGACAAAACTTGGAACTGCTGAAATTAAGAGATTAATTGGCGGTGGAGGATATTATATTGATCTGCCAAAGCCTAAGTATATTGATTAAGGAGGAAATATTAAATGAAACCTAAGGTATTGTTAAGAAATATTACTATGTGGGGCAAGAAGCATGCTCCTGAATTATTGTTAGGGGCTGGTATTGCCACTGGCGCTGCTTGTACAGTTGTTGCTTGTAAGCAGACGATGAAACTGAAAGAGACCGTGGAACCGTACAAGGATAAGTTGGAAGAGATCCACCAGAAGGGCGAGGAAGATGCCGAATATAAGGTAAAAGAATACAAAAAAGACCTCACAAAGACATATTTGCAGTCTGCTGGTAAAGTTGCCAAGTTATATTCTCTGCCTGTAGCTCTTGGAGGTTGTTCTTTGGCTTGTGTACTCGGAGGACATCATATTCTGAAGGGTCGTTATGCAGCTATGAGTGCCGCTTATCTGGGTGTTAACACTGCATTCACTCAGTACAGAGGTCGTGTTAAGAACGAGCTTGGTGAGGATATGGATCATCATTTCAGATTCGGGACTGAGATGAAGGAAATTACCGTGGATGAAGTTGATCCAGAGACCGGAAAGACCAAAAAGGTTAAGAAAAAGGTCGAGGTTGTGGATGACAATGTTCTCCACAACAAATCTATTTATGCAATGATCTTTGATGCATCTAACCCAAACTGGTCTCCATATCCGGAGTATAATAAGACATTCCTGACCATCTTACAGAGTCAGTTTACAGACAGACTGCGAATGGACGGATATTTATATTTGAATGACGTGTTGGACGCTCTTGGTTTTGAGAAAACCTTAGAGGGTCAGGTTATGGGCTGGATCTACAATCCGGATGACCCGACAAAGGCATGCTATGTGGATTTCGGAATCTGCAATTGTGAGGAGCAGCATAATCGTGCTTTATTAGATGGTTACGAGCCGTCTATCGTGCTTGATTTCAATGTCGATTCAAATGTCTTGAACGAGTGGTGCCATGATCCGGCTAGAAGAGGAGGAAACAATGAACATTAAAAATATTATGTTTGCAGTTGGTGGGGCCTTAATTGGCTCTGCCGGCACATATTTCTATATGAGAAAAAAGACAGAAGATGTTATCAACGAAGAGGTCAACAAAGAAGCAGCCGCAATCAGAAAGTATTATGAGGAGAAACTGGGTCTTGTCGGGGAGACCGTCAAAGAGAATGCTGAGAAAGAACAGCCTAAGGAAGATCTGGATGACGAACCGAACGAACCAGATTATTCGAAGTATCGTACAGAAACTGTTGAAATCCCTGACGAAGTAGTAACGCAGGAATATGAAGACCCTGATTTCGGTCGTGTCAGACGAATTACCGAAGAAGAGTACGACGAAGACTTTAGGTTCAGCAAGGAAACCCTTATATATTACGAGGAAGACGCTGTATTGACAGACGAGACTGATTACCCTGTTCTTGTCGAGGATACGATCATAGACGAAGCTCTGCTGGATTTTGAAGAAACTGATAGGGTTTATATTCGAAATACAGAGATCGGAATTGATTACGCGGTAGAAGTCGAACGAAGACGAAGTGTTGATCCTTCGAACTAGGGAGGTATCATATGACAAAAGAAGAGATAAGAGCATTATATTTCTCTTGGCTTTTGTCCATGGTTGATAACGGTGATCCTCAGGCCATGTCTGACTATACAGAGCTAATGAATCTATTATATTCTACAGATTTTTGGTGGTCCGTGCGTGACGATAAAAATAGAGCTGAAGACGGAAAGAGCTTGCGCTATCGTTTCGCATACACGAATTTCCCAGAGAGTATGTACGATTATATTGATGAGTGTCTGTATGGGCGATGTAGTGTGTTAGAAATGCTCGTAGCTTTTGCCTTGCGATGCGAAGAGACGATAATGTCTGATGGAAATACGGATAGAACTTCTGAATGGTTCTGGACTATGATGCACAATCTGGGTATGGATAAGTACAGCAATGATATTTATAAACGTAAACGCTTAGCTGTAAAGAGGAGTCTAACCATATTTCTGGAACGCAAATATGAGTACGATGGAAGTAATGGTGGTTTGTTTTATATTTCAGAACCACCAGGAGATATGAGAGCAGCTCCGCTTTGGTATCAGTTGATGTGGTATCTTGAATCATTAGATATGGAGGACGAATAATGCTAGATTTTTTATGGATTACAAAACGTCTTGCAAAAGGCGGGGTAATAGAAGTATATCCCAAGTTCATTATTAAGAAAACCGAAGATCTAATGATTCGAGGCGGAGACTTTTACGCTATATGGGACGAGGAGTCAGGTCTATGGTCTACGAGCGAAGAAACAGTAGTTAGACTTGTGGATCGTGAGGTTGATAATTATATTGCCGAACACAAGACAGAACTTATGGGTTCATCAGTCCGTCCTTTATATATGTGGGATTGCGATAGTGGCATTGTTGACAAATGGCATCGGTACTGCAAGATGCAGATGAGAGATACTTACCATTCACTGGATGAAAAACTTATATTTGCAAATAGTGGCGTTAATAAGGCTGATTACGCTTCTAAAAGGCTTTCATACTCTTTGGAAATGGGTAATATAGACGCTTATGACGAGCTTATAGGTACGTTATATTCTGAAGAAGAGCGAAAAAAGATCGAATGGGCTATCGGCGCTATTATATCTGGTGATAGTAAAAACATTCAGAAGTTTTTAGTACTGTATGGTAGTGCTGGTACTGGTAAGTCAACGATCCTCAATATTATTCAAGATCTATTTCAAGGATATTATTGTGTGTTTGACGCTAAGGCTCTGGGTAATGCGAATAGTTCGTTTGCTCTGGAGCCTTTTAAAAATAATCCTTTGGTCGCTATTCAGCACGATGGCGATTTGTCAAGGATCGAGGATAATACGAGGATCAATTCGTTAGTATCTCATGAATATATGACGGTAAATGAAAAGTTCAAATCTGCATACACAAACAGATTTAATAGCTTTCTATTCATGGGTACTAATAAACCAGTTCGAATCACAGATGCTAAGTCAGGTATATTACGACGACTTATTGATGTCTCTCCATCTGGTGATAAGGTATCGCAAAGACGGTATAAAGAGTTGACAAGTCAAATAAAGTTTGAACTTGGGGCTATTGCATGGCATTGCTTACATGTTTATCAGGCAAACCCAGATGCATATGATTTCTACATGCCTGTAGGAATGATGGACTCTACAAATGACTTTTACAATTTCATTGTCGATTCATCAGCATATTTTGTGTTCGAGAAGGAAGATAAGACAACACTGAAACAGGCTTGGGAATTATATTTGACGTATTGCGATGAAGCCAGGATACAATATCCGTTAAACAGACGAGCTTTTAAGGCCGAATTACAAAATTACTTCAAAGAGTTTTGTGAGCGAGGCAGGGGTGAAGATAGTAACCTTCGTTCTGTTTATTATGGGTTTGAGTCTGACAAATTTAGCTATGCTAGTTCGTCGAAGGAAGAATCAGATGATGAGGCTTCTTGGTTGTCTTTTGACTCTACGACGTCGCTGCTTGATAAATTATATTCTGATTGTCCGGCACAATTAGCCGGCGAGAATGGTACACCTCAAGAAAAATGGACAAATTGCCAAACAACTCTAAAAGATATAGATACTTCTAAATTGCATTATGTCATGCCTCCGGATATCACACATATTGTTGTGGATTTTGATATTCCGGACGAAAATGGTAACAAATCTTTAGAAAAGAATTTCGAAGCGGCTAGAACTTGGCCTAAAACATACGCTGAGTTATCTAAAAGCGGATGCGGAATACATCTTCATTATATTTACAAAGGAAATGTAGATGAGCTGTCTTCTGTATTTGCACCGCACATCGAAATTAAAGTTTTTAAAGGAAATAGCTCCTTGCGAAGAATGGTTACACGCTGTAATTCATTAAATTTAGCGGAGTTACCAGCGGGGAGTTTACCGACAAAGGTTAAGAGGAAAGACGTAATGTATAATAAAGAAATTATATCTACAGATAAAGGGTTGCATAGGAGCATATTAAAAGCTCTTAGAAAAGAAGTGCATGACTCTACAAAATGTAACATCGACTTTATCAATCATATTTTGACAGAGGCTTATAAGTCAGGAGTAGTATACGATTGTACTGATCTAAGGCCAGCAATTATAAATTTCGCAGCTTCTAGTACACATCAGGCAGAATATTGCTTAAAACTTGTAAATTCTATGAAGTTTCAGAGTGATATTTCTGATGGCGTTGCACATGACTCAAACAACACCATAGCTTTCTTTGATGTCGAGGTATTTCCGAACTTATTCATTGTCTGTTGGAAATTGCCTGGTAAGGATAAGAAAGTTCACAGAATGATAAATCCTACACCGGGAGAAATTGAAGAATTATTAAAGTACAAGTTAATAGGCTTCAACAACCGGCGCTACGATAATCATATTTTGTACGCTAGATTGATGGGATATAGTAACGAGCAATTATATACCTTATCTAAGCGTATAATCTCTGGAAGTTCTAATGCATTCTTCCTGGAAGCATATAATATATCTTACACGGATATTTATGACTTCTCATCAAAGAAGCAGTCTTTAAAGAAGTTCGAAATTGAGCTTGGTATACATCATCACGAGCTTGGTATGAGATGGGATCAGCCAGTTCCTGAAGATAAATGGGAACTTGTTGCATCATACTGTGACGATGACGTGTTAGCTACTGAGGCGGTATTTGAAGACCGTCAGGACGACTTTATTGCACGACAAATTCTAGCAGCCATTACTGGTGGTACGGTCAATGACACTACGAATTCTCTTTCTACTAAATTTATATTTGGTAATAACCGACGTCCTCAGGATCAATTCAACTACAGAAACTTGGCAGAGCCTTGTAAGGATAAGCCATATTTCAAAGGTTACAAATTTGAGAATGGTAAATCGTATTACAAAGGATATGAGGTCGGCGAAGGCGGGTTTGTATGGGCTAAGCCGGGAATGTACTGGAATGTATGGGTATTTGATGTAGCATCTATGCATCCAAGTTCTATAATCGCTGAACAGTTATTCGGAACGGAGTACACAAAGCGATTTGAGGAACTTAAGCTTGCTCGATTGGCTATTAAGCATGATGACGAAAAGGCTGCTAAGACATTGCTTGGAGGAGCTCTTAAGCCATTTATTGAGTCTGGAGAGTTCGACGTTAGCAAGTTGTCTAAGGCTCTGAAGATTGTTATCAATGCTGTTTATGGTTTGACAGCTGCTAAATTTGACAACCCGTTTAGAGACCCTAGAAACATTGACAATATCGTAGCTAAACGTGGTGCTCTGTTCATGATCGATCTTAAAGAAGCTGTTGAGGCTGCTGGTGGAGAAGTAATTCACATCAAGACAGATTCTATTAAGGTTGTTAATCCTTCCGAAGAAATCAAAGAGCTTATTATATCCATGGGTAAGAAGTATGGATATGACTTTGAGATTGAACACATATTCGAACGTATATGCCTAGTTAATGACGCGGTTTATGTCGGCAAAGTTACAGAAGATGATGAAGAATGGCTTGGAGAATGCAAGAAAGCTAAGAAAGAAGCAGAAGAAGGCGGCTATGAGTATGTTGAACCTACTCGTTGGACTGCAACCGGAACTCAGTTTGCAGTGCCATATGTCTTTAAAACATTATTTTCTCACAAAGAAATTGAGTTTAAGGATGTATGTGAAACCAAGTCTGTATCAAGTGCATTATATTTAGACATGAATGAGTCTGGCGAACACGACTATAGGTTCGTTGGAAAGGTTGGCTTATTCTGTCCTATGAAACCGGGTTGTGGAGCAGGAGAGTTATTGCGTCAGTCAGAAGATAAGGACGGCAATGTCAAGTACGGTGCTGTGAGTGGTACAAAAGGATACCGCTGGCTCGAATCAGAGGTTGTAGTAGGTAACAATCTCATGGATCAAATCGACGATAGCTATTATATTCATTTAGTGGACGTAGCTAGAGAAACAATTAGTAAATATGGAGATTTTGAGGCTTTTGTAGCCTAAAATAGGAGGAAAAATCATGGAGAAAAGAAAGAATTTAATCATTGAAAATGCAAAAATTATTTTCAGAAACTTTGCTGGCGCACCGGATAAGTTTAACCCGGCTGGTGGTCAGAGAAAGTTTTCAGTATTTCTCGACGATCCTGAGTTTGTGGCATCGCTTAAAGAGGACGGATGGAATATTAAGGATCTGCAGGCCAGAGACGAAGAGGACGATGATAAATGGCATCTTCCGGTTAAGGTAGCCTATAAGAACGCTCCGCCTAAGATCTACCTGGTACGCAAGGGCGAGAGACCGGTAATGCTTTCAGAGGAGACCGTATCATGTCTTGATCACGCGGAAATTGAGAATGTTGATTTGTGCATCACGCCATATGAGTGGGAGGTAAATGGTAAGACCGGAATTGCTGCTTACGTTAAGGAGATGTACGTTGTTGTAGAAGAGTCAGATCTGGCTTCTAAGTACCGTATGGAAGATGAACAGTAGTCCGCGAAAAACACAACTCCATATATGGAAAAATAATGTAATTTTGTATATAGGAGGAAATATTTATGTATGGATTTGTTATTTATTTAACAGGAGAAGAACTTAAGAAGGTTTCTGGATCTTTAAAGGGCAAATGTATGATTTACAAGGACAAGTCGTCCACATGTAAATATATACTTGTTTGTAAGATTCGGAAATGGAGAAAGGTTATCGACAAGTTAAATAAGGCTTTAGGAGAAACACCAAAAATCTTTGATATGCAGATTATGTAGTGTCCGGAGAGGAACTTGGATTATATTCTGAGTTCCTCTTTTTTGTTTCTATTCATATGGAGGTGTATATGGCAAGAAAGAAAAAAGAAACCGAAACAAGAAGTCCACGAAGAGGTCACCACAGAGTGTATTTCACAAATGACGTGGCAGCTGGTAAATTTGCAGGGATGTATTCTGACGTTTGCAGTGTTGAACAGGTAAGTTATTTCGAGAATTGCGACAGATACCCGTATTTTGTAGAGTTATTCTGTACAGAAGACATGTTCAAGCACATAAAGACAGCATTAGGCCTCAAGATGGAAACTGTGGGGTGTAAGGACGGATACGAGTACGCAAATTGGGTGTTTAATTAGGAGGTGTTCTTATTAGACGGGAAATTAGAGTTACTGTATTAATGATGTTTATTATGTTGTTGGTTGCGGTGGGGCAAAAAGAGGCAACTGAAGGAAAAACTAAATACGCACAATCTGGTTTATATGCTGGATTTACGGCATCTGCAAGTTATATTCCAGTGGTTGGATATATGAATAGGATCAATTTACCACCGGCGGAAGTGTCTGTTGAGTCTGAAGAAAAAGAGATTGTGTCTGAGGCTATAGAGGTTGAAGAACCGTTATATTCTCAGGACGATTATGAAAACCTCGCCAAGCTGGTATATGCAGAGGCTGGTAACCAAGGACGAAAGTGTATGATGTATGTCGGCAGCGTTATATTAAACAGAATATCTAACGGACATTCATGGCAATGCGGAGATACAGTGTATGAGGTATGGTCTAGAAAAGGACAGTATCCCGGAACATTTGCTAGGCGGAATTATATTAAACCTAGTGACGAGGCATATTCTGTGGCAGAGGAATTACTAACAAATGGTAGTATTCTTCCGCAAAATGTTTTATGTCAGCATGGAGGAGGCGTTCCTGTAGAAGGAACAGAAGTATACGAAGAGGTGAACGGGGAGGTGTTTTCATACGATTGACTCGGATGTGATCATCTCTGATAGTGCTAATGTCAAAGTAATGGAACATTTAAGCAGCATTATATTAGCTGTCAGAAATGATACTTTATATGACGTTGGCAAAGAGATAGAAAGAGTAATGGATAAATATGGAGAGACTGAAGAACTATTATATTTGTTGGTGTGGATTAAAAAAGGAGGAAATATAGATGGTTTCAGTAGAAAGGATACGACAGATTGAAGAGAGTATGTCTCCGAGTCCATATCTAAGCACGGTTGAAGAATACTCAGAGCGTTTTCACGCATTGCATTCTGCTATGTGTCACGCAGGATATGAACTGAGAAATATTAAAAAAATCGTCAGGAAAAATCACAATGTGGAAGAATTTAACAATCTTATATTTGTAAAGAAGGGGCGAAAAGGCCGTCTTAAGACTGTTAAGATCAACGAGCTGGTGCTATATACCATGGACGACGATTCTTTCCTGGCATTATTAAGTAGATACGATAAAGGAGGACCTGAAATATGGACGTTTTAAAATCATATTTTGATACGGGCTACAAGATTTCTACAAAAGTACATAAAAAGCTTTCTGAGAAGATCTGGGGTAGCATAAAAGTTTATGTGCACGGTGGAAAGCTGAATATCGATGTAGATAAGTCTGGAGTGTTTAAGTTCAAATACACAGATGATCGCTTATTAGATCATGTTAAATCTAATAGTGATAGTGATATTGACAAGTATGTTGAGGATATTTGTGCTGCTGCTCTTAGCAAATACGAATCAGTATCTCGGGCTTTCTTCTTTAAGCCATGAGCGCATACTTATATAACTATCAGCTCGATGCCTTATCTAGGATGAAAAACGGCTGTATTTTAAACGGTGGTGTTGGAACAGGAAAGTCTATAACTGCAATAGCATATTATTTCACAAAAAACGGTGGAACATTAGAGCCTAATTTTCAGCCAATGTTGTCACATCAGAATTTGTATGTCATAACTACTGCTAAAAAGAGGGATTCTAAAGAATGGGAAATAGAATTAGCACGATTTTATTTAACAGCAGGCCCAACACCTTTAGGACCAAACCCTCAGGAAATAGTTATAGATAGCTGGAATAACATTAAGAAATATGAAGATAGAGTCGATTCGTTCTTTATATTTGATGAGCAGCGTGTTGTTGGTTATGGAGCATGGACAAAGTCGTTTCTGAAGATAGCTAAGCACAACAAATGGATTATGCTGTCTGCAACACCTGGAGACACTTGGTCTGATTATATTCCAGTATTTATAGCTAATGGATTTTATAAAAACAAAAGCGAATTTCTAAGAGAACATGCAGTGTTTAACAGGTTTTCCAAGTACCCAAAAATAGACCGTTATATTTCTACAGGGCGGCTTAACAGATTACGAAGAGATATTCTCGTTGAAATGACTCCTGTTTTGGATAATGTAAAAACCCATCAATATGTTCCATGTGATTATGATATGGTTCTTTACAAAATGACCATGAGAAACAGATGGGATTACGAAAACAGCGTGCCAATTGAGGATGCCTCGAAACTGTGTATAGCTCTTAGGAAAATTGTAAACACTTCTGAAGAACGTTTAAATGAGTGTATAAATTTATGTAAAAAACACCATAGGGTAATTATATTCTACAACTTTACGTACGAATTAGAGTTACTCAGGCAACGTCTTTCAGAAGAGAACATACCATTTTCAGAGTGGAATGGCCAAAAGCATCAAGAAATCCTAAACACTGACGAATGGGCTTATTTGGTCCAGTATATGGCAGGAAATGAGGGCTGGAACTGCATTACGACAGATACCATCATATTCTACAGCCAGAATTACAGTTATAGGATAATGACACAGGCTGCCGGAAGAATCGACCGAGCTAATACACCGTTTAACGAATTATATTACTATCACCTAACTAGCAGCAGTTCTATAGATGCCGCTATAACAAAAGCTTTAAAAGCTAAGAGAAATTTTAATGAATCAACGTGGAAATTTTAAGGAGGATTTAATATGTTAACTACAGAAGAAATGAAAGTAATTGAATTTAACAATAAAATTGTTGATACTGCTAAAGCATCATATTTGGCTGGTGATTCACCTGAGGTATTTTATCAGAAAGTTGGCGCCGTTATTGAAGAGCTTGGCGAATATGTGAAGGAGACTTTTAATTAATAGGAGGAATTAATTATGATATTTAACATGGCGGATGCTCTTTGTGGAGGTAGTTGCAGGTCTTTTGATTTAACTATGATTGTTCCTTTTAAAGAAAAGGGCGATTGGTATTTTCAGTTACGTTATCACGTGATAAAGGAAAATGGTGAAGAAGGAGAAGTCGTTATTCCAAAAGTTAGAAGTCCGTTTAGTAGTAATTTTCCGACAACTGAGAGAGAACTTTCTTGTGCGTGGCCAAAATGCGTAGAAATAGAAACTTTAAGGACTTGTGATGGCGTTATCATTGAATCGACTCAGTATGAAGGGCGTGAAAATTTATATTATTACGTAAAGACAAAAGATGCACCTGTAAGGGAAATGTCTCATGAAGAAATCGAGGAAATTCTCGGTCATCCATTTAAAGAAGTTAAGAAGAAAAGCACCAAGAAAAAAGAGGATTAATTATGTTTAATAAAAATAAAAAAGTAATTAGAGTATTCTTAAGTATCCCTATGAACGGACTGTCAAAGACTGAAATTATATCTAGTCTGGCAACTGCTAAGCAGCAGGTTAGATCTTTACCACTCTTTGAAGGTTGTAAGATCGACTTTTTGGACGGTATGTACAAGCCTGCTGAAATGCTTGAAAAGATGACTAAGATGCAGCTGACAAATTACCAGGGAAGATTGTATGCCTGTGCTGATAGCATTCAGATCATGTCTACTTGTGATTTTGTATATTTCGGAGATGACTATCCAGCAGCATTAGGATGTTTGTTAGAGCATCGTGCAGCAGTATTATATATGGTGCCTGTTGGTGAGGATAGTGAGAGATTATATGCTGCAGATACTGATATTGCGCATGAGATTTTAGGTGAGGATTAAGTAGAGGAGGAATCTATGACGTTAGAGGAACTTATGGAGGATCTTGAGAATCTTAAGGAATGACACAAAGACGACATGATTACAGATGTAGATGATACTGACATATCATTATTATGTTCTACAGTATTAAGTGTTATTAAAAATTGTATCGAGATTCCCGAAAATGCAACTAATGGAGACATGATTAAGAAAATGTTTCCAGATGCAGTAGTTCGAGAAGTGCGTGACCGTTTTGATGGCAGCTTGTTGGGTTATAGAATGTCTCTAGGAGGTCACACTCAAGACTTCTGGCCAGAATGGTGGAATGCGCCTTACGAGATTTCTGTAACCAAATAAACGCGCGTAAATTTACACCTTCTATATGATATAAAAGAACTTTATTTAACGTTTAAAAATATAGGAGGATTTATTATGTTTACGGATAATATTATTGATTTAAACGGTGATGTTGTATTAGCTATTCGGAATTTGAAGAATAGTGGGTATACAGACACTCAAATATCAGTATATTTAGGTGTAAGTATAGTAGAGGTATTGAAAATTAAATAATGTTGAGGACAAAGGTGGTATCATTAGGAACTTTAAATCTAATGGTACCACTTTTTATTTATTTTTATTTTAAAGGAGGACTTATATTTATGAAAAACTTTGACTCTAGCAACTTCGAAACTCTTATGGTGCGTGCTGGTAAGGGAAGAACTGACATGACTGAGAAATTGGTTGTGGATATTGAGAGGCTTCGTGCTGCATGTACAGATTATGTCAAGAGTCACAACAAAGCAAATATTTCAATCGTGTTAGGTATGAGCTGCATTCCAGTAAATATTTTCTCTAATGCTGAGAGACAGTTTATTTGTTACTTCTACAAGCTTAGACAGACCGATGAGAAAGTCAAAGAACTTAAGAAAACTGAAACTCGCGGTCTTCTTACTTTTGACATGCTGTACGTCATTCACAAATCTTTTGAGCTGATGACTCCGATCGAAGAGTTTTTATATAAGAAGGGAGAGGCTGAAGATATTAAAGGCACTTCTCATAAGGAAGAAATTGTGACTATTCCTCAGCTCGTAGCTGCTATGGATGTTGAATTTGGAGAGAGATTCACAGCATCATGTAGAGCTTCTGATTTATACACCGTAGTATATTTAGCTATTAAGAACGGATTGGAGGGATAATATGGTAAACGATGAATCATACAAAGAAGTATATTACCACATGTATTGTGATAAGTGTAAGCATAAGGACGTTGATGAAGAGGACGAGCCTTGTAATGAGTGCCTGACAGAAGGTGCTGTTATAAATTCACATAAACCAACAAAATTTGAGGAGGCCTAGGTTTGAAGAAAATACCGACTTTATTTAAAAGAGTTTTTGAGAATGGCAGGATCGTGGATATTTTGCCAGAGTTTACAGACGAGAAGTGTAAGGAAGCTTATTACAAAGGAATTCCTACGTTGAAACTAGATGGATCGTGCTGCTGCATTCATGGCGGAAAATTATATAAGCGCTATGATGCTAAAAAAGGTAGAACGATTCCCGAAAATGCTATCTTATGTGAGCCATTTCCAGATCCAGTGACAGGTCATCAGCCATGTTGGGTACCTGTTGATCCGTTTAATCCGTCTGACAAATGGTTTGTTGTCGCGTCTGATATGATGTTCAATAATCTCGAGTTTAAAGCCGAGGAATTCAAAGGTGATGGAACATATGAAGCGATCGGTAAGCACTTCAACGGAAACCCTTATAACATGGGTTATGATATTTTGGTGCGACACGGTGAATATCCATATTCTATCGAGAAAAGAGGCAACTCTCCGGAAGAGTCGTTGCACATTATGAGATCTTTCCTGAAAAGTCATTATATCGAAGGTCTTGTATTCTGGCTTGATGGTGAGCCGGTTTGTAAGATCAAGAGAAGTGACTTCGGTTTTGAGTGGAAAAAAGAAAATAAATAAAAATAGGAGGAATTATATCGTGATAATATCTCAATCTCAGAGACATGCTAATCTTATGGAAGGTGCGGTAATTGTAGATCAGCTTCCAAATATGTTTGAATTTTATCCAGGTGTGGAGGTGTTAATCGGTGAGTCTATTTACATAGGCACTGGTGATGCTCGAAAGATCATGCGATATAGACGCGGAAAAGTTGTTCGGACATATCCTCGTTATATTGTGGTGGCGTTTAAAAATCATATTGAATGCTTCCAGAAACAGAGTATTATCTGCAATGATATTGACTTGACGCTGGCAACGTAGTATATTTATTAAAAACAGGAGGGTTTATAAAATGTGGAAGAAATTTTTGTGCTTGTTATGTGCTATGACTTTGTTGTGTGGATGCGGTGCTAATAAAGTAGAAGAAGCTGCTACGACTGCTGCTGATAATACAATTACTGAATCTCATTCAGAAATGAGTGAAGAAGAAAAGAAGAATAAAGAGTTTGAGGGTCTTGTGTATATTGCAGCTAGTAACCTGGCAGCTTATGCATCGATGGTGGTTCCTATAGGATCAAAAGTAGTTATTAGTATGAACGATTATACGTACGAAATGATTTCAGATACCATGTGTAAAGTAACTGTTACTTTAAAGTACGAAGGTCACGAAGAGATTCCTGGAGCTGAAGCGACCTTTGATACTACAGTTGATGAGTGGTATAAATTTGATTCGATTTCTCATCCCGGTGTTATCGGAGATGTTAGTTATATGTTAAATGGCGGGGCTACTTCATGTTACGTGTTTAGCAAGATATTTGATTAGGACCGCTGCAGTTAAGGGACTCTTTTTAGGGTCTCTTTTTTATTGCGCGTTTTTAACGTCTACTAGTATGGAACTAGTATTATATTATCTATAGGAGGAAACTATATGGGAGAAATTAGTAGTTTAAGACAGGAGAGTCTCGTTAATCTTTATGACGAGTTATCCAGAACATCAGATGCGGATGAGATCGCTAAGATTGCTGATGCAATTGCTAAGATCGAAAACGCCGAGACAAAAGAAACAGAGTTGATTCTTGCGATGAAAGATGGGAATTTGAGAGAGCGTGAGCTTGAGAGCAGATTAAATATTGAGAAGCTTAAGAGTGATACGCAGCTTAAATCCGACGGAATTCGTAAGAAGACCGAGATTGTAAAAGGTGTCGGCGGTGTTGGTAAGGCATTGATCGGCGGTGGTGTGACAGTTGCCATGATGTCCTGGATACTTGAACAGGAGAAAACAGGGACGATAACCAGTAAAGCTTACGGAATTTTAAGCAAAAGCTTTCCAAAAATTGGGATGTAATGTAGTTTTGAGAGCTGGCGAATAACGCTGGCTCTCTATTTTTCTGTCAAAAAATGGCAAAATCTGTCAAAAAAATGACATTTCTGTCACTTTTCTGTCAAAAATTTTTTGCGAAAAACCCAGTATTTATGCGGGTTTGCGGGCATTTTCTGTCATTTTGTCACTTTTTTTCTTCAATTAATTAGAAAAAATGCATTTATATATATAAAGTGAAAAAATTTTTTGACAAATGACAGACGAGTAAATAGGAGGATTATATCTATGATGAGTATTCACAAGAGAGAAAATTTCAAGGAATTGAGACTTTGGATTACAAATGTTGTATTTCCGATTGTGGGTGTTGGTATGTTTTTATCATACACGCATCCTGAAGAAACTCAAAAAATCAAAAACAAGTTCAAGAGAAACAAGGAGTCTTAAATGATTCAATTTTTAGCAGGCGTTATATTAGTCGTTTTTCTGGTTATCTTATTCGCAGCATGTAAAACATCAGACACAAATGATGAAGAAGATATCAAACGCTGGCTGACAGAACATGACAAAGCGGAAAGAAACAAAAGCGGCCCAGACAAAAACTAAATAGAAACCACGGATAAGAGGATGATGCAAAATTCACCCTCTTATTTTTTATGCGCGCAAATAACTGCCTCCTATATGAGAGGGAAGGAAACTTACTTCTATTTTTTTAAGTAAGGAGGATGGTTTTATGTTGGAAAGGAATTTCCAAGGGAAGTTAATAAAGAGAATTAAAGATATGTTTCCCGGCGCATTAGTTTTAAAAAACGATGCTACTTATATTCAGGGTATTCCGGATCTTACAATTTTTTATAAAAGTAAGTGGGCAATGCTTGAATGCAAGAAAACGGCAGGAGCTTCTAAAAGACCTAATCAACAATACTACATTAACAAAGTTAATGGCATGTCTTTTGGTGCTTTTATAAGTCCTGAAAATGAGGAGGAAACATTAAATGAACTTAAGAGCTTTTTCTTTTCTTAAAGGTAAGCATGCCAAACTTTCACCAAGTCAGGCTGCCAGGTGGGCAAATAAAGACTTGGAGAAAGACGAGCTTTTTAAAATGATTAGCTCTAAGTATGCTACAGAAATTGGCACACTGCTACACAAGTATGCAGAAGATGCTATTTTAACAAGAACGAAGATTTATAAGACTGATAAGAAAGAAGTTAGAAAATGGTTGATCATCAACGGTATACCGGAAAGGATAGCCTACGAATATTCTAACAGAACTTTTTATAATCTTATGATTTATGTTAACGACTGCATTGGATACCGAATGGAACCGGAAGTAGAACTTGGTTATATTTCAGAAGAGCTCGCTGAAAAAGCAGGAAGGTATGTAGAACCGATTTGTTTTGGAACAGCTGATGCTATTTCGTATAAGAACAATCTTCTTCGAATCTCTGATTATAAATCCGGAGTAACGCCTGCTCATATGGAACAGTTGATGACATATGCAGCACTATTCTGTATGCAAAACAATTTGAAACCTGGTTTGATAAAAATCGAATTACGCATGTATCAGCTTGATGGCGTCATATATCACGAACCAGAGGCAGACGAAATACTACCAATTATGGATAGAATCGTCAGATACGATAAATGGTTAACCGCGTTATTTGATTAAGGAGGCACTCGAAAATGAATTATGAAGATTATCTAATGCATTACGGTGTTGGTCATCTTAATGGGGGTCATTCAGGAAGATATCCATGGGGTAGTGGTGTTGATCCACATCAGCATAGTGGAGATGACGACTTTGTGCCTTTAACGCCAAAAGAGTTCTACGACAAAGTTACCGACATCACGAAAAAAGATGGTGAAAAGGCAGCTGCTGAATATTTTGGTGTGTCTGTAAACAGATTACGAGACTTCAAGACAATCGCTAAAGCTGATGTCTTGGCAGAACAGTACAGAAAGGTTGAAGAGTACAAAGAAAAAGGATACTCGCAAACTAAGGCGTGTTCTTTGGTCGGTATTCCAGAATCTACGTTTAGAACCTGGGCTAAAAATGACGCTACCTCTAAACTTTCAAGAATTAATTCTACCACCAATATCTTAGAAGATGCTGTTAAAGACAAAAAGTTTATTGACGTGTCTAAAGGTGTTGAAAGACAGCTTGGCATATCTGAAAAAGATCTTTCTACTGCTGTTGAGGTCTTGAAGACAAAAGGCTATGTAAAACAGGTCGTATCAATACCTCAGGTTGGTAATCCTGATCAGTATACAAATGTTAAAGTGTTAGCTGCACCAGGAACAACAGCAAAAGAGATCTTTGCGAATCGATTTGACGTTAAGAACATCGAGAAGTTCTCTCAAGATGGAGGACAAACTTGGTTTGGAATTCAGTATCCTGAAAGCGTTGATAGATCCAGAGTCGAAATCCGATATGATGAAGATGGTGGAACACTTAAAGATGGTGTTATTGAACTTCGTCGAGGCGTTAAAGATTTGTCAATGGGCGGATCACAGTATGCACAGGTTCGAATCGCTGTTGGCGACGGATTGTATCTAAAAGGCATGGCTGTGTATTCAGACGATCTTCCAAAAGGGATCGATATTATGGTTAACAGTAATAAACACAGAGGAACACCTGATGAAAAAGTGTTTAAGAAAATGAAAACCATAAATGTGCAGGATTCAAAAGGTAATATTGTTGAAACAATCGACAAGGATAATCCTTTTGGAGCACTGATAAAAGAAGATGGTGGTCAGACATTCTATAAATCAAAAGATGGAAATTACATATTAGATGGAAATCAGTATGTAAAGATTGAGAAGTCAACTAAAGTTGATCCATCGGCTGATAGATATGCTTTATCGCCAGTTAACAAAATTAAAGAAGAAGGCGATTGGGATAGATACCAAAAGTCACTGTCTTCACAATTCTTATCAAAGCAGCCTAAAGAGCTCATTGATAAGCAATTAAATTTGTCGCTCGATAATAAGCGTGCTGAATTTGATGAAATCAAGAGCCTTCAAAACCCAGTTGTAAAGACTAAGCAATTAATGGATTTTGCAGATGCTTGCGATAAAGCAGCAGTTTCTTTAAAAGCGGCAGCGTTACCAGGTCAAAATAGTAAGGTATTGTTGCCAGTAAATTCGTTAAAGCCAAATGAAGTGTATGCTCCAGGTTATGAAGATGGTACACAATTAGCTCTAATTCGTTATCCTCATGCAGGTCCTTTCGAAATCCCAGTTTTAAAAGTAAACAATAAGAATGCAGAAGCTGTAAGCATGATGAAGAATGCTGTAGATGCTATTGGCATTCATCCATCTACTGCCACTCAGTTATCTGGAGCAGACTTTGATGGTGACACAGCAATGGTTATACCTACTAGAACTAAAAAGGGTGTAAACATAGCCAGTCGTCCGTATTTTGAAGGATTAAAAACCTTCGACACAAAAGATTACAAATTTACTACAGAACAGTTCATGGCTGCAGGTCGTAATGCTTTGAGAAAACAGATGAAAGAAGGTAAAACTTTCACTGATGATGAGATACTGCAAGCTGGTAAAGAGAAGAAAGTCATGTCAGAAGCTTACAAACAAAAGCTTATGGGTATAGCTTCAAACCTTATCTCAGACATGACACTTCAAGGTGCAAATGAAAAGGAACTTGAAAGAGCTGTAAAGTTTTCAATGGTCGTAATCGATGCTGTAAAGCATGAACTTGATTACAAAGCATGCGAAAAAGAATGCAACATCAAAGAACTTCAGGAGATCTATCAGAATGATCCGAACAAGTCTCGTGTTGGTGGCGCATTCACTATCATCTCTAAAGCTAAAGGCGATGTGAGAGTGCCTCAAAGAGACAAGTCTAGATTGTCTTGGGATCCAGAAACTGGAGAAAAGATCTTCTATGAAACTGGTAAAGACTATACAAAAGCAGATGTGAAAGATCCTGAAACAGGAAAGATTAAGTCTGTTCTATGGAACAAGAAAGCTGCAGAAAAGTATGACATTGACGATGTTGTCAAGTTCTACAATGTCGATAAGCTTCAGTCATCTACCAGAATGTATGAAACCTCAGACGCTATGACATTAGTATCACCAGCTCGTCATCCTACTGAACTAGCTTATGCCCGGTATGCTAACGCACTAAAGGGCATGGCTAACGATGCACGTAAGGCCATCTCGGACACCGTCATAGAACCAAGAGACCCTGCTGCAGCGAAGGCATATAGTACAGAGGTATCCCAGCTCAAGGCAGCTGTTAATACCGCCATGCTTAACGCACCAAGAGAAAGACAAGCGCAAATCATAGCTAACAAACGTATAGCTGAAAAGAAGGCTCAGTACCCATACCTTACCCAGAAGGAGTACAAAGAAGACCTTAAGAAGATAGAGAGGCAGGCTATTGCTGGCGCTAGAGCAGAAGTTCGAGCTAATGGCAAGAATACCAAGATACAGATCACCGATGAGCAATGGAAAGCTATACAAGCCCGAGCCGTATCACCTTCTATGCTAGAACAAGTACTCAGATACGCAGATAGCGATAGAATTTTAGAGTTATCCCGTCCTAAGGAGTCCCGTAATAAGTTCTCATTAGCCCAGGTATCTAGAATGAAGTCTATGGATGCGTCTGGTTTCACTCTAGCCGAGATAGCTAAAGCAATGGGTGTATCACCGTCAACAGTATCACGTTATTTGAAAGGAGAGATTTAAATGAAAGATTTCATGTTATCAAACTACAGAAATTCAATCAATCCTTTCGAAGATTACGATGCTTGGTTAGCAAATGAAATAGTTTTACACTCAAAAAGCAATGAAATTGTTGCTAACATCACAGCGAATATTGATGAAACTTTGCCTGAAGAAAAACAAATGACATTAATTGAAGAAGCAATTGATGAATTCATTAATGCAGACGGACTACACCAGTACCGTAAAGTTGTAAAAGGTGAGCCATTCGTACCGCTACCATACAAGGAGTATCAAAGTGAAAGCGATGAACAAGAAAACTAAAAACCAAACGTTTTCTTTGTGTAAGCTGTAAAAGCGATTAAAAAGAATAGAATTAAATCGAGAAATGCTAAAAGCTGCCCATAAATCTGTTAAACAAACCAGTTCGTTTTATTAACTTATTGGTTGTGTTAGCTTAAGATTCCCAAAACCACCCAATTCGCCTCTCAAAACAGATGAATGTGCAGCTTTTAGCATTTCTCGATCTTACCAATTCTATTCTTAAGAAGGGCACTCAAACCCTTTGAAAAGGAGGCGAGGGGGGTCCGCAAAAACCACCCCCCACCCCTGAT
>Ga0326511_10000153_pt1 | contig 55092 bp, 46 predicted proteins | sample 0_2496_0518_D_FD_203701 | JGI IMG/M metagenome (GOLD analysis project Ga0326511, IMG submission 203701) | Bovine rumen microbial communities from UC Davis, California, United States - 0_2496_0518 | ecosystem: Host-associated > Mammals > Digestive system > Stomach > Rumen | place: USA... | reverse complement strand
CCTTTACTAGTACATTGTACTATTAATAAAGAAGATTTGCAATCCAGTAGAGCCACGAAAGTATTGAATTTACGCTGTTTTCAGAGCTTTGACAGTAGTTACTAGTACAAATGGCTTAAAACTCAGAATACATGCCATACTATCGATAACGTTGATTGCGAGGACTGTCCGGTGAGGCACGCATACGGTGGGAGCATCTTCCGGCAGGCGTTATTTGCAGGAGGCGTTAGTACCGCTTGCTGCGTTCATGCCTCGCAATCGATAACGTTGATCGCGAGGACTGTCTGACGAAGCACGGATGTGCTGAGGAGTTCCGCAGCGGCACGAACCAGGCATGGGACGCAGCTTAGCGGCACTTCGCCTCCGAAACGAGAGCCTGCGGAAGATGCGCCAACCGCTATTGTCCCAAGCCTTGACAAAAGCACCCCCCGCGCTTATTATTGTTTGCATAGACTGTGAAAAAGAGGAGTACGCAGAAGACCGCCAACAGAGAAGATCCCATTTGCTGAGAAGGATCCGGGTACAGGAACTGCAGAAGGTAGCTTTGGAGTCGGAATTCTGAAGGGACGTTTTGTCCGGTAGGGATTCCCGGTTGTTCCCGTTACAGGACGAATGAGGCAGCTGATCCGTACCGGTTCTTCGAATGCCCGCAGCCCGGGCAGAAGTAAGAACGGCAGGAGATCTGTGAAGCAAGGTGGTACCGCGATGAATATCGCCCTTTGCACGGTTGTGCAGAGGGCGTTTTTTGATGCAAAAACAAGTGTCCGATGGAAATGCCCGGCACAGACGAAACAAACAGACATCAGATTGAGCAGGAGGAAATCAAATGAGCAAGGAACTTGCAAAAACGTATGATCCGAAGGGCCTTGAGGACCGGATCTATGAGAAATGGATGGAAGGCGGATACTTCCATGCAAAGGTAAATCCGGATAAAAAACCGTTCACTATCGTTATGCCGCCGCCAAACGTAACCGGCCAGCTCCACATGGGACATGCCCTGGACAATACGATGCAGGACATTCTGACCCGTTACAAGAGAATGCAGGGATACGAAGCTCTCTGGCAGCCGGGAACCGATCACGCGGCGATCGCGACAGAGGTTAAAGTTACTAACATGCTCAAGGAAAAGGGCATCGACAAGCATGAGATCGGCCGTGAAGAATTCCTGAAACACTGCTGGGCGTGGAAAGAAGAGTACGGCAGCCGCATCATGAACCAGCTGCACAAGCTCGGCTCCTCCGCGGACTGGGAGAGAGAACGCTTCACCATGGATGAAGGCTGTTCCAAAGCTGTCGAAGAAGTTTTTGTCCGTCTGTACGAAAAAGGCTGGATCTACAAAGGCAGCCGTATCATCAACTGGTGCCCGGTCTGCCAGACCTCTCTGTCCGACGCGGAAGTAGAGCATGTTGATCAGGACGGTTTCTTCTGGCATATCAATTATCCGATCGTCGGTGAGGAAGGCCGATTTGTAGAGATCGCCACGACCCGTCCGGAGACACTGCTCGGCGATACAGCCGTAGCTGTAAATCCGGAAGACGAGCGTTACAAAGATCTGATCGGCAAGATGCTGAAGCTGCCGCTGACCGATCGCGAGATCCCGGTCATCGCGGACGAATATGTTGACAAGGAGTTCGGAACCGGCTGCGTGAAGATCACACCGGCACATGACCCGAATGACTTCGAGGTGGGACGCCGCCATGATCTGGAAGAGATCAATATCCTGAACGATGACGCGACGATGAACGACAAGTGCGGCAAGTACGCCGGCATGGACCGTTACGAGGCACGTAAGGCCATGGTTAAGGATCTCGAAGATCTCGGCCTCCTCGTAAAAGTCGTACCGCACACCCATTCGGTAGGCACGCATGACCGCTGCCACACGACCGTTGAGCCGATGATCAAACCGCAGTGGTTCGTCCGCATGAAGGAAATGGGCGAAGCGGCTCTCAAAGTTCTCGGAACCGGCGATCTGAAATTCGTACCGGAATCTTATGGAAAAACATATACACACTGGCTGGAAAATATCAAAGACTGGTGTATCTCCCGTCAGCTGTGGTGGGGACACCGCATCCCGGCATGGTACTGCCAGGACTGCGGCGAGATCGTCGTTCAAAGAGGCGGCGCTCCCGCTGTCTGCCCGAAGTGCGGCAGCACACATCTGAAACAGGATGAGGATACGCTGGATACCTGGTTCTCCTCCGCGCTGTGGCCGTTCTCCACGCTCGGCTGGCCGGACAAGACACCGGAGCTGGATTATTTCTATCCGACCGATGTCCTTGTAACAGGATACGATATCATCTTCTTCTGGGTAATCCGAATGGTCTTCTCCGCGCTTGAGCAGACCGGAAAAACGCCGTTCCATCACGTTCTGATCCACGGACTGGTTCGCGACTCCCAGGGACGCAAGATGAGCAAATCCTTAGGAAACGGAATCGATCCGCTCGAAGTTATTGACAAATACGGCGCGGATGCGCTTCGTCTGACACTGATGACAGGAAACGCACCGGGCAACGATATGCGTTTCTACTGGGAGAGAGTAGAGGCAAGCCGCAACTTCGCGAACAAGATCTGGAACGCTTCCCGCTTTATCATGATGAATATGGAAGGCGCGGAGATCCCGGAGAACGTGGATACCGCGGAACTGGACGCACCGTCTCGCTGGATCCTCCACGAGGTGAATCAGCTTGCTGCCGACGTGACCGAGAACATGGACAAGTATGAACTCGGAATCGCCGTTCAGAAGGTCTACGACTTCGTATGGGAGAAGTTCTGCGACTGGTACATCGAGATGGTAAAACCGGTCCTGTATCGCGGAACAGATGAAGAGAAGGGCAGAGTCCTCTGGACACTGCGCACCGTTCTTTCCTCTGCTTTGAAGATGCTGCATCCGTTCATGCCGTTCATTACCGAAGAGATCTACTGTACCCTGAATCCGGCGGAAGAGACGATCATGATCGCTCCGTGGCCGGTATACACCGACGCATGGAACTTTGAGGCGGAAGCTGCCGCAACGGAGCTGGCAATGGATGCCGTTCGCGCGATCCGCGATGTCCGTACATCACATAACGTACCGCCGAGCAAAGAGGCTGACGTTTATGTCGTTTCCGGCGACGAGGAGGTACTGAACAGATTCCGTCTGGCAGAGTCCTTCTTTGCGACACTTGCCCGCGCGTCCAAAGTATCGATCCAGGCTGACAAGAGCGGCATCGCCGATGATGCCTTCTCCGCGGTCATTCCGGGAGCGACCATCTACATTCCGTTCAGCGATCTGGTCGATGTCGAGAAGGAAAAAGAACGCCTGGCCAAGGAAGAGGAGCGTCTGAACAAGGAGATCGCCCGTTCCAACGGCATGCTCGGCAATGAGAGATTCATCAGCAAGGCACCGGCTGCGAAGGTACAGGAAGAGCGCGACAAACTGGCAAATTATACCCGCATGCTGGAGCAGGTAAAGGCCAGCCTGGCACAGCTCGCATCCAAGTAATAATAGCCCGCTTCTGCCTGTGAACGCAGGCAGGCGGTGCAATAAGGAGCAGATATGACATACGGGGAAGCTGTACAGTACATAGAGGATATTCCGAAGTTTACGAAGAAGACCACGCTCGATCATACCGATCGTCTTCTGGAGGTCCTCGGGCATCCGGAGAAAAACTTACAGATCATCCATGTTGCCGGCACAAACGGCAAGGGAAGCACCTGCGCGTATCTGGATTCCTGCCTGAGAAGCGCGGGATACCGGACGGGGCTCTTTACTTCTCCGCATATCGTATCGATCAATGACCGCTTTCGGATATCCGGGGAGATCGTCGGAGACGACGTTTTTCTCGAGGCATTCGAAAAGGTCATGGAGGCGGTGCGCGTCACAACTGAAGAAGGGGACACGCATCCGACCTATTTTGAGACACTGTTTCTGATGGGGATTCTGATCTTCCGGAAGGCAGGCGTCGATTATGTGATTCTGGAAACCGGCATGGGAGGACGCCTTGACGCGACAAATGTCATCAAGGCGCCGCTTGCGTGCATTATTACGTCGATCAGCCTGGATCATACCGCTTACCTGGGGACGACGATCCGGGAGATTGCGGGCGAAAAGGCCGGCATCATCAAGGCAGGCGTTCCGGTCATATATGACGGGCACGATGCCGCGGCGGCGGAGGTGATCCGCGGAAAGGCGGAGGCAATGGGAAGCCCCTCCTTCTGCCTGAAACCGGAGGTTTACCGCGCGGTGAAGGTGGACAGTACGGGCACGGCTTTCGATTATCGGATGCCGGACGGCGAAATCGTTCGACTGAAGATCCCGCAGATCGCGGAGTATCAGATGATGAACGCGTCGCTGGCGTATTTTACCCTTCGCGTCCTTTCGGACAGGATCCGCATCGGCGGGAAGAATCTGGAAGAGGGACTTTTACATATGTACTGGCCGTGCCGCATGGAGACCGTGGCGGATCGCGTCGTGATCGACGGCGCGCACAACGCGGACGGTGTCGCGGAGTTTGTGAAGACCGTACAGCACTTCCGGACCGAAGGAGAGATCACCCTGCTGTTTTCCGCGGTTGCCGATAAAAGGTATGCGGCGATGATCGGAGAACTGGTCGAAGGGATCCGGCCGGAGCATGTGGTGACAACGAAGATCAGCGGAAGCCGCGAGGTTTCCGAAGACCGTCTGGCACAGCTGTTCCGCGATGCGGGCTGCGCAGATGTGAGGTCATACCCGACACCGGGCGAGGCGTACGAGGCAGCGCTCGGGATAAGGGGAACGGGTTGGCTTTTCTGCGTCGGGAGTCTGTATCTGGCGGGTGAGTTGAAGAAATATATCGCGAAGTAGTTTTTTTCCGACAAAAGCAAAGGCCGGGATAAAAGGAGAGTATATGCTGGATTTTGATGAGGAATTAAAGAGATTCAAGCCCAGTCTCGATGTGGACGATGTGGAGGACACACTGAACGGGCAGGATCTGACGGATATCATCGATATGATGAATGATATGAGGAACCCGCTGAATCTGTCGACGGTTACAAAGGAGAAGAGCAAACGCACATGAGCAGTTTCGAAGAGAGAGCGAAACATCTGTCGGCTGTGTATTACAACCGGGGACTTGAGCGTGCCGGGATCCGCGATCTTTCGGGGGCGGTCACGCAGCTTTTGATCAGCCTCAAGTTCAATAAAGAAAATATGGATGCGCGCAACCTGCTCGGTCTGATCTATTTTGAAACGGGCGAGACGGGCTCGGCGCTGCGGGAGTGGATGATCAGCCGGAACTTACATCCGGCGGAGAATCCCGCAATCGATTATATTCGTCAGGTGCAGGCCGATCAGGCGCGCCTGAATGCGGTCAACCGGACGCTGGTCGAGTTTAACGAGGCACTTCGGACGTGTAAGGAGGGGCATGACGATGTCGCTGCGATCACACTCAGAAAAGTTTTGACCCGCAATCCGAAGCTTTTAAAGGCATATCAGCTGCTCGGCCTGATCGAGTTCAGGGAAGGCCGGTATGCGCATGCTTCCAGGACATTGAAAAAAGCGCTGAAGATCGATCATACCAATCCGACAACGCTGCGCTATCTCCGGGCGGTCGAAGAGGCGGCAGGCGGTTCCTCGGCGCTGAAAAGGCATTCGTCGAAGGATGAGGAGGGAGACGCAACCACGAAAGCGAAGGCGCCCTATCCGTCACGCTTCCGTGAGACACCTGCTTTCGTGAATCTGGTGAATGTCCTCATCGGTCTGGCGATCGGTATGCTTGCTGTATGGTTCGTGATCGCACCGGCTGTGCGGAAAAACGCAGCCCGCGAGGCGGATGAAAAAGTCATGGAATACAGTAATGTCATGGCAACGCAGGAGGACCGGATCACGCAGCTCGAGAGCCAGGTAGCGGAGTATACCGACTCGGTGCAGAACGCGCAGTCCGCACAGCAGAATTCGGAGAACGCCGTGACATCCTATGATAACCTTCTGCGTGCTTACAATGATTATCAGAATGCCAACTATCTGGCGGCGGGAGATGAGATCGCGGCAGTCGATGTGTCCCTCCTGTCGACGTCGGCAGCGGATATCTATAACGCGATACGCAATGCGATCAATGACGAGGCCTACAGCCTGTATGTGCGAAACGGCGAGGAAGCCTATTACGCGGAAAACTGGCCGGAAGCCATCACTGCCTTTGAACATGCCGCGGCGATCGATGCCACAGATTATGAAGTACTGGATCTGCTGGCGCTTGCATACCAGAATAATCTGGAAAATGATAAGGCGATCGAAGCATACCAGAAGATCATCGATACCTTCCCGGGAACCAGACGTGCCGAGTACGCGGAGAATTCGATCACGGCACTTGGCGGAACGCCGGTCGTGAATGACGCGGCGGCAGCGGATACCGAAGACACGGAAGAGAGTGCTGACGATGAGACCTATGACGATGGTTCGGAGGATTATTCGGACGAGAGCGATGAGTACAGTGAGGAATGATCATGAATGACAGATTGGCAGCTGCGCTTTGCGCGGCTGCGGGAAAAAACAATGTGGTCTTTGACGAACCGATGAAGAAACATACGACCTTCCGGATCGGCGGACCGGCAGACGCATTCGTCAGCCCGGAGAAAACGGAAGATGTTCGCGGCATACTGGAAGTCTGCCGGGATGCGGATGTGCCGTATTTTATTCTCGGAAACGGAAGTAATCTGCTTGTCAGTGACGAGGGATACCGTGGCGTGGTCGTACAGATCGATAAGAATTTGCAGGCATTGCATGTGGAGGAAAATACGATCCGCGCGGAGGCCGGCTGCCTCCTTGCCCGCCTGGCTGGTGCCGCAAGGGATAATTCGCTCACAGGGTTGGAGTTTGCCGGCGGAATTCCGGGCACACTCGGAGGCGCGGTAACGATGAATGCCGGAGCCTACGGCGGTGAGATGAAGGATGTTCTGGAAACGGTCCATGTGCTGAAGGAGGATCTTGAAGAGGCCGTGATTCCGGTCGATGAACTGGACCTTGGATACCGGCACAGCAGGATCATGGAAGCCGGCTGGATCGTTCTATCCGCGGAGATCAGCCTCACAGGGGGCGATCCTGCTGCGATTCAGAGCAGAATGGATGAACTGAAGGAACAGAGAGTGACCAAGCAGCCGCTCGAATTCCCGAGCGCGGGAAGCACCTTTAAGAGACCGGAGGGGTACTTCGCCGGCAAGCTGATCATGGATGCGGGGCTTCGCGGCTACCGCGTCGGCGATGCGCAGGTTTCCGAGAAGCATTGCGGTTTTGTGATCAATCGCGGTGATGCCACTGCCGAAGAGGTACGCACGCTTATTCGTGATGTTCAGAGGATCGTGGAGGAAAAATTCGGAGTACGCCTGGAGACCGAGGTGCGTTTCCTCGGCTTCTGACGAACAGAGGCAGAAGCCGGTGCAGACACTTGTTTTGCAAGGCCTTCTGTGTCGAGAGAAAGTTGGTATAAGATGGGAATGAAACTGGTATTTGTGACCGGAATGTCGGGAGCCGGCATGACGACGGCATTGAAGATGCTCGAGGACATGGGGTATTTCTGCGTTGATAATCTTCCGGTCCAGCTGATCGATAAATTTATCCAGCTCACCGAAGACGGAGAAGAGGGCAAGATCCAGAAGGTTGCCATGGGCGTGGATATCCGGAACGGCGAAAACCTCGCCTCACTGACGAGCGTTTTTACTGAACTGAAAAAGGGCGGTGTGGACTTTAAGGTCCTTTTCCTCGATGCTGACGACAGGACACTTCTGAAGCGCTACAAAGAGACGCGGCGCAGTCATCCGCTCGCGAGAGGCGGAAGGATCGAGACCGGTATCGCGAAGGAACGCGAGCAGCTCGCTTTCCTGAAAAAGCAGGCAGATTACATTCTCGATACAAGTCAGCTGCTCACCAGAGAGCTGCGTGCCGAGATGGAAAATATTTTCGTGCGGAATGAGGATTTCCGGAGTCTGATGATCACCGTGCTCTCTTTCGGGTTCAAATACGGTATTCCGGCGGATTCGGATCTGGTATTCGATGTCCGTTTTCTCCCCAATCCGTATTATGTGCCGGAGCTGCGCAGTCTGACGGGGCGCGACAAGCCGGTGCACGATTTCGTCATGGATTATGACGTGTCGAAACAATTCGTAGAGAAACTCACAGACATGATCCGGTTCCTGATCCCGAATTATATAGAAGAGGGCAAAAACCAGCTGGTCATCTCGGTGGGCTGCACGGGCGGTAAGCATCGTTCTGTTACGCTGGCCGAGGAGCTTTTTGCGAAACTCAAGGGAGAAGGCGGATACGGTATTCGCATTGAGCATCGCGATATTGAAAAGGATGCAGTAAGGAAAAAGGTGTAGAGAGATGTCTTTCTCCTCAGATGTAAAAAAAGAATTATTTTCGAATATACCGTCGGCACGCCACTGCAGGATCGCGGAGCTGTACGCCCTGTTGTCCTTCTGCGGCAAGCTGATCATCACGCCGAAGGACGAATATATCCTGTCCTTTACGTCCGAACATGAAATGCTTGCCGAGAAATACGCCGTTCTTTTGAAACGGATCTTTCAAATCGAGGCGCAGGTGCAGGTAAAGAGCGACAGGAGACGGCGCTCATCCGAGGTTTACACCGTGATCCTTCGTGAGGAGGAAGAGGTTCGCCGCGTGCTGGAAGCATTGCGTATCCTGAACAAAGATGGCGTTCCGGAAGAAAACGAGGCAACGCTCGTTCACCAGGTTCTGCTGCAGCGCAATTGCTGCCGCAGGGCATTTATCCGGGGCGCTTTTCTGGCAGCCGGATCGATCAGCGACCCGGAGAAATCCTACCACTTCGAGATCGTCTGTCAGGACAGTTCTTTCGCGGAACAGATCGCGGAGCTGATGATCGCGACCGGTATTGAGGCGCGTTGTGTGGCACGGAAAAAGTATATGGTCGTCTATGTTAAGGACAGCTCGCTCATCAGTGATCTTCTCGGCATGATGGAGGCCACGGTTTCGCTTTTGACGTTTGAAAACGTCCGCGTGATGCACGAAGTCAGGGGAAATGTCAGCCGAAAAGTCAATTGTGAGACGGCAAATATAAACAAAACCGCAAATGCTGCGGCAAAACAAATCAATGATATTGAATTTATCGAGAAAAAGACAGGATTCGCAAAATTATCGAATGGTCTTGACGAGATGGCCCGGGTTCGGTTACAATACCCTACAGCGACGTTACAAGAACTAGGTAAACTGCTTGACCCTCCGGTGGGAAAGTCGGGGGTGAATCATCGGCTGAGAAAGTTGAGTGAGATCGCTGATCAGTTGAGAGAAGCAGAGGGAGGCATTTGATAGCATGTGTAAAGATAATGTAGTCATTCAGATTTCCAGCGGCCTTGAGACAAGACCGATTGCAAAACTCGTGCAGGTTGCCAGCCAGTACAGAAGCACGATCAGCCTGGAGAGTGGAACCAGAAGAGTCAATGCAAAGAGCATCATGGGTATGATGACCCTCGGCCTGGACAACGGTGAGAGCGTAACGATCACAGCGGAAGGACCGGATGAGAGAGAAGCCCTTGAGAGTATCAAAGATTATCTGACGCAGGATCAGAGCGCATAATCGAACGATTTCCGAAAATTGAATAAGAGTGTACGGCCACTGCCCGCTGGGCGGTGGCCTTTTTTGCGCCTGTGTAAGCAGCGAGTCACTCGGTCCAAATGTCGCTGCGATGGCATCTCTGCGCCAATGTATCCAGCGAAACGCGGCACAGAGATGCCTCTTGCTCCGTTTCCCTCGTGACTTTGACGTTACTGTATTATGTAAGCAGCGAGTCACTCAGTCCAAATGTCGCTGCGATGGCACCTCTGCGCCAATGTATCCAGCGAAACGCGGCACAGAGATGCCTCTTGCTCCGTTTCCCTCGTGACTTTGACGTTTCTGTATTATGTAAGCAGCGAGTCACTCAGTCCAAATGTCGCTGCGATGGCATCTCTGTGCCGCGTTTCGCAATAAACTTCCCAAGGCGCAAAAAAGGGAGCAGAGCGGTTTGCGCTCTGCTCCCTGATCTGACGGGAATTACAGGTTTCCGAGTACCTGCAGTGCTTTGCTGCGGACGATGATCTCGCCGTGCTCCAGGAGGAAGGCTTCCGATGCGGCCTTCGGGGCCGTGCGGGAAACATACTCCGACAGGATGTTGCATACCTTGTTGAAAAGTTCCGGCCGTACACCGCTGCCGTGCAGGAGCAGAGCGCAGGTGTTGTCCGGTGTGCGGACGAGAGTGTTCTGTCCGTCGTAACAGCCGTTCAGGCTTTTGGCAGCTGCAATCACGTTGTCGAGGCTGTCGAAAGTCAGGATCCGGACCAGATCGCCGGGCTGTGCGGCCGGACGTACGGGAGTTTTCCCGGCATCGGACCGGGCTGGCTCCTCCTCTGCGTCGGTCTCTTCTGCTTTTTTCTTGGCATCGAATATTTTATAGCACAGATCCAGAACATCATCTGCGCCGCTGTACCTGTTCGTGTCTTTCGGTGCGCCGTCGCCCGCCTGGCGGGTGAAGCGTGAGAATCGTGTATCCAGCTCTTCCGGATCTTCAACTTTCGTAATGATCAGCTCAATGCTGTCATGAGAAACCGGAATAGCTTCGATCATCAGCGGCGAGTTGCTGAAGTCGAAGCCGACTTCCACACTTGCCTCCTGCATCATTTCCTGAAACAGATGGCGTGCCTGGTCGGAACCGTAGGCAAGCTCACTGAGTTTTATATGTCTGCTGGAAAGATCAGAACCGGTCAGGGTACAGCGGATCTTGTTATCGCTTATTTTCTCGAATTTCATGGTACCCCTCCTTTTTTAGGACAGTATAACATAGAACCGCAAATTGTAAAGTATTTAAGAATCTTTTTATATTTGCCGAAATGTGCATGCAAAAACTATGAAATCGGAACAATTTTGCGTGACAGACGCAAATGTGTCAAAGTATAATGAAATAGAAGGAGCGGTACGGCGATCTGCCCGAGGAAAAGAGGTGAAACCATTGGGTATACTGCGTACTGTAATTTAATATATTATTGTACTATTGACATTCCATAAAAATCCGGAAATGCAGACCAGAATTTTTATCGGATTGCGAACGGGTCACGAATCCGTGATCCCGCACAATTCATGCAGCGAGGCTCTCTAAATGGAACGCGAAAGACCTCAAAGCACTTGTCCTACAACCGGGAGCGATCCCGACTGTCTTCACCGGCAGAGAAGCTGTCCGGTGTCTTCATTATTTTCAAAGCCCTGTATTGCAAATAACGGGAGCGTCGTTCGCTTTTTCAAGAGCATCTCTAACAAGCTATCACAATAAGCTATCATGTAAAATCAAAAAAATAAAAGAAGGTTTGGTGTTTTATACGGTTTAAGCAAACCGGGAATTAATGGCGTAACTTTATATGACTGAGAAAAGAGACCGATGTAATATGTATAAAGATATCCATGATGAATCTCTCTTTGCCGAGTACGACCGGCTGAGCGGATTCCGACAGAGGGGCGTTGCCCTGATGCTGGACCAGGTATACAGTACACCGGAGGAACTCCTGCTGGCAATGGCTGCCTGCGAAGACGGCACATGCTACATGGAGAATATCATTTCCTCCGATGGTGAGGTACTGGACGGCATTAATTTCTCGCAAATTCAGAAGAAAGAATCTTAAACGGGCACCGTTTCAAGGAGCAGATCACGCAGGACCCCCTAGCGCTCTTTGAAACGGTGTTTTTTTGCTGCGCGGAAAAGTCCGCCCGGTGATACAAATAGCCGATGCGTGAGGGCTGCATCCTTACAGATAATGGTCGATACAAAAGGGCAGTATCCTTGCAGATAAAGGGTTTCCGTGTTAAAATGAGGAGTAATGCAGAAGACAGGAGGATAATAAATACATGGCTACGTCCAGGAAGAAAAAGAAGCGCAGATCCCCGCTGCCGGTTCTGTTATGTATCGCGCTGGTGATCGGAATCGTCGCGGTTGCCATGCACTTTTTTGAAGAGAATTCGACAAACAAAAATGTAATGGATACAGCAGCTTACTACGGTGTTACAGACGGTACAGAGGCACCGCTGATCGTCAATGATCAGATCCTCGATGAACGGGGAATGATTCGGGATGGGAAAATCTACATCGACTACGATGTTGTTTGCAGTTATTTTTCCGGTGGTTTTTACTGGGAGTCGGCTACGAATCAGATGCTGATGACGCTGCCGTCGGGAACGAGCGTATGGACGCCGGATGACGGCTCCGGCAATCTGATCAGGGAAGGCGATACACTCTACCTGTCCGCCGACTGTGTGAAGGAGAATTCGGATATCGATCTTGAGATCCTTGAGAATCCGTCCCGCGTCGTTGCCAGAACGACCTGGAAAAACGTAACAGCGGAAACCGTTACGGTCGATACACAGATCCGCGCGCGCAGTGATAAGAAGAGTGAGATCATCAAGTATGTAAGTGCCGGTGATACAGTCGTTCTCGTAGAGAACTCCGACCGCTGGTGCAAGGTTTCGACATCCGACGGACTGATCGGCTACATACAGAAAAAGGAACTGGAGACGGCGCCGGAGGGAACGATCAGCCACACGACCGATTCGAAATTTGTTTTTGACCATATGCTGGTCGATAACAAGGTCAGCATGGGCTGGCAGTATGTAGGCGAAGGCTCCGATCAGATCGCCGATCTGGCCGGGGTTACCAATACGGCACAGGGACTGAATGTCATTTCGCCGACATGGTTCTCCTTTGCGGACACAGCAGGCAATCTCGTATCCTATGCCAACGCCGATTATGTAACGGAGGCGCATAACAGGGGAATCGCCGTCTGGCCGGCACTGATGGATGTATACGGCGGCGAGGTGACCGCACCGGGTATTCTCGCAACCTATGAAGCGCGTTCCAATGTGATCAATCAGTTGATGTCGATCGCGGCAGAGACCGGAATCGACGGCATCAATGTTGATATCGAGACGATCGATGAGGATTCCGTTCCGCAGTATCTGCAGTTCCTGAAAGAGCTGGTCGTTGCGGGACATGCGCAGAATCTGATCATCAGCGTGGATAATTACGTGCCGTTATATACGTCCTATCTGAACCGGCAGACGCAGGCAAGAATCGTCGATTATCTGGTCATTATGGCCTATGATGAGCATACGGCAGGATCCGAGGAAGCAGGATCGGTTTCTTCTCTTCCGTTTGTGGAACAGGGAATTACCGATACCCTTGCGGAAGCTCCGGCGAAGCAGGTCATCTGCGGCATTCCGTTCTATACGAGAGGATGGACCGCAACCTTCGGTGTGGAATTGCCTGCCAGTGAAGCTCTCGGTATGGACGCCGCCGCTCAGTGGGCGGAGGCTCACGATATTACTCTGAACTGGGATTCCGAGAACGGTCAGAATTACGGAACTTCGGAGGACGGTTCCGCCCGCTACAGTATCTGGATGGAGGATGAAAAATCCATCGGTGAGAAGATGAAGCTGATCGAAAAATACGATCTGGCGGGAGTATCCGTATGGCGTCTCGGCCTGGAACGAGCCGATGTGTGGTCGATCATTCAGGAATACCTGAATTAAACCCGGATCAGGATTGAAATGATACCCTGAATGAAAGGCAGGAGTAAGAAGCTGCGCGCCTGTTTTTTTCGGCAGTGCGCTTATTAATAAGGGAATGTAAGGAAAGAAGGGTGAGTATTATGCCAGACAATGAAGAACTGTTCAAAACGAAGACATTCGGCGGTTACGACAAGGACGATGTACAGCAGGAACTGCAGAAATTGAAGGATACAGCTTATGCCGAGAAGTCCAGACTGCAGAAGGAACTTGCCGACGCGCAGACAAAACTTGAGGAAGCGCAGGCTGCGGCAGCGGCTAAGGACGAGAAGATCAGTGAACTGCAGGAAACACTGGCGGTCAAGGACCGGGAGATCCTTGAGATGGAGAAAAACATCAAGGAAAAATATCAGTCTTATGTCGATAATTATGAGACGATCGGCAGCCTGATCTATGAATCCCGCATTCGTGCGAAGAAGATGGACCAGGAGGCGGAAGAAGCCAAGGCGCATATTCTCGAAGAAGCAGAGGCGGAGGCCGATAAGATCCGCGCGAATGCCGAAGCGGAAGCAAATAAAAAACTTGAAGATATTCAGCATCAGATCGAAGAGAAAAACTTTGAGGGAAAATTAAAATACAATGCCGTGCAGGAGGAACTGAACCATGTTGTGGAGATGTTCAGTCAGGTACAGCGTCAGTTTATGACCTCCTACAAGAGCATCCAGTCGATCGTCAGCGAACAGAGTTCCAATGCGGCCTTCCCCGATTCCGATGAGGAAGAGGACGACGAATGAGCCGCGCGCGTATCGTCCGGATGACGGAAGAGCATCCGGATGAAGCAGCCCTGAAAGAGGCGGGAGAGATCCTTAAGCGAGGCGGCCTTGTCGCGTTTCCGACCGAGACGGTCTACGGCCTGGGCGGAAATGCCCTCGACCCGGAGGCGTCCATGAAGATCTATGCGGCAAAGGGAAGACCCTCGGACAATCCGCTGATCGTTCACATCGCGGACATGGAGATGCTCTATCCGATCGTGAAGGAGGTACCGGAGGCGGCAGTCAGACTGGCTGAACGGTACTGGCCGGGACCATTGACGATGATCTTTGAAAAGAACGAGATCGTCCCGATGGAGACAACGGGAGGACTTTCCTCCGTGGCTGTGCGCTTTCCGTCCAACAAGATCGCCATGCGGATGATCCGTGAAGCCGGCGGTTATGTGGCGGCACCAAGCGCCAATACATCGGGCCGTCCATCACCGACACTCGCTTCTCATGTGATCGAGGATCTCGGTGACAAGATCGATATGATCATCGACGGAGGTCAGGTCAATATCGGGCTGGAGTCAACGATCGTTGATTTCACCGAAAGTGTTCCGGTGATCTTACGACCCGGATTTCTGAATAAGGAGATGCTCGAAGAAGTTCTGGGAGAGGTCAGGATCGATCCGGGAATCATGACGGAGAATATTCATGTCCGTCCGAAGGCACCCGGCATGCGCTATAAGCATTACGCGCCGAAGGCCGACCTTTCTATTGTAGAGGGCGAGGAAGACAAAGTTTTTGCGAAGATCCGCGAGTTGACCCGTGAGAAGATCGCGGAGGGTAAGCGCGTCGGGATCATCTGTACCGAGGAGAGCCGCGCGCAGTACACGGAAGGGGATATCCGCTGCATCGGCACGCGCTCTGACGACCGGACGATCGCGCATCACCTGTTCGAGATCCTGCGTGATTTCGATGCGGACGGTGTGGATGTGATCTATTCGGAGTCCTTCCATACACCGCGCATGGGACAGGCGATCATGAACAGGCTGATAAAATCCGCCGGCCATACGATCATTGAGGCATAAACGCAGAACAGAATTTTTGCACAGCAAAGGAGAATATTATGGGAAACGTAATTATTATGGATCATCCGCTGATCAAGCACAAAATCGGAATTATCCGTGAGATCGGAACCGGCACAAAGGAGTTCCGCGAGATCGTCGGCGAGATCGCGATGCTGGAATGCTATGAAGCAACCAGAAACCTGAGTCTGGAGCAGGTCGAGATCGAGACACCGATCCAGGCGACAACGGTTGAGCGTCTGGGCGGCAAGAAACTGGCCATCGTTCCGATCCTTCGTGCCGGTCTCGGTATGGTGCCGGGAATGCAGACGCTGATTCCGTCCGCAAAAGTGGGACACATCGGCATGTATCGTGATCCTGAGACACTCGCACCGGTTGAGTATTACTGCAAGCTGCCGGCCGATATCGAAGAGAGAGACGTTTTTGTCGTTGATCCGATGCTGGCAACCGGCGGATCCGCCTGCGACGCGATCCGTCAGCTGAAGAAACACGGCTGCCGCAATATCCGTTTTCTGTGCATCATCGCCGCTCCCGAAGGTCTCGCAAGGCTGCAGGAGGAGCATCCGGATGTAGACATCATTGTCGGGTCACTGGATGATCATCTGAATGAGAACGGCTATATTGTTCCGGGCCTCGGCGATGCCGGTGACAGAATCTTCGGAACCAAATAAAAGCCGACGCTTGGATTTATCGAGAGGTTATCGAGAGGTAGAGAAATGTCAGGAAAACGTGCGGATTATATAACGTGGGATGAATATTTCATGGCGGTTGCCAAGCTGGCGGGAATGCGGTCAAAGGATCCGAATTCTCAGGTGGGCAGCTGCATCGTCAGCGCGGACAACAAGATCCTGTCCATGGGCTACAACGGATTTCCGAGAGGCTGCTCCGATGATGAATTTCCGTGGTCAAGAACGGATGATGATCCGCTGAAGACCAAGTATGTCTATGTCACCCACAGTGAATTGAACGCGATCCTGAATTATCGCGGCGGCTCTCTCGAGGGCGCCAAGCTCTATGTGTCACTCTTTCCTTGCAATGAGTGCGCGAAAGCGATCATTCAGGCGGGAATCAAACAGGTCATCTATGACAATGACAAATATGACGGAACACCCTCTGTCATCGCATCGAAAATGATGTTTACGGCAGCTGGAGTAACATTTACAAAATACGAACCTTCAGACCGTACGCTGGAAATCAGGGTCTGATCAAAACGGCTGCGGCGGGGAACGAAAGCACTTCCTTACTGCGGCCTTTTTTGTCGGATTCAGGCGGCGGGCAGCTGCGAACGGGTGAAGGCAGCGGACGGCGGGCAGCAGCCGGATGAAGGCAGTGGTCTGCGGGATCGTGATTGGGGGATTACAGATGGTTGATTATACAGAAGGCGGAGGTTACGAATATCATATTCACACCAGACCGGGGGATGTCGGAAGATACGTGATCCTTCCCGGTGATCCGAAGCGCTGCGCGAAGATCGCCGCGTATCTGGATGGAGCGGAGCTCGTGGCGGATAACCGCGAGTTCACCACATATACGGGCACGCTCGACGGCGTGAAGGTCAGTGTCACTTCAACGGGCATCGGCGGTCCGTCGGCGGCTATCGCCATGGAGGAACTGGTCCACTGCGGAGCCGATACGTTTATCCGTGTGGGAACCTGCGGCGGCATGCAGACGGAGGTCATCGGCGGAGATCTGATCATTGCGACGGGAGCCGTTCGCATGGAGGGAACGAGCAGAGAGTACGCGCCGATCGAGTATCCGGCAGTTCCGGATTTTACGGTGACACGTGCTCTCGTGGACTCTGCGGCCGATCTGGGCTTTCGGACGCATACGGGTGTTGTTCAATGCAAAGACTCTTTCTACGGCCAGCATGAGCCGCAGAAGAAGCCTGTGGGCTATGAACTTTTGAACAAGTGGGACGCATGGATCCGCTGCGGCGCGTTAGGCTCCGAGATGGAATCGGCGGCTCTTTTCACCGTCGGCAGCACGCTGCGCGTACGGACGGGCACGGTTCTTCTGACCATTGCGAATCAGGAGAGGGCCAAAGCGGGGCTCGATAATCCGCAGGTGCATGATACCGACGGAGCGATCCGCACGGCGATCGAAGCGATCCGCCGCCTTATCAGGGAGGACGCGGCGGAATGAAGAATGCGGAATCTGAAGCTCTGAGAATGGATGATACGGTGAGACAGCTGGCCGGTGAGGCACTGCAGGCGAGGGAGCGATCCTATTCGCCCTATTCCCGGTTTGCGGTCGGCGCCGCTCTTCTGGCGGAGGACGGAAGGATCTTTACCGGCTGCAACATTGAGAATGCGGCTTTTTCTCCGACGATCTGCGCGGAGCGCACCGCGATCTTTAATGCTGTAAGTGAGGGCGTTCGTTCCTTCCGGGCGATCGCCATCGCGGGCGGCCCTGCAGGGGAACCGGCAGCGGAATATTGTCCGCCGTGCGGCGTATGCCGGCAGGTCATGCGGGAATTCTGCGATGACGATTTTCCGATTCTTCTTGTGGTCGCGTCCGGGTCACCACGGATCATAACACTGGGAAGCCTTCTTCCCGACAGTTTTGGTCCGGATCTTGTAAAAGGCAGGAAGTGAGGCAATCCGATGGAAAAATTTCATAGAATATTTGTGGTCGTTCTGGATTCGCTGGGGATCGGCGCGATGCCTGATGCCGACAGGTTCGACGATGAAGGAGCGGATACCTTTGGCCATATCTGGGCGAGCGCAGGGCCTGTCGAGATGCCGAATCTGGCAGAACTCGGCATGCTGGATCTGCACGGAATCCCCGGCGTAAAAGAACCGGAACGGACCAAGGGATACCGGGCACGCCTTCTGGAAGCCGGAAATACCAAGGATACGATGGGCGGCCACTGGGAAATGATGGGGTTAAAAACGGAGAAACCCTTCCGCACATTTACCGAGCACGGTTTTCCGGTGGAGCTGATCCGCGAGCTGGAGAAGCGCTGCGGCAAAAAGGTGATTGGCAACAAGGCAGCAAGCGGCACCGTGATCCTCGATGAGCTGGGCGAAGAGGAGATCCGCGACGGTTCGATGATTGTTTATACATCGGCGGATTCGGTCCTGCAGATCGCCGGTAACGAAGAGACCTTTGATCTGCAGAATCTGTACCGCTGCTGTGAGATCGCCAGAGAGCTCACGATGCGCGATGAATGGAAGGTCGGACGCGTCATTGCGAGACCCTATACGGGGCGTAAAAAGGGAGAATTCGTCCGCACGGCCAATCGCCGCGATTATGCGGTCAAACCCTTCGGAACGACCGTACTGAATCTGATGAAGGAGAACGGTCTGGATGTGATCGCCGTCGGAAAGATCCATGATATCTTCTCAGGAGAGGGCATCACGGAGTCCATGCATTCGGAAAGCTCCGTACACGGCATGCAGCAGACCTGTGAGGTCTGCGACCGCGACTTCCACGGCCTGTGTTTTACCAATCTCGTGGACTTCGATGCTCTTTGGGGGCACAGAAGAAATCCGGACGGCTACGCGCGAGAGATCGAAAAGTTTGATAAGGGACTTGCCCTTCTGGAGCAAAAACTTCGTCCCGATGACCTCCTGATCCTGACGGCGGACCACGGGAATGACCCGACCTATAAGGGTACGGACCATACGAGGGAATGCGTACCCTTCCTGGCCTGGTCACCGTCCATGGAAGGAAGCGGAAGGATCCAGGATCAGAAAAGCTTTGCTGTTATCGGCGCCACGATTGCGGAGAACTTCGGGATCAGCCTGCGCGACGGGATGATCGGTGAAAGCATTCTGGATCAGCTTATCTAGAAAAACACAAAGTTTACAGGTCGCTTCGCTGCAAAGCGAATGCGGCATAGCCAAAGACATAGGCATAGGCATAGAGAGAGGGGTGATATCAATGGATGAAGAAAAAATCAAACGCTTAAACGAGATCATCCGGGAATCCGGAAAGGTCGTTTTTTTCGGAGGCGCGGGCGTGTCAACGGAGAGCGGCATCCCGGACTTCCGCAGTAAGGATGGTCTGTATAACCAGAAGGATGTGCAGTTCGATCGTTACTCCCCGGAATATCTGCTCAGCAACGACTGTCTGTATCAGCATTCGAAGGTCTTCTATGAATTCTACCGGCAAAAACTGAACGTAGAAGGAATCGAGCCGAATGCCGCGCACCGAAAACTTGCGGAGCTGGAGAAGGCGGGAAAGCTGACCGGCGTCATTACGCAGAATATCGACGGTCTGCATCAGAAGGCGGGAAGCGTCAATGTGCAGGAGATCCACGGCTCCACACTTAGGAATTACTGCGACCGCTGCGGCAGAAAGTACCCTGCGGACTACATTTTCAAATGCGGTGAGTCGGTTCCCCACTGCGAGTGCGGCGGCATGATCCGTCCCGATGTCACACTCTACGGGGAGATGCTGCCGGAACACGCATGGATCGAGTCTAGAAGGCTGATTGCCGAAGCAGACTGCCTGATCGTCGGAGGAACTTCCCTGTCGGTCTATCCGGCTGCTACGCTCATCGATTATTTCCGAGGCAGCCACCTGATCCTGATCAATCGTGACCGCACACCGCGAGACAGAGAAGCGGAACTTGTCTTCCATGACAGCATCGGCGAAGTCCTGAGCCGGATCGAAGTTGATCCCGCCTGAGCGAAAAAGGGCAGATTACTGCACATATTGAAGAGCGGAGAGTGAGCAGCGTACAAAGCAGATCGCAGAGCAGATGACGCGCAGCGTGCAAAGTAGATTGCAGAACAGATAAATAAGGAGAAGTATAGAACAGAACACAGAAAAAGAAAGAGGAGGAATAGCAAAATGGTAAGAAAACCGGGAGTGGAAACGATCTATGGATTGGCAGGCGGAAAAGGACCGGCTTATTTGCATCACATCGTAGGAAGAGCGGAACTTTTGGGTCACGGGCGCATGTATGCCAAAGTGATCCTGCCGCCGGGCTCCTCCGTCGGCTGGCATCAGCATGTGCATGACACCGAGCCCTACTACATTCTGAAGGGCGATCCGGACTTCATCGACAACGATCGTTCCGTGACAAGGGTCCATCCGGGAGATGTCTGCGTCATCAACGTCGGCGAATGGCACAGCCTCGAGAACAACACGGACAGCGACGTGGAATTCATGGCGCTGATCTACAACGAGAAGGGGTTCCTGTACTGATACGGTAGCGGCGCGGCAGATGTAATACCCTCTGGCTCCGTTTCCCTCGCAAAAAAAGCTGCACGCGCCATCCCGTGTCACCGGCAATGCCGGATCTTCGGGACGGAGGCGTGCAGCTTTTATGCGTTTATCAGGCCGGATAACCCGGCATATCGATGGAATTTCTTATCGACGGAATTATTTGTTTTTCTTCTGGGTCTCAACATCCTGAAGCATCAGAGCGCGGACCTTCAGCGGCAGGCCGAAGAGGTTGATGAAGCCTGATGCGTCGGTGTGATCATACATATCACCCGTTGTGAAGGATGCCAGAGAGGAGTTGTACAGGCTGTACGGAGAAGTTGTACCCTGACGGATAATGTTTCCTTTGTACAGTTTGAATTTAACTTCACCGGTAACGACCTTCTGGGTGGATTCAACGAATGCCTGGATCGCTTCGCGGAGCGGTGTGAACCATTTGCCTTCGTAGACGATCTGCGCGAACTGGCTGCCGATCTTCTTCTTGGCTTCCATTGTCTCGCGGTCCAGAACGAGCTCTTCGAGCTGATCATGGGCTGCCATCAGGATCGTTCCGCCCGGTGTCTCATAGACGCCGCGGGACTTCATGCCGACAACACGGTTTTCAACGATATCGATAATGCCGATGCCGTTCTCGCCGCCCAGGCGGTTCAGCTCACGAATGATGTCGGAGACCTTCATTTCAACACCGTTGATGGTCTTCGGAACACCGTTCTCAAAGGTCATGGTAACATCAGTTGCTTTATCCGGTGCTTTCTCCGGGGTTACACCCAGAACGAGCATCTTGTCATAGTTCGGTGCCAGAGACGGATCCTCGAGCTCGAGACCTTCGTGGCTGATGTGCCACAGGTTGCGGTCGCGGCTGTAGCCCTTGCCCATAGAGAACGGCAGGTCGATGCCGTGATCTTTGACGAACTGGATCTCATCCTCACGGGAATCCATTTTCCAGATTTCCGGCATACGCCACGGAGCGATGATCTTGATATCCGGAGCCAGAGCTTTGATGCCGAGCTCAAAACGGATCTGGTCGTTGCCTTTTCCGGTAGCACCGTGGCAGATCGCTACGGCGTTCTCCTGGCGGGCGATCTCAACGAGTTTCTTCGCGATCAGCGGACGTGCCATGGAAGTACCGAGCAGATAGCTGTGCTCGTATACGGCACCTGCCTCTACGCACGGCATGATATACTCATCGGCAAATTCATCGACAACGTCGAGAATATATAATTTGGAAGCGCCGCTGGCAACGGCTCTTTCCTCCAGATTATCATCGGTGATCTCTTCTTCCTGTCCGCAGTTAATGCAGCAGCAGACAACCTCGTAATCGAAGTTCTCCTTCAGCCACGGGATCAGTGCTGTGGTGTCAAGACCGCCGGAATAAGCAAGAATAACTTTTTCGCTCATGATTTTCCTCCAAAAATTCTAAAACAGTATCTGGTATGTGTTTGATTATTTCCTTAATATACTACTTAATAATACTACAAGAGACGCATCAAAAAAATAGAATAAGGAAAGTTTTTTCAACTGAATGCTACTATACAGCAGACTTCCTCGGATTGCAAGCGTTAAATGAATAAATAATGAAATAAACTTGCATAAAACCGAACTAAAGTGTATAATTATGCAAATAATCTGCTTTACAGATGAAAAAAACAGGGCTATCCTTAGTAATAGACGAATAATGCTCTCAGAGGAACAAAGGAGACAGGAATATGGAGATCGGAAATCTTGGCGTAACGGCTGCTATGGGCTTCAAGGCAGCGGGCGGTTATGCCGGAATAAAAAAGAATGAAACGAACGATATGGCGATTTTGTACAGCGTCGTTCCCTGCGTTGCGGTGGGAACCTTTACGACCAATGTGGTTCAGGCAGCGCCCGTCAAATGGGACAGACATATCGTCAATGACTGTGAGGCGGCGCAGGCCGTGATCATCAACAGCGGCATTGCCAATGCGTGCACCGGTGCGGAGGGCTATTCCGTCTGTGAGCAGACCGCGAAGGCGGCAGCCGAAATTCTGGAGATCCCGGAGAATTCGGTGCTTTGCGCCTCCACCGGCGTGATCGGCCAGCAGATCCCGGTTGAGAAGATCACAAACGGTATCGCGAAACTCGCTCCGGCACTTTCCAATTCGAGAGAGGCGGCGGCCGTTGCGGCAAGGGCGATCATGACGACCGATACCGTTCCGAAGGAGGTCTCCGTTTCCTTTAAGATAGGAGACAAGACGGTCACGATCGGCGGAATGTGTAAGGGCAGCGGCATGATCCATCCGAATATGGCGACGATGCTCGTCTTCCTGACGACCGATGCCGTTATTTCCAAACGGATGCTGCAGGAGGCTCTGTCCGATGTTATCCGTGATACCTTCAATATGGTATCCGTCGACGGCGATACATCGACGAACGATTCCGTTCTCCTTCTGGCGAACGGTCTTGCCGGAAATCCGGATATCGCGAGAAAAGACGAGAATTACGAGATCTTCCGAAACGCGCTCTTTGAGCTGAACAAGGCGCTGGCGATGAAGATCGCTTCCGACGGCGAAGGTGCGACCCGCATGTTCGAGGTGAAGATCACCGGGGCAAAAACGAAGCAGCAGGCCGTCACTCTTGCGAAATCGGTCATTACGTCGAATCTTACAAAGGCAGCGATCTTCGGAAGCGACGCGAACTGGGGACGCATTCTCTGCGCGATGGGATATTCCGGTGCCAAGTTTGATCCGGAGAAGGTAGACCTCTGGTTCGAGAGCAAGGCCGGCAGGATCCAGATCATTGAAAACGGTGTAGCGGTCGATTACAGCGAAGAGGAAGCAACGAAGATCCTTTCTGAGGAAGCGGTGACCGCCACGGCCGATATCAAAGAGGGTGATGCCGAGGCAACAGCCTGGGGATGTGATCTGACCTATGATTATGTGAAGATCAACGCGGATTACCGCTCATAAGTACAGGAAAGTCAGGTAATAGGAAATGGTAAAACAGAAGTATCTGGACAAGGCTGAGGTGCTGATCGAGGCACTTCCGTATATTCAGAGATTTAACAGGAAGATCATCGTAGTCAAATACGGCGGAAGCGCCATGATCGACGAGGAGCTGCAGAAAAACGTCATCAAGGACGTTGTTCTGCTGAAGCTGGTCGGATTCAAACCGATCATCGTACACGGCGGCGGCAAGGAAATTTCCCGCTGGGTAGGCAAGGTCGGCATGGAACCGCGCTTTGTCAACGGCCTGCGCGTAACAGATGAGGATACGATGGAAGTCGCGGAGATGGTGCTGAACAAGGTCAATAAGGAACTGGTCAGCATGGTCCAGGCACTCGGAATCAAAGCGGTCGGGATCAGCGGCAAGGACGGCGGTCTCCTGCAGGTAGACAAGAAACTTTCCGGCGGCGAGGATATCGGCTACGTCGGCGAGATCAAGAAGGTAGAGCCGAAGATCATCAATGATCTGCTGGAAAATGATTTTCTGCCGATCATCTGCCCGATCGGAACGGATGACAACTTCCACTCCTACAATATTAACGCGGATGACGCGGCAAGCGCGATCGCAGAAGCAATGAAAGCGGATAAACTCGTATTTCTCAGCGACATCGAGGGCGTACGCTACGACAAGGATGATCCGGAATCGCTGATCTCCGAGCTGACACTCAGCGAGGCGGCGGAGCTGATAAGCAGCGGACGCGTTCAGGGAGGCATGATCCCGAAGCTGCAGAACTGCACGAAGGCGATCGAAAACGGTGTAAACCGTGTTCATATACTGGACGGCCGGATCCCGCACTGCCTGCTTCTGGAGATATTTACGAACAAAGGTATCGGCACGGCGATTCTGAAGGATGATGAGGAGAAATACGGACATGAAGACAAATGATTACATGCAGATGACGGACGAATATGTCCTTCATACCTACAACCGGTTCCCGGTCGTTTTTGAAAAGGGCGAGGGCGTCTATCTGTACGACACCGACGGAAAAGAGTATCTGGACTTCGCGGCGGGCATCGCCGTCTTCGGTCTGGGATACGGCAATCAGGCATACAATGACGCGCTGAAGGATCAGATCGACAAGCTGATCCATACATCAAACCTGTACTACAATGTGCCGCTGGCGGAAGCTTCCAAGAAAGTGATCGAAGCCTCCGGCATGAGCAAGGTATTCTTTACCAACAGCGGAACCGAGGCCATCGAGGGAGCGATCAAGGCAGCCCGCAAATACGCGTGGCTGAAGGACGGCCGGACCGATCACGAGATCATCGCAATGCGGAATTCCTTCCACGGCAGAAGCCTCGGCGCTCTTTCCGTTACGGGCAATACCCATTATCAGGAACCGTTCAAACCGCTGATCGGCGGTGTGCGCTTCGCGGATTTCAATGATCTCGAAAGCGTGAAGAGTCAGATCACGGACCGCACCTGTGCGATCATCATGGAGACGGTGCAGGGCGAAGGCGGAATTTACCCGGCAACAGCCGAGTTCCTGGGAGGTGTTCGCGCTCTCTGTGACGAACACGACATCCTTCTTATCCTCGATGAGATCCAGTGCGGTATGGGACGTACCGGCTCTATGTTCGCATGGCAGCAGTACGGTATCATGCCGGATATCATGACAAACGCGAAGGCACTTGGCTGCGGCGTTCCGGTCGGCGCATTCGTGCTGAATGAGAAGGCTGCATCGAAGTCTCTCGTTCCGGGCGATCACGGTACTACGTACGGCGGAAATCCACTGGCATGCCGTGCGGTCAGCACGGTCTTCGATCTCTTTGAATCGGAGAAGATCGTAGAGCATGTTCGCCGTGTCACACCGTATCTGGAGAAAAAACTGGATGAACTCGTCGCGGAATATGATTTCCTCAGCACGAGACGCGGCCGCGGATTTATGCAGGGTCTGGTAGTGACAGGACGTCCTGTCGGTGATATAATCAAATCTGCTTTGAAGCACGGACTCGTTGTCATCAGCGCGGGCTCGGATGTGATCCGTATCGTTCCGCCGCTTATTATTACCGAAGCGGACATTGATGAGATGGTTCGCCGCCTGAAAGCAAGCTTCTGATGCGGCCGGTGAGCACTTTGTCGTGCCTTCGGTAAATCCCCAACAGAAGTCCGGTTCGTACCTGTCAACAATTTCATAAGGAGCAGAGTAGGAGAGTGCGCGTGAAGTGCCCGGTGATCGGATCGAAATCGCTGGGACGAAAAACGTGAGGGTAAAGCAGATTCCGGCTTCGAATGCCGGTCCGTTGCAGATCCCGGTTTGCGATGCACCCGTCCGGATCCCACTGCTACAGCAGAGCGATAATGATAAAAAACCTCCTCTGCGGTAGCTTTAAGGGCTACTGCAAAGGAGGTATTTCTATGCGTAAAATCAAGTCACTGTTTATCGAATCTTCCAATGAACTGACAAAGACAAGGTCTCTTGCTCTTGCGGGAATTCTTCTCGCGATCGCCGTCGTGCTCGGCTTTTTCGCCGTGCAGCTCACGGAATCGATCAAGATCAGCTTTGCCTTCATCGCCGAGGAACTGTGCGGCGCGCTGTTCGGCCCGGTAGTCGGTCTGATCTGCGGCGGCGTTGCGGATATTCTGAAGTACATCGTGCGGCCGACCGGACCGTTTTTCCCGGGATTCACCATCAGCGGCATCTTAGGCGGCCTGATCTACGGTCTTGTGCTTTATAAGAGGAAGATCACGCTTCCGCGCGTCATCTTGGCAAACGCGCTGGTGACGGTTTTTGTCAATATGCTGCTCAACACCTACTGGCTCACGCTTCTCTACGGAAGCGCCTACATGGCGATCTTCCCGGCTCGCATTATCAAGGAACTGATCCTGCTGCCGATCAACGTGGCGATCTTCTATATCGTATCGAAGATCCTGGCAAAAACGGCTGCCTTTCGCGGCCGCTGATGCGCTTCAGTGCTTCGCGAGTTTTGACCGGAGCTTTCCGAGAACATCGACCTGTTCGGCCCTGCCGGAGGGGATCAGCCGGATCTGCTTCCAATTTCGAAGGAACATCAGAACAGTCAGGATGAGGGCGAGAATGCCGGCCTCACGTCCAGCAAGCAGAAATGCGGGGATCATGAAGACCGCAGGGATCGCTGCTCCTCCGAGACACAGATATTTCGTGGCAAATACAACGACCATGCCGAGAAGCATGGCAAGTGTACCGAAGCCCGGCATAAAAAGGAAGATCGCGGCACAGGTCGCGGCGACGCCTTTTCCGCCGTTGAATTTCATCCAGGCTGGGAAATTGTGCCCGAGAACGGCACCGAGGCCTGCATAGAGGACGGCGACATGTCCGGCTGCCGGAACGAAGAAGATCTGCGCGATCACCACCGCGGCAACGACCTTTAACAGATCGCCGGCAAGGACGAGGATGCCGGGAACGAAGCCCAGATGCGCCATGACATTGGCCATGCCGGGATTGCCCGATGTGCCGAGGTATTTGCAGGGTTTACCGGTCATTTTTCGTGTGACGATCTCAGCGGTAAGAATCATACCGAGACCATAGCCGATCAGAAGGCAGAGTGCCTTGGCCGCAAGTGTATTCATACAGTTATCCTCCGTAAAAACATAGGCAGGGACTTTCTCCCTGTCTTTTATTATAAGCGAAGCACCCTCCGATGCGCACGATTTTTTCACTCACTTATATTTTGTCCGGCGCCGCGCTCAACATGCCGGGCGGATATTGTTAAGAAGTCTTGAATTAAACGTGAAAATTCGTTAATATAAGATATGTATAAGCATCAACAAGGGGTCCTGCGTGTCGACAGAGAGATCTGGCGCGGGAGGTGATGCATGTATGAAAATGTTCTTACGGGCGGCTGTTGCCGGCATGGCAATTCTGCCATTCATCCTGACAGGCTGCGGGCGTGAGGCGGCAGCATTCGAGATTCAGTCGGACTCGACAGACTCGATTGTGACGGATTCTGTATCGGAAACTTTGAATTCGGAAGCTTCGATACCGGCGGGATCCGATTCGACAGATTCAACTGCTGATTCGGGTAGTTCCGGGAAGCTTTCGGAGAAAAACGGCGCGGAGTCTGTTCTGCCTGCGGTTACAGCGGAACCGCTTCCGATCTGCGTCTATGTGTGCGGCGCGGTAAAAACGCCGGGCGTTTACCGGCTTCCGGAAGAAAGCAGAGTCTGTGATGCCATAGCGGCAGCGGGAGGTCTGTTGGAAGACGCGGAGGAACGGAGTCTGAATCAGGCGGAACGCCTGGTCGATGGTGAGCAGATCACCGTTTTTACAAAAGAGGAGATCACCGCGAACGGAGGAAGGCTTTCTTCCGGCGGGGCGATCACAGGCGGTGCATCCGGCAGTGCGGAAGGTTCTGCGGCCGGCGGTGTAACGAACGGCACCGGTGCGGACGGAACGACGGCGCGTATCAATATCAATACCGCTTCGAGAGAGCAGCTGATGACGCTTCCCGGAATCGGGAAGGCGCGGGCGGCGGCGATCATCGCGTACCGGGAAGAAAACGGCGCGTTTTCGAGTATCGAAGCGATACAAAATGTGGAAGGCATTAAGGAAAAAGCGTTCAACAAGATCAAGGATCTGATTGAAGTATAGAAAAGAGAGTGCAGAGGTCTGACATGGCAAACAAGGTACTGGTAGTAGATGATGAAAAACTGATCGTGAAGGGAATTCGTTTTTCTCTGGAGCAGGATGGGTACGAGGTATCCTGTGCCTACGACGGAGAGGAAGCGCTGAATATGGCAAGGGAGAATGACTACGACATCATTCTTCTGGATCTGATGCTTCCGAAGATCTCGGGACTGGATGTGTGCCAGCAGATCAGAGAGTTCTCCAACGTGCCGATCATCATGCTGACGGCGAAGGGAGAAGATATGGATAAGATCCTCGGCCTGGAGTACGGCGCGGATGATTATATTACCAAGCCGTTCAATATTCTCGAGGTCAAGGCCAGAATCAAGGCGATCATCCGTCGTACGAGACGACCGGAGAAAAAGGAAGAGAAGGCGAAGATCGTTGAGATCGGAGACCTTCGAATGGACTGCGACAGCCGCCGCGTTTTCATTGGAAACCGTGAGGTCAACCTGACCGCAAAGGAATTCGACGTTCTGCAGCTGCTTGTATTCAACCCGAACAAGGTATACAGCCGTGAGAATCTGCTGAATATCGTGTGGGGCTATGAGTATCCGGGTGATGTTCGTACCGTAGATGTTCATATCCGCCGTCTTCGCGAGAAGATCGAGGAGAATCCGAGCGAGCCGAGATATGTCCACACCAAATGGGGCGTCGGATATTACTTCCAGGCCTGAGCGCCGCAAAATCGAGCGCTGAAAAACTGAGCGCTGAATAACCGAGCGCCGCAAAATTGCATATCGAGCTTTGAACGGATCAACGGATAGAAGATCATTGATCGGATCAGTGAATAAAGATGAATAAAGAGAAAAGGAGCAGCCGTTACACAGCTGCTCTTTTTTTGTGCGAATTACATGCGAAAAGGTCAGACCTTCTCTTGTCTCAACGGACAGATGCAAGTCAAAACCGGTATATCACAAGTGAAAAACGAGAATAAGTTGCATTCGCTGCCAGCGTTTTCTATACTTAGCATAGAACATGGTACGCCGAAAAATACTAACCGGAAAATGCCCGGAGCATCAATGCGGAGAGTAAGCAGTCATTGATTTTGATTATTGCGGCGTTTTTACTTAAAGGAGGTATTCGGGACGTGAAGGAAAAACGAATACTGGAAAAGCCGAAAAGAAGGCGATATATTCTGACAGTCTTTTTTCTTGTGATCGGCATTGTTGCTGGACTGCATGCGAGCCGCTTCGTACAAGCGCAGGATCCGGTGGCGGCAGTGAATCGGAATGCGGAAGTGACGATGACTGCCGCGGAAGAGAAGCGCGCAGGCGATGTTGTGAGCGAAGCGCCCGACGGTGAGATCTTCAGGATAACTGCAGAATACCGGGACAGACAGAATGAGCTCATGCTCCTGAACGGAAATAATCCGCTTCGTGGCTGGTGCTGGCTCCCGATCGTTCTGGCAGTTACACTGACAGCGGTCGGTGTCATCGCTTTTCGCGGCGAAGGCAGCGGCAGAGGAGAAAGAGGCTTTAACAACAAAATATGAGGGAATATTTATCGATGGGTGTTCCAGAAGAGCTCCCACTCATCGATTGCGCGGCGAAAAGCCGTATATTTCTTCTCCGGAACGGGTAGCACCGTTCCGTCCGCAAGGGTCAGGCTGAAGCGTTTCAGGATGCTGATGTACAGCGGATTGATCAGGCAGCTGATGTGCGGTGCCAGAAAAATATTGGGATATTGTTCGGTGAAGTAGGAGAGTTTCCTGGTGCAGGCAATTTCTTCCTTGTCCGTATGGACGATCGAGTGATGACCTTCGTCCGCTGATTCGATCCAGAGGATCCGGGTCGAATTATAGTAGTAAAAGGCATGATCTCTTGAGGGAATCGTGACGCGGCTGGCGACATCAGCAGACACCTGGTGCTCGGCTTTTTCGGTAAAGCGGAGATCGCCCCACACGTTGAAGACAGAATCCCGCTTATCTCTCGGCGGAATATTGGACAGAGAGATCAGCGAGAGACGGGGAACAAGCATGGTTTTTCCCGACTCGTCGGTTATTTTCTTATCGATCCAGCTGAAGATCCCGCGCTGGCTGTGAATGCGGGGGCCTTCGGGCAGCTCGATGCGTACCTTATACTCGAGGACAACATTCATGCTGTGCGCGCCGAGAGGAATCGTATAGGCGGAGATGTCCTCCGTACGAAAGCGCATACTGTTCTGTGTGTCCTTCCAGGAGGCGGCAACGGCAGCCCTGGTGCGGGTGACCAGATTATCACGAGGTCCCAGGCACAGAACATCGTCAGCGCAATTGTCGATGATGGGCTGCATGTCATGGTCACAGTATGCCTGGATGATCGACATGGTTTTTTCGAGAATTTCGGTACGGTTCATCAGTTTATCCTTTCTGTATTGTGCCCCGCACGGACGCTGCTGTCCGGTGCGGGGCAGTTGTTTGCCTTCAGTATATCATACCCTGAAGAATATCATATCGGGAAGAATATCATAACGGGAAGAGGATTTGACGAAAATGGTTTGCAGCCGGCAGCAGAGGGAATACAATGAGAAAAGAACAGAAAAGTGAACTTTGGGCTGCAGGCAGGAAATATTGGTATGAAAATCGCAGATAATGAGAAAATGAGACAACTTATGCTGAGCGCACCGGTGGGACCGCTTCTTTTCCGGAAAGCTCTTCCCACGGTCATCATTCAGCTGATCACCGTGATCTACAACACGGCGGATACGTACTTTGTGGCGAAGATCAGTACATCGGCTTCGGCTGCGGTCGGTATCGTTTTTTCCCTGATGTCGGTAATCCAGGCGGTCGGCTTCGGTCTCGGCATGGGCGCCGGAAGCATCATTAGCCGGAAGCTGGGCGCGGCGGACGAGGATTCGGCAAATCGCTATGCCAGCTCGGCGATGGCTGCCGGGATCGGCGCGGGTCTTTTGATCATGTCTCTCGGATTGTGGCAGCTCACCTCCTTGATGAAATTGATCGGAGCGCGGGGGAATGTCCTTGCGGATGCCTGCGATTACGGATTCTATATCCTGCTCGCGGCACCGGTCATGTGCATGGCTTTCATTTTTAATAACTGTCTGAGAGCGCAGGGACAGACTTTCCTTGCCATGATCGGCATGACAACGGGCGGCATTGCCAATCTGTTTCTGGATCCGGTCTTCATCTTCGGCTTGAGAATGGGGACAGACGGGGCAGCCCTCGCAACGATGCTGAGCCAGATTCTGAGCTGCCTGATCATGGGATTTTTGTTTTTTTCGGGCAGAAGTATCGTGAAGATCAGACCGCGGTTTGTCAGCCGCAGGATAAAGGTATATAGGGATATTGTACGAACGGGATTTCCGACGATCGCAAGGCAGGGACTCGGAAGTCTGGCATCGGCGGTCCTTAATATCCGGGCTGCCGCTTACGGCGAGGCGGTTATCGCTGCGATCACCATTGCCAATAAACTGTATATGCTTGTGCGTTATATTATTCTCGGCATCGGGCAGGGGTACCAGCCGATCGCAGGGTATTGCTATGGAGCCGGTAAAAAAGAACGCGTAAGAAACCTGTTTTGCATCTCGACGGGAGCCGGTACGGTGATCTGCACTGCGGCAGCTGTCGCATTGTATGTGTTCCGCGTGCCGGTGATCGCCTGGTTCAGAAATGACCCGGCTGTCATTGAATGCGGGGCGAGCATGCTCCGGTTCCTGTGTCTGGCGATGCCGCTGATGGCATTTTCCACTTACGTGAACCAGACCTACCAGTGCCTCGGCTACAGTGTGGGAGCTACTTTTCTGGCATCCTGCCGGCAGGGAATCTTCTTCATGCCGCTGGCATTGCTGCTTCCGTCTGCATTCGGGCAGACCGGTATCGAAATGATTCAGGCATGGTCGGATATTCTGACTTTCGCGATCTCGGTGCCGTTCATGATATGGTTCTACAGAAAGCATCTGGCGGCAGCAGCTGCCTGATAGTCTGTATAAAAGGAGCTGTGTTTTTCACGGCTCCTTTCTCTATGAATCTTGGAAAAATAATGAATTCCGGATTTTAAAGTTTTTTCAAATGCATCGCTTCCGCAAAGCGGTTGAACACGAGGGGCCGGGCGTTTATAATGAGAATTACAGCCGCGTAAAGAGCGGGGCTCACCGAAAACCAAAGGAGCGGGGCATTGTCTAAGTTTCATTTTGACCTAAAGGGAAAATTAAAGTTTCTGCGGAGTATCCGGATCCGATTCATGGTACTCCTTTTTGTAATGGGTATCGTGCCGGCCATCGTCGTCGAGAATGTTGTCGTTGAAAGCTACGAGACGCGTGCGGTGTCGCAGCGATCGATCATCGTCAAGAATCAGTGTGACATTCTGATCGATCAGCTTGTTGAAAAGGATTATTTGCAGGATCCAACCGATGAGGTGATCAACGGAGAATTCAATATGCTCACCAGTATTTACGGAGGGCGAATTCTCGTGGTGAACCGCGACGCGAAAGTCATCATGGATACGTTCAATCTGGATTACGGTAAGTATTCCCTTTCGCAGGAGGTTATCGACTGTCTGAACGGAGAAGAGACGACCAACTACGACGATAAGAACCAGTACATCGAAATGACGATCGCGATCCATAACCCGGACGACAATAAAGAAGTGGATGGTGTTCTTCTGGTAAGCGTATCGGCGGCTGAGATCCATACGAGCCGTCAGATTCTGGCATCCCGCGGAATGATGATCCTGATCCTGGCAATTCTGCTCGTCCTGCTCATCGGTTTCTGGCTTGCCGGTGTCTTTGTACGCCCGTTCCAGAAGATCACAAGCGCAATTGAAGGTGTAACGGACGGTTATGAAGACGGCAACATTTCGGTGCCGGACTATCTGGAAACAGAACTGATCACCGACGCATTCAACCGGATGCTTGCCCGTGTGCGTACTGTGGATGATTCGCGAGATGAATTTGTATCGAACGTCTCACACGAACTGAAGACGCCGCTTGCTTCAATGAAGGTGCTGGCGGATTCGCTGAATATGAATCCGGATGCGCCGGTCGAGCAGTATCAGGATTTCATGCAGGATATTTCGGAAGAGATCGATCGTGAGAATATGATTATCAATGATCTTCTGTCATTGGTAAAGATGGATAAGAAATCCGCGGATCTCAATATTGCCGAGACCAATATCAATGAGGAACTGGATCAGATCATCCGCCGGCTGACGCCTATCGCGGAGAAAGCCTCGGTCGAGCTGATCTTTGACAGCTTCCGTCCCGTTACCGCGGAGGTCGATGAGACGAAGCTCACGCTGGCATTCACCAACATTATCGAGAACGCGATCAAATACAACAAGCAGGAAGGCGGCTGGGTCCGCATCTCTCTGAATGCTGACAGAAAGTATTTCTATGTGACGATCTCCGACTCGGGAATCGGTATTCCGGAGGATTCCGTCGATAATATCTTTGAACGTTTTTACCGCGTCGACAAGAGCCATTCCCGCGAGATCGGCGGTACAGGACTCGGTCTGGCGATTACAAAGAGCGCGATCGTCAAGCACAAAGGCGCGATCCGTGTAACCAGCAAACTGGGCGAAGGCACGACATTCTCTGTGCGCATTCCGCTCATCTATGTGGCATAAGGAGGCGGGCTCATGAGAAAAATCAATATTACGCTTCTGGCTGCCGCAATGGCACTGTCCCTGGCGCTTCCGGGCTGCGGCAGCAAGACAAAGGAGGAAGCTTCATTCAATCTCTATTACCTGAATTCGGATCTTGACCGGCTCATTACAGAAGAATATACGCCGGCGGATGAAGATGCGGATGCAATGGTGAAAGAGATCCTTGAAGAGGAGATGACGGATCCCGGCAGGAAAGGGACGGAGACACTGCTGCCGGAGGATGTCAAGATCCGCTCCTGTGAGATCGAGGACAATGTTTTGCGGATCGATTTCAGCCAGTCTTATGCCAAGGTGGATACAACGAGAGAGGTCCTCGCGAGAGGGGGGATCGTCCGCTCCGTACTGCAGGCAGAGGGGATCGACACCGTGGTCTTTACGGTCGGCGGAGAGGATCTGACCGATTCCTTCGGGAATGCCATCGGTCCTATGACAGCTGAATCCTTTGTGGAGAATGCGGGAAAAACGATCAATAATTATACCAATATCACCATGACCCTTTATTATACGGACCAGACGGGGATGCTTCTGCTGCCGGAGGTACGCAATGTCTATTACAGCACGAGCGAGCCGGCTGAAAGAGCGGTAGTGGAGGCGCTGATCGCCGGACCGACAGAAACGGGACATTATCCGACGCTGCCCGCGGGGACGAATATCATCAGCGTGCTTCCGCAGGATGATGTCTGCTATGTGAACTTTGATGCCTCTGTCAATGAGGGCACGCTCAATGTAGCGGATAAGATTCCGATCTATTCGATCGTTAATTCGCTCGCTGCAACGTGCGGGACAAAAAAGGTACAGTTTACCATTGACGGCTCCGGTGATGTAATGTTCCGCAACAGCATGGATCTGAGTGATACTTTCAAAAAGGACAACAGTCTGGTCCGGGAATAAGACGGGTCGGAGAAAGAGGTGAGCATGAACAGGCGTCCTCTCTTTCTGATATGTATTGGACTGATGATTCTGATCGTGTTTCTGAAAATAGCCGGCGCGCCGATCTTCGGTGTGCCGGCCATGGAAACCGGGCAGCGAAAGCTCCTGGAAGACGGCTGCATGACAGAGGTGGAAGGGACGGTTTCGTCCCGCTCTGTCAGACAAAATTCCGTTCAATACATTCTAAGCAATTCTGTGGCTGCGGTTCGCGGCCGAAAAATTCATTTTTCTAAAATTCAATGTACAACACTGGGGGACACCCGATATTTTTCTGCTTTAGACGGAGATGGAGCGGGTGAGGCAGAGTATGCCCTTGCGCCGGGAAGCCGGGTCAGGGTTACGGGAACATTATCGGAGATCCCGTCCGCCGGAAATCCGGGACAGTTTGACGAACGATCCTTTTATGGCTGCGAAGGTATCTGGTATCGCATGTTTGCCGATAAAGTGATCATCGAAAAGAGCGGCGCCGGACTCGCCGAGATCTTAACTTCCGCAAGAGAGCGGATAACACAGCGGACGGAGGAAATGATGAGCTCCGAATCGGCGTCGGTCCTTTCCTCGATGGCTTTCGGCGATCGTTCCCATCTGTCGGACGAAACCCGTCAGGCTTACCGGACAGGCGGCGTCTCTCATATTCTGGCGATATCGGGTCTGCACATCTCCCTTGTCGGGATGCTGGTATATGAGATCATTCTGTATGCGGGACTCCCGATCTGGGCTTCCGCCTGCGTATCATTTTCGCTGACGCTGATCTATTGCTTCTTCTGCGGATCGCCTGTCTCCGCCCTTCGCGCACTCATTATGTTCGGTGTACTTCTGGGAAGCCGTGTGGCACGAAAAAGCTATGACCTCCTGTGTGCGCTGTCACTGGCGGGAATCCTGCTTCTGCTTACACAGCCGGGAGTTCTGTTCTATGCAGGTTTCCAATTGACTTTTGCTGCGGTGCTCGGGGCGGCGGTCGTTTACCCGGCCTTTCTTGGGCTGATTCCCGTCGGATTCTGGAAGAAGGGAAGCCGAAAGAGGAAGGCTTTGGAAAAGCTGATCGAAGCAACGCTTTCCTGGGGCTCGATCACTGCCGCGACGCTTCCGCTGATCTGCCGTTATTTCTATGAGGTCCCCGTTTACGGGCTGCCGGTAAATCTGCTGATCGTTCCCCTGGCAGGCTTTGTTCTTCTTCCCGGTCTTGCCGGTGGGATCCTGGCTTTGCATTTCACAAGCCTTCCGCGCCTTATCCTTCTTCCCGTCGATTACTGCCTTCGTTTCTTTTCCTTTGCGGCATCGCTGGCAGGCAGGATCCCGGGTGCCGTCCTGATCACCGGACAGCCATCCGCAGCGAGAATTGTCATCAGTTACCTGCTTCTCGGAGCAGCGGTCGCTCTGGCGAGACGGATCAGGAGAAGAGAGCGGTCTTCAAGGCATGAGACGAAACGGCTGTATCGCTTCGTGCCTGTAATCCTCCTGGGAGTTTTTCTGACGGTCCTTCTGGTTCACATGCCCAGCGATTTTTCGCTGACGATGCTCGATGTCGGGCAGGGGGACAGTTTGTCCGTCGTGATTCCGGATAGAAAAACGGCGCTTTCGGGCGAACATGTTTTTCTCGTTGACGGTGGCAGTACCGATATCGATCAGGTGGGGAAGTACCGGATCATTCCCTATCTGAAGCAGCAGGGGATACGCTCTGTCGACGCGGTCTTCCTGAGTCACGAGGATGCCGATCACACGAACGGGATCGAAGAACTGCTGGTGGCGATCGGGCAGGGAGATTGCGCGATTCGTGTCGGAAAGGTGTGCATGCCGTACCCGATGCAGGCAACGGATGTCGGACAGAGGATCGAGAAGGAATGCCGCTCTGCCGGCTGCAGGACGGTTTATCTGAAAGAGGGAGACCGGATCACGGCCGGGGAAGGGAACTTTGAGGTGCTGCATCCGTTCCGCTCCGGCGGGGGAACGACGGGGAATGCAGGCTCGATGGTCCTCCGTCTGACGTATCGGAATTTTTCCGCCCTTCTGACAGGAGATCTTGAGGGAGAGGGGGAGGAAGAGTGCCTGCCGCTCCTCGAAAAAACGCTCTGCCTGAAGGTGGCGCACCACGGGTCACGGTTTTCAACATCCGAGGAGTTTCTGCGGAGAGTTGATCCCAAGATCTGTCTGATTTCGGCGCCAAGGCACAGCACATACGGTCATCCGCACCGGGAACTGCTGGACAGATTGAAGGAGACCGGCGCGTCTGTTTTTGTTACGAAGGATGGAGGAGCGATCCGCGTCACATGCCGGCGGAAGAAGATGATCGTAGAAACATGGAGAAAGAAGACACCATAAATGCTCGCGAGAGGACTGCTGTGCAGGATCTCCTGAAGGACGATATTCGGAGGAATCTTAACGGGTCTTGCCGGTTTTCGTGCCGTACCTGTCTGAAGTACAAAGCGAGGACTGTTTGACGAAGCACGATAGTGCTGAGGAGTTCCGCAGCTGCACAACCGGGCATGAAAAGCGGCTTAGACCCGGTTAGATCCCGGAGACAGCGTCCGCAGGAAGCCTGCACAGCAGGTACCCCAGCGTGAGGCATCAAAGGGTATGGTCACCGGTTTCAACGAACGACGGGTTTACGACGCCCGAAGCACTCGGCGTGGTGACAGCAACGGCCTACCTGTGCTATGATGAATGAGCGTTGAGAGAGCTGCCCGATAGACGGGAGGTATCAGAACCACGCGTGAAAGGTGAAATATGAAAAATATTCTGGCTGACATTAAGAATCAGACCTTCAAAAAAGTATATCTGCTGTGCGGTACCGAGGAATATCTCCGCGCGCAGTACCGGGATAAATTGATCAAAGCACTCGTACCCGATGGGGATACCATGAATTTTACAGAGTATGAGGGGAAAAACATTGTGGAATCCGAGGTGATCGGACAGGCCGAGACGATGCCGTTTTTTGCGGACAGGCGCGTGATCCTCATCCGCGATTCCGGCATGTTCAAGCGAAGTATGGATAAGCTGGCCGATTATCTGGCGGCCCTTCCGGAGTATCTGGTCATGGTCTTTGAGGAGAGCGAGATCGATAAGCGGAACCGAATGTACAAGGCGGTCCAGAAGAACGGATATATTGCCGAGTTCGGAGAGCAGACAGAGGAGACACTGACACGCTGGGTCCTGGCGCAGATGGCCAGAGAGGGAAAGAAGATCCGCAGGCAGGATATGCAGCTCTTTCTGGACCTGACGGGAACCGACATGGCAAATATCCACTCGGAACTGGAAAAACTTCTGTCCTACACGATGGGAAAGGATGAGATCACGAAGGATGACATTGAGATGATCTGCGCGCCGCAGCTGACGAACCAGATCTTCGAGATGGTAAACGCCGTTGCGAGTCATCAGCAGAGGAGAGCACTGGACTATTATTATGATCTGCTTGCGCTGAAGGAGCCACCGATGCGTATTCTGTATCTGCTCTCCCGGCAGTTCAACCAGCTGGTGCAGATCAAATCGATGCTGAAAAACGGCGAGAACAACCGGACGATCGCCTCGAAGATCGGTATTCCGCCTTTCGTTGTCACAAAGTCCGCAGGTCTCTGCCGCCGCTACACGGAAGAAACACTTCGCAAGATCGTCGAGGACTGCACACAGGCGGAAACCGACGTCAAGACCGGACGCCTCGGCGATGAATTGAGCGTCGAGATGCTCATCATACGCTACAGCGCTGACTGAGCGACATTTGTCTGACGGAAGCGGGACGGATTTCGCGGTACAGTGAAGGAGAAAAAACTTCCCTCGCAGCAGCATTTTGTCTGACGGAAGCGGGACGGATTTTGCGGTATCGTGAAGGAGAAAAAACTTCCCTCGCAGCGACATTTGTCTGACGGAAGCGGGACGGATTTCGCGGTACCGTGAAGGAGAAAAAACTTCCCTCGCAGCAGCATTTTGTCTGACGGAAGCGGGACGGATTTCGCGGTACCGTGAAGGAGAAAAAACTCCCCTCGCAGCAGCATTTTGTCTGACGGAAGCGGGACGGGTTTTGCTGTTTCGTGAAGGAGAAAAAACTCCCCTCGCAGCGACATTTGGACTGAGCGAAGCGAGGGAAACGGAGCAAGAGGGAGTTTTTTCTCTAATAAGGAACGCAAAAAAGTCCCCGGCCGCAGACGAAACGGCCGGGGACTTTAAAAGTCGTTATATATGCAATTACTGAATAGAGTTTACAGCTTTGCTTAAACGAGATACTTTTCTGGATGCGTTGTTCTTGTGGTAAACGCCCTTGGATGTAGCTTTGTCGATCGTGGAAACGCTATCGAGCAGAGCAGCTTTTGCAGCTTCCTTATCTCCTGCAGCAACGGCAGCTTCAACTTTCTTGATGGATGTTTTAACTGCGGATTTTGCAGCTTTGTTTCTTGCAGCTTTTGTCTCGCTTACAAGGATTCTCTTTTTAGCGGATTTAATGTTAGCCAAACTGTACACCTCCTGTTTTTTTGAATTATTGTATTCGTGTTTTTTAGGGATAGACACGGTATGACCCTTGAAACACGCTTAATTATTCTATTCCATAATCGCAGGTTTGTCAACGGCGTTTTTGAAGAAAAAACAGGAAAATACAGGCCTGCCGCGACGCTTTTTCCGGCAAGGGGGATTCTTGGCAAGCAGACACGGGGCGAAATGCGGCAAGCCTTGCGGGAACAGGGAAAATCGAGTATAATACTGTGTGCTTTTTATAACTATAAGTAGAAGAGATTCGCCAATGAGGGCTCGAAAAGCCCGCAATTCAACGCCCGGAAGGCATACAGAGAATATCGGGCAGGGCATGGAGGAAATAATTTGTCGCAGATCGAACAGAGTAAAATTCGTAATTTTTGTATTATTGCGCATATCGACCACGGTAAATCCACGCTGGCTGACCGTATCATCGAGCAGACCGGACTTCTTACAAGCCGTGAGATGCAGAGCCAGGTCCTGGACAACATGGATCTCGAGCGTGAGCGAGGCATCACCATCAAGGCACAGGCCTGCCGGATCGTCTATAAGGATAAGGACGGGGAAGAATACATCCTCAATATGATCGATACCCCGGGGCATGTCGACTTCAACTACGAGGTATCGAGGAGCCTGGCCGCCTGTGACGGAGCGGTTCTTGTCGTCGATGCCGCACAGGGTGTAGAGGCGCAGACGCTTGGCAATGTCTATCTGGCACTGGATCATGATCTGGAAGTTTTTCCGGTCATCAATAAGATCGATCTGCCGAGCGCGGAGCCGGAGAGGGTCATTGCGGAGATCGAGGACGTGATCGGCATTGAGGCGGAAGACGCGCCGAGGATCTCGGCAAAAACCGGCTTGAATGTCGACCAGGTACTGGAGGCGATTGTGCATCGTCTGCCGGCACCGGAAGGTGATCCGAAGGCCCCGCTGAAAGCGCTGATCTTCGATTCGGTCTATGATTCGTATAAAGGTGTTATTATTTCGGTCCGTCTGCGCGAGGGAAGCGTAAAGCGCGGTGATACGATCCGCATGATGGCGACTGGCGCGGAGGAGGAAGTCGTTGAGGTCGGCTACTTCGGTGCCGGTCAGTTTATTCCGTGCGATGTGCTTGAAGCAGGCATGGTCGGCTACATCACGGCGAGCATCAAGCGCGTTTCCGAGACGCGCGTCGGCGATACCGTTACGACCGCGGATAATCCCTGCGCGGAGCCGCTTCCGGGTTACAAGAAGGTACAGCCGATGGTCTACTGCGGTCTGTATCCGGCGGACAGTGCCCGCTATCCGGATCTTCGCGACGCTCTGGAAAAGCTCGAACTGAACGATGCGTCCCTGTATTATGAGCCGGAGACATCGCTGGCACTGGGCTTTGGTTTCCGCTGCGGTTTCCTGGGGCTCCTCCATCTGGAGATCATTCAGGAACGACTGGAAAGAGAGTACAATCTGGACCTCGTCACGACGGCTCCGGGTGTAGTTTACAAGGTGTACAAAACGGACGGCACGATGCTCGAGCTGACCAATCCGTCCAATCTTCCCGACCCGGCGGAGATCGAGTATATGGAAGAGCCGATGGTAAGCGCCGAGATCATGGTGACGACCGAATTTGTCGGCTCGATCATGCAGCTCTGTGAGGAGAGACGAGGCGTGTACCAGGGCATGGATTATCTGGAAAAGACCCGTGCCGTTTTGAAATACCATCTGCCGCTCAATGAGATCATTTACGATTTCTTCGACGCGCTGAAGTCACGTTCGAGAGGTTACGCTTCCCTGGACTACGAGCTGATCGGCTACCAGAGAAGCGAGCTTGTCAAACTCGATATTCTGGTCAATAAGGAGCAGGTCGATGCCCTGTCGTTCATTGTTTTTGCCGGTTCCGCGTACGAGCGGGGCAGAAAGATGTGCGAAAAGCTGAAGGATGAGATCCCGCGCCAGCTCTTTGATATTCCGATCCAGGCTGCGATCGGCTCAAAGGTCATTGCCCGTGAGACCGTAAAGGCATACCGCAAGGATGTCCTCGCGAAATGCTACGGCGGTGATATCACGCGTAAGAAAAAACTTCTGGAGAAGCAGAAGGAAGGTAAAAAGCGGATGCGTCAGGTCGGCAACGTAGAGATCCCGCAGAAGGCTTTCATGAGCGTTCTGAAGCTCGACGAGACGAAGTAAGAACGATGACACCAAATGATCTGGAGTTATATATTCATATTCCTTTTTGCGTCCGGAAGTGTGCCTACTGCGATTTTCTGAGTTTTCCGTCCTCGGACGGGGACAAGGCGCTATACGTAGATCGGCTGACGGAAGAGATCCGCTGCCGGTGGGAACGGGAAAAAGAACCGGTTCGCACGGCAACCGTTTTTATCGGAGGCGGCACACCGTCGGTCCTTCCGGCGGCATCGATCCGGACGATCCTGGAGACGGTGCGGGAGACCTACGGCCTTCCGGAAGGCACGGAGGTGTCGGTCGAAGTCAATCCCGGCACAGTGACGGAGGAGAAGCTCCGCGTATGGAAGGATGCAGGGATCAACCGGATCAGCTTCGGCTGCCAGTCGATGGATGATGAGGAGCTGAAGCTTCTGGGAAGGATCCATACGGTCCGGGATTTTCTGGAAAATTACCAAATGGCCAGAAAGCTCGGCTTTGAGGAGATCAATGTGGACCTGATGTCGGCGCTGCCGGGGCAGTCGCTTGACGCTTGGGAGCGGACACTTCGTAAAGCCGCGTCGCTGCAGACGGAGCACATTTCCGCCTACAGTCTGATCATCGAGGAGGGAACGCCTTTCGGTGAGAAATATACCGGCCGGCCGGAACTGCTTCCTGATGAGGAAACCGACCGGGCTATGTACGAGAGGACGGCGGAGATTCTCGGAGACTGCGGTTTTGCGCAGTATGAGATCTCTAACTACGCGAAGCCGGGGCATGCGTGCCGGCACAATGTGGGATACTGGACGGGCGTTCCGTATCAGGGCTTCGGTCTCGGTGCCTCCTCGTACCGTGAGAATACCCGTTATAAGAATACCGATGTGATGCGCGAGTATCTGGGCTTCGTAAGTGAAGGCGGATCTGCGGGATCTTCTGAATTCCCGGAGAGGGAAAAGGAAATTCTGACGGAGGCGGACCTGCGGGCGGAGTTTATGATCCTGGGGCTGCGGCTCACGAACGGCGTCAGCAGCAGAGAATTCGAGGAGCGCTTCGGCGCGGGTCTTGATGAGGTGTACGGTTCCGTGATCCGCAAATACCGTTCTCTGGGCTTCCTCGAAACAGAAGGGGACAGAGTCCGGCTGAACCGGAAGGGCCTTTCCGTATCGAATACGATCATGGCGGAGTTCCTGCCATAGACCGATGAGAGATGAAGCTGCTTTCTTCTGAACAAGGATGAATAATAGAAGATCAATAAAGTTAATTAGTAGAAGTTAATTAACAGAAGATAGGAATAAAGGAGATTCGAATGCCGGAAAAATCAAACCGCCGCTTTATCAAGATCCGCGGCGCGGCAGAAAATAATCTGAAACATATTGATGTGGATATTCCGCGAGATGAGCTCGTCGTACTGACCGGTCTGTCCGGTTCGGGTAAGAGCTCCCTCGCTTTTGATACGATCTATGCCGAGGGGCAGAGGCGCTACATGGAGAGCCTGTCTTCCTACGCGCGCCAGTTCCTGGGTCAGATGGAAAAACCGAATGTAGAGAGCATCGAGGGACTGCCGCCGGCAATTTCCATCGATCAGAAATCAACGAACCGCAACCCGCGTTCGACGGTCGGAACCGTGACGGAGATTTATGACTATTTCCGACTGCTCTATGCCCGTGTCGGCATTCCGCACTGCCCGAACTGCGGCAGGGAGATCAGCCGTCAGACACCGGATCAGATGGTCGACCAGATCATGCAGCTTCCGGAGCGGACGAAGATCCAGCTTCTGGCACCGGTCGTACGAGGCCGCAAGGGACGCCACGAAAAGGTCCTTGAGCAGGCAAAAAGAGCCGGCTATGTGCGCGTGATGATCGACGGAAATCAGTATGAACTGACGGAGCAGATCGAACTGGACAAAAACATCAAGCATAATATCGAGATCATCGTGGACCGTCTGGTCGTAAAGGAAGGAATCGAAAAGCGTCTGACGGATTCGATCGAAACCGTACTCGGCCTCTCGGAAGGACTTCTGTATGTGGACAAAATGGACGGAACCGTCATGACCTTTAGCCAGAGTTTTTCCTGCCCGGACTGCGGAATCAGCATTGATGAGATCGAGCCGCGAAGTTTTTCCTTCAATAATCCCTTCGGTGCCTGCCCTGTCTGCGCAGGACTCGGGTACAAGATGGAATTCGCGGAGGAACTGATGATTCCGGATCCGACGCTTTCGATCCGCCAGGGGGCGATTGCGGCTCCCGGCTGGCAGTCCAGCGCGAAACCGGGAAGTTTTACCTACGCGTTATTAAATGCTCTTGCGGAGGAATATCATTTTTCCCTCGATACACCTTTCAACGAGTATCCGAAGAAGATCCATGATCTGCTGATCAACGGTACGAACGGAAAAGAGATCAAGGTCCCGTACAAGGGACAGCGCGGCGAAGGCATCTATGATGTCGCGTTTGAGGGGCTGATCGAGAACGAGGAGCGCCGCTATCGGGAGACTTTTTCCGATACTGCCAAGCAGTCCTACGAAGAATATATGCGGATCACACCTTGCAAGGCCTGCGGCGGTCAGCGTCTGAAGCCGTCCTCTCTGGCAGTGACGGTAGCCGATAAAAACATCTACGAGATCACAAATCTGTCGATCGAAAAACTGACGGAATTCCTGAATACGATCACGCTCTCCGATTACCAGAAAATGGTAGGACAGCAGATCCTGAAGGAGATCCGGTCCCGCGTCCGTTTCCTGATGGAAGTCGGACTCGATTATCTGACACTTGCCCGCGCGACCGGAAGTCTGTCCGGCGGCGAGGCGCAGCGTATTCGTCTGGCGACGCAGATCGGAAGCGGCCTGGTCGGCGTGGCGTATATTCTGGACGAGCCGAGTATCGGTCTTCACCAGAGGGATAACGACAAGCTGCTGGCAACGCTGCAGCACCTGCGCGATCTGGGCAATTCCGTGATCGTCGTGGAGCATGACGAGGATACGATGCTTGCCGCCGACTATATCGTCGATATCGGACCGGGTGCCGGCGAACACGGCGGTGAACTGGTTGCCTGCGGAACGGCACAGGATATTATGAAAAACGAGCGCTCGATCACCGGCGCGTATCTGTCGGGGCGCCTCAAGGTGCCGGTACCGGAGAGCAGAAAGGAGCCGACCGGCTGGATCGAGGTAAAGGGGGCCACCGAGCACAACCTGAAAAATATCAACGTCAGATTTCCGCTCGGCATCATGACATGTGTGACGGGCGTGTCGGGATCCGGCAAGAGTTCTCTTGTCAACGAGATCCTCTATAAGCGTCTGCAGCATGATCTGAACCATGCGCTTGTCGTACCGGGCAAACATAAGGAAGTGACCGGGATCAGCCAGCTCGATAAGGTCATCGCGATCGACCAGTCGCCGATCGGCAGGACACCCAGGTCCAATCCGGCGACCTATACCGGCGTTTTTGACATGATCCGAGACCTTTTCGCGGCGACAAAGGACGCGAAGGCACGCGGTTACAAGAAGGGCCGCTTCAGCTTCAATGTGAAGGGCGGGCGCTGTGAAGCCTGTGCCGGCGACGGTATTATCAAAATCGAGATGCACTTCCTGCCGGACGTTTTTGTACCCTGCGAAGTCTGCGGAGGCAAGCGGTATAACCGTGAGACGCTTGAGGTAAAATACAAGGGAAAGAGCATCTACGATGTTCTCAATATGACCGTGGAAGAGGCGCTGGAGTTCTTCGAGAATGTGCCGACGATCCGGCGCAAGATCCAGACGCTCTACGATGTGGGACTGTCCTATATCCGGCTCGGTCAGCCGTCAACGGAACTGTCCGGCGGTGAGGCGCAGAGGATCAAGCTGGCAACGGAACTCTCGAAGAAGAGCACGGGCCGGACGATCTATATCCTCGACGAACCGACGACCGGCCTTCACTTCGCGGATGTGCACAAGCTCATCGATATTTTGAAGAGGCTGTCGGAGGGCGGCAATACGGTCGTTGTCATCGAACACAATCTGGATGTGATCAAGACGGCCGATTATATCATCGACCTGGGACCAGAAGGGGGAGACCGCGGCGGCACGCTCGTCTGTGAGGGAACGCCGGAGGAGGTCGCTGCCTGTGAGGCGTCCTATACCGGAAAATATATCAGGAAATATCTGAAGGGGTAAATTACTTAGAAATTACTTAAGAAAATTTCACGGATCCTTACGGATCGGGAAAGGGAGTATATATGGCTGCAGTTACGGATATCGGAATTGATCTGGGAACAGCCTCGATCATTGTATACGCAAAGGGCAGAGGAATCGTCATGAAGGAGCCTTCCCTCGTTGCCTTTGACCGGGATGCCAATAAGATCGTGGCATTCGGTTCGGAGGCGGAACAGCTTCTCGACAATCCGCACGGGAATCTGATGGCGATCCGCCCGTTGAAGGAGGGCGTGATCTCCAGCTACATTATTACGGAAAAAATGCTTCAGTATTACATCCGCCGCGCGATCGGACACAGATACCTCTTAAAGCCGAGGATCGTTGTCTGCATTCCGAGCGGTGTCACGGAAGTAGAGAGGCGTGCCGTTGAACAGGCATCCTACCAGGCGGGGGCGCGCGACGTTTTTATCGTCCGGGAACCCGTGGCAGCGGCTATGGGAGCCGGGATCGATGTGATGCGAGCGAGCGGCTCTCTCATCGTGAATGTCGGCGGAGGCATTACCGAGATCGCCGTCATTTCCATGGCGGATCTCGTGGTATCCCAGACACTGAAGGAGGGCGGAGACAGCTTTGATGAGGCGATCATCCGTTACGCGAGGGATATCTACGGACTTTATATTGACAAGACGACCGCGGAGAAGATCAAAAAAACGGTCGGCAGTGTGGCGGAAAGCGACGAAGACGGAAACGGACAGCCGCTGGAACGTATCGAGGTGCAGGGAAGGGATATCGACGCCGGATTTCCGCGCCGCGTTTCCTTTACGCAGGCACAGGTCAGAGAGGCACTTTCCGACCCGTTCCGCCGGATCGTGGACGGGATCCGTTCGGTAATTGAGAGAACACCGCCGGATCTGACGGGCGATATTGCGGAGCGGGGAATCGTTTTGACCGGCGGCGGTGCGATGGTCTCGGGACTTCGCAAGGCCGTACAGAAATCAACGGGCATCCGGACGATCCTTGCGGAAAATCCGGAGACCGCGTGTGCGGAGGGAACCGGCCTTTATATCGCGAATATGGCTTCTCTGGAGCCGGCGCGGGCGGGTTTCTTCAGACGATGAACGCGTTTGAACGGCGGAGAATATTTTTTCACCGGTAAGACAGGATACAAGATTACGGAGCGGGAATGGCAGAACAGATCGAAGGATATGTAGAACATATCATTTATCAAAATGCAGAAAACGGTTATGCGGTACTGAATGTCACCGTTGAGGGAGAAGAAGTCACGGTGGTCGGCTCGATCGGGCAGATCCAGGAGGGCGAATATCTCGAGGCGGTAGGAGAATACCAGATGCACGCGACCTACGGTCCTCAGTTTCATGCCACTGAAGCACATGCCTCGATCCCGAAGGGCGGTGTTGCACTCGAGCGGTATCTGGGCAGCGGCGCGATCAAGGGCGTCGGCGCGGCTCTTGCAGCCCGCATCATCAAGCATTTCGGTGACGATACGCTGCGGATCCTCGAGGAGGAGCCGGAACGGCTGGCCGAAGTCAAGGGAATCAGTGCAAAAAAGGCACGGGACATCGGGCAGCAGGCCGAGGAAAAGTCACAGATGCAGAATGCGCTGATCTTCCTCTCTCAGTACGGGATTCCGCTTAATCTGAGTGTCAAGATCTACAATCAGTATAATGACATGCTGTATCAGGTGCTTCGGGAAAATCCTTACCGTCTGGCGGACGATATCGACGGTGTCGGCTTCAAGATCGCCGATGATATTGCCGCGAAGATCGGTATCCGTCCCGATTCGGAATACCGGATCCGGAGCGGCCTCTACTACACGCTGAGCCAGGCTTCGGCGCAGGGCCACATGTATCTTCCGAAGGGGGAACTGCTCCGCCGTGCGGGGGAGATCCTCGGCTGCGCTGAGGAGGAAATGGATAAATACCTGATGGACCTGGTGATCGACCGCAAGATGGTCGTTAAGGAAGCGGAAGACGGCAGCGGTTATCCGCAGCAGCTCGTGTATACGGCACAGGCCTACTTTCTGGAATTGAACACCGCGAGGATGCTTGAGGAACTCAATCTGCGGACCGGTGAGAAGGAAGAGGAGATCGCGAAGAGGATCGCCCGGATCGAAAGTGAGGACGAGATCGTTCTGGATGATCTGCAGAAAAAAGCCGTCATCGCCGCTGCCAACAGCGGCCTGATGATCCTTACCGGCGGGCCCGGAACGGGAAAAACAACGACCATTAATACGATGATCCGCTACTTTGAGTCGGAACATATGAAGATCGCGCTGGCCGCACCGACCGGACGCGCGGCAAAACGGATGAAGGAAGCGACGGGACACGAGGCGTCGACGATCCACCGTCTCCTGGAACTTTCGGGAATGGCAGAAGATGCCGGCAGTGCCGTTCGCTTCGAACGAAACGCGGACAATCCTCTGGAGCAGGATGTTATCATCATCGATGAGGTGTCGATGGTCGATATCTTCCTGATGCACTCCCTGCTCAGCGCCATCGTTCCGGGAACGAGGCTGATCCTCGTGGGTGACCGGAACCAGCTCCCGAGCGTCGGGCCCGGCTCTGTTCTCCGCGACATGATCAGATCCGAAGCCTTCCCGGTCGTCACGCTCTCACACATTTTCCGGCAGGCACAGGAGAGCGACATCGTCGTCAACGCGCACAAGATCCACGCGGGTGAGCCGGTGAAGACGGACAATAAGAGCAAAGATTTTTTCTTCCTTCAAAGAGATGACATTGTTCTGATCCAGAGGATCGTTCTGTCTCTTGTGCAGGAAAAACTGCCGCGCTATGTGGACGGTCATTATACCGATATCCAGGTGCTGACACCGACCCGGAAGGGAGCGCTTGGTGTCGAGGGCCTGAATGTCCTTCTGCAGAAGTATCTGAACCCGGCGTCTCCCTCCAAGAAGGAAAAGGAGACGGCGAACGGCCTTTTTCGCGAAGGTGACAAGGTCATGCAGATCCGCAACGACTACCAGCTGGCATGGGAGATCCGCGGCCGTTACGGCATCGCCGTGCAGGAGGGACTCGGCGTTTTTAACGGTGATACCGGCATCGTCCGTTCGATCGATCTCTCGGAGGAGACTTTGACGGTGGAATATGACGAGAACCGCATGGTCGATTATACCTTTAAGCAGCTCGATGAACTGGAGCTTGCCTATGCGATCACCGTGCACAAGGCGCAGGGAAGTGAGTATCCCGCCGTTGTCATCCCGCTTCTCGGCGTACCGAGGATGCTGCAGACAAGAAATCTGCTCTACACGGCGGTCACGAGGGCGAAGAAATGTGTCGTTCTGATCGGCAGCGCCAGGACGTTTCAGGATATGATCGACAACCAGACCGAAGAGAGCCGCTATACAACGCTGGCAGAGCGGATCAGAGAACTGTCCGCTCCTTCGATGGAGGTGTGAAATTGTTCCTCGAAAAAGTTACGGAACTTCTGTATCCGCGGCGCTGTCCTCTTTGCGACGGCCTTCTCGCGGACAGGGAAAAATACATCTGTGCTTCCTGCAGAGGAAAGATCCGTTTCATTGAAGGTCCGCGCTGCATGAAATGCGGACGTCCGCTGCGTTCGACGGCGGTGGAATACTGCGATAACTGCAGGCGGAGAGAGCATCCCTTTGTAAGGGGCTTTGCGCCGTTTGTTTACCGGAATCTCTGTCAGGAATCACTGATGCGTTTCAAATACGATCATCGCGCGGAATATGCCGGCTTCTACGGGGCGGCGATCTGCGGCTTCGGAAGAGAACTTCTCGCGGAATGGAAGCCGCAGCTGATCCTGTCCGTTCCCGTTCACAGGAGACGGCTGATCAAGAGGGGCTATAACCAGGCGGAGCAGATCGCGAACGCGGTCTCGAAGCAGACGGGGATCCCCGCCTCCGACCGTTTGATTCGGAGAAGGCGGAACACAAAGCCGCAGAAGGGACTTACGCCGGAAGAACGCTGCAGGAATCTGGCGGGAGCGTTTACTGTCAGTAAAGGAGCCCGGTTTCCCGAGAGAGTCCTCCTTGTCGATGACATTTATACAACAGGAGCGACGATGGACGCCATGACGGAGGTGCTTCTGAAGCACGGGGTAAAAAAAGTCTATGTTGCCTGCGTATCGATCGCGCCGGGACGCTCCTGACGGCAAAAACGTTCTTTGCATCCGTGTATTATCTATGCTAAAATGAAATGTAAAACTTGCGATAAAATGTCCAAAAGGAGAATTCCATGATAGATAAGAAGAAATTATCGCTGATGATCAATCTGGCACGCTTCGAAAACAGGCAGGAGGATCACGCCTTCCGGATCACCAAAAGCACGCAGAGCGATTATACCGCCTATGCCCTGATCCGCAACTTTCTGCTGACAACGGTCGCTTATCTGCTGCTGCTCGTTCTGATCGCCATGCTGAATCTGGACACAATGGTCACCGCGTTCAGCTCATCCCATCTGCGCCCGCTCATTGCGGCTGTCATTGTCGGATATCTGATCGTACTTGGCGTTTATTCGGTTCTCGTCTATATTATCGCGCGGCTCCGCTATATGCGGGCACAGAACGCGATCCGGCAGTATAATCGCGGGCTGGACAGACTCCGCCGCATCTACCGCGAAGAGGATGAGGGACTGGATATGGAAAATGAGGAGGAAAACTGACAAGATGAATACATTATTGGGAATCCGTGAAAAAATCAGGAATTTCTATGCATCCTACGATGTGTATTTCCGTCCGGTGATCCGGTTCGCTCTGGCGGTCTTTACCTTTATGATGATCAATACGCTGACCGGATATCTGACAGTACTGAACAACCTGTTTGTGCTCATTATTCTGTCCGTGATCTGCGCGATCCTTCCGCTGAACGGTATCGTGGCGATCGGTACAACGCTGATCGTGGCTCACTGCTTCGGGCTGGGAGTGGAAGTCGGCGGTTTTGCGCTGGTTCTGTATCTGGTTATGATCCTGATGTATTTCCGCTTTGCGTCAAGAGACGCGATGGCACTTCTGATGACGCCGATCGCGTTCACGCTGCATGCACCGCTCGCGGTGCCGATGGCTCTCGGACTTCTTCGCGGCCCGCTGTCCTGCATTACGATCGCCTGCGGCGTACTGTCCTGGAAGTTTATTGAAACGGTCAACACGGTAATCGAGCCGATGAAGAATACCTCGACAGACGCAAACTCCATGCTGGACGTTTTGCAGACTCTGCCGACGGCATTCCTGTCGAAGGATATGATCCTGACACTGATCACCTTTGTCGTTGTTGTACTGGTCGTATCGGCTGTCCGCAAGCTGTTAAGCTCCCATTCCTGGGAGATCGGAATGATCCTCGGCGCGATCCTTTACATTTTCCTGGAGATCGCCGGCGGCATTATTCTCGGCGTCGAAGTCAATTACATCGAGCTGATCATCAGTACCCTTATTTCGATTGCGGTCTGCCTCGTTCTGCAGCTGTTCTACTACACTGCGGACTACAAGAGAAGCGAATATCTTCAGTTTGAGGATGATAAAAACTATTACTACGTTAAAGTTACGCCGAAGCTGAAACCGCGCTTCGAAATCGATGAGGTTCCGGAATCGGATCCTTCCGAGGAAGATATGATGAGTACCGACCACTTCACCGAGAAGAATCATACGGAATTTGAAAAGAAATTCGAAGGGATCAACCTGCAGTCCCGCCTGGAGGAATCTCTGAAAACACTTAACGCGAATACGAACGCAGGCGATACCAACACGATCACGATGCCGGAAATTCCTTCGGGCGAGACCGGAGAAGAACCGTATGACGGAGAGGATGACGATTACGTACCGGAAGGCGCGACAGAGCTCAACAGCGCCGATGAGGATGATGATCCTTCCGACGGCAAGACAAGAACCTTCCGCCGCGGTTTTTTCACAAATTTGTTCTCCGATGCAAAAGAGGATGAAGCTTTTGACGAAGAGGATGAAGCCGGCGATGAGGAGACGCCGGAAGACTCCGCGGATGAGGCGGAAGACAGCGAAGAGTAACGAATAAACGCATATCATACCGGCACAGTAAGTTTTTACGAGTGACAGAGGGAGAAAGGAGGATACATGGACGCTATTATCGGATGGCTGCAGATCAATGTGCTTACATGGCTCAAACCGCCGAAGGCGATCGAGCCGATCGATATCGTACAGATCCTTCTTCTGTCGTATCTGGTGTACCGGCTTATCGCCTGGATGAAAAATACCAGGGCCTACACGCTGATGCGCGGTATCCTGTTCATCATTGCCTTTGTGGTCATTGCCCATATTCTCCGTATGGAGGTCATTGTATGGCTTCTCAACAACCTCAGTGTTGTAGCGATTACGGCAGTTATCATCATCTTCCAGCCCGAGCTTCGAAAGGTGCTGGAGAAGATGGGACACAGCAATGTATTTTCCTCACTCTTATTTTTCAACCGTTCGCCGGATGATAACAAGCGATTCAGTGATCACACGATCAATGAACTGGTGCGCGCCAGCTTTGAAATGGGCGAGGTGAAGACCGGTGCCCTGATCGTGGTGGAGAAAGAAACGAGACTGGAAGAGTATGAGAAGACCGGTATTCCGATCGATGCGGTCGTGACCGGACAGCTCCTGATCAATATCTTTGAACACAACACACCGCTTCATGACGGAGCGGTCATCATCCGATATGACCGTGTGGCGGCGGCAACCTGCTACCTCCCGCTTTCGGAAAATATGGATCTGAGCAAAAAACTCGGAACCAGACACCGTGCCGGCGTCGGCATCAGCGAGGTCAGCGATTCACTGACGATCATTGTATCCGAGGAGACCGGCAGCGTATCCTACGCTATGAACGGACGTCTCTATGCGGCTGTTTCGCCAAATCAGCTCCGCATGGCTCTGCAGGATGTGCAGACACTCTTCAGGAGCCGGAGAAGCCGGGAGAGGGGGATGCTGTGAAGGGATTCAGAAGTTTTTGGAAGATGCTGCGGAATAACCTGGGACTGAAACTGATCTCTGTCCTGATCGCCGTGGTCATCTGGTATGTTGTCATCGACGTGAATGATCCGGTCGAGACGACCACCTATAATGTACGAATCACCGTAGTGAATGATTCCTATATCGCAAACGGTAAGCAGAGCTACAGGATTGACGATGCCTACAAGACGGTCACCGTCTATGTAAAGGGCAATCGTTCCGAATTGAAGGATATCTCCAATGATGATATTACGGTCAACGCCGACCTGACGCAGATCGTAAGTCTGGACAGCGATCCGGTCATGGTTCCGCTGTCGGCGACGATACCCGGCGTATCCGCCACCAATATTACGCTTTCGAGGACGGCGATTCCAATCACGATCGAACAGATCGCGAGCAAGGAATTCGCTGTGACCGTAGATACCGGCGATTCCATGCCGGGCAAAGATTATGAGGTCGGTTCTGTCACACCGGATCCGGAGCAGATCGTTGTGAACGGTCCGGAATCGATCATCAATGTGATCGACAGCGTCATCGCTAGAATCGATGTAACGGGTATGACACAGGACGGCACAAGGGAAGCCACACTGGTACTGATCGACAAAAACGGCGATGAAATCTCGCAGGAGACGATCGAGGACGATCTGACCTTTGACGGCGGAGTACCGGATGTTACGGTTACCGTCGATCTATGGAAAAAACTCAGCGGTGTAGGGCTTAATGTAAATTACAGCGGCACGCCGGAAGAAGGGTACCATGTAGAGGAGATCAATACGACGCCGGAGACGATCTCTGTCGTCGGGGACGAAGCGGTGATCACGAATCTGATCAACAACGGAAGCGAGATCAGCATCCCCGCGGAGATGATCTCGGTAGAGGGAGCGACCCAGAATGTAACGGCGGAAGTACAGCTGGCGGATGTTCTGCCCTCGAATCTGCGGGTGGCGAAAAACGCGCCGGAGACGGTAACGGTAACGATTGCCGTACTTTCCGATGATTCCAAGGATCTGGAAGTAGATGTCGATGATATCGTGATCGAGAATCTCGCCAGTGATCTGACCGTATCCTATGACCAGTCAAATGTGACTGTTGTTGTTACCGGATCGGGAACCGCCTTCGAGTCATTGTCGGGAAGCGATGTGGATGCGTCTATCGACCTGAATGGATTGACTGCGGGCAACTATACCGTTCCGCTCAGTCTGAAGCTGCCGAACGGTGTAACATCGGAGAAGGTGGAGATCACGGTCCATCTGAAGGAAAAGGCAAAATAACTATTGGGATGGCAATTTGAAGGCAATGGAGAACTACCATGATCAGCAGAAAGTTTCTGATCCGGAATGAGGACGGTCTTCATCTGAGACCGGCGGGCAAGCTGAGCGGCCTTGCGTTGAATTATCACTGCCGGATCACATTTCAATATGCGGATGGCGAAGGAAACGGCGATGCGAAGAGCGTGCTGAGTATTCTGGCAGCGGGGGTTCGCTGCGGCGACGAGATCGAACTGACCTTTGACGGCCCCGACGAAGAGGCTGCGATGAAGGCAATCGGTGAATTGATCGAAGAGAACTTCGAGGAGTGATCTCATATCGCCGCATCAGCGGCCGGAACGGACAGCCATGCACCGGAACGGTTACTTACCGCAGACAAAATGAGCAGAAGGGGCGCGGGGGAGAAATCCTCGCGCCCTTTCACAGTTTCAACACATTTGCTCTTTACAATGGGTTCATAAATGGGGATAAAGGACGGTGATCCGATGGATGACATGAATAATACGGTAAGCGGCAGTGAGAACAACAGTGTGAACAGCAGCGAGAACAACAGTGTGAACAGCAGCGCAAACGGCAGCGTGAACAGCAGCGCAAACAGCAATGTAAACAGCACGGCGAACGGGAATATGAACGGCGGCCGGTCTGCAGGCAATTCCACCCCGGGAGACACACCCAGGGACGGGAGCAGTATCACTTACAGCTGGGTAAATCCGAAGCTTCGCGAAGATGCGGGACAGAATGCCGGCTCATACGCTGACCGTCATTCCGCAAACGCGGGGCCGACAAACTTCGGAAACAGCTATGCGGGACAGAATTATGCCAATAACGGCGCTCCGCAGTACCGAAATTACAACTATCACTACCAGGCAGGACAGGGCTACGGAAATGCGGGGCAGCAGCCGGCGCCAAACGGTCCGGTGAAGAGAAAAAAATCCACGGGGAGAAATTCCGGCGCGAGAAAATGGGCGGCGGTCATTGCCATGGCGGTCGTATTCGGCCTGATCGCGGGAAGTGTGACGTACGGTGTAAATCTGGCGGCCAACAGGATCCACCCGATCGAAGCGAGCGAGGCACAGGCGGACAGTCAGGACGGGCAGGAAGATCATACAGGCTCTTCGATGCAGCAGTCCGTTTCGTCCGGCTCGGAAGAAATCGCCGGGACCGGTGACGCGAACAGCAGCGGGAATGCAGCAGCAGCCGGCTCAGCAGAGGAAGCTTCCGGCACAACCGGTGTGATCAGCACGGTGACGAAAAACGTCATGCCCTCCCTTGTGACGATCTCGACGATTTCTGTCGAAGAGATGCAGAACATTTTCGGCGGCAGCACCCAGCAGACGGTGGCCGGAGCCGGAACGGGCGTTATCATCGCACAGAATGATTCGGAACTTCTGATCGCAACGAATAACCATGTCGTTCAGGGTGCAACGACCGTTTCCGTCGGTTTTATTGACGAAGCCGTTGTCTCTGCGGCGATCAAGGGCACCGATCCGAGTACGGATCTGGCGATTCTTGCCGTTGAGC
>Ga0326511_10000152_pt1 | contig 55236 bp, 53 predicted proteins | sample 0_2496_0518_D_FD_203701 | JGI IMG/M metagenome (GOLD analysis project Ga0326511, IMG submission 203701) | Bovine rumen microbial communities from UC Davis, California, United States - 0_2496_0518 | ecosystem: Host-associated > Mammals > Digestive system > Stomach > Rumen | place: USA... | reverse complement strand
GAACAGTAACATTTTTAACTTTTCCATTAGTGTCTCTGTATCCTCTACGAATAGAAAGGGTAGTATTTCCAGTTTTTTTATTATTCATTATATTTAGGTACATATATTTTTTCTCCTTCGTTTTTTTTGTATTATATCACAAAAGAAAATAAAAGACAACACAAAAAAGTGGAAAACTTTACAAAAAAAATAGCCTACATTTAGGGGCTTACAGTACAATTTATTTTAGAAAAAAATACTAAACTACGGAGTTCTTTCAAATAGCATCTATGCTTGTAAAAAGTTATAAAAAAATTGAAAAGAAATAGTATTCAATCCAGCTATATGCTGGTTTTTTTATTCTCTAATATTTAAAATAAAATTTGTTCCTTTAGAATTTATATGATATAATGGCTACTAAAAAGGAGAGAAAAATATACAATGAAAGGTATAGGGAAGATTTTATTAATTTTTATGCAATGTATATTTATTATTTTGCTTATTTACTCAGCATATAACATATACAAATGGTCTACTGAAAACAGAAAAACAAGTGAAATACTTAATAATATTACAAGAAGTGTTACAGTTGATAAAGACAACAAACCGATTGTGGATTTGGCTACATTAAGAGAGGAAAACTCTGATGTAGTTGCATATCTAAAAGTAAATGGAACAGATATAAACTATCCTGTAGTAATATCGGATGATAATGAATATTATTTAAATCACAGCTTTGATAAAACTGTAAGTGGAGCAGGATGGATATTTGCTGATTGCAGAAATAAGATAGATGGTACAGATAAAAATTTAATTATATATGGACATAATAGACGAGATGGAAGTATGTTTGGAACATTAAAAAACATTTTAAGTAAAGAATGGTATGAAGATAAGGATAATAGAAATATAACTTTGAATACTAACATTGGTGATATAAATTATGAAGTTTTTTCAGTTTATCAAATTGAAGAGGAAGACTACTACTTAAAAACTGCCTTTGAGAATGAAAGTTTTATTACATTTGTAAATAATCTAAAATATAGAAGCATTAAAGATTTTGGAGTAGATATAACTGAAGATAACTCAATTCTTACCCTATCAACATGCGCTAATGATAATAATTATAGAGTAGTATTACATGCTATAAATAAATGATTAAATTTATAAAAACCAACAAATGAGGAATATCATTTTGTTGGCTTTTTTTGTTGAAAAAAAATCAAGCATTTGATATAATGTAGATGTTTAAAATTAACAATTTTAACAAGGGGAGAGACTAAAATGAAAATAAAAAAGGTAGTATGGATTTTAATATGTTTAATGTTAGTAGGTCAAAGTTTATCTTATGCGATTAATTCTAGTGAAGCAAATTTTACATTACCAGATGAGAAAACAGTTGTAAATATTCAAGCAAATGATGAAATAGATACAAAAGTAGAAAAATCAACAATAGAAAATAATAAGAAAAAAATTTATTCTAACAACTTAAATTCAGCAAATTCAATTAATATAAAGAAATCAAAAAGCCTTTTAAAAACAGCTCAAGAAGACAAATATAAAGGAGAAATTATACCAAATAGAGATGATATATGTGATACATTTGTTAGTAGAGATGGAAGACATTATACATATACATTAGACTTTAATGATCTATCAAAGGTATCTATTGATAGATATTGCTTTGAGACAAATGAAAATGAACGAGTATATAACAATGAAGATTTTATGATACCAGATTATTATTATGTTACACATAACAATGTATTTATAAAAAACACAATTATATTTTATTCTGCATTTGAAAAAACAGATGAAAATCATTTACATATATTTGGATATGACACACAAACTGAAGAATTTGTATATTCTAATACTTTCAAAATTTCAAAAGAAAATTACGAAAATAGCTTTTGCCTAGATAATAATGATAACATATGTATTGTAACAAAAGGAGATGACGAAAAATCTGTTAAAATATCTTTATATGATAAAGATGCGAATTTAATAAGCGATTCTACACAAAATTTACTTGAATATTATTATTCTGCAAAAATAACATATTTGAATGACAAAATGATTTGGATTAAAGCATTTATATTAAATGGAGATTATATATATCCTTATGATGTAGTAATTAAAATAAAAAACGGAGTAATTGATAATACATTTAGTTCTATTAGAAACTATGGCATGGATTTAAATTTCTTAAATGAAGAAGAAACTATAGCATATGATCAATATGGAGAATTACTACAAATTTCGTATGAAGATAGTGAAGTAGAAGTTAGAATACTAGATTATATAAGATTAGGAGCAGATGAAGACTTTGATACGGAATATAAAAATTCATCTGATAATCAGTACATATATGCAGGTGGAAATAATGGAAGAATAATTAAATATAACTGGAATACACACGAAATGGAAAAAGTCCTATCAATAGGAAAAAACAAATTAGTAATAGGTGTATTTAAAAGCGATAATGAATTATTTGTTGAATATATTGACTCTAAATATAACGTATATGCATTAACGATTGATTATGATGAATTTAATAATCCATCACAAGTGTTAGAGATAACAGAACATACAACACTAAGCAGAACAAAAGAAGACATTCAAGCCAAATATGATGAATTAAAAATAATTAACAAATCTAATTATAACGATGTATATGCTGAAGAACCATCTACTGTAGCACCATATAAAGCAGGAAGCCTGAATGACAAGATAAAAACAGACACACTTAATCAAATAAATTATTTTAGATGGCTTGCTGGAGTAAATGAAGTAACAATAAATGAAAATTATATGGAGCATGCTCAAAGTGGAGCTGTACTTTTAACAACAAGCCCACAATTAAAGCATAAACCAGCACAGCCTAGTGATATGACTGATGCTTTTTATAAAAAAGCAGTTGGAGCTACAAATGCAAGTATTGGAGTAAATATGTCTGCGAACATTGGTCAAAATTCGCCATTAGCAGAATCTATTAAGGGATATGTTGACGATGTTAACAATATGTATCCAAATGTTGGACATAGGCTAAGTATACTTGACTATAGTGCAACATCTACATCATTTGGTTATGCGGATACATATGGAGTAGTTGATATGTTTTTACAATGGAATGCATCAAGAATAGATGATTTTACTGCATGGCCATCTGCAGGATACTTTCCAACTCAATCAATAGATAAAAATGCAAGGTGGTCAATTGGATTTGATAACACAAAATACTACAAATCTAGTGATATTGAAGTGACGATAAAAGCAAATAATAAGGAATATTCATCTAAGAATAACGACTTTTCTGTATATTTTGACTCTTCATATAGTACATATTATTTTGCTCCTCCGGCAGAATTGATCACATATTTAACAGATGGGACAAATGAATTTCAGACAAACAAAAAAGTTGAGGTGAAATTAGGTGGATTAGCAGATTATAATGGAAATGCTTGTGTAATAAAATATCCAGTGCAATTTATATCAGCAATTAAATACCAAAAAGGTGATGTAAATGGCGACGGAAAAGTAAATGCAGGAGATTATGTAGCAATACTAAATTATGTTAGAAAGAAAATAACTCTAACAGAAGAACAGTTACAAAGAGCAGATGCTAACGGAGACGGCAAAATAAATGCAGGAGATTATGTAACAGTATTAAATATTGTTAGAGGAAAAATATAAATGGAGAAATGAAAAATGAAAAAAAGAGAAAAAATTATTTTTATAATTATATTGGCTTTAATTTTACCTTTTATAATTCAAAATAACAATGTCCATGCTGAAAGCATAAATGATTTAAAAAATCAATTTCCTAATGGTTCGCGATGGTATGGAGACTGGCATAAAGACATTGAATGTGCAGGTTTCGCTCGCATGATGTATGAAAAATACTATGGATTAGATCCAAAATCATGGGGAAACATGGAAAAAAATGATGTTTATCAAATAGGTGCAGGAGATATAGTAAGATATAATAATCATAGTATATGGGTATTATCTAGAAATGGAGACAAAATAACATTTGCTGATTGCAACTCTGATTGGAATTGCATTGTTAGATGGGATGCGCAAATGTATATCAGCTGGATTACTAATTTTGAATATATTATTAAAGCACCATACCCAATAGGCGGAAGCCCAGCAACCAATATAGATGCTCCATCAACTGTAAGCGTTGACACAACATCTGCGGTTAGAATAAATTGGTCAACATGTAAACAGGGAATAGGATACTTAATTAGAATATACAATTATGATACAAACGAAATTGTAAAAGAATTTACTGTAAAGAAAATAGGAATGGATTCAATAGCGGTTTATGACTTAAATACTGGAAAATATAAATTGAGAATTTATGGTAAAGGCATGAACAATGTTCTTTCAACAGGATATGCCGAGACATCATTTAGTTGTAATGCTGTGGCTAGTGGATATACCTTAACGCCAGAAAAGCTGATGATTGAAGTGGGAAAATCAAAACAATATATGGTCAAATTAAAACCAGAAGGATCATTCGGAAGTTATAGCTTTAGTGCAGGACCTAAAACAGATACAAGTATAATAAGTGTTGAAAATGATGGGACAATTACTGGACTTAAGGAAGGAAAAACATGGGTGCAAATGAGTCATGTATTTGCACAGACACAAGGATATCAAGCTTATCCAGTTTATGTTGTAAATGGAATAAACTTTGCTCAAAATACAAAGGATTTAAGGGTTGGGGATACATATAAAATAAAAACAACATCAATGCCAACTAATTCAGAAGTAACATGGGGTTCAAATAATAAAAAAGTAGCAACAGTAGATTCAAATGGAAATATAACAGCAGTTGGACCTGGTGAAGCGACAATATATGCTACTTCTACAATTAAATGCGATGAAGATAAGTATGTATATACAATATCAAGAGATAGCTGTACAGTTTCAGTACGAGAACCAGATGTTCTTGTAACAGATTTATCACTAAACAAATCAAATGTTGAAATAATGTTAGGAAGAACAGAAACGCTTACAGCTACTGTAACACCAACTAATGCAACTAATAAAAATGTGGAATGGTCAAGCTCAAATGAATCTATAGCTACAGTTGATAATGGTGTAGTAAAATCTATTAGCTGTGGGGATTGTGTTATTACAGCTAAGTGTGGTAATTATACTAAAACATGTAATATAAAAGTGTATGAAGCAAAATTTGAGAACAAGTTTTTAAAATTAGAAAAGTCTTCTTTTATATCTTATGATGAAGAACTATATACAGCAGAACTTACAAATGGTGATACAGCAAAAGTTAGTTTAAAATCTAACAATAGCAATGTAGAAATTGGAGGCTCAAAAATATATGGCGTATCTGGGGGATTTGCAACTATTACAGGGCATGATGAAAAATATGGAGACTTAACATATATATGTTTTGTAAATGATAAAATACAATTAAGTGATGGTTCATATAAATTTGTAGGTGATTTGAATGATAATGAGAGATTTGACTCAGAAGATGTTTCACTAATAAAAGATATTATTAATAATGGAAATTTATCTAATGATAACAAAAAATTATGCGATATAAATGGCGATGGACAATATAATAGTGAAGATATAGATTTATTAAAAAGTATAGTTAATAAAAAATTAATTACAGTTGAAGATGTACAAGTAGAAGAAATAGTTACAATGGAGAGTAGTGAAGAAACCAATTATGGTACATTAGTATACTATGTTGCAGCAACTGTAAGACCAGCTAGTGCATCAGGTTGTCATTTGGACTATAAATCTAGTAATCCAACTATAGCAACAATTGATGATTATGGTGAAATAACAGTATATAAAGCAGGCAAAGTTACTTTTACAGTAACAGCTCCAAATGGAATATATGCAACTCAAACATATAATTTTACAGATTTAGATATCACAAATAAAATTCATATTTTTTCTATTAATTTAGATAGGTCTAATGTGATATTAAGTAAAGATGAAAATATAAAAATAAATGCAACCATTTCTCCAAAAAATACAGACGATAGTAAAACAATAACATGGAAATCTAGTGATGAAAATATTGCAACTGTTGATTCAAATGGTAATGTTATGGCTGTTGGAACAGGGACAGTAACAATTACTGCTGAAACTGTCAATGGTAAGAAAGCTGTTTGTAATTTAGAAGTAGTTCAACCGATGGAAGATTTTTCATTAGAAAAAAGTGAAGTCACTGTAAGCAAAGCAGAAAAAGAATATATAATTATAGGGAAGGAATTTAAACCAATAGATACAACTGAAAGTAAAAATATTATCTGGCAATCAAGTGACGAAAATGTGGCAAAAGTAATAGATGATAAAGTTTATTTGTATGATGAAGGAACATCAATAATTACCGCAATTACAGAAAACGGATTGACTAGTTCATGTGTTGTAAATGTAACAGACAATGATTTTGCTGTAGGTGATGTAAATGGAGATGGCAAAGTAAATGCAGGAGATTATGTAGCAATACTTAATTATGTTAGAAAGAAAATAGATTTTACAGACGAACAATTACAAAGAGCAGACGTAAATAGAGATGGCAAAGTAAATGCAGGAGACTATGTGGCTATATTAAATTATGTAAGGGGAAAAATTACATTAACAAATGAATAACAAAAATAAAACAATTTTGACATATTTATTGATCTAAACAAAACTTTTATGATACAATTTTTCATATAAAAAGGTGATGAAATTGAAAAAGAAATTATTTATTATAGGAATAGTATCAATTCTTTTAATATCGATTACTTTTGTTATTGTTTGGTATACAAAGCCAAATAGTAATGAAGAAATAAATACTAGTAATGCTTCAGAACAAACAGAAACAGCATCTGTAGAAAAGCGTGATGGCAAATATGGAATTATAAATTCAAAAGGCAATGTAATTGTTCCATTTGAATATGATGAAGGATATGATTATAAAAATGGAATTGCAGTATTAACAAACAAAGAAGGCAGTACATACTTTAATAACAACGGCAAAATAATTGGATTTCCAAATACTGCATTAAATGGACCACCTGAAACATATTCAAAAGATGATTACTTAGCATATAAAGATTCAAATAATGGATTATATGGGTACATAAATCAAGATGGGGCAATGACACTTGAAAGTAATTGGAAATATGCAAATAACTTTTGTAATGGACTAGCATTAGTGGGAGACGATACAGGAACATATGTTATAGATAAATCTGGAACAATTGCAATATCACAAAATATTATAGGCAAATATTCAAATATTAATCCTGCATTTGAAAAAGAAATACTAATTGTTTATACTCAAGATGGAGCTTGTGGAGTAATAGATAAAACAGGCAGAGAAATTATTAAATGTAATGTAGACAATAATTACATAGAAGTAACTGATGAAAAAATTATTGTACATCAAAGCAATAACGAAATATACTATGATTTTAATGGTAAAAAAATATAATAACGTAGGGGGATAAAAATGAGAGAAAAGAGTTTATTTAAAATTATTGATATAGTATTAATCATTACAATATTTATGGCAAGTTTTGCTGGATTTAGCAATATATCTATTGCAAATACAGATAATCCTACAGATATAGACGTTTCTATTGAACCAAACAAAGAAGAAAGCGATTTATTTACAAACTATAATGGTTATGATGTATATAAGGTTAATTCAACATTAGCTGTTGATATATGGCTTAATACTCCTAATACTAATCTAACATATTTCCAGGTAAATCCTTATAATACAAGAGGACAATTTGTAAAACAAAGTAAAGTTGAAGTTAACCCAGAACTTTCAAATTTAAGCAAATTTATTAATACAGAAAATGGAGCTTTTACTTTTAATTCAGAAAGTTCAACTGAGCCAGTATACTTAACATCAAATAAAAAAATAAAATTAGCAACATTTTATTTTCAAATAAATGATTTGGGAACAATCTTTAAAAATGAATATAAAACACAAAAAATCAATGCACATGTAACAGCTAAAAGAAATGAAGAAAATTTAAAAACACAGATTACAGCATATGATTTAGCAGTTTCAGAAGCACCAACAAGAATTCAGTCAAGACTTTTTGGTAAAATATTCAATATATTAGGTGTCGGGTGGACAGAAAAAGTGCAAGCAACAGTATATGGCACTTACATAGAAAATGAAGAAGAAATAGAAGACTATGCATTTACTTGCCAAAAAGTAAATGTTACATCAAGTGATGAATCAGTTGTAAAAGTATTTTCAGATGGAACTGTAAGAGCAATGGCAAACGGACAGGCCACATTAAGAGTAAGCTCTGCATTAGATCCTAATGTTTATGATGAAATGGGTGTAGAAGTTTCAAGAGAAAGCAAAACAACAGTTGAAGACATAGAAATTGCAAATCCTATATCAAAAATGCATATATATGATACACATGAATTACAAGTAAATATAACACCAGAAGATGCTAAATATTCTGAACTAAAATATGAATCATCAAATTCTAGTGTTGCAAGCATAGATGATAAAGGTAAAATAACAGCATTAATACCTGGGAATACTACAATAACAGTATATAGTGGTAACATATCTAAAGAAATGAACTTAGAAGTTGTAAATGAAGTTACAAGTTTAAAAATTAATAACCCAATAAAAACAGCATCAATGGGAACAAATTGTGTGTTCTATTATACTGTAACACCTTCAGATAAAGCAAAATATGTTAAATTTAAAGTTACAAGTAATGACCTAAATTCTTCACAACTAACAGTAAGAACAACAGAAACTTCTGGAATTATCAGTGCAAAAGATGTTGGAAGAGTAAAAGTTATAGCTTATGTAGGAGATGTTGAAGACTCATTTTATATGGACTTTGTTCCTGGTGGTGCAGCATTTGTGCCAACAACAAATGTAGAAATAAGTAATAAAAAAGAATATTTAGCAGTTAATACTCAATATCAATTAGAAGCAACTGCTATACCTATAAATGCAACAAACAAAGAAATACATTATTCATCATCTGATGAAACTGTTGCTACAGTTGACGAAAATGGATTAATAACTACATTAAAAGAAGGAACAACAAAAATAACTGCAACAATTAATCTTACTAATGGTACAAGAACAGATTATTTTGATTTAACAGTACAAAGTACTGAAATACCACTTGAATCAATAGAGTTACAAGAACATGAAATATCACTAAATGTATTAGAAGATTACAGACAAGCATATAATGGAACTGCTGATAAGAAAAAAGTATATATTAACTATAATCCTAGTAATACAACAATGGATAGAGAAATTACTTATTCAACTTCAGATGTAGATATAGCAAATGTTAAAGAAAGCGGAATAGATGGAAATGGTCATTATATTTTGATACAACCTGGACTTCATATTGGAAAGGCAACAATTACTGTAAAATCTATAGAAAACGACAGTCTAGTAGATACATTGGATGTAAATGTAAGAGGAATAAATTTCGAAGATTCTATAATTCAAATAGATGCAGGAAAATCATATCAAACAAGTAATTATATTACCTCATTTGAAGACCCAACAGAAGAAGTTACAAATGTAGAATATGATTTAACACAATATCCAGATAGAAATTACAACACAACTGGTGAAGTTGTCACATTAGATGAATCAGGACTTATTATAGGAAAAGATAATGGTACAGCTTCATTATTACTTACAGCAACAACAAATAAAGGCAATACATACAAAACAAAGCTATCAATTACATGTAAAGTAAGAGTAGAAAAAATTACAGTTACTCCAAAAATTGTAGAAGCAGTTGTAGGCGATGAAGGCATTGGAATACATATGCAAATAGAACCTATGAATGCATGGGAGAGATATACAACAAGAGTTATTGCAGATGAAAGCATAATTTCACAAGATGGATTATTATTAAAAGCACTTAAAGCTGGAGAAACAACAATTACTATTGTATCAAATGATACTGGTGTGTATGATACGGTTTTAGTTAAAGTTGTAAATCAAGAACATGAAGATAAAAGTATAGTAGAAGCTGTTCCTTCTACTTGTGTAACACATGGCCATGATAAATATGAAATTTGTAATGTTTGTGGGGAAATATTGAGTGGATCAAATGCAGAATTACCATTAGATGAGAATAACCATATAAATATAGATACATATGAAGCAGAGCCATCTACATGCATACAGCATGGACGTAATGCATATTCAGTATGTAGAGATTGCGGTAAAATAGTAAATGGTTCAGATGAAGAACTAGATTTATTAGCCCATACTGGTGGAGAAGCAACATGTATTAATAAAGCCATTTGTGAAGTCTGTGGGCAGGAATATGGTGAACTAGATAGCACTAAACATAAAAATACTGAAATAAGAAATCTAAAAGAACCAACAGTTCAAAAAGAAGGATATACAGGTGATTTATATTGTAAAGATTGTGAAACTTTATTAGAACAAGGTACATCAATTGACAAGCTTGTTAAACCAGTATATAAAGTAATAGAAGGTGCTGAGCAAACATACACTAAAGATGTTGACGAAAATGCAAGATTTAGAACAAATGGAGAATATGAACTGTTTGATAAAGTATATGTGGATGATAATTTAGTAGATTCATCAAACTATACAGCAGTATCTGGAAGTACAGTAATAACATTTAATAAAGACTATATGAACAGTTTAACAGTTGGAAATCATTCTTTAAAAGTAACATACATAGATGAAGGTGAAGCAACAACAACATTTACAGTAGCTGAAAAAGAGAAAGAAGAAATAATACCACAAATAATAAACACAATAAAAACAGGTGGAGACTATATGCATACACATAAAGCAATGGTAATACTTGCTGTATTAATTGTTTTAGCAATTGCATTATTCATATATATAAGAAAAAATTCAAACAAAAGTAAACATTAATTAAGTACAAAAGCAGACATTAAAAATTATCAATGTCTGCTTTTACATTTATATATGTACAACAAAAGCAGAGGAGAAATTTTAAAACTATGAAAAAAACAAGAAAAGTTATATTTATTATATTAGAGATTATATTTGTACTTTTGATTATATATTCGTTATATAACATATATCAATGGTATACAGAAAACAGAAAAACAAGTGAAATCTTACAAAGCATTTCAAATAGCATTTCTGTAGATGAAGATAACAAAACAGTTGTGGATTTTGATAGCTTAGAAGAAAATAATTCTGATATAATTGCATACATAAAAGTAAATGGAACTGAAATAAATTATCCTGTGGTTAAAGCAGATGATAATGATTATTATTTAAGTCATAGCTTAGACAAAACAGTAAATGGAGCTGGATGGGTATTTGCAGATTATAGAAATAGGCTAGATGGAACTGATAAAAACTTAATAATATATGGACATAACCGAAGAGATGGGAGTATGTTTGGCACATTAAAAAGTATTTTAAATAAAGAATGGTATGAAGATAAAAATAATCTTAAAATTTCTTTACATACAGAAAATGAAGAATCAACTTATGAAGTATTTTCTGTGTATCAATTAGAAGAAGAAGATTATTATTTACAAACATCTTTTAAGGATAAAGAATTTTTAAGTTTTGTAAATACACTACAAGGTAGAAGCATAAAAAATTTTAATGTAGAAGTATTTGAAAATGATTCTATTCTAACTTTGTCTACTTGTGCAAATGATAATAGATACAGAGTTGTATTACATGCAAAAAAAATATAAAATTATACTATTATTTGTAGATAAAAATATACTTTATTGATATAATGTAGATATTAAATAGGAGGAATGATTATATGAAGAATTGCAAAATTTTAGCTATATTTATAATTACTACATTTTTAATTAATTATTTGGCGGTTCCAATTTTAGCTATAGAAGAAATAAAAGAAGAAGAAACAACGACAGAACAAGAAATAAAAACAGAAGATATAAAAGAAAGTGATAAAGATAATACAAATACTATCCAAAAAAATAAACAGCAGAAAGTAGAAGAAAATAATAATGAGATTGATACTAGTGAAATTGCCCAAAGTGAAAAAGAAGTAATAAATAGCGAAGAACTAGATGAAAAACAATTAGTAGAACAGGAAGACAGCAAAACACATCAAAATAGTAAGATTGTAGAAAATAAAAGTCTAAACATAGAGAATTTTATGACAGAAAATGTAAAGTCATCAACTAACGTCAAATCACAAGGAGAACCATATCTTGAAGAAACTGAAGTAAACTTATATGTAGTGAACACAAAATTATTAAAAGAATTTCCTGAAATTGCTATTCCATCATCATATAATACAGAATATAAAATAGAAGTTAAAGGAACAGAAACACCAGTTAGCCAAATGTCTTTTTATATAAAAGATTTAAATCGGTGAAAAGGTTCAGCCATATTATTTTGAAATAGATAAAACAACACAAACAATTAAGCCAAAAACAATAGATATAAGAGATTATGACACAAACGAAGTTCTATATCAAGACTATAGATATGGATATGAATATGCTTGTGTAAGAGTAGATGGAAAAGAATTAAAACTAAAAGTTACAATAGTTGACTATACATACATATATGTAGATAATTTACTAAAACAATATGTAAATAATAATTTAAAAAACATGACAGATATGCAAAAGGCAGAAGCAATAACAAAATATGTTGCTGAAGAATACGATTATTCTGGAGAACATCAAAATTACAGAGACATGTTTTTATATAAATGCGGAGACTGTTGGGGAAGTGCTAATTTAATTAATAAAATAAGTGAATTTGCAGGCATAAAATCTCATACAAGAAATGCTAATCAAGATCCAGGAGCAGGAAGCGGGCATGAAAACAATGCATTTTTTATAAATGGAAAAGTATATGTTGGAGATGCCGGATATGGTACAAAAAAGCCAAGAGAATATAACTTCTTTTTAGAAGATCCTGCATTTTCATACAAAACAAATAATGATGGAACAATAAAATTAACACAATATGATGGATTTGAAACAGAAAAAGTGGTTGTTCCAAGCACAATAGATGGAAAAACAGTAACATCAATTGCTGATGGATTTGTTTGCTCAAATACAATCAGAGCAAAAGAAATTGTGTTGCCAGATACTATAACAACTATAGAAGATAGTGCCTTTTGGCCAGGACATATTTATCCTGATAATCTTGAAAGAATAAACATTCCGGATAGTGTAACAACAATAGAAGGTGCTCCTTTTCTATTATGTAAAAAAGTAAATGTTACATTAGGAAAAAATTCTAATTTTACTATTGAAAATAACATATTATACAACAAAGATAAAACCTGCTTAATTGAAGCTTTAAATTCATACAATGGAGATAAAACATTAATTTTGCCTGATACTGTAACAAAAATAAATGAAAATGCATTTTTTGCAGTAAAAGGAATAGAATATTTGACACTACCTAAAAATATGAAAGTGCTTGGAGAAGGGGCTTTACATGAATGCCACTTAAAGGGTCTTTATATTCCTAAAAATATAGAGAAAATAGAAAAAAACTTAGCATATAATAGTGGAGACCTTATAAATATAGAATTTGAAGAAGGTAGTACATGTGAAATAGGAGATAAAGCTTTTGCTAGATGCATCCGTCTTGCTTCTGCAAAAATACCAAGTACGATAACAAAAATCGGAAATAATATTTTTCAAGGTACATATTCTAATACTCTGACAGTATATGGAGAAAAGGGATCAGCAATAGAAAGTTATTGCATAAACAATAATCATAATTTTGTATGTGACAAGATTAAAATCACTAAAGGAATGATTACAAACGATAAGAATAAGCTTACATATTCTCCAGACTTAAAGCTAGAGGTAGTAGTTACATATTTAGGCAAGATATTAGAACAGGATAAAGACTATACAATTACATATGATGATAACTATAAAAAGGTAGGTGTGCATTATGCAACCATAACTGGAATAGGTGACTACTCTGGAGAAGTACAAGAATATTATGAAGTTAGTAGAGCAGAAAGTCAAATTACAATTGATATTGCTGATGTAAATGAAGGTGAAACACCAACTCCTGTAGTTAACAATCCTGGAGGACAAAAATATTATATAAATATATATAATGAAAATGGAAAAAGAGTTACTACACCAACTGCTGCTGGAGAATATACTTATACTCTTATAGCTTCTATTGATGACTATTATAATAGTAAAACAATTACTAAAAAAGCAAAAATTAATGCTGCTTCAATTCCACTAGAAAGCTTAGAAATAGTTGGCTCAAATTGGATGACTATTTATAAAGGTGATACTGTTAAGTTAAAGTTTAAATATAATCCAGAAAATACAACCATTGTAAAAAATGAGAAATGGTCAACAAGTAATGAGAATGTTTTAAAAGTTGATAATGATGGTAATGTAACAGCGGTTGGATTAAATAATAATGAATATGGATCAAGTCAAAATTTTGTGTATTTAAAAGTTGGAAATAAGAATCTTACTTGGATAATATATGTAAAGGAAAGAACTTTTATACGTGGTGACGTAAACGGAGATGGAAAAGTAAATGCAGGAGATTATGTAGCTGTACTAAATTATGTAAGAAAAAAAATTAATTTAACAGAAGAACAATTACAAAGAGCAGATGCAAATGGAGATGGCAAAATAAATGCAGGAGATTATGTTACAATATTAAACATTGTTAGAGGAAAAATATAAAATATAAGGGGAGTTGTATATGAAAAAATCTAAAATTCTGTCAGTTTTTATAACTACAGTATTAATAATGAACCATTTATCAATTCCAATATTTGCTATAGATAATGAAATAAAAGAGGAATCAACAATTGAGAAAAAAGTAGAATCAAATCAAACAGAAAAAGATGAAAATGAGATACAAAAAACAAATCAAGAAGTTGAAACAATAAAAGAAGAACAAATATTGGATAAACAACAATCTGATGAAAAAGAGATTAAAAATATTGAAAAAGAAGAAATAAAAGAAATAGAAGACACAGAAGAAACAGAGCAAATAGAGGAAAAAAAAGAAGGCGAAATATCTCCAAGTAAAATACAAATAAATAAAAACCTTTTTACAGAAAGCATAACAGAAACAGATAAAACTTCAGAAGAACCATATCTCGAAGAAACTGAAGTGAACTTATATGCTGTAAATCTAAAATTATTAGAAGCATCCCCTGAACTTGCCATACCAGCAAATTATAATACAGAATACAAAATAGAAGTTAAGGGTACAGATACACCTGCTAGTCAAATGTATTTCTATACGAGAGATTTGAATTCAGGGGAATACAAATCACCATACTATTTTGAAATAGATAAATCAACACAAACAATAAAACCTAATCAAAATAATAGATACGGATCAGATTATGCATGTGTAAGAGTAGACGGTATAGAATTAAAAATAAAAGTAAACGTAATTGATTATTCATATGAATATGTAGATAATCAACTAAAACAATATGTGAGTCAAAATTTAAATAATATGAAAGATTTGCAGAAAGCTGAGACAATTACAAAATATGTTGCTGAAGAATACGATTATTCTGGAGAACATCAAAGTTACAGAGATATGTTTTTATATAAATGCGGAGATTGTTGGGGAAGTGCTAATTTAATTAATAAAATAAGTGAACTTGCAGGCATAAAATCTCATACAAGAAATGCTAATCAAGATCCAGGAGCAGGAAGTGGGCATGAAAACAATGCGTTTCTTATAAATGGAAAAGTATATGTAGGAGACGCTGGATATGGTACAAAAAAACCAAGAGAATATAGCTTTTATATAGAAGAACCAGCATTTTCATATAGAACGAATAAAGATGGAACAATAAGAATAACACAATATGATGGATTTGAAGAAGACACATTAATTGTTCCAAGTACAATAGATGGAAAAGTTGTAACTACAATTGCTAGAGGATTTATTAATTCAAATACAATAAGAGCAAAAAAAATTGTATTACCAGATACCATAACGACAATAGAAGGATATGCGTTTTGGCCAGGACACACATATCCAGATAATCTTGAACAAATAAATATACCAGATAGTGTAACAAATTTAGAGGGTGGAGCTTTTGCAATGTGCAACAAAATAAATATAACATTAGGAAGCAATTCTAATTATTCCATTGAAAATAATATTATTTATAACAAAGAGAAAACCCACTTAATAGAGATACTAGGTTCATATAATGGAGATAAAACATTAACATTACCTGAAACTCTTACATCTATACAAAATAGTGCATTCTTTGCAGTAGATGGAATAGATTATGTTATATTACCAAATAAAATGGAAGTGCTTGGAGATTATGCACTATATGAAAGTAGTATTAAGGGACTATTTGTTCCTAAAAACATAAAGAAATTAGGACAATATGCAGTTGCATGTTGCAGGGAACTTATTAATATTGAATTCGAAGAAGATAGTGTTTGCGAAATAGGAGATAATGCATTTGCTGGCTGTATTTTTATAGTTTCTGCAAAAATACCAAGTACGATGACAAAGTTTGGAGAAAAAATCTTTCAGGGATGCGAATCTGAGTCACTTATAGTTTATGGAACAGCTAATTCTGTAATTGAAACATATTGTGCAGAAAACAATTATAATTTTTCTTCTGAAAAGATTAAAATCATGAGCAAAATGATAACTGTTGATAATTATAAATTGACATACTCTCCAGATATGGAACTTAATATTGTAGTTACATATTTGGGAAAAGAGTTAGTAAAAAATAAAGATTACACAGTTACATATGATGATGATTATAATAAAGAAGGAATACATTATGCAACTATATCTGGAATAGGCAACTACATAGGTGAGGTACAGCAGTACTATGAGGTTAGCAAAGCTGAAAGTCCATTTACAATTGACATAGCAGATGTAAAAGAAGGAGAAACAATAACACCTGTAGTTAACAATCCTACTGAACAGACATATTATTGGTATATATATAACGAAAACGGAAAAACGGTTACAAATCCGGCTTCTCCTGGTGAATATACATATTATATTAGTGTTTATTCTAATGATTATTATAAAGGGAAAACAATTACTCAAAAAGTAAAAATTATACCAGCATCTATTCCTTTGGAAAGTATCGAAGCTGTAGGTCAAAAATGGATGAATATATATGTTGGAGATACAGTAAAATTAGAATTCAAATACAATCCAGAAAACACAACAGTTGTTAAAAATCCAAAATGGAGTACAAGCGATGAAAGTGTTTTAAAAATAGATGAAGAAGGAAATCTTACAGCATTAAAAACAAATGATGGTGAATATGGAGCAAAAGCAAACTTTGTATATTTAAAGGTTGCAGGAAAAAGTATAAGTTGGGTTGTATATGTAAAGGAAAAGAAATTTGTACGAGGCGACGTAAATATGGATGAAAAAGTAAATGCTGGTGACTATGTAGCTGTACTAAATTATGTAAGAAAGAAGATTACTTTAACAGATGAGCAATTACAAAGAGCAGATGCAAATGGAGATGGAAAGATAAATGCAGGAGACTATGTAACGATACTAAACATTGTAAGAGGAAAAATATAGTTGGGAGATAAAATATGAAACTTATAGCCAAAAAAATAATACTAATCTTTATGATAGTAGTTTTAATAAATACATTAAATGCAACATCATTTGTTATAGTAAATGCAACAACGAACCTAAAATCATATAAATACACAGCCAAAGAAAAACTTGAAAACTCTGGATATAACACTTCTACAAATGGACATACACTAACAAACATAAGACCTAATAAAACATATGACTTTTTCGATGAAGATGGTATATTTAATAGTGTGTGTACAAGTTCAGAAAATGTTTATTGGTATAAATATAATGATAATATGGAAGTAATAAGTGAATATACATGGCCATTATATTATAGAATTAGTATAGAAAACAAAGACGATGTTAATTATTATAGGCAGGAGTTAACAAGCAATTTCGGAAATGCAATATATAATAATGGATATTTATATATTGTATATGGAAGAGCAGCAAGTTACAAAAAGAATTCAACCGAAAAAACAATAGCAATCGGCAAATATGATAAAAATGGAAATGAAGTTTTATTAAAGGAATATCTTGCGGAGCACCTATCACAAGATTATGTTAGTGAAGGTACATCTATACCATTTTATGCATCATCTAATTGCAGCTTAGCAATTAATGACGGCAAAATTGCATGTTTATTTGGAAAGCATATGTTTAGTGGACACGAAGATAGTTTGCTTGCTTTCTTTGATATAGAAACATTGGATTATGTTAGCGATTTAATGCAAGGTGAGGTAAGCTTAGAAAACAGACATAAATATTATAAAATATATAATCATTCTATTCCTCACTCCATGGGACAAAGAATAATAAGAACATCAGATGGAAATTTCTTAATGGCAGAATATGGTGATAGTGGAGTATATGGATTTTCTAGAGGATTGATGCTAACAAAAATATATGACTATTATGATAGTGAAAATAATATACAAACACTAAATAAGAAAACAGTAAAAATGCATCATATTAGTGAGGGCGGACCAGGAACATATGGATATAATAATATATATAGTATGTTAGGAGAAATTATAGAATTGTCAGATGGTTACATATATGCAGGTGCAACTGAAAGAACCTTAAGTAGAAAATACGGATACTATATAAATGAAGAAAGAGATTTGTTTGTACAAAAATATGCTAAAGACTTTTATTTAAAGGACACAGAAAAGGAAAGACAAATGTTAAATACTGACATAAGAGAAACAGCAGATGAACCTTCTGTAAAGAATAGTTATGGGGGGAGATTATATCTTACAGGAAATGAAAAAGATTATGGTATGAAATGGCTAACTAATCTTAATAATAAAGCTGTAAATCTTATAAGAACTGTAAAACTTGAAAATGATAATGTTGCAATATTGTGGGAAGAAACAAAAATAAAAGAAACAACAATTAGTGATTTAGAAAGAGAGAAAGCATATTCAGTTGACGATTCTGGTAAAAGAACAGCTTATTATATGATAATAGACAAAGATGCAAATATTGTACAAGATTCAACAGAAATACCAGGTGCAAGTTTAAGCTTAACAGAAAAATACCCATACAAAGATGGGAAAATATATTGGACTACAACTTATGGAAAAGAAATTACTGTTAATATCCTAGACATAAAAAATACAAATAAATATAAACAAGGCGACGTAAATATGGATGGTAAAGTAAATGCGGGAGATTATGTAGCAGTATTAAATTATGTAAGAAAAAAGATAGTATTAACAGAAGAGCAATTGCAAAGAGCAGATGCAAATGGAGATAGCAAAGTAAATGCAGGAGATTATGTTACAATATTAAATATTGTTAGAGGAAAAATATAATAAATAGGTGATGAAAAATGAAAATTAAAAAATTTGTAATTTTTATAATTATATGTGTAATATTAATGGAAATACAATTTCCAATATTAACTTTTGCAACAGATTATCAAACAACAGATTCTAAAAATTTTACAACAAATGATTTAATTAGAATTTTTAATAAAAAAACAGGTTTTGATTATACAATAACAAATGATACTACAATTGAAGAAATAATTACAAAATGGGGAGAACCTAAGATAACAACAGATAGTTGCTTTGGTGGACATGCATATACATTTTATACAGATAATAATTATTCAAATTATTTATATATAGAAACATTAGAGGGAGATAATGGAATAATATCTTATGGTACAGTAAATCCAGGGTTTTATACAAATGAGTCTGGATATGATGAGACATATCCTTTTTCCTTAAATTATCAATTATGTGGGTTATACTTTGAAGAGAACGCTAAAACAAAAGGTGGAGTTTTCTATAACTGGAATAGGTTTATAAATGGAAATTCAGGTAAAACTATTGAGCTATTTAAATCTAATTTTACAAGTGATCCAGTTTATTATTCAAGATGCATAAGTGAACATGCAGTAACTATGTATAATGCACTTTGCACAGTAAATGGATATAAATGTAACATAGAATTTAGTGAATATTATTTTTACACTAATGAACAATTAGTAGAAAATGGTTCATCAATTTTAGATTATTCAAATAATCTCGGAAAAAAAGAATACAGAACAATAATTGGTACAAGACACGAAATGGATTTAGTAACAAAAAATGGGTACTACTTATTAAGTCCTGGAATATATGCAAATTTGTATTATACAGAAGCATTAAACAAAAAAAATATGCCTGAAAGATTTAAATATGGAGTTTTTGAATATAATGCGGAATATCAAAGAGCAAGAGCAATTGTTGTTTCTGAAGATATGTTTACTGCAAGAGACTCTGTTGAATTAAGCCAAGATGAACAAACAAAACTAGATAATGCAAGAAACTATTATAAAACTGCAATGGAACTATTTGATAATAATACAGGAAGTATTTATAAATCTGAACCAACAATAAGCCCAGCAGAAAATCTATATGCAGGAGAATTAAATGACAATATGAAGCAAGCTGCAACAGCATATTACAATGCAATTAGAGCAGGTCAAGGACTATCTATTGTAGAGCAAGATGAACCTGCAAGAGAACGAGCACAAGCAATGGCAGTGTTAATGAGCTATAGGTGGAATAATTTAAGACAGGACATTACGCACTTACCTCCACAACCAACAGGGGTATCGGATAGCTTTTATAAAACAGCTATAGGGTATGGGCAAGTAAGTTTTGCAGAAAATATCGCAAGATCAAATGAAATGGAGCCGTCAACCTATGCGATACAAAAATTTATTAACCAATTTATGGATGATAGTTCAGAAACACCATTTAATTTAGGACATAGAACATCATTGCTAAGTCCATCAAATTCTGGAATGGGCTATGGAGTTGCAAAAGCTATAGGTGTTATGGAAATTAATCATAATCAAAATTTAGCAAAAGGAGTAGATATGGTTGCATGGCCTTCAAATGGTATTACATTATTAGAAACATTAGAAAGTACTAAATTTAGATGGTCTGCAAAATTTTATAATGGATATGAAGTAACAAATAATACTACAGTACATGTAAAATGCATACAAACTGGTGAAGAATGGTCTTTTGATAGCAAAGTAGACGATAATACTAATTACTATAGACAGGATGATAAAACTTACCCTACAGAATTAAGAAATAGAGTAATATTTGGTAATGAAACTTTAGTTCCTCAACCAGGATTTGTTTATGAAATTACTGTTGGAAATTTAAATGATCCAAGTAATAATACGACTACCAGTTACACATATAGAAGCAGATTTGAATATGGCGATACAAGCAAAAACGAAACAGATATAAAAACACTTTCAATAGATGCAGAGAATTTAAGCAAAGTAGGTGGACAAGATAATACATATTATATTCCTATTGGAGAAAAAGTAAAATTAAATGCTAAATTAGATGATGACTTATTAGATAAAAAAATAAGATGGAGTATGGAAAAAAATTACGGAATAATAAAGCAAAACGGAACAATTCTAATAAGAAAAGAATTTGAAGAAAAAATACCTGTTAATTTAAAACATGAATCTTCAGGAAAAACAGCTACCATTTATCTTAAAACATACAATCCAAATCAAATAACACTATCTCAAAAAAGTATGGAATTAGCAGTAGATGAAACAAAGGAATTATCAATAACAGAAATAAGCGGTGGGTTAGATTCAATACAAAACGTTGAATGGAAAGTTGCAAAAACAAGTAGCCCAAACATTGAGTACGATATTGATGCTCCAGAAATTCAAGAATATTTGCAAATAACCAAAAAAGACGATAACACTCTTTCTATTAAGGGAATCAACGGATATCAGGCTGATGACAGTTTTAAGATTATTGCAAAAGTAAAAGGACTTAAAGGATATTTTAAAGCAGAAGCAGATGTTAAAATTGTAGTTCCTATTACTGATATACAATTTAGAACTCCATTTAGTAGATGGATAAGTATTACTTCAAGTGGGAATTCTGGAAGTGCAACAATTGATATGGATGAATATTATAAAAAATATGGAGATAAAATACTCCAATTTGAATTGAAGTTTTATCCAAGTAATGCAACAGCATCCAAAGAAGTCAAATGGGAAATTACAAGCAATAGTGCTGATTTAACAGCAGAAAGTACAACAGGACATTATAAAATGAATAAAACAGGTAGAGCAGTTATAAAAGTAACATCTATTTCACAACCTGACGTTTCAAGTGAACTTGCAGTAAATATTACTTCAAGTGCAATAAAAACATATAATGTAACTGGAACTATAGAGCCTGGGAAAAATTTACAAGATACTACAATAGAGTTAATTAGAGAAGGAGATAAAGATAACTATAGGGCAATTACTAGGCCATATACTAGAAACTTTAAACTTGAAAATATAGAAAATGGCAAGTATACTTTAAGAGTAACTAAGAAAGGATACATTACAGAAGAAACACCTATAATTGTAAAGGATGCAGACGTAGCAGTGCCAACAATACAAATGGTTGAAGATAATTTTAAAAGAGGCGACGTAAATATGGACGGTAAGGTAAATGCAGGAGATTATGTTGCAGTATTAAATTATGTAAGAAAAAAGATTTCATTAACAGCAGAACAATTAAAAAGAGCAGATGCAAATGGAGACGGCAAAATAAATGCAGGAGATTATGTAACAATATTAAATATTGTTAGAGGAAAAATATAAAAAAATGAAAAATTTACTAATATCACTTGATAAATATCTTAATTAGGTATAAAATAGTTCTAGAAAAATTAAAATACGGAGGGATAAAATGAAAAAGAAGATTATTTCAATTTTTACAATTTTGGTATTATTAATGAATATAATGCCGATGGCAGTTGTAAATGCAGCCAACTCAAGACTAATAATTGAAGCAGATAAGACATCTGTACAACCAGGAGATGTAATAACATATACAGTGTATATGGATCTTACAGATGAATTTAACGCATTACAAGCAGACTTAAGTATTCCAGAAGGACTTGAATATGACACAAGTTCAGAAAAAATGAACAGTGAAACCAAAGCAAAAATCTTAGAAAATTCAGATGATGGTGATATGGCAAGCCTTAAAGAAAAAAATCTTTTTATAATTATGGGTGATGCAAAAACAATTACAGGAAAAACTGAACTTTGTACATTCAAATGTACTGTAAAGGATATAGCAAATGGTAATCAAATAGTTACTGCAGATGCAAGTTTATACAAAGACATGGGAATGACTGAAATCCCATTAGACATTACACCAGCAACAGTAACAATAGCAAAAAATCCAACAGGAATAAACCTAAACAAAACAGCTACAACAATAGAAGCAGGAAAAGCAGAAACATTAACAGCAACAGTTGAGCCTACAGATGCAACAGACAAAACAGTAACATGGGTATCTTCAGATACATCAGTTGCAACAGTAGATAACAACGGTAAAGTTACAGCTAGTAAAAAAGGAACTGCAACAATAACTGCAAAAACAGTAAACAATCATTCAGCAAACTGTGTGGTTACGGTAACAAATCCAGTAAAAAATATATTCATTATGAAAGATGGATCTGTATGCAAATCTGAATCAATAGATAAAGACCAAGAAATTACTTTAACTGTAGACTTTGATCCAAGTGATGCAGATGATAAAAAAATAACATGGACATCATCTAAACCAGAAGTTGCAAGTGTAAACAATGGTGTTGTAAAAGGTTTAAGTAAAGGTTCTACAACAATAACAGCAAAAACAACAAATGGAAAAGAAGCAACATGTACAATTACAGTAGGAATAGGACTAAAAGATATTAGTTTAAATGAAACAGCAAAAACAATAAAAAATGGTGATAATTATACATTTACAGTTACATATAATCCAGAAGACACAGATGTAAACAAAAAAATAAACTGGAGTTCATCAAATCCAGAAGTTGCAACAGTTGATGATAATGGAAAAGCTACAGTTCATAAATGTACAGGAACAGCAACAATCACAGCTACATTAAATGCAGACAATACAAAAAATGCATCGGCTGTTGTAACAGCAGCTCATAAAGATGATAAACTTACATTACATGAAGCTAAAAAAGCAACATGTGTGGCAGAAGGAAATAAAGCATATTACACATGCTCTGGATGTGATGAATGGTATGAAGATGAAACAGGAAGAGTAAAAATTACAGATAAAGACAGTGTAAAAATAGCAATTGATTCAACAGCACATGACTATGACGAAGGTAGAACAACAAAAGAAGCAACATGTACACAAGCTGGTGAGAAAACATATATATGTAAAAATGATAGCAAACATACAAAAACAGAAACAATTCCTGCAAAGGGACATAAAATGACAAAACATGATGCAAAAGAAGCAACATGTGAAGAAGATGGAAATATTGACTATTACACATGTTCATCTTGCAATAAAATATTTAAAGATGAAACAGGAGTAGCAGAAACAACAATAGCAGACACAGTTGTTAAAGCAAAAGGACATGACTGGGGAGAATGGAAAGAAACAAAAGCAGCAACAACTGAAGAAGAAGGAGAAGAAACAAAAACATGCAAAAATGATTCTTCTCACACAGAAACAAGACCAATTCCAAAATTACATAAACATGAATTAACTAAAACAGATGCAAAAGCAGCAACATGTATTGCAGAAGGAAATAAAGAATATTGGACATGTTCAATATGTAATAAAACATTTAGTGACAGTGAAGGAAAAACAGAATTAGAAGATGTTGTAATTCCAGTTGATAATGAAGCACATGATTGGGATGAATGGAAAACAACGAAAGAACCATCATGTACTGAAAAAGGTTCTAAAACAAAAACATGTAAATTAGATAGCAAACATACAGATACAGAAGAAATAGATATGTTAGCACACACTTTAACAAAGGTAGATGAAATTAAAGCAACATGTGAAAAAGAAGGAAACAGAGCATATTATAAATGTTCAGTATGTGATAAATACTTTGAAGATAGCACAGCTACAACAGAAATCACAGATAAATCAAGTGTTATAACATCAGCATTAGGGCATGACTATGACGAAGGAAAAGTAACAACAGAACCAACTTGTACAAAAGATGGCGTAAAAACATATACATGTAAAAATGACAGTTCACATATAAGAACAGAAGTAATTCCAGCAGCACATAAATTAACAAAACACGATGAAAAGAAAGCAACATGTATAGCAGATGGAAATATTGAATATTGGGAATGTTCTGAATGTCATAAGAAATATAGTAATGAACAAGCAACAACAGAGGTAACAGACATTGTATTACCAATAGATTCAGAAGCACATGATTGGGATGAGTGGAATACAACAAAGGAAGCTACAGTAGATGAGGAAGGTTCAAAAACAAGAATATGTAAATTAGACAGCACACATACAGAAACAGAAAAAATAGATAGAATTCCATATGCTATTGAAAGAGGAAATGGGCAAACACATTACTATGATGAAAATAGTGGTATTGAGATAAAAGCAAATGGAACTCTTGATAAACTAGTTAGATTACTTGTAGACAACAAAACAGAACTTACTGAAAATGATGTAGATTTAAAATCAGGAAGTACAATTGCAACATTAAAACCTGCTTTCCTTGATACATTATCTGAAGGACAACACACATTAACATTTGAATATACAGATGGTTCAGTAGATGCAATATTTAATGTAGCAAAAACTCCAGTAGAAGAAAAAACAAGTGATGTAACTGACAATTCTGTTGCAGAACAAGAAAAAACTGAAACAACAACTACTACAAAGAAAAGTTCATCTCCAAAAACAGGAGACAATATAATTATTTGGATTTCTTTATTAGCAGTATCTACTTTAGGAATATTGGTAACAGCAAAATTAATAAGAAAAAGAAATAAATAAATGACAAAGCGATAGTAGTTTTTAACTATTATCGCTTTAATAATAAGGAGAGAGACTAAATGGCAAGCAAACATGGTAATAATGGAAATAATAGTTTATTTGGAAAAGCTATATTAATAGTTATAATATTAATAATTATTGCAGTAGGAATTAGTATTTTTGTAAAAAGTCCAAAGCAAAATAAAGAAAATCAAACTGCTGATGAAAGATTAATTAGCACATGGACTACTGATGGAATAACTATATATGAATTTGACAATAAAGGTTCTGGAAAAATGATATTACCATCATCAGAGTATAAATTTACTTATGTATCAAATAATAATAAATTATATATTGATTTTGAAAGTGATAAAGCAACAGATTCTGATTATGAGTATTCATTTGAAAATGATAAACTTATTTTAAAAGGAATTAATTCTACATCTGGAACTTATACTTTTACGAAAAAATAGTATAGAAATAAAGTAGGTGATATTGAAAATTACCTGCTTTTATGTTATAGTTAATAACGATATTGGAGGTTCTAATATTATGAAATTAACAGAATTAACAAAAATTACAGATGAAAAAATAAAGGAAAATGAAGGTAAGGTAGTATTTTCCTTTTATGAACTTAATGTAAAATATAATCTATCTAAAGAAGAACAAGAAATCTTTTTAAAATATGCAAAAACGAGATTAAATAATTTAGGCTATACAGTATATTTAGAAGGAGATAAGTATTTTTATAAAGAAAAATTTTATGATTTAACTCCACAAGAAAAACTAGTTGCAATTAGAGAAAAAAATAATTCTTAATATTATTTATTAATAGACTAAGAAACAGAAGTACAAGCAATTAAACACTTGTACTTCTGCTATTTATATATAAAATTGAATCTTCTATAAATGTTCTTACACTAAATTTATCTTCAGGAGTATGCACATAAAAAATATTTTTTAACTGTTCCTCAGTCATAATATCTTTAATCGCATTAACAGCATAGTATATTTTATTATCTATTTGATGTGCTTTTTTATGATATTTTCTACCAATTACTTTATAGACGTGATTTAGTTTATCTATTAAATCATCATCCGCACAAACAATTTCAATAGCTGCAATTAAATATCGGTAATCATATGAAGAGTAATTTTTAATGCCAAGTTCGAAAAGAAAGTTTTTTACTTCTTGATTAATATTTCTGTTTTTTTTTCGTTCTTCTTCGATTATGTATCTAATTTCTTCTTCTATTCGTTCAAATCCATTTGTTTTATTGAAACTATTACTAATCTTTTTAAATGAGAATATTTCACTACTTACTATATTTTCACCAGTAACCAATATAACATTTTTTTTCTTTTGTTCATTTTCATCTTTTTCAAGTTCCCTAATAACATCAGCACCAGTCATGTCTGGTAATTTATAATCTAAAATCAAAACATCTGGCTGTATTTCTTTATATTTATCTATTGTCTCTTGACCTGTAAAAGTAGAAACTACATTTATTAAGGTGTTGTCTTTAGTTAGAAATGTACGACATAGTGAGTTAAAATTCGTGCTGTCATCTGCTACAATAACAGTTCGCATCTTCATACCTCCCAAAAAATATTTTTGTGTCTACCGTTTCTAACCAATAAGATGATATCATATAATTATGTAAATTTCAACACTTTCGGCTGATTTTTCAGTTTTTTCAGAAAATTCAGTTTTTTTAGTTTTTTCAGTTTTTTCAGTTTTTCAAGCAATTTGCATTGAAATGTTGTATGCTTTTTTCAAGACAAGAGTCTATAAATTTGGAGAAAGCATATTAGCATACATTAGATGATTAGAAAAATACTAATGATGTATAAGTGTTAACTTAGTTTATAGACTTTTTATGCTTGGAGGTTAAAAATGTTACAAATAATATATTGAGTTAATAAATAATATAATCAATAGCTTTCTTTTATTTTATAGGCATTTGTCAAAATCATTTAGATTGGAGAAATGCAAAATGGAGGAAAGTAAAATATACATTATATATTTGATGCTTTTATGTAAGTCTACAAGCTCTATTGAGCTTGCAAATAATCTTGCTGAAAAAAATAAATATGTATATGTAATAAAGAGGCTGTCTGCAACTATGCAGGCAGTTGTTTTTTTGTCTGTTTTTATTAGCTGTAGAGGGCCATGAAATCTAATCAATTCAAAAATTTAAATTTTTAATTGATTGGAGGATCTTGTATGCAATACGAAGTTGATAGTTACACATTAGAATATGTTGAAAAGGAAAACAAGTATTATATTTCATTTTTAGACAGTGCTAAAAAGAACTGCAGAATTGAAATAGAAAAGGAGATTTTTGATGCCTATATGAATTCTAAAAAAGCCTATACCAAAATTAAAAACGAAACATCAAGATATTTAGAGCATTTAAATTTATCAGAAGAAGACATCCACCATAGAGCATTTTATAAAGTTGAAAGTGCAGAAGAAGAGTATATAAAAAATAAAGATAAAGACAAGATAAATATGGCAATGGAAGCATTAACAGAAACACAACAAAGAAGAATTGAAATGCACTTTATTAATGATATTACAATAAGAGACATTGCAAAATTAGAAAAAGTTAGAAGAAAACAAATAGAGAAAAGTATAAAACTTGGCTCAAAAAAATTTAAAAATATTTTTAAAAATAGGGGGGACAAAAACGACTTTTTTGAGCAATAAAGTGAGGGGGATAAAAACTCCTTCGCATGTTTCTTATTTTATTAAAAGATATAGTACATTGAAAATTTTATATAAAATTTCATTAAATACATTCCCTTTATTTAGAGCTAGTTAAATAATAGATTCAGAACTATAAACTAAAATATTGGATAGCTACCAATAAGGCGATAACAAATAAAGGATATAATGATACTCTTGTCTAGTCATAGCTTGAGTGACTTAAAAGTGCCATCGCACGCATTGAAGGCAAGTCTGAGTGAATTCAGATTGGTGAGATTCCAGTGGAGTAATTTAGCTAATTACCGTTTAATGAATTAAAAACTTATTATTTATATAAATGGAGGAAAAGAAATGGTAGGAGTATTTATACTTGCAATTATGCTATCATTTTCTATTGCTATTATTGTATATCTTATTATTTTAGGCAATAGCATGAACAAAACTGAAAGAGAAAAGCAAATGGAAGATGAAGAACAAATCCAATATTTGAAAAATTATAAAAAGAATAAATTAGATAAAAAGAAGGCAAAAATAGACAAAAGATAAATTGTCTTTTTTTGAAAGAGGAGGAAAATTGATGGAAGAAAAATTATTTGAAATATTTAAACTTACTGATTCTTTAAATGAAAAGCAAGATAAAGTTTATGCACAAATCATATATACAGCTGATGATGATAAAACAATGAAATTAGTTATAAAATCAGAGGAGGACTCTTCATATTTAGAAATGTGCCAATTCAAACTATACCAGAATCCTTTAATAAAATGGGATAATTTTATCAAAATGTTTGAAAGCTATATTGGAGGTGTTACAGGTGAATAAGAAACAAGCTATTGCTTATGCACAGGTAACATTAAATTTTATGCAGAGTTCAAAATATAATAATGAAATAAATCCAGAAATGTTAGGAATTGAGATGAGACAAGTTTTTAGAATGTATCCAAATAACATTATTGAAGATATTGCTAAAGCACAAATTGATTCACAAAAAAATTAAAAAAAATAATAACAACTAATTGCATTAATATACGGTATAGAAATAATAATCGCATTTTTTTGCGGTTTATTTTTATGAAAAATAGAAAATTGTGAAGACATTGTATTTGAAAGGGTAATGAGCTTTTTTATAAATATTTTTTTTGAAATTGATTTGCTATTATAGAAAAATATAAAATATTATAAAAAGCCACAATTTCTGTTATTAATAAGCTCGTTTACTCTTTATGGAGGAGAGGATAATGGAAAATCAAATTATAGAAAAAACAGTGTATAATCCAGAAGATATACAAACTATATTAGGAATTGGAAAAAACAAAGTTTACGATTTTTTAGATGATGTATATCTTAATACACATTTTTTTAAAGTTATTAAAATAGGAAACCTTTATAAAATTCCTATAAAATCGTTTGATTCGTGGTTAAACGAGGAGTGATGATATGAATAAAAGTAAAAGTGTAGCATTTTACGAAAGAGGATCTTGGTATCACAGAACAAAGGAATTGCAAGAAGACTACAAAGTAAAATATGGGAAAAAAGGTGGATTTAAAACACAAGAAGAAGCTGAAGAAAGTTACAGAATACAAAATGAACAATTTATAAGAGAACTTACTGCTAATCATCTTATGACTGACAAAGAAGTTATGTTAACTGATTATTTGATTTACTGGTTTGAATATGTTTTTAGAGAGGAACATGATAACAGAAATTATGAAATAGGTGTAGCCTATGTAATATATAATTTTATTATACCTTTGTTAAAACAAAATAACGGTGAAGCCAATATTAAATTAAAACTCGCCAATACTGACTATTTTAATTCAATATTAAAAGAATTATCAAAAATGACTAAATCTGCAGGAAATAAATGTAGAGAAATACTAAACAATGCTATGAACGATGCTTATAATGATAATTATATAAACAATAATCCAATAGTCAATACAGACAAATATCATAGAGAAAAACCCAATATAAAAATATTAAGTGAAAAAGAATTAAGAGAATTATTAAAAAATACTAAAGATAGTAATTGGTATTTAGAAATATTGTTAGGATTATTTGGCGGACTAAGAAAAGGAGAAATTATGGGATTAAAGTTTTCAGATTTTGATTTAAATAACAAAATTATGAGAATAAATAGACAACTAGTTAATGATGCAGCTATTTCAAAAAATCCAGAAGCAACAAGAGTACAAGTAGATAAATACGAACTAGTAGAAAAGCCACCCAAGAAAGATAGTTATAGAGCATTAAAAATTCCCCAAATTATAGTGGAAGAAGTTATAAAAAGGAAAAAGAAACAAGAGGAATGTAAGGAACTATATAAAAATTTTGTGGATTATGATTATATAAGTTTTCAAAAGAAAACAGGCTTACCTCATATTCCAAATTCATTTAATGGATTTCTATATAAAATATGTCCTAAAATAGGAATATCAAATATATCAGTACATGGGTTAAGACATACATTTGCTACTATTTTAATAGAGCAAGGCGTACCTATTATAAAAATTTCAGCTTTATTAGGGCACTCTAATCCACATACTACATTTGAGATTTATTGTGACGTAATGGAAGAAAATGAACGTATTTTAGCATTTATAAACAATACTTTTTCAATTGAAGAAAAGGAACAACAATAATGGCTATTGAATTACAACCTATAATATATAGAGAATACAAAGTATATAATGTAACACAAATAAAAAACAAATATGGATTTAGAGTTGTTTTAACATTAGAAGATAATTGCAAGAAAACAATACAGCATTCAGGATTTTTAAAAAAAGAGGAAGCTGAGAAAGAAAAATATAAAGTAATAGCAAAACTTGAAAATAACACTTATATTGTATATACAAATGTAACAGTACAAACATATATGGAATATTGGTTTGAGTATATTATACAGAATAGATTAAAATCAGCTGGAAGTGTTGACACATATAGAAATAGTATTTTTAATCATATAATACCTAATATAGGAAACCTAAAACTTATCGATCTTAAAAAAGGACATATTAAAAAATTATATCAGCAAACATATGATTATTCTCCAAGTGTTGCAAGAATATTACAGACTGTGATAAACACAGCATTAAAAGATGCTACAGTAAAAAAAATTTATCCCTGCTAATGTAGCAAATGGAATAAAATTACCAAACAAAGATAATAGTAAAAACACAAAAGAAGAATTTAAAAAGAATTACCATACTTTAGTTATAAATGAAAAGAATACATTTAAAGTTGAAGAAATTGTAAAACTTATAAAAGCAAGTAAAGAAACTCCGATATATTTGCATGTATTATTTGCTGCTTTAATGGGATTAAGAAAAAGTGAAATAAATGGAGTAAAATACACCGATATAGATTATATACATAGAAAACTTTATGTACAAAGGCAACTAGGAAAAAAGAAAGGTTTAAGAAAAGATGATGTAGCTAAAAAGACATTTACTAAACAAGAAGTTCAATTAAAGTCAAAATCTAGTTATAGAATTTTAGATATACCAGATTTGGTCTTTGAAGCTATACTAGAAGAGAGAAAAAAATATGAGGAAAGAAAGAATAGAAGAAAAAACGATAAAATAAATCCATTTCAGGATCTTGGCTTTATATGTTGTTCAACATATGGAAGACCAAGAAGTAGAGGATATATTTTTCAACATTTTAAAAAACTAAAAGAAGATAATAATTTACCAGACTTAACATTTCATAAATTAAGAACAACATATACAACAATATTAGCAAAAAACGATTTTAGTATGAAAGCTATATCAAAGTTATTAGGACATTCTTCAACAATGATTACATTTGAAAATTACACAGATAAAAACGAAATAATACAAGATTGTTTAGAATATATAGAACCGTTTATAGAAAGAGTAATAGAGAATGAAGAAATAAAAGTCATAGATTGTACAAATATAAATACAGATAGAATTATGCAAGGATGTTACAAACTGTTAGTTTCTTAGTTACATACTTTATTATAGCAAGGAATTGCCCCCTTGCTTTTTTTATATAAAAATGCTAAAATATGGATAGTTTTAAGTAGTTTTATTTAAACTTATTTAGTTTAAAAATTTAAAGTTTGTGACCGCATTCGTGTAATTGCAGTTTATGTATACTAAAAGAGTGAGAAAAACCGAACAAATTACACGAATTTGTTCGCCTTATTACACGAATTTTTGGTTAATAGTTGTCGTTTTTGTCGGTCACAAAAGGAGATAAAATGTTTAAATTAGTATCAAATTATAAGCCAACTGGTGACCAACCACAGGCAATAGAATATCTATCAAACGGAATAAAAGAAGGTAAGAAATTTCAGACGCTTCTAGGGGTTACAGGCTCTGGTAAAACTTTTACAATGGCAAATATAATTGAAAAAGTACAAAAGCCAACATTGGTATTAGCCCATAACAAAACGTTAGCTCGGCCAACTATTTTCTGAATTCAAAGAGTTCTTCCCTGAGAACAATGTTGAATATTTTGTATCTTATTACATTTAACACTAAAAACACTGATGTTTAGCCCTTTGGGGACTTTTTTGTTTGGAAGAAAAGTTGAAAAAACGGACTAAAAAAACTAAAAAATATTAGACGGATTAAAATTTCGTATGACCTAATTCGTGCAAAATTCGTGTAAGAGAAAATAATTAAAAAGTATTGATTATTCTTATAAAATATGGTATATTTAAAGTATAGTAAGCAATAAAAATAAAAAATTGCATATACTAATAAAAAAAGTGGTGAATCCAGCCATTAAATTGGAACTTAAAAAAGCGGTGAATCCAGCCATTAAATTGGAATTTGAAAAAGCGGTGTTTCCAGCCAACAAATTGGAACCAAAAAAGTAAGATTAGAGACTAAACTCTAATCTTTTATTTTATTCAAAATCATTGTCTTTTATTAAAAAATAGTATATAATAAATGCACTTTATTATCTCTAGAACCAAATTAAGCATAAATAATTTGACAAGAATAAGAAACTTTTTTGTAGATGAGAAAGGAAAAATATGTATAAGATAGAAATTGTAAATAATTATTGTGATGATAAATTTAATCAATTAGAAATGTTAATTAGAAAATTTGCAATTACAGTATTTATGATGCAAAAATATAATTTGTTAAATGAATCAAAAGAAAAAATGAATCAGTATATATCTGATTATAATAGATTTTTATCTGAGGATGAAATTCAATGTTTAGAAAAAGATATCAATAACAGGATTAAATTTGCTAAAGATTCTATAAAATTAAAAAATAAAAGAAAGAAAACAAGATATTATATATTAACAAAGGATAATGTAATCATAGCTTTTCAAACAGCGCAAGTTCGTCATGAAAATAATAAAATTGAAGGTTGGAGAAATTTTGGGTATACTGAAGATTTATATAAAGGAAGAACGGGAACTGTTGTAGACACCTATGGAAGAATTTATAATGGAATACTAAGTAATGTGCTTTATCAAAATATTTCAAAGTGGTTTGATGAGGAAAAAGTTGAAACTGAACGAACAGCAACTGGTAAGAACATGTATAAAAATATTAAGGTGTATATTGTAAATAAAGGCTTTGTACCAGAAAAAGAAGATGAAGAGAGAATTTATCTTATAAAAGACTATAATAATATAAAAAATAAATTAGAGTTAAAACATATTTATGAAAAATATATAAATAAATATAAAAATTAAAATTAAATTTGTGACCTAATTCAAGTAAATTGAAAAATTAACCAAAAACTTCTAAAAAAGGCGAACAAAATACACGAATTCGTTCACCTTTTTACACGAATTTTTAGGATGATAGTAATCCTTTTTATAGGTCACAAAGGAGGAAAAATGTTTAAATTAGTATCAAATTATAAGCCAACTGGAGACCAACCAAAGGCAATAGAATACTTATCAAATGGAATAAAAGAAGGTAAGAAATTCCAGACGCTTCTAGGCGTTACGGGTTCTCGGAAAAACTTTCACAATGGCAAATATAATTGAAAAAGTTCAAAAACCAACACTTGTTTTAGCACACAATAAGACACTAGCTGGACAACTTTATAGCGAATTCAAAGAGTTTTTCCCTCGGGAATAACGTAGAATACTTTGTATCTTATTATGACTATTACCAACCTGAAAGTTATATTCCATCAACAGATACATACATAGAAAAAGACTCTTCAATTAATGATGAAATAGATAAATTAAGACACTCAGCAACTCTTTCTTTATTTGAAACGAGAGATGTAATAATAGTTGCTTCTGTTTCATGTATATATGGTTTGGGAGACCCCATTGATTATCAAGAGATGATGTTATCTTTAAGACCAGGTATGCAAAAATCAAGAGATGAAGTTTTAAGAAAATTAATTTCAATGCAATATACAAGAAATGAAATAGATTTTAAAAGAGGAACATTTAGAGCAAAAGGTGATATTGTTGAAATATATCCATCTGATCAATCAGAAAATGCTATCAGAGTTGAATTTTGGGGAGATGAAATAGAAAAGATTACTGAAATAAATGCATTAACTGGAAAACCAATTGGAACTAGAAAACACATTTTAATTTCACCCGCTTCTCATTATGTTACAACAAAGGAAAAAATGGATAAAGCCATTGTAACAATAGAACAAGAGATGAAAGAGCGTGTTAAATACTTCAAATCTCAAAATAAATTAATAGAAGCACAAAGAATTGAAGAAAGAACAAATTTTGATATAGAGATGATGAAAGAAACTGGATTTTGTTCTGGAATAGAAAATTACTCAAGACATATAAGTGGAAGACCAGAAGGAAGTCCGCCATATACATTGTTTGACTATTTTCCAGATGATTTCTTATTACTTATTGATGAGTCACATGCGACAATACCACAAGTAAAAGCTATGTATAATGGAGATAGAGCTAGAAAAGAATCTTTAGTTAATTATGGATTTAGATTACCATCAGCTTTTGATAATAGACCACTTACATTTAAAGAATTTGAAGAAAGAACAAATCAAGTCGTATTTGTTAGTGCAACACCAGCTGATTATGAAAAAGAACATAGCAAAGATAATGTGGTAGAACAAATTATAAGACCAACTGGATTACTTGACCCTAAAATTGAAGTAAAACCAGTTACAAATCAAATAGACGATTTATTGGAACAAATAAGAATAAGAGTTGAAAGAAAAGAAAGAGTATTAGTTACAACATTAACTAAAAAAATGGCAGAAGATTTAACAGAATACCTAAAAAGCTTAGATATAAAAGTTAATTATATGCATTCTGATACAAAAGCATTAGAAAGAATGGAAATAATTAGAAATCTAAGACTTCGGAGAATTTGATGTTTTAGTCGGAATAAATCTTCTAAGAGAAGGGTTAGATATACCAGAGGTTTCTTTAGTAGCTATATTAGATGCTGATAAAGAAGGATTTCTTCGTTCAGAGAGGTCTTTAATACAAACAATAGGACGTGCTGCTAGAAATACAGATGGAACAGTTATAATGTATGCAGATGAATTAACAGAAAGTATGGAAAAAGCAATATCTGAAACAAATAGAAGAAGAAAAATCCAACAAGAATATAATGAAAAACATAATATAACACCGAAAACAATTAATAAATCAGTAAGAGATAGTATAAAAGTAACAAATGTAGAAGATATAGAAGTAGAATATAAGTTAGAAAAAGAAGATGATATAAAAGAAACAATTACTAAACTTACTGATGAGATGTTAAAATATGCTGCTGATATGGAATTTGAAAGGGCTGCAGAGTTAAGAGATAAGATAAAAGAATTAGAAAAATTAATATAAAAAAGAAAACCCCCTCACTACTATAGTGGTGAAGGGGAAATATGCTAGATTGAGTTTGTTTAGTAGGATTTCCTATGATTTATAGTATATTCCGAAATAACGTAAAGCTCTTGAGCAAGGTTGTGTACATATACTCGTGGGTAAGCTGATGTTTCTCCACAAATATAACTATAGACCTGATAAGGTACACCGTTCTTAAAAGCATTTGACCAATCTACATTTGAATGGTTCAAATTTTTTAAAGAAGATGCTGTATGAGATACGTCAAAGCCTTGTTTTTTATACCGATTGATTTCTGAACCATATAATAATTCGTCATTTAAGGACTTAAGTCCTCTTTCAGCTGCAGAATACAGCTTGATAAGCCGTTTTTCTGAACGACTCGGAAATTCTTGCATGTTTTCTTCCTCCTGTCTTAAATATCTAGCACATTTTTTTAGGCAAATAAAAACGAAAAAATCGTTTTTAAAATAATATTTACCAATAAAATATTATACTATTTTATATACAATAAATCAATAAAAATATGTAGAATTCAATAAAGAATATGCATATCATATTAAAGGTGATGTGTATGAATTTTTTAAGAGAATTATATGAAGATGCACAAAATATAAAGAAAAAGGATCCAGCATGTAGAAATATTATAGAAGTAATAATTTTGTATCCTGGTTTTCATATATTGGTATTTCATAGATTAGCACATTTCTTGTATAAATATAGATTGTTATTTTTAGCAAGGCTAGTATCACAAATAGGAAGATTTTTCACAGGAATAGAGATACATCCAGGAGCAAAGATTGGAAGAAGATTATTTATTGACCATGGATATGTTATATAAATTACCATCAACTAAAAGTTTTGCTCTTTTTTTAGTTTTTTCATCAGAATTTAAAGCATTTTCTATAAACTCAGGATGATTTATTAAAAATTCTCTCATACAGTCATCAGGTGATTTAAAAAAATTATTTAATAACTCTAATTGATTGTTGTTAATAAATCCTAATTCTAAAGCTTTTTTAAATAGGTCTGTATCTACATTAACTAAAGATAAAGATTTAACACCTTCCGCTTCTAATTTTTCTTTTCCTCCTTGCATTCTATCAACAACAACACATGACCATAAAATACTAGCACCTAAATTTTTAATTGCTGGAATCCAAGCTCTTATATAACTTGATGCAACTGTTATTAAATCAGCAACATGTAATACTTTCTTACCTTCTAAATTAGAAACTTCTTTTGTTTGAGAAAAATCAAAATTACTTTTTACAGTAGATAAATCTTTATAAATTGTAATATGAGGTTTATTTAATAAATATGCAATAATGTTAGAGAAGAACCAATCTCTTCTTTCGCCACCAGAAATATAATCAATCTCTTTTACATTAATATTTTGTTCAATATAAGATTTTATATGTTCAATTACATCATGATAAATTTTGTTTTCATTATATTGCTTTAAAACTTTATCAAATACTTTTTTAGGTAAAGTCATTTTATTATTTAAAGATTCATCAATAAAAGACAAAAGTTCGTTAGCTTCTTGTTCGCTTCCATATATAAAGTGAGTGTTTATAAAATATGGACCTATTTTACCAGATGTGTACCAAAAAGGTTTGTTTTCTTCGCAAAATCTAATTGCATTTGTTTCAAATAAATAAGATATAATATCAGACATTTTAAAAATCCTCCTAAAATTAAATTCTAAGCATATTTTAATTAAAAATAGATTATTTGTCAATTATATATAAAATATCCTTACATTTTCCTTGTATTATTTCATTTTTTATTGTATAATAAATAAAAATATTATTTATGAGGTGAGAATATGAAAACATATATATTAACAGGAGCAAGTGATGGCTTAGGAGAATCTTTTGCAAAATTATGTTTAAAGAATAATATAAATATTATTGCGCTTTGTAGGAATAAACCTGACTATAAATGTGAATTCATAAATACTGATTTAAGTGATAAAGACTCGATAATAAATTCATGTAATTTAATTAAAGAAAAATATTCAAAATTTGATGCTATTGTTAATTGTGCAGGAACTATGAGTTTACAAAGCACGGATTCTCTTTCTTTTGAGGAAATGGAATATGTATATAAAGTAAATACAATATCACCATTATTTATTACATCTATGTTGCTTCCATTAATAAAAGAAAATAAAGCAGATATATTTAATGTTGTATCAATTATGGGAACAATGTTTGATATAGAAGAACAATCAGTCACATACACTTCATCAAAATGGGGGTTGAGACGGTGCGACTATCAATATTCAATCAGAACTAAAAGAGTATCCTTGCAGAGTAATTACATTTAATCCAGGAGGAATGAAAACAGATATATTTAAAAAATATAATTCAAGTTTGTCAAATATTGCTAATGATTGGATGAATACCAATGAAATAGCTGATATTATGTACTATATTTTAAATTTACCAAAGCAAATAGAAATAAGTGAAATAACTATAAGTAGGAAACCAAATTATAAATGATATAATTTTATCAATCATAAATTTAAAATTCAATATAAAAATAAAGGGAAGGACTATAAATGAAAGAAAACAATGGTTGGAATGAAAATTTAGCATTGGTATGGACACATATGGTAGGACCATCAAGACCTACTATTTCGGAACTTGCTGTTTATACCAAGTATGCACACATTCTTATGCAAGCAAAGAAACGTAGATTAAAACTTCTTATTCTTGGATCAACTCCAGAATTTAGGGATTGGGGTTTTGAGGAAAATATGGAAGTTACAGTTATGGATTGTAATTTAGACTATCATAATGCAATTGCTAGGGAACTAAGACATAAATCTATACTTTATGGTGGTCAAGGTGCTGAAATTCTTCTTCTAGACAAATGGCAAAATCTACAAGCTAAAAATGAGTATGATATAATTATTGGTGACTTAGCAATAGGAAATATACCACCAAATGAATTGGACAATTTTTTACACAAAGTATCTATTGCTTTATCTGATGATGGTTTATTTTTAGGCAAGAGTTTTTTTGTTCCAAGAAATTATAAACCAATACACCCAAGAGAATTAATCAAGCATTATTATGAGGGGCCAGTATATCATCCATATTCTGCCTTAACTTTTGATTTAACAATTTATTCATTAGATGAAAATTATATGCTATCATTTCAAAAACAATATCATGAATTAGAAATTCTATTATCAGAAGGCTTGATCTCGTCAGAAACAATGTCTTATTTTAATAATGTAGGATGGAATCACAATATGAAATTTAGTTTCTATGTTCCTCCAGTTGAATTATATGAAGAATTATTAACTAGGTACATGAGTATTTATTGTATCGAGTATGGTATTGATGTATATTCACCTAATTTTCCTTTATATATTGTAACTAAAAATAATTCTACTGTTTTTAAAAAATAATAAATAATTTTCTATATTATAATAACTGTATTAAGATATAAAAAAATTAAAGGAGATATTAAAATGTGTAAAATTGAAAAAACAATTAATAATTATTTGAAAATTAGTGCTAATTTAATGTATGACAAAGCAAATGAATTGTGTGGAAATGAAATTTTTGATAATGATTGTGCATGGTATCATTCTGCATGGCAATATTTAAGGTTGCTGAATGTTGTTTCTACACCAGTATGGCATGATGAGTTTTATACTAAAGAATTACAGAATTCCTTAGATTCTGGATATAATATTTTAATAAGTGGTACTGCAGATTATACGATGTTAGTTTATGTATCTGAAGCTATAAAAAAATTGAACCTTAAAGATACAAATATATATGTGTTAGATTCTTGTAAATCACCATTGTTTTGTTGTAAATGGTATGCTGAAAAAACAAACATAATTATAAATACAGTAAATGAGGATATTTTAAAATATGAAAACGAAAAATTTTTTGATGTTATTTGTACTGACGCATTCTTAACTAGATTTGATAAAATAACTGTTCCAAAAGTGATCGATAAATGGAGAAAGCTATTGAAGAAAGATGGAAAAATTATTACTACAGTTAGAATACATGATAAGAATGATTTAGATTCCTCAAATAAGGAAGAAGCAATAAACCACTTTATAGATACCGTAAGACTTAAAACTGTAGAAAATCAAAAATATATTAAATTTTCACCAGAGCAAATGGTAAATTTAGCAGAAAATTATATTAAAAAAATGAAAAGTAATAATTTAGGAGACGAAAAAGACATTCTTAATTTTTTTGATAAATTCTCTACAAAGTATAATATAAAAACAGTAAAAGGAGAATTAAAACAAACTAAATACATAGAGTTAGTAGCTAAAAAAGAAATATAAAGTAAGGAGAAAATTTTATGCACAAAAACTATTTTATAATACATGGAAGTTTTGGAAGTCCATTTTCGAATTGGATACCGTATTTAAGAAAAGAATTAGAAAAAGAAAATCTAGAAGTATATACACCAGATTTTCCAATTGGAGTTGGTTTTCAAAATTATACTAACTGGTCAAAAGTATTAGAAAGTTATGTGTTTGCTGGATTAATTAATGAAAATACAATAATTTATGCACATTCTATTGCGCCAGTATTCATATGTCATTTTCTAATTGAACATAATATAAAAGTAAATAAGCTAATTTTTGTATGTGGATTTAATAATTATTTAGGGATAAATGACGAATATGATAATGTAAATAAGTCAATGTATTTTGATAATTTGGTAGATATCAAAAAATATTCAAATGAAATAATTTGTTTTTATTCAAAGAATGATCCATATGTTAAATATGAAATTGAAAAGGAATTTGCAGATGTGATTTCAACAGAATATATTGTAATAGAAGATGGAGGTCATCTAAATAGTGAGAGTGGATATACAGAATTTAAGCAATTATTAGAATATAAATAATTCTAAAAAACATAGTATAATGAAACAAAAATATTTTTTACAAAAGACTATCATAATTTTTGTATAGTCTTTTTATAATACAACATTAAAAAATAGGAGTCTTTTTAAATATGGAAAGTAAAAAAATAGGCTTTACAATTGGTAAATTTGCTCCATTACATAAAGGACATCAATTAGTATTAGAAACTGCATTAAAAGAAATGGATGAAGTTTACTGTGTTGTTTATGATACAGATATTATAGACATAGATGTCACACAAAGAGCTGAGTGGATAAAAAGATTATATCCAAAAGTTCACATTCTATATGCATATGATAGCCCTAAACAATATGGATTAGATGAAAAAAGTGTAAACATTCAAATGAAATATCTATCAAGTATAATAAAAGATATACCTGTAACACATTTTTATAATAGCGAACTTTATGGAGAAAAGGTAGCTAAATATTTAAGAATAGAAAATAGAGTAGTGGATTTAGAAAAGAAGTCAATACCTATTAATGCAACTATAATTAGAGATAATTATGAAGATAATAAAAATTATTTAGAAAATTTAGTTTATTTAACATTGAAAAATAATTTATTAAATGATATTATATAGAAAAAATATGGAGGTGTCTTTATGAGAATTTTACTAAAAAATGGTAGGTTAATTGACTACAAAACTAACAAAGATGAGTTAACTGATATTTTAATTCATAATGACAGAATTGAAAAAATCGCAAAAAATATTGACGATAAAACAGACGAAATAATTGATTGTACAAATTTAAATATTATACCTGGAATGATTGATATGCATTGCCATTTAAGAGAACCTGGCTTTGAATATAAAGAAACAATCGAAACAGGTGCCAAAAGCGCCGTTTGTGGTGGATTTACAACTATTTGCCCTATGCCAAATACTAATCCTACACCAGATAGCGCTATTATTTTGCAAAAAATAATAGAAGAAGGAAAAAGAGTTAACCTTTGCAATATTCTACCTTTTGCATCAGTAAGTAAAGGAGAAAAAGGAGAAGAACTAGTTAATTTTGATGAACTAAAAGAAGCAGGAGCAATAGGATTTTCAGATGATGGTATGCCAGTTGTAAATAGTAGAATGATGAGAGAAGCTATGATAAAAGCAGATAGTTTAGGAAGTTTTGTTTCATCTCATTGTGAAGAAAAATCAGTATCAAGTGGTGCGATAAATGCAGGAAAGGTTGCAGATAGTCTTGGAGTAGAGGGTGTTTTACCAGAGGCGGAGGAAATAATGGCAGCTAGAGAAATAGTTATTTCTGAAACAAATAATGTAAGAGGTCATATATGTCATATAAGTACAAAAACAAGTAAAAATATGATTAGAGATGCTAAAAAAAGAGGAGCAAAAATCACTTGCGAAACTTGTCCTCATTATTTTACATTTACAGTAGATGAAGTCCTAAAATCAGGAGCAAACGCAAAAATGAATCCACCTCTTCGAGAAGAAAAAGATAGACAAGCTATTATTGAAGGGTTAAAAGAAGGAACAATTGATGCAATAATTACAGACCATGCACCACATAGTGAAGAAGAAAAGAAGAAAGATTTATCAAAAGCTCCAAATGGAATTATAGGATTTGAAACTGCACTTTCAGCTGAAATAATGAATTTAGTAGACACTGGAGATTTAAGCTATTTAGATCTAGTTAGAGTAACATCATATAATCCAGCAAAATTATTAAAAATTGATAGAGGAACAATTGAAGAAGGTAAAATTGCAGATATAACAATTTTTGATCCAAATGAAAGATATACATATACAAAAGATATGATAGTATCTAAATCTAAAAACAGTCCTTTTATAGGTAAAGAATTAAAAGGAAAAGTTAAATACACAATTGTAAATGGTAAGATAGTATATTCTGATAAAAACTAAATTATAAGAAATGAGGAAAGATAATGAATGCAATTGATAGATTAATTGAAAAAATAAAAATAACTAACAATCCTACTGTAATGGGATTAGATCCAAGATATGAAATGCTACCAAAATGCGTTACAGACAAATATTCTAAAGACCTTGAAGGAGTATCAAAAGCAATTATAGAATATAACAAAGCTTTAATTGATGCAACTAATAATATTATACCAGCAATAAAACCACAAATAGCTTTTTATGAAATGTTTGGAATTCCAGGAATGAAAGCATTTTATGAAACATGTAAATATGCAAAAGAAAAAGGAATGTTAGTAATTGCAGATATCAAAAGAGGAGATATAGGTTCTACTGCTCAAGGATATTCAAATGCATATTTAGGAAAAACAAAAATAGGAGATAAAGAAGAATCTATATTTGACGTAGACTTTGTTACAGTAAATCCTTATATGGGAACAGATTGTGTTAAACCATTTATAGAGGATTGTAAAAAATATGATAAAGGTATGTTTATATTAGTAAAAACATCTAACCCATCATCAGGTGAATTACAAGATGTTAAATTAGAAGATGGACAAGAAGTCTATAAAAAAGTTGCAAACTTAGTAGAAGAGTGGGGAAAAGATTTAATAGGAAAATATAATTATAGTAGTATAGCAGCAGTAGTTGGAGCAACTTATCCAATACAATTAGAAACTTTAAGAAAATTAGCACCACATACATATTTCTTAATACCTGGATATGGAGCTCAGCGGAGGAAAAGCAGAAGATATTGCACTAGGCTTTGATGAAAATGGTTTAGGCGGAATTGTTAATGCTTCAAGAAGTTTAATGTGCGCTTATAAATCAGATTTATGGAAAGATAAATTCAGTGAAGAAGATTATGCTAAAGCAACAAGAGCAGAAGCTATTAGAATGAGAGATGAATTGAATAAAAAAATAGTTCCAGTTCAGTAACTCTAGCTATAGTTGTCCTGCTTAACTGTGATAGTTTCTAAAAATTTTATAAACCACCACTCGCACGGACATCAAAATATTTAACATTACTGAACTGTAATAATATATAAAAGGAGGATTATCATGGCTGTTAAATTACAAGCAAAGTTATTAGAGAAAATAAAATTAAAAGAAGATGTTTATCATTTTAAAGTACAAGCACCAGAGATTGCCCAAATAGCTAAACCAGGTCATTTTATAGAAATTAGAGTTTCTAAAAATACAGAACCTTTTTTAAGAAGACCTATTAGTATTCATAATATGGATAAGGAAAAAGGTATATTAGAATTTATATTTCAAGTTAAAGGTGAAGGAACTAAAATTTTATCAGAAAGAAATGTTGGAGAAGAAATTGATATATTAGGACCTTTAGGAAGCGGAACATTTCAATATGATAAATTCCAAAACATAGCTATAATAGGTGGAGGAATAGGCGTATTTCCACTATATGAACTATGCAAAGAAGCTAAGAATGATAGTAAAAATGTTAATACATATTTAGGGTTTAGAAATAAGGATTTTGTATTACTAGAAAATGAATTTAAAGAAGTATCAGATAATTTGATTATTACTACAGATGATGGTAGTTATGCAAATAAAGGGTTTGCAATAAATTATTTAGAAAAAGATATAGAAGAAGGAAAATTTGATTGTATTTATGCATGTGGACCATTACCTATGCTTAAAGCTGTAAGAGAGTTAGCAATAAAAAAAGATATTCCTTGTCAAATTTCTTTAGAAGAAAGAATGGGATGTGGATTAGGAGTTTGCCTTGGATGTGCTGTGAAAACAGCTAGAAGTTCAAAAGAAAATCCTGAGTATTGGCATGTGTGTAAAGGTGGACCAGTCTTTGAAGCAAAAGATGTTGAAATCTAGTTTTAACAAAAAATAGTAATAAGGGAGAATTGATGTTATGAATACTGAAATTAATTTTGCAGGAATTAAAATGAAAAATCCAGTTACAGTTGCATCTGGTACATTTGGATATGGAAGAGAATATAGTGATTTTTTTGATTTAAGTAAATTAGGTGGAATTATTACTAAAGGTACTTCTTTAAAGCCAAGAAGCGGAAATAAACCACCTAGAGTGTGTGAAACAGCAAGTGGTATGCTAAATAGTATTGGATTACAAAATCCGGGAGTTGAATATTTTGCACAAAATGATTTACCATTCTTAAGAAAATTTGATACAGCAATTATTGTAAATGCATGTGGTAGTACAGTAGATGAATATGTAGAACTTTGTAAAATATTAAATACTTTAGATATAGATGGAGTAGAATTAAATTTATCTTGCCCAAATGTTAAAGCAGGTTGTATGGCTTTTGGAAATACATATGAAGGAGTAAAAGAGATTACAGGACAAGTTAGAAAAGTGTTAGACAAACCATTAATTGTTAAACTAACACCAAATGTAACAGATATTGCTTCAATTGCGAAAGGTGCTGAAGATGCTGGAGCAGACGGGGTTTCTTTAATTAATACTTTACTTGGAATGAAGATTGATATAAATACTAAAAGACCAATTCTTGCTAATAATACTGGTGGACTTTCAGGACCAGCTATTAAACCTGTAGCTGTAAGAATGGTATATCAAGTAGCACAAGCTGTTAATATTCCAATACTGGGTATGGGTGGAATAATAAACGGTGAAGATGCAATAGAATTTATGCTTGCTGGAGCAAATGCTATTTCAATAGGAGCAGGTAATTTTATAGATCCATATACAAGTATTAACACTGTAAAAGGTATAGAGAATTATATGGCTAAAAACAAAATAGAAAATATAGGTGATATAATTGGCAAAGTTCAAATGAATTAAATAATAGAATATTACAATTATATTACAAATAATAAAAACTATTGAATTCTGATTTAAAGTAGTATAAAATAGAGACATAAATATTAAAAGAAAAAGAGGAAAATAAAATGCAAAAGACAAGAAACGCCAAAAGTCTTAAGGCTATAAGAGAGAGCTATACTTTAATGAAGAAAACTGTAGTACAGTTTTAGATTCCGAAAAAAGTATGGATAACAATATAATAAATAATATAAATGAAACAAGACTAAACCTATAAATTAGTATAGGCTTTTAGTCTTGTTTTTGTGCATTTTATAATCTTAAAAACCAAAAAGAAAGGGGGATTAGCAAAATGAGAAATCAAATGAAAGGAAAGAATGGGAAAAAAGGTATAACTCTAATTGCGTTGGTTATAACAACCATATTCTCTTATGACGAAAATGTAAAATCTAGTAATAACAATGGTTTCCTCCTACAAACAATTTAGTAAAAATCATAAATTTTCAAATATTTAAAAGATGAATTGTAAAAGATAATAACAATTTCATCTTTTTTTGATTTTATAATAACAAATTAAAATTTAAAAATTGAGAGGAGATTAAAAAATTATGGAGAAGAAAGAGAAAAAGATTTAGAAATGGAAAGATAATGAAAAAATGTAAATTAGAAATTTAAGTAAAAATAAATATTTATATAATAGCTGAGTACTAATTAATGTAATAAAAATGTAACATAAAAATAATATTTTTGTAATAAAACTCGAAAACCCTTACATCTGTATGTATATATATATTGCCAACTTTGTAAAGTGTTGCAAAAAAAGTCGAAATATAATAAAATAAAAATAATCAAAGTAACCTTTAATAGGAAAAAGGAAAAGGTAATGGAAAATGAAAAAAGAATCACTGAAAGAATTAAACAGACAACATTATTAGAAGATATAATATTTTATGTAATTATTATACCTTTAATTTTGATATCTATAACAATAATTTGGCAACGATTAACAGAACCAGATAAAATACCAGATATTTTAGGATACAAAATGTTTGTTGTTTTAGACGGAGATATGGATCAAGCGATTGAATATGGAGATTTAATTTTTACACACAATATTGCTCCAGAAAATTTTGAAAAAAGCAATTTAATAGCATTTAGAAATAATACTAATAAAGTAACAATACAAAGGATTATAAAAATTACAGAAGATGATATTGGAAGACAATTTGAAATGCAAAATAGCGTAAATGAGGTTGGAGATACAAAATGTGTAAAAGAAAATCAAGTTGAAGGATTAATTATTCACAGAATTCCTAATATAGGTATAATATTATATAAAATTCAAGAACCTTATATAATTTTGATTTTAATAGGAATTGTTTTATTAATTGGAATAGTTGCTTACTATATAGCAGGAAGATTGGACAAAAGAGATATGAAAAAAGCAACTGAAAATAGTTATTAAGATTGTTATAATTAGAAAATAACTAATTATACAGTTTAAAATACAAAAATATCATAATTGAAGGGAGGAAAAACAATGGCAAAAAATGAAAGAAAGACAAGAACTAAAAGAGCGATTTTTGTTGTTATAGCACTTTTATTAGTTGCTTACCTAATAAGTAGTACATATGCTAGATACTCAACAGTAGGAAATGCAAATGGAAAAGTAGATATAGCAAAATGGGCAGTTGTAATGAAAGCAGATGATGGAACAACATTAAATTCTACAACTCAAGATATTACATTTAAAGTACAATCAAATACTGAAGTTGTTCCTGGAAAAATTGCTCCAGCAGTTACAGCTAAGGCTGAAATTGAATTAGATTTAACAGGTACAGAAGTTTCAGTTGACTTTACACCTACTATTAGTGCTTATACACCATCAACACTTCCAAGTGCTGACAAAATTACTTTAACATCAGCAGTTGAAGGAACAAAAGATAACAAAGTAGGAAGTTCGAACTACATTCCATTAGTTGATAATAAGGCTTTCACAGCAGAAAATGGAAAGAAAAAAGTTACATTAACATTAACATGGGCAAATGATGATAAAAATAATGCTAATGATACAGCAACTGGAATGCTTGCAGATGGATCAAGAACTATAACAATCCCTGTAACATTGACAGTTCAACAACATATAAACACATAGACTAATTTTATTCTTATAAGACACTATCTTAATTTTAAGGTGGTGTTTTATTTTTACATATTTTATTGACAATATTGACATAATATAGTATAATGTGTATGTATTTTTAAAAGAGGTGTATCAAATGCAAAAAAGCAAAGCAAATGTATTTGTTACTGCATTTATTATTATACTTATCTCTTTTACAAGCTCAAACTATGTATATGCAAAAAATAGTGAGATAAAAGATAATTGGAACGTAACAATTACAAATGATGCAAAAGAAATAAATGATACACACAAGATAAAATTTGAAGTGCAAAAAAATAAAAATGTGGTACTAGGAAAAATAGCACCAGGAATGAAAGCAACTGCTGAAATAGAAATCAATCTTCAAAAAGTAAATGGATTTGTGGATATAGAATTAGAAATTGATGATTCAAAACTGAAAGATGTATTTTTACTTAATGCAAAATTTAATGATGAAAATTTATCTTCTAAAAGTAAAAAAAAGGTAAACGCAGGAAAAATAGAAAAAGTGTTATTAGAACTTATATGGAATGGAAAGGATATAGAAGATACAGAAATAGGAATCAATATTGCATCGATTGAAATTCCTGTAAAAATAAAGGTATTACAACACATTTAATAAATCACTATTTTAAGTTTTTTATTAGAGCTTAGGATGGTGATTTTTTATGTTAGAAATAAAAGACTAATAATTCCGTAACAAAAATGTAATATAAATGTAATATAAATATAAAATTATTGAAAATCCTTGGAGCAACTAAAAAACAAAGAAAGTCGGTTTTTTACAGCATTGAAAAAGATTTTGTAGTATGATACAATATCATTTGTATAATAGTAGGTATTATATCTTTTACAAGCAAATTACAAAACTTTTAAAAAGTTGTAGTTCAAAATAAAAAATAGAGAAAGGAGAAATAGTAATGACTCTTAAAGAACATTATTCAATTAATAGCAGAAAAAGTATAAAACCATATTTTAAGTTAATGATATTGTTTTTCATTCTTATTACTGTTTCTCATACATATGCAAGATACACATATACAACAACAAATAACGGAGCAATTTCAGTTGCTAAATGGCATATAGAAATTAATGGTACGGAAATAACTAATGCAACAAGCAATTTAAATAATAATATAAGACTATTAAATGTAGAAGATAATACAACAAATATAGATTCTGGAGATGAATGCTACTTTGATATAATAATAAATCCAAGCACAACTGAAGTTGCAATTTCATACTCTATTTTAGTAGATTTAGCTGAATCTAATTTACCTAGTGGAACAAAAATCTTAAAATATGAAAAGTATGTAAATACTGGAGCAAACGAAGAAAGAGATAAAACAGAGGATATAAATGAAGAAACGGTTTCTATAATAGAAAATATTCCATTGCAAGAGACACAAATTGCATTGAATAATGAATCAATACGAAGATATAGGATTTTTTGCAAAATACCATTTCCAACAGATATAGACAAGGATGAAGATTTTACAGCTACACCTAGAATAACTGTAAAACAATACATAAATCAACAATAAAAAGGAGAAAAAAATTGAAAAGAATAAATAAAATTAGAATTAAATATGCTTTATTAATTTCCTTTTTTATAATTTTAGCAACTGTTTTGCCTACTTTCATGAGATATCAAGCAAGCGTTACAGCAAATGTAGTTGGCTATGCTAAAGAAACGAGAAGAAGTACATACAAAGTAAACTTCCATAGTAATGGAGGAACTGGTACAATGGCAAGTATGACAGTGAATTATAATGAGGCGGTTAATTTAATCCCAAACACATTCACCAATGAGCCCTCTCACTTTGCAGGATGGAATACACAGGCAGATGGAATGGGAACAAACTATAGAAATGAGCAAGAAATAATTGAAACAGATTATATTACAGGAAATCAAATAGATTTATATGCAAAATGGGCTCAAGGTATTGCAGAGGTAGATGGTAATTTTTATCAGACTTTACAAGCTGCTGTAGATGCAGTACCAAATAATGTACAAAAGACAGTTAAACTTCTTGCAGATACCGAAGAACAAATAACTATAAAAAAATTGCAGAATATTATATTTGATTTGCAAGACTATACAGTATCAAAAACTTCAGGTAAAGACGGAGTTTTTGAAAATTATGGTACAATAAGGATAACAAATGGTACATTAACCTCAAGCGTTGATGGTGCCGTATTAAATAACTATCCAGGAGCGACGGCTTATATATCTGGAGGAAATTTAATTGGAACTTCGACTCTAAAAGGACAAGCTGTTTACAATAAAGGTGGAACATTAGAGATTTCAGGAACGGCGTATTTAAGTAGTGTGTCGACAAATAGACCAACAGTACATCATTTAGACAATAATCCTAACACTGCTATAACTAGAATATTAGGTGGAACAATTATTGGAACAAGTTATTATGCAGTAGGGAATGAAAAAGGTGCTAATGCTGTAGAAATTGGTTCAAAAGATGGAAATGTAAGTACAACCACACCAGTAATACAAAGTGGTACTTATGGAATTAGTAGTTATTCAAATAATGATGGAAGATTTAAGTTTTATGATGGAATTATAAAAGGAAAAACTGGTGCAATAAATAATGAGGCAACACTTATAACTGATGTAGAAAACTATTGTGAAATAGGACATTCACAAGAAACAATAAATAATCAAACATACAAAACAGCGTATTTGCAAAATATGGCGAATGTAAGGGAAGTAACATTTAATCCAAATGGTGGAACTGTTAGTGAACAAAAAAGAAGAATTTTAATTGGAGATCCAGTAGGAACATTACCAACTCCAACTAGGGAAGGATATGTATTTAATGGATGGTTTACATTAAGTGAAGGTGGAGATCAAATAGATGCAACCACAATTATTACAGCAGATGTTGAATATTTTGCTCAGTGGAAAAAAGCAAAGGTAGTAACATTTAGTCCAAATGGTGGAACTGTAAGTGAACCAACAAGAAGTATTATAAGTGGAAATCCAATAGGAACATTACCAACACCTACTAGAGATGGATATGCATTTATTGGATGGTTTACATTAAGTGATGGTGGAGATCAAATAGATGCAACTACAATTATTACTACAGATGTTAAATATTTTGCACATTGGAGACTATTATATTTTGCACAAATAGGCAATACTAGATATTATTCATTATCAGCAGCTTTAAATGCTGTGCCAACTACTAATGTTCAAACAACTATAACATTATTACAAAATTCAGTTGGAAGCTTTAAAGTCGCTAAAAATAAAAATGTTATACTAGATTTGAATGGTTATACATTAAGTGTTGCAGAAAATAAAACTGTTATAGAAAATAGTGGAACTCTATTGATTACAAATGGTACATTATCATCGACACAGGCAACTGGTGCAATTAATAATTTGGAGAATGCTGTTTTAAGAATTACTGATGGAAACTACTCTGCGACACAAAGAGCAGTAATTTATAATACTAATGGTACTGTTGAAATATCAGGTGGAACCTTTACTTCTAATGCTACTGGAACTCCTGATCATACAAATGTACCAAGAGCAACAATTCAAAATGTTGGGACTAATGGAACAATAACAATAACAGGTGGAACCATTATTGGAACAACTCAACATGCAATTTCAGGTGATGGACCTATAATTATAGGTATTAAAGACTCAAATATTAGTAGCACATCGCCAGTTATTAGGGGTAAGCAGTATGGAGTATGGGCTTCAGGAACATTAGACTTTTATGATGGTGCTATAAAAGGTGTAGCTGATCCAATTTATGGAACTATAACAGATACTGAAGCAAATAGTACACAATTTACTGGAACAGAAACAATTGGTAGTGATACATATAAAACTTTACATTTAGAATAAACATAACATGATTAATTGGGGGATAAAATGATTTATACTAATGAAATTATAAAGAAAAAATACGAAAAAAAGTTAATTATAAAAAGATTGCTTAAAATAGTTTATGTACCAATTATTGCAGGTATTATTTTAATAACAATACTTGCAGGGTACAAAAAATGTGTAAAGCATGAAAACAATATTAGTATTTTGGGATTTAGACAATATGTAGTTGCTACAGGAAGTATGGAACCTGAATACAATATTGGAGATTTAATAGTTATAAGAGAAACAACAAAGGAAGAAATAAAAATCGGAGATGTAATTAATTATATCTCCGAAACCGGAATAGATACAATAACTCATAGAGTAGTAGATATAATACAAAAAGATGGACAAACTTACTATAAGACAAAAGGAGATAACAACAATAGTGTAGATCCAGAATTAGTAAACTATAGCCAAGTGAAGGGAATATTAGTATTTAAAATAAGCAAATTAGGAACAGTCATTACAAAAATGTTTACTGGAACAGGAATTACAATTCTATTTGCAGTTATTATATTATCATATATAAGAGATAAAAACAAAGAAGAAAAAATAATATCAAGAGAAAATGCGAGAAAGCTATATAATGTTCCAAAATATGAGGAGAATGATAGTTAATGATATTTTACAATGATAAGAATATAAGAAAACAAATCGAATTGGATTACAAAGAAATAGAAAATTATAAAAATTCATATAGCAAAAGAATATCTTTATATAATACATATTTAGATACTATGCAAGTATTTGAAGATGGAATTGCTGAGAGAAATAATCTAAATAAAGAGGATATGGAAAACAAAAAGCAAGTATTTCAAACACAAATTAATAAAATTGATAATAATTTAGAACTATTGACAAATTTACTAAGAAATATTGATTCAACAGGTAATATAGGAGTAGAAAAGAAAATATTAAATAAATATAATCAAAAATACAGAGAAATTAGAAATAATTATATAGTTAATAGCATTTTTGAAGAACAGTTAACAGAAAATTATATAAATGTATTAATGATTGATTTAGCAAAAACACTCGAAAAAATGAAGGAAGAACACGAAAAAGAAATGGAAAAAGTATTAACTGAAAAAGCAAATATTCAAAATGTAACAGAGAAAAAAGAAAATGTTATACAAGAAGATCAAATAGTAAATTATATAGATGAAACAGAAGATAAAGAAATTCATATAAAAAATAACAATACACTTTTAATATCTGAAAAACAGGGGAAAGTTATATTACCATACAAAGCAGAAGAAGTATTAAGAATTCTTAATAAGGAGAAGAGTAAATACAGTTCTGTAGAAGAGGTAATAGAAGATAAATTTACAAGAAATTTTTCAGACTTTAAAATACAATTTGCAAGTAGATATGCTGAAACAATAAGATTAGCTAGAGAAAGGGAGAATTATAGTTTTATTGATGCAGTAACAATAGCAACAGAAATGATGAGAAAAAATTTTTTACACCCTGCTATAATTTCTGCATGTAGAACTCTAAACGAATTGGATGTATATTTGGATTGCCTTGATAAAAATGAGTTAGAAGATTTTAAGATATTTAATGTTAAATATGAATTATATCCAATGGTTGTAAAATCATACAATAATGGAAAAAGAGCCAAACATAATGAAAATCCAGATTTAAAAATATTTAGTAAAATAAAAAGAATTTTCAAAATGGACAATAGAGAAACTGATAAGGCATATGACAAATAAGATAATAAGAAGCACATAATAATATAGCTCATTAAGAAATAGAGAGAATCTAATTTCTCTCTATTTACTATGTATAAGCCATTTATAAACTTCATTTTCAGTAAGCTTTCCTTTTTTCATATCATTAATTTTTTCTTTAGCTTTTTTCTTCCAAGTTTCAAAGTCTTTAGCAAGTTTAGTGTTAGTTTTATCTTTTCTAACTTGCATAAATTTTTGTTGATATGTTCTTCTATATTCTCCCATAGCCTTATTATTCTTTAATCTTTCAGTATAAGATTGAAAAGCTCCTAAATCTCTACAAGGTTTTGAATTTTCTTTTGGATACTCGCAATAAATTTCATCTGTTTTTGCTTTTGGTATAAAGTACATTCCACAATTTTGGCATTTCTTAATAGGATAATTAGGTGTTTTAGAAAGTTCTTCAAGTATAGCATAACAAATACTTGATAAGTCATTACTTTTATGTGTATCACTCATTGAAAGAACTTGTTTTTTACTTTGCAATGTTTCTAATAATTCATATTCACTATCATTATCAAAGTCTTGATATTTTCTTGAATAGCTATCTCTCATAATATAGTCATTTTTGTAATATGAATATAATTTACCTAATCTTTTTATTAGATAAACAGCAAACCTTTCTGAATATGTATATTTTTCAAGTGATTTAGTATTAAATCCAAATGTAAATGCTAGATATAATCTTGCTAAAAGAGTTAGAAATATTGTAAATCCAGATAGTATAAAGAGTAAAAGAATATATGTTTAATTTGTATGCTTTGAAGAAATCAAGGTATATTTTTTTACTCTAATTTTTTAGAAAGAGGTAATAAAAAATGATTTTATTTATCAAGAATTTAGAAATTTATGTTGAATAGCAATAGGTTGATAATTTATATATAACTGAATTTATGAGCCATAAATAGCTATTCACAAGAAAGGAATAGGTATTTATATGAAACGAGAGTATAAGATAAAAGAAGTATTTAACGAAAATGCAAAGACAATACAAGAAAAGTTGCAAGAAGTATTTATAAGTTATTTAATTGAAAAAATTAATAAATAGTTGTAAAGGCTAGTAAGTATATGATTTTTAATATATTTACTAGCCTAAATTTATAAATATGAGTTGCAAAATTTTTGTATAAATTGTATAATTCAAATGAAGATTTCTGTAAACAAAGAAATATTTATATATATGACCACTATACTGATGATGGAGTATCTGGAGCAACTTTTGATAGACCAAACTTCAATAGAATGATAAAGGACATTATAGAGAAAACTAATGGAACAATTAAAACATATGAGTTAGAATAAAAAAGTAAATCACCATAGGTCCTAGTGCAACATATAATAATATTTTAAACAATGTACAAAAGGATATTCATATAACTTGTAATTCAGTTACAGCAGAAAAATTAGGAGAAAGCTTTACAAATGTTACAAC
>Ga0326511_10000151_pt1 | contig 55281 bp, 60 predicted proteins | sample 0_2496_0518_D_FD_203701 | JGI IMG/M metagenome (GOLD analysis project Ga0326511, IMG submission 203701) | Bovine rumen microbial communities from UC Davis, California, United States - 0_2496_0518 | ecosystem: Host-associated > Mammals > Digestive system > Stomach > Rumen | place: USA... | reverse complement strand
ATTTGTTTCGCAACTATGTGAACGCCTTGGTCGGAAGAAATCAAGAGTTCGAGCAATTGTTGGCTGCAAAGGATATTTCCGCAGTCAAGGAGAAAATGGTATCACGCCTTACTGATGTGGTTGAAGCTCTCAAAGAGTATGAGACGAAAGAACACCTCATAATGAAGCGAGAGGATAAGATTATCACAGATAAGAAAGGCAAGTTTCTCAGGAAAGAGCCAGTATGGAAGCTGCCTATTCCCTATCCTGTGTTCATCAATGAGATTGCGCTCGTCTTTCTCTTTGGTCGCCCTGTGAAATGGACGCAGCTCTCAGAGAATACCGATGATGCATTCAAGGCTTATCAGGAATTTATCAAGAAAACCCGATTTGATAGCCGCATTCGCCAATGCAAACGCATTGCAGGAGCAGAAACGGAGAGTGCGTTGCTTTTCCGTGTATTCAAGAATGATGAGGGCAATCCTGATTGTCAGCTCAGGGTTCTCGCTCGCTCAAAGGGAGATGAGATTTATACCCGATTCGACCAATACGAGAATCTGATTGCTCTCGCATGGGGATATTATGTGAGAGATACTGAGGAAGGAGCGACCTATCATTTCGATGTATTCACTCCTAAGACCATCTATCATTGCGTGAAGAAAGCTCTCGGATGGGAGGTCGTAGAGGAAATCAATTTCATCGGGAAAATCCCTCTTATCTATTTCCGTCAGGAAAAGGAATGGGATGGTGTGGAAGCTCTCATCCATCGTGAGGAAAGCATTGCATCGAGAACTGCCGATACGAATGACTATTTCGCTGACCCAATCGCTATCATGGCTCAGGACATTATCAAGAATATGCCTGAGAAGAAAGAGGCTGCAAAGCTGCTCATCACGAATGATAAGGATGGAGTCGAAAAGGCTGCAAAGTATCTCACTTGGGATAATGCGCCTCAGTCAAAGAAAGATGAGCTTGAATGGTTGCAGATCCAAATCCTGCAAAAGACATTCACGCCTAATATCACGACCGATACCCTGAAATCAATCTCTCAGCTCTCAGCAAAAGCTCTCCGTACGGTGATGATGCTTGCAGACATCAAGGCATCGAAGCGCAAAGAGACCTATGATGAGATGCTCGACCGCACATCATCGCTCATCACGGCTATCATCGGAAATGTACTCGATGTTTCCCTGCACTCTCAATGTGAGGCTTTGGAGGTCGGGCATGAATTCCAAGAGCCATTCGGTGAGGACATCGAGGATGCTCTGAATAATATCATCCGCTCAGTCGATGCAGGAATCCTCTCAACGGAAAGTGCAGTCGAACTCAATCCTATCGTCAAAGACCCGAATCGTGAATCTGAGCGTCTTGCAGCAGAGGCAGAAGAAAGGCAGAAGCAGCAGGAGGCTATCTTCAATATGGGTAACGATGGAGGTGCTGCATCTTTCTCTGACGGCGATGAAGATGATGAGGATGATGAAGATGCTAAGAAGAAAAAGAAAACGGCTCAGAACGCAGGAAAATAAGCAAAAACGATAAATGGCAAAGCAAGGCTCAGACCCAAAGGCTGCAACTCTCGCCCGAATCAGGCGAACAGAGGCATACGCAGAGAAAGTGAGATTGTTGTTCGCTAAGACGGTGAACGATATTCTCGCTCTCAATAAGACCATGCCCTCACTCGATGAGGGAGTGATGTTCTCTTTCGATGGAGAGAGTGTCAAGAAACAGAAAGAGGTCGAGGTCTTGCTTCGCCGACTGCATTCTGCCGTTACGATGGCTATTCAGCAGGGAGTGAAACTCGAATGGGATGCAGCCAATCAGGAATGCGATAAGCTCGTTCAATCCGTATTCGGAAAGAAAGTCCTCGAAAGTCCTGAGTTCTCGGCTTGGATGGGCAGGAATACGGCTGCTCGTGATGCTTTTCTCTCTCGCTCTGAGCATGGTCTGAATCTCTCTGATAGGGTTTGGAAGTCTGTTCGTCAGCTCAGGGATGAAATGGAGGTCGCAATGACCGTATCTATCGGAGAGGGCGAGTCATCAAGCTCAATGAGCCGAAAGGTGCGCCAATACCTGAACAATCCCGATGATATGTTTCGCCGTTTCCGCTATAAGAAAGGCGAGAAAGACATCATCGACCCTGAGACAGGAGAAATCACAGGGAAAGAGATTATCTACGGCAAGAAATGGAAGAAGCGAGTCAAGGATGAAGTGACAGGCAAATATAAGTGGATTGACTATGATAGAGATTCCTACAAGACAGGTGCAGGAGTCTATAAGTCATCCGCTCGGAATGCTATGCGTGTGGCTCGAACTGAGACTAATATCGCCTATCGCCGTGCTGATAATGCCCGATGGCAGGATATGGATTTCGTTCTCGGTCAGAGGGTGCAGCTCTCAAAGAACCATCCGAAGAAAGACATCTGCGATAAGCTGCAAGGTGACTATCCAAAGGATTTCGTCTTTGATGGTTGGCATCCTCAATGCTTCTGTTTCTGCACTCCTATCCTGATGGATGAGTCAGAGATGGCAAAGGTTACTGAGGCTTTTCTGAAAGGCGAGGAATATACTCCAAGAGGAAAGCAGATAACCGATTATCCTGCGGCTTTCAAGGATTGGGTGAGAGACCATGCCGAAGATATTGCAGCATCTCGTGAGAGAGGCACAGAGCCGTATTTCATCCGCAATAATGCTCAGGCAATCGATGAGATTATCAATCCTCAGCCGAAAGAACTCTCTATCCTCGAAAAAGCGAAGCTCAGACATGAGAATCGCACTCCTGAGCAGATTGATGAGATTACCAAGAAAGCGAGATTCAGGGCAAAGTCTATGGATGTGGCTCAGAGATATCTCAAAGATTTCGAGGGAATGGATGGATTCGATACCTCAGCCTTGCAGGAAGCCTATAATCATGGCAGATGGGATGATGTGCGTTCTGAGGCTCTGAAACTCGCTCAGGCGAAGCGTGGAATCATCGAGAGCGGTATTGATATCAGGAATGAGCTATCAGGAATCAAGGATATCGATATGACCGCCATTCAGGATGCCATCAAGAATGATAAGCTCAATATCATCAAGGCTCAGATTGATGCCCTCACAAAGATGAAGAATGAGATTCTTGCACTATCCAATATCGAGAATCCCTTGGAGGTTGCCAAGCAATTCTCCATGCAGGATGCCATCACGGTCAATGGAAAGATTCAGGAATTCTTCAACCGCTATTCATGGGATTTCGATTCAGATACCAACTTGGATAAACTCAAGAAAGGTCTCGAACATGAGATTCAATGGATGGGAACAAAGGGAACCAAATATGCCACATGGAAGGTATCTCAGGATGCCTATAAGAAGCGGCTCGAATTGGTTGAGCATAGAATCGAGATGAAGTTCGTCAAGAATAGCCTTGCGCATGAGATTGATGTCCTGAAAAACTCGAATGGAAAGGTCGGACAGAGACTCCTTGCCGAGTTCGATGCCCTATTTGCCAATAATGATACGACCATCGATGAACTCAGTGCAAAGGGTAAGGATATGATTGCCAAGGTAAAGCAGTTGGAGGCTCATCGTAGGAGTTCCGCTAAGATTGCAGCACAGAAGAAGGGTCAGAGCATCGGAGGATTCATTCCGAAATCGGATGCAGAGACCAAGCAGGATTATCTCGATTACATGAAATCCATCGGTGCAAAGGTATCACCGAGTAATGTGGTGGTAGATAAGGGATTCATCCATTTGCAGGGTACTCAGCATCGGGAACTCTATGATAATAATCCAATCGAGACCCCGACCGAGAGAAGGCAACTTTGGAACCACATTCAGAGAGGTGGAGGTCATGGAGGTAGAGGCGGATATGTTCAGACGGGAAATTCTTTCTATATCAACGGGATATTCCGTGCTCATGATATCAGGGGAAAGATGGATGGAAATGTCGAATCAATGCTCAAAGCTCATGGTGCAACCGATGATGATATCAAGACCATCAAACTTCTCGATAAGAAGATAGCGGGATTCTCCCTGCCATTCCCTATTCTCATCACCCGATATGTGGAGCTTAGTGCGTTAAAGTCTGTATTCGGAATATCATTCCCTTCATCGGCTATGTCATCAAAGCAGAATATGCTATCTCAGTTATCCAAGCTATCAAGTGGAAAGGATTTGTCGCAAGACCCAGCTTTCCTCAGCGCATCTACCAATGAGATTCAGAATGTATTCTATGATAGCTATGCCGTCAAATTACAGATAGAAGTTCCACCAAATACGCCTCTCTATTTCACCAATAACTACTCTGAGAGTGAGGTGGTTTTAGGCAGAGCAACCAAGTTGCAATATTTATCATCATCGATGGGAAAGACAAAGGGAGGATGGCGAACATACGACCATCTCGTTATCAGATGCAGATTGATTCCATAAGAAAAAGGATGGCTCATTTACCATCCTTTTTCTCTGTTGATTGTCTTTTGATGTAGAATTCGCATTGATTCTTTCTGATTGCTTCATTCACATCTCCGACATCATCCAATACATCACATTCACTACCCTCCAAGGGAACCCGATTCAGGCAGTCATGGCAGATTCGGGTATCATCCCATTCCATATTAGGGTCAGCATGGAGGGATTTGAAATCAGGGTCTTTTTCCATATTCATTCATCAATTAGTTATCATTCCCGATATTGAACTTTTCTCTGATATAGAAGCTATATTCGCAGCAAGGCTGAAATTTCTCGGCAAAGGTATAGATGATTTCAATCATCTCCTTTGGGAGCCTATCAAGAGCCTCCGAATAGATATGCTCAGGGATTTCATAATAAGCCCCCGCCAATGAGCCTACGATGGCTCCCATCGTATCGGAATCCCCTCCGTAGGATATTGCAAGTCTGATAGCATCCTCGAAGTTCTCAGATTCAAAGAAGATATGAAATGCGAGAGGAACGCATCCCCTGCAAGTCGCATCCCATTGACCTCTCTGAGGAATCTTTTCCTCCCAATCATCTCCATATTCCTTGCAGACCAAGTCATATACCATAGCCCTCGCCTTTCTCCAATGATAATTGCTGAGGATATAGACCGCATCCGATATCGTTCTCGCCCCTCTCAATCCCTCAGGATGATTGTGGCTGCACCCAGCAGAATCCTCACCCTCCAATGCAGCATCAAGGCGATTCTTTGCAGCCCATCCGCAAGGTGAGCATCGCATGGCGGCTCCATTGGCGAATGATTCATAGGGATGAGGGTCATCGCTCTTAAACCAAGTTGAGAAAGCCGTTCCGAACATTGCCTCTTTTTCAGGATATCGCCTACACCACTCTATCAGGCTATCCCGATAAGGGGCGAAGCTTTTCAGGATGGCATCTGCAATCGCTATGGTGCAGATGGTATCATCCGTGAATGTACTACCCTCAGGAAAGAGGGGGAAATCATAATCTCTTGTGTTGTGAAATTCGTAGGTGCTGCCTACAATATCACCGATAATAGCTCCTATCATGTTGCGTTGAATTTAGATTGAGACTTCTGTTTGAGTTGCCCGACCTTAATCGTGCATCGCTTATTCTGATATTCATTCTTGCCTCGTATCGCATTGGTAAGCGATTTATAGGCAATCCCGATTTCTTTCTGAGGGATTGCATCGTAGATGGCTTTCAGAGAACCGAAATAGAAATCAGTCTCTCCATCGTGAGGCTCATTCAATTTTAGATGTACTACTTTCATTTCATGCTGCAAAATTACTCATTTTCCTGCGGTTTCCCACGATTTTAACTCAGAAATGAGGATTTTATCACCTCAAACAGAGAAAATCGCAGGAAATGCAGTTTCTGATTGTCATTTCATTTTCAGGAAATCATTTGCCATTCTCTCCATATTATCGGCATACGAGAGAGGAAATCTCACATCGTAATCTATTGCATCGTGACGGAGGCGGCTTGCCATACTCTTGATTCGCATTGCCATCTGAGTGGCTTTAATGAGCTTTTCTTTCTGTGTTGCCATAATTACTGCCCTTTCTTTGCTTTATGTTCCTCTGCGGCTTTCTTCATCATAGCATCCATTTCGTCCTGAGTGACCTCGTAGATGACCTTGATGCCTTTCGGATTTTTCTTCACTTTGAACTCGAATGTGAATGGGTTTGTTCTCAGCATATCTGCGATATTCTGAATTACCTGTTCTCTTTTTTCGTCTTGTGCCATAATCTTATTTGTTTATATCGTTTACCAATCGAGAGTTCAGCTCGCTCAGAGCGTGCCATAACTTTTCATAGTCTTTCTCGTATTTCGTTCCTCTGAGGCGCATTCCTGCATCTGCAATCTGTTTGCCTCCATTATAGAGGGATTTCTGCGCCCATTTCAATTCTTGTGTACTCATATCATTCTGCATTATTATCGGATGAAACAATCTCTGTGATGCCTCGCTTTGCGAGCTTCTGAGCGGTCTTAGGGTCTTCGAGCTGGTCGCAGATAGCGACTCTCATACCATGACGGATGAGCATCGGGAGATATTGGTCGAGGGCGTGATATGGGAATCCTGCCATCTTAATATCATCTTTCTTGGTGAGGGTGATACCGAGTATCTTGGCGACCACTTCTGCATCCTCTTGATAGGTCTCGTAGAAATCACCGCATCGGAATAAGATAGTCGCATCAGGATGCGTAGCTTTCAATTCCTGAAACTGCTTCATCATCGGAGATAAATCTTCGCTCTGAGGCTCTTTCTCAGGCTCAGGAGAGCCGTTCAGCTTGGCGATGACATCTTCCATCGATTCTGCATTATGCAGAGCTGCAATCAGCTCCCTTGCGCTCATATCCTCGATATGGAGTTTCGCCTGAACGGTTGCTTCGATGAGGATTTTGATGCCTGAGACAACCTTTTTGAGATCTTTCTGAGATTTGGTATCGCCTCCGATATTCTTCACCGTAGCCGATTTCTTTCCCTTGCTCTTGGCATCATCGACCGCATCCTGAACGGCTGCAACCTGAGCGGCTTCATCATCCTTATTCAGCTCTACAATCTGACGGACTGCACCTGTGGAGATTTCGCCTTTCTCGATTTTCTCCTGAATCTCAGGTGCAAGGTCGAGAAGCGAGAGGCATCGACCGATGAACGTGATGCTCTTTCCGAACTTCTGAGCAATCTCGCTCTGAGTATATCCGAACTTATCCCTGAATCGCTGAAACATGATGGCAGATTCATATTCGGTGAAGTTCTTTCCCTCATTCCTCATCATCTGCTCGATGAGCAAATCTTCCTCTTTGGTATTGCGAGGCAGGAAAATCGCCTTGATACGCTTGATGTCTGCACCCTCAGAGATTGCAGCGAGAGTGGCTCTCAGTCTGCGCTCACCATCTACGAGGCGGTATTTCTCATCTCCATTCTCATCTTTGAACGGTACGACCGTGATAGGATTGAGAACGCCTTGCAGCTTGATTTGCTCTTTGAGTTCGTCAATGGCGAAATCACGGCGCACGTTGAAGTTATCGACTACGACCACATTACGAGGGTCAACTGAATAGATGTCTGTTCTCTTTGTTGAATTGATGTTGGTATCCATAATACTGATGATTTTGATTGTTATTACTTTTCGTTTATTGTATAGATTTTATAGATGCACTTATCTCCGCAGTTCCATCCGTCTCTGATTTTGCCATCGACCACCGCACAGAGATGATTAGCGAGGCTCAGGATATAGCGACCTTTGGGGTTGCTCTTAGCGAAATCCTTTGCGGTCTTTCGTTTCTCGCCTTTCTTGAATTTCAGGGAAACGACCTTATATCCTCTCTGAGCAAAAGCTTTCTCGTAAACATTCTGAGAATTGGGAATGTCGTAATCTTCACGAGCTATCTTCGAGAGGACATCGTAAGCCTCCTGCCATGTGAGTTCGGCAGCGATGGCGAATGCCCTGATAGCGCAATCGGGTTTTCTGCATCTCTTTCCCTCAGTCGGATTTGGCTGAGTGAACTCGAAATAATCTGTATTCTTATATAAATTGATTTTAGCCATTTTGAGAGCGTTTATTTATTGATATGATTACTTTATCATCTTTCGGATTTAATCGCAGGAGACTCAAAGGAAATGCGCCTCCTGCGATTGTATGAGATTAGTCCTTCACATTCATTATGTATTTGGCAGCTTTCTCGGCTCTCGATGCAGCCCAAACAATCATCTTGTTATCATTATTGAGAGCTTTGAGCCATCCCTGAATGTATGCGACTGAATTCTTGAAAGCCTTTTCACAATCGAGATTGATAGCGTTGCAAATCATGGCAGAACCAAGCTCTGCAACCAATTCCTCTCGTGAGTAATCCTCATTACCGAAGAATGCGTGGTCGTTCTCAGCCTTGCGGTCGCATCGATAAGGAGGAATCGTTGAGTGGGTCAGCTCATGGAATGTAGTTGAATAGTATTCCTCTGCATCCTGATACTGAGAGAGCATCGGCACGACTACTTTATCATACATCGGAGAGTAGTAAGCCTGTCCGCTCGGCTTATCATTCTGAAATTTGAGTTTCTTTTCTCTGCTCAGATAGCCGTTGATGACATTCTCAGCAGCTTCGATTGGAAGGATTGTCGGCTCGATTGGCTCATCTGCCTTAATCTTACTCTCGATTCCTGTTGTATCATCGATATGGAATACTCGATAATACTTCAGGATAGGGATAAGATGCTCTTTGGCGGTCGTAACCTCGACCTCGTTTCCATTCTCATCCTGAGTCTTTTTCTTGCCGTGAGAAATCATCGTGAAGAAAACGACCATCGATGATTTTGCGCCTTTCTTGATGTCGCCTCCCAAGTCTTTGACCTGCTTGAATGTGAGATACTCGCCCTCTCGACCCAAAAGCATCTGATTGAGCATTGAATAAGGCTTGCGTGAAACATAGTTCACTGCGCCTCCGTCTGCGAGACCTGCACCCGACCAAGGCTTGTGCCAAGGGATGATACCTTTTTGAAGTTCCTCGATGATGCGGTCTGTGACCATCTGATAAACATTTACTTTCTCCATTGTTGCGTTGATTTACGGGGAGGCTTGCACCTCCCCTGATTAAACTTAGTTTATTTCAGATTCTCGATGATTTTATCTCTATCGAGCTGCCATATAGCCATATCATGCTCGAATTTATATGAGATATATTCTTTGAAGCCGATAGCATTGATGACAATCTCTCTCAGTTCAGCGGATGAGTATTTCTCAGAGATTTCGAGAAGCTCATACATCATTGACTGCTCTCTTTCCTGAGCTGCATTCAGGTCGCTCATGGCGGTCTCTGAGAGTTCTTTATATTTCGTTAAGTCCTCATCCATTGATGCAATCATCTTATTCAACTCCCTATTCTTACTTTCGAGACTCAGGACATTGGCATATTCATTGGCGGCTTGCTCTTTGAGAGCATCGTAGGCTTTCTGAATGCCTCCGTTCTTTTTCCATTGCTTGCACCAAGCATCCTTTTCGATGTCGCTTGCATTATACTCAGGCTCAATCACTGTGTGATAGTAGTCCTCTGTTGGTCTGAAACCTGTTCTGTCGATGAATTCTGAAATTAACATATGCGTTGAAATTTTAATGATTTGACTTAGATTTCTTTGAACAATCCTCCGAAGTAGATGCAGACGATATAGTTCTGATTATTGTTTGCTTTGCAGCATTTGGCAGCGAATTCTCGTGCTTTATTTTCTTCGTTGAAAGACTTGCAGGAGTAGCCTGCGCTCTTTTTAACTACGTGATATTGTTTCATTGCGTTGAAATTTTAATTTTGAAACTTCTGTTTTACATTCTCGTTTTCGATTGAAATGCCTATTAGGTATCTCTTTCTGTGTGCAAAGATATAGACTATTTGCTTAATAGGCAACTTTTTGAGCAATTATTTTTCTTAAAAAATCTTACTAAAAACGGCGAAATGCAGCTAACTGCGTGGTCTGCACAATGTTAAATATAAAAAATTTTTAGGTGCTTAATAGGCATATATCAAAGAAAAATCGTATCTTTGCGCCAAAGAACTCGAATTCTACATCATTTTTTTAATTAAAGATAATATGAAAACCAAACTCCGTAAGACCTTATCCGAGCTTTGCAAGGATATGGGATTAACTGACAAGGCATTGGATGAGCTGAGTGAAATCGGCGCACAAGGTCTTGCCACCGATGCCTCTGATGAGGACATCAAGAAAGCAGCGGATTCTCTCGTTCCCTATGCTAAACTCATGCAGGGTGAAATCACGAGGAAGACACGCAAGTCAAACCACAATCAGACTCCGAAATCCGATGGAGAGGGCGGAGATGAGGGTGAAGGTGATGATGCTATCGCTCAGGCTATTGCCAAGCAGCTTGCACCATTCAAGGAGCAGCTCGAAAAGCTGCAATCTGAGAATGATGCTCTGAAAGCTGAGAAAGCAAAGGGCGAGCGTTCCGCACTCATCGCAGCAGAAGCCAAGAAACTCGGAATCCCTGAGTACCTGATGAAACGTATCGCTATCGCTGATGATGCAGACATCGCAAAGGAACTCGCAGATTTCAAACAGGACTTGGTGAGCAATAATCTGATGCCAAAGGATGCAGCGTCAGAAACAGGGCAGAAAGAGGATGCCATGAAAGCCGATGCAAAGGCTTGGGCAGAATCTCTCCCGAATAAGTAAGCATCCGTAATTATTCACCCTTTAATTCGCAGTAAACAATGGCTATCGAATTTAAGAAAACGGCTGTCAAAGGACACACTCCTGAGATTTGGCGTGGCGAATGTAAGATGCTGCCTGGCGGATTCAAGCCGAAGAATACCATCGCAAACGGAACGGTGCTTCATCGTGGCGTTCTCGTTGAGGTGAACTTCGATGAGATGAGCGCAGCAGTTATCAAGCTCGCAAAGGTTCTTGCAGGTGGCACGACCTCTAAGGTTCGTGTTGCTAAGGGTCATCTTTTCGCAGTGGGTGATGTGGTAGCAAAGGTGGGAAAGACCGATAAGTCTGTTTCCATCTCTACTATCGACACATCGAATGCAGATTACGATGTCCTCAATCTCTCTGCTGCCATCACAGGTCTGACTACCAATGATGTCATCATCGAGTCTCGTGATTACGGCTATATCGATGCAATCTCCACCACGGAAGGCGCATTGAAGATTGTCGAGTCAAATCCCTCTGATGGGCAGATTGCTCTCGCAAGCGTAACTCCTTACCTCGGAGAAAAGACTCTCGCTGCAAACGATTATGTCGTTTTGCAGACCGCAGGCTCAAAGTACACTCCGAATATGGTAAACGGAGCAGTGAAAGAATTTAACGGCAAAGGTCTCCCGACCATCGATGCAGCTTTTGAAGCAGTTGTACTCTATCCGAGTCTGAGCTTCCCTGTGCTGCCTGAGTGGTTGAACGGCTGCTGCCTCAAGTCTAACCCGAACATTCTGTTCATTAAGCAGTAATCACTATGCCTGAATTTCTTTATTCTTCGATTTTCGGCGAACTGACTAAGAATGTTCAGATTCGCTTCGATGCTGCCTCTGAGCTGAACAAGCAGCTCTTTGACAACATCATCTTCGAGCGTTTCCTTGATTGGGATGTTCCTACCGTTGGTCTCGACTTCGAGGAGCTGATTGGTCAGTATAACATCACGGTCGCTGCTCCTACCATCGGCACAGATGCTAAGGAGGCTATCCTCGGAACTGAGGGTCTCGAAACGCTGAAAGAGACCATCCTGAACCATGCCATCACTCTCCCGATGACGGTCAAGGATTATCGTAAGGTGCTGCAAATCCTCGATTCCAAGTCTTTGCCTGATAAGGTCAAGACTCAGCAGCTCATCAAGCTCATGTGGGGCAATGTGGAGACAGTCGTTAAGTCTGTTCTCGGCAAGCTCGACCTCATCTTCTGTGGCGCACTCTCCAATGAGGGTAAGTTCACTCTCGATGAGACCACCAACCCTGAGGGCGGTGCTCGTGGCTTGATTGACTTCAATCAGCCTGCCGATAATATCGCAACTGCTACTTCTCAGTGGATTGATGCAAATATCGAGACGGTTGACTGCTTCGAGGATATTCAGGGCATCATCGATGCCGCTCAGGATAAGGTCGTATTCTCCAAGATTCTTTGCGCTCCTGCACTTATCTCGTATATGTGCCGCAGCAAGAAGATGAAGCAGATGATTCACGGCACGGACAAATCTTCTAAGATTGTTCAGTTGAAGGACATCAATGCTTACATGGAGGAAAACTCCTTCCCAATCTTCGAGCCTATCCGCCGTCAGGTTCGCATTCAGAATGGCACTCAGCGCACTCCTTACAATCCTTGGAATCAGAAGAACATGGTCTTCATTCCTGATGGAAAGCTCGGTCTCGTTAAGAACGCTTGGGCGAACAACGAGCTGAAGCCTGAGGCAGGAGTTGCGTACTCTAACTATGGAAGAATCCGAGTATCTCAGTGGGGCGTTGGCGAGACTCAGGGCAGCAATGGCGTTGAGTTCACCAAGGCAGAGGTTCTCGCACTTCCTGTTATCACAGAGATGAATGGTATCTACACCCTCAAAACTCAGAACTAATCGATGAAGAACGCAGTCGCATTGAGGAATCTGTGTAACGCTATCGCTAACACATTCTATCCCGATAAGGCAACCATCGACCTTGCTCTGTTCAATGAGGGCATCGAAGCAGAGGCAGATGCTACTCCGAAAGATGAGAAACTCTTTCGGATAGCCGTGTCTCTCGTGATGGGATATGTAGAAAGCAGCCGTTCTGAGAATGGCGTTTCCACTTCTGTCATGCCCGATGCAGTCGAAAAGAGCATCCGTTATTGGTGCAATATCTATGGTCTCGATGCTGACGAAATTCTGAGCGATTATCTCCGAGTTATGGAGGATGGCTCTAAACTATGGTAGTATGAGGTATAACGGACATCTGAAAGCTCTGATTGTCTCAGAGGGCGAAGATTCGGTCAATGAGTATGGTGAGCCTATCACAGGCGAGCAGGAAAGTTGGGGCGAAGAAATCCCTTGCTCTATCAAGACGAATAGCGATACCCGATTAGGCAAATATGAGGATGGCGAGTTTCGGCAAGCATCATTCCTCATCCTGATTGAGCTATCGAAATTCGATGCAGTCCGCATCAAGTTAGAGCGATTGGGCGAAGACCTCGGCGAGTATCGGGTGATGTCTGTTGAGCCTCTTACGACCGTAGGGAGAATTCAGATAATGGTGTAATATGGCAACCGTCACTCAGACTCATGGCAAATATAAAGGAATCATCGTCAGTAAGACCGATATGCGAAAGCTGAGGTCGGGATTACAGGCGAAGATGAAAGATATTGCCGACCTGATAATAAAGCAGCTCTCTTTCATCGGAGAGGAATGTATCAGGATAGCTCGTGAGAATGGCAGCTATAATGACATCACAGGAAATCTGAGGTCATCCATTGGATATGTGATACTCTATGATGGAAAGCCTGTTCAGTATGGAGCGAGCAAGCAGTATAGCGGAGAGAAAGGCAATGGTGAGCAGGGCGCACCTGCTGCCGAAGCACTACTCCAAAAACTGCAAGCGAAATTCCCTTGGGGCATCGTCCTCATCGTCTGTGCAGGAATGAACTATGCGGCTTATGTCGAGCATGTTCACCATAAAGATGTACTCACTTCCGCAGAGCTGAAAGCGGAGAGTTTGATGAAGCAACTATTAAACGGAATCACTACATCGAAATGATTGCAAAGAGTGAAAAACAGATTGAGCGAGACTTCTTTTCTTTCGTCAGTCAGAGTGTTCTCGGTCAGGGTATCAGGGGAAAGGTCTATCGTCCTGAGATGCGTCCTGCCAATGCTAAGACTGAGGATTTGATTGTGAAGTTCCTCGCAGGTCTCGATGAGCAGATACAGAGCGGAGTCGTTCTCCTGAATATCTATGTGCCTGATGTGCCATTCGGCAAGGATGGGCGCAAGGTAGAGGATTTGAGCCGTGTAGAAGCTCTCGAAACGCTCATTCAGCAGTTCATCGATGAGAATGATGATACCGAGTATTGGATGCAGACAGATACCTCTCCTACCTCCATGAAGATAGAGGGAATAGAGCAGCATCTCATTACTGCAAGAATTAAGTTTAATCGTTTAACACAATAAGATTATGGCAAAGAAAATCATCATGTCGTGGTCGAAGTGTAAGATTGAGGTCGGCAAGACAGGCGATAACGATGCAATGGCAGCGAGTTTGACTTCTATCGGCACTATCAATGACAAATCCACCACGCTCGCATCTGAGGATGGCGAGACTCTGACTGCCACCGCCACAGGCGGCATTGTTGTCGCTGAGGAGGAGGGTGAGCCTGTCATCACCGTAACCTCTCGTGTTAAGGAAATGGACTTCGATACAGAGAATATGTTTACAGGGGCGGTTAAGTCTCAGGATGGCGATGAGCTGACCGTGAAGACGAATGTCGTGCCTGATGACTTCTCTTTCAAGCTCACTCCTAAGAATATCGGTGCAATCGGTATCAAGTGTCGCCGCTCTCATGTATCGTTCCGTCCTGGCTCGTCTGAGGAAGAGGGTCAGTATGTAGATTTGACATTCAAAATCCTTGCTTGCGAGGATGGAGAGCTTTACAAGAAGTTCAGGGTCAAGGCTACTGATTGGAGCGCTCAGGCAGGCGGATAATCGTCACGGCACATCCTAATGGCGAGTGGAATAGACACCCTTTGGCAGTTTGGTAGGAGAAAACTGCCTTCATCGCAGGATAGAGCAGTTGGTAGCTCGCAAGTCTCATTGGCTTGAAGTCGGCGGTTCGAGTCCGTCTCCTGCAACTAAACTCAGTTTTTTATAATATGGCACAGACAATAGAGCAGAGGGTCGCATCTGCCATTCTTGAAAAAGCGACCAATAAGATTGAGCTTGGCGGTGTGGTCTATCCTATTGCAGACCCATCTATTGCCACGCTCATTCTCGTTTCTGAGCTTATCTCCACGCTCCCTGTGGTAGATAAGGAGATTCCGAAAGAATTGCGAGTTTACTCAGCTCTCCATTACGCAAAAGATTATAGCGCAATCGGAGATATATGCGCAATCCTCATTCTCGGAGCAAAGAATCTCAGAGAAGAAAAGGAAATCATCGAAGAAAAGCGCATTCTCGGATTGTTTCCCTGCAAGAAAAAGGTTAAGGTGATAGTTGATAAGCAAGCAGAATTATCGAGGCTCATACTCGAAAATATCAAGCCATCGACCATCTTTGATTTAATCATTCAGAGATTGCAGGATATGGAGATAGGGCATTTTTTCTCCATTACCACTTCCCTGTCAGAGGCAAACATTCTGAAACCGACAAAGGAAGTGGTGCAGCACTAAATGATAGCATTTGGGCGACCGTTCTCGGTATTGCAAAACTATTCGGGATGACCGACAAACAGGCTCTCTATGACATCAGTTATAAGAATGCCGTGATGTATAGCCGTGCGATGCCGATGCCTAATGATAAATCAGATAGCGACAAGCCTCTATATGATGATTCTCTCGATGCAAACAATCCTGATAATTTCAATAAGTTCAATAATTTTGAAGAAGAAGAAATCGTAAGAATATGAACGTAGATGACGGTACTTTGAGTTTTGGCACTGCCATTGATATGGGCGGTTTCGATGAGGGCATGAACCACATCGAGGGCAAGGTTTCTGAGATAGGAGAAAAGGCAGAGGCTGAGAGTTCGAGAATATCTGAACTCTTAACCAATATCCCTGATGTCAATATCGATATTATCACCAATGCCTCTGAGTCGCTCGCCGTCATTCAGCAAGGTTTCGATGAGATTGATAGGGTTGTCGATACCAATAAGGCAGCAATCAAAGACCTCGAAAAAGAATATGCTGCCCTATCCGATAAGATTGAGACTGCATCCCGAAAGGGTGATTCAGGAGAGGTCAAGCGTCTCAAAGAGGAAAAGAGAGCTATTCAGGAGAATATCGCAATCCGAAAGAAAGTCAATGATGAAGCTGCAAAGACTGCTGATGCTCTCGCTGCAACAGAGAGGCAGTTGAAGAAAGAGGCTGAGGAAGCTGCAAAGAACGCATCCAAGCATGAGAATCTGCGTACCAAAATCCGTGAGCTGAAACTTGAACTCGTGGAGATGGAGGCAGCAGGTCAGAGAAATACTGATAAATACAAGGAAATCCAAGAGGAAGTCGGTCGATTGACCGATGCTTGGAGTGATGCGACTGCTCAGGCTACTATCCTCGCTCACGACCAAAGAGGAATGCAGGGTATCATTGTTGGTCTCTCAGGTGTATCGGGCGCAATGTCGGCAGCTCAGGGAGCGGTCGGTCTCTTTGCAGGAGAGAATGAGAATCTGCAAAAGATAATGCTCAAAGTGCAGTCTCTCATGGCTATCACGATGGGATTGCAGCAGCTTCAGGCAGCTCTCGATAAAGATTCTGCATTCCGTCTCGTCACCCTCAATGGTCTCAAACAACTTTGGAATAAGCTCATCGGAGAAAGTTCCGATGTCATCGCTACTGAGAATGCAGCCATCACGGAGAATGCAGCAGCTCAGGAACTCGATGCAGCAGCAACCTCTACCGATACGGCAGCTCAGACAAAGAATAACGCATCTACTGTTGCAGGAACGGCAGCACAGGTAGCTAATACCGCTGCAACAAAATCGGCAACCGCAGCAACCGTAGCAGGAACTATCGCAACAAGAGCTGCATCTATCGCCCTGAAAGGTCTGAAAGCGGCTCTCATATCAACAGGCATCGGTGCAATCATCGTGCTTGTCGGAGAGTTGGTTTCATGGCTCACCACTCTCTTTGATAGTATATCAGAGGCAGAGGAACGAGAGAAAGACCTTAATGAGGTGATGGATGAGGGCGCAAAAGCCTACGGAAAGGCTCAGGCAGAGATTTCGGGATATATCACCAAGATAGAGACATTCAATGGTACAAAGAAGCAGGAGAAAGAGTTAGTCAAAGAACTTAACTCTAAGTATGGAGAGGCTCTCGGATATTATAATTCCCTCTCTCAATGGAAAAATGTTCTCATTACCAAAGGTGAAGCCTATTGTCAGATGCTACTCAAAGAGGCAGAGGCACAGGCTATCCTGAACAAATATACTGAGGCATTCATCGCTCTTGAAGAAGCTCGTCACAAGAAAGCGAGCGAGTATGGACATTGGTACACCACCAAAGCAGGAGATGAGCAGCGTAAGAAAGAAGCTATCGAGGATGCTCAGAATACCGCTGATTATTGGATGCAAGCCTATAAGGATAAGATGGCAGAAGCTCAGAGTGTGAAGATTGATTTCAATATAGGCGGTCATACCGACCCGAAATCAGGCGGTAGTGGAAAGAGCGGAAAGAGTGGCTCTGACTTCGACCCGAAAAAGGCAGCTCTCGAAACTCAGAAAGCCATCGATGACTATAAGGATAAGGTCAAGAAATATCTCAAAGGAGCGAATGATGAGGTAAATCAGCTCATCATCGATTCTCAGGAGGAAGGACTTGTAAAAGAACTCAACACTTCTCACAATGCTACACGCAGACGACTCGAAGATTGGGAAAATCAGCTCAGGCAGCTCGCAGAGCAGAGGAAAGCAATGCTCAAAGCTGTATATATGCAGCAGAAAGGAGCTACTGAGGTCGGTTGGTCTAAATCTGATGCAGGGAAGAAATCTATCGAGCAATACATGAAAGATTTGCTCGCTGATGAGAATATCTCAAAGGAATACTATCGTGTCCGTCAGCAAATCACAGAGAACGGAGAGAATGAAATCATGCTCATCCGTCAGAAATACGATGATATGCTGATTGAGCAATATGGAACGAATCTGCAAAAGCAGGAACTTCTGACTCGTAAATGGGCGAGTAAGATGAAATATCTTCCTGCTGAATATGTCGCAGAGGCATCAAGGCAGATGGATGAGGAATTCGCCAAGCTGAACTCTGAGAATTTCAAGGAACTCATAAATTGGGAAAGCGTATTCGGTTCTCTCGATAAGCAATCCATCCAATCCCTGCAAATCAACCTCGAAAGAGTGAAAAAGTATTTCGAGGAAAATAAGGCTACGATGGATGGCAAGGAAATCAAGGAATATACCGATGCTATCAAGCAGATGGAAGATGAGATTGCCTCTCGCAATCCCTTTGCTGCTATGCACAAATCCATCAAGGATATGTCGGCGGCAAAGACCGAACTCCTGAACGCTCTTAAAGAACTCTCAACCGCTCAAATCGAGTTGAATGCAGCAGAGGAAGCGTATAAACTCGCTATGCAGGAGCAGAGAGAGGTCATCGATGCTGTCGAGAGAGGTGAACTCGCCCAAGATTGCCAACAACAAGCGGATGCAGCCGATAATCTGAGACAGGCTACTGAAAGGCTTGCAGCGGCTCAGAAAAAGAATGCACAGGCTGAGAATAGTGTAATCAATTCCCGAAATAATCTCACTCAATCATATAAGATCTTTGCTCAGAACTTGAAGAATGCAGGAGGCGTGATTAAAGATGTCGGAGGAAAGGCTAAGAATCTCGCTCAGGTATTCTCGGATGACCTTGCAGACGGAATCGGCAAAGGTCTCGACTTCATGGATGAGATTTTGGGAGCTGCTACCGATGTCATCAATGCAGTTTCAGATGTCGGAAAGGGTGCTGCAAAAGGAATTGAGGCGACCGTTGATGCAGCAGCTCAGGGTGCAACGGCATCCGCAGCAGCAGGAGCGACAGCTATCTCCACCATCGAGAAAGCATCTGTCATTCTCGCAGTCATTTCGGCAGCTCTGCAAGTGGCAACCGCTATCGCTAATCTATTCAATGACGATGATGAGAAGCAAGAGAAAATCGAACGTTTGCAGCAGCGTATAGACCAGCTCCAATGGGAACTCGATAATCAGGATGCAGTCAGATTGCAGAATAATATCGGCGATGCGGTTGCAAGAGTCCGTGATGTCTATAAAGAGACCTATGAGGAAGTTCTGAGACTGCATCGTGAGGAAATGAGGGATGCCAATATATTCAAGGTCATCCGAATGTATCAGGTTGCTCAGAACGAGGCTTATCTGAAATCTATTGAGAAGATTGCCGATGCTTATGCTAAGGCTGATTATACGGCTAATAAATTCCTCGGTGAGGATAAATATAAGAATTCTCGAAAGCAGCTCGAAAATCTCGCAGAGCAGCAGTTACTCTTGCAGAAGCAGATAGACGAGGAAAATAGCAAAAAACATGATGACCAAAGCAAGATAGCTGATTGGAGGCGTGAGATTCAGGAGATAGCCAATGAGATGGCTGAAATCATCAATGAGATGATGGAAGACATTATCGGCACTACTGCTGAGGATTTGGCTCAGACTTTGGGAGATGCTTTCTTTGATGCAGTCGCACAAGGCGAGGATGCGATGGAGGCTTGGCATCAAAAGGTCAATGAGATAGTCAGGGATATTCTGAAACGAATGATGATTACTCAGTTCCTCGAACCTGCTATCGGAAAAATCTTCGATAAATACAAGAAGATTTGGTTTGATGAAAAGGGCAATTTCCAAGGCATCAATACGGTCAAGAATTCTGCTAATGATTTCGCTAATGACTTGAATCAAGCAGGAGAAATGTTTTCGGGTATATTTTCTGCACTTGATGAAGCAACAAAGAATTCGCTTGAAGATACCGCAGAGAGGCAGGGAGAGAGCAGAGGTATAGCGACCGCATCTCAGGATAGTGTCGATGAGAATAATGCTCGCCTCACGACCATTCAGGGGCATACCTATTCACTCGTGCAGGGAGTGACCGAACTCAATGCTACGAGTAATCAGATTCTCGCTCGTGTGACAGGCATCGAGCGAAATACCGATGAGACAAATAATAAGCTCGATAATATGAATACTCGTATCAAGCGCATCGAGGATAGCGTGGACGATATTCAGCGAGCAGGAATCAAGATTAAAGTGTAAAGCGATGAAAGAGATTAAAGAAGCACAAGAGAAATGGAAAGCTGCCAAGAATGCAGCTCAGAACCGATGCGAGAAATCTCATAATTATGAGATGGCTCGTAAGCTCGGAGCGTGTCAGATGTTCACAGGCGAGGAATCTATGGAGGAAATGATTAACCTCATGTTTTCACCTCAGGGCGCAGAATTCCTCACAGAAAACCATTTCCCCGACATCGCAACATTCCGAAAGTTCAAGAAATATCATCCTGAGCGATTCGGAGTCTATATCGATGCAGGGAAAATCACGCTCTCAGAGGCTCGAAAAGCTTTCTTGGTAGGTAATACTATTGCAGAGATGAAATACTCTCAAATCGCAGGAAATCGCTTGATTCTGATGTGTGGGGCATCTGCTCATATTGAAGCTTCGGGATATTCCATCGTGAAGATAGAGAAAGATGATGTCTCAAAGGTAGAAATCGTGAAATCTGATTATGCTAAGGTATTGCAATGAGAGAGACAGGAAAACTATTTGTCGATGGTCGGGATGCTATGCTCGAATATGGCATCTTTGTTGAGAAGGGCGGCTATAAGGGAGTCGTTCAGATGCCATCTTTCAAAACACTCGATACGACCGAATGGGAGGAATTCGATGGTGTCGAGGTTGATTTGCTTTCTCCTGTTCTCGATACCCGACAATTTCAGATTCAGTTCTGCATCACGAATGTGCGATATGCTGAGGATTTCTTCGATGACCTTGCCACAGGCGCATATCATAATTTCCAATTCACAGAACTCGGAAAGACCTATCGACTGAGGATGGTGTCGAATGGCTCATTCTCATCGTTTATAAAGCTCGGAAAACTCACTCTTACCTTTGCTGATGATTTCCCTGTTGTGCCATCAGGAAATCCGTATCAGCTTGGTAAGAGCGAAGTCCGACAATCGGGATATGAGCTTGACGGAATCGATTTCTCTCAGTTCGGCTCATACATTCTCAGAGGCTCAGATGATAGTATCAGGAAAGCGGCGAATATCCGTGATGCTTTGAAGATAAGCGTGAAATCTATCTCAGGAATCGATTATGATGATGAGGAAGTGCATTTCAAGGCAAAAGATGTCACTCTGAAACTACTCATCGATGCAGCGAATATAACCGAGTTTTGGAGACGATACAATTCTCTCTTTGCCATCCTCATGCAGTCAGAATCTCGCATCCTCTATTTCGCAAATCTACCTGCTGAATATGACTGCTATTATAAGAGCATGAGCGTCTCTAAATTCGAGATATTGAGAGATGGGAAGATTTGGTGTGAGTTCTCTGTGATTCTGACATTCACTGCATATCGTCCTGAAAGCTCATGGATGCTGCTTGCGACAGAAGATTTCGATTGGGTCATCACAGAAGATGCAGAGAATCCTGCTCGTATCAAGGTTCGTCCGAAATACGGCATTTCCTTACTCGTCACAGAGGATGGAAAATACATCATCACAGAAAGCGATAGCGATAAAATTTATATCAATAATCAAAATTAAAGCAATATGGCAGACCAAAAGAAAAGAATTTCAGAGTTGCCCGAAAGTCAATCCACACAAGGATTATATACTATCGGTGTGAACTCTCAGAATGAGAGTGTCAAAGTGCCTCTCGGTTCTATCTTGGCAGGGTATGACCAAGCGGCTCAGGATGCAGCTCAGGCGAAACAGACCGCAAATGCTGCTCAACAGGCTGCTGCTTCGGCTACTCAGACTGCGAATAGTGCCTCACAAGCTGCCTCGCAAGCGCAAGAGGCTGCTGCTTCGGCAGAGGAAACCGCAGGAGATGCAGACGATAAGGCGACCGATGCTCTTTCTATTGCCAAGAATACATCTACTAAGAGATTCTATGGCATCGTTGAACTTGCTACTATCCTCAATCAGTCAACGACTGCATCGGGCGTGGTGGTTTATGTGAAAAATAGTGGCAAGTTCGCTCTGCGAGTAGATTCAGGAGGCAGCTTCAAGTACTATTCTAATTGGGATGGTGCAGATGAATATATGGATGGTACTCGTACCTATCCTATCGCTGATAAGCTCTATACCTATGATGGTCTTATCTATTCGTGGAATGAAGATGATGAAGCTCTCGAAGTCGTAGGCAATGACCCTGAGGAACTCGCAGCAATCAGACAATCCATCGATGATGCAAAAGCAGAGTTGCAGGAAGAAATCGTTGCCGCTCTGTTCATCAATGTCAATAAGATGTTCCGCACGAGTACCCCGATGTCACTTGGTACGGCTTTGGGATTGCTCTATGATAATGACGAATCCCGATATTACAAAGCTCAGGGTGTTGTCATCACTTTCCTCGGAACGAATGGAAAGATGGAGAGTTGGCAATGGCATGGCAGCGCAAAGGTTAATTTCACCGACACTACCACTTGGACGAAATTCGGAGGAACGGCAGCAGTCGGCAACTGCTACAATGTCACGAATGAAGTTCCTTTGCAGAGCGGTTACTATACCTTGCAGAATGCTATCAATGTGACATTCTCGAAAGGATTTACCTCAATCGGTATGCAGATAACTTTCGCTATCGCTCGTGGCTCATGGAAGACTTATCAGTATATCGGTGAGGATTCTCAGGAGGCGACCTTCAAGAATATCAATAATTGGCTCGACCTTGCAGGAATGAGCGCAGGAGCTGAGACACTCATCAATGTCGATGCTCTTTGTGGAGCTTGCACATCTGCTGCTTTCTATACTCTCGAATATGCCATTGCTGCAATCCGTAAGCTATCTACCGACACAGGGATTGATTATGCAAAGAGCGGTCTCGTCATCACCTATCAGATTGCAGAAAACACATGGGAATGCAAGCAGTTCAAAGGAGTGGTATCTGATTTCGGAGAGCCTTCTTTGTGGCAGGATTTCGGAGGAGGTGGTTCTCAGGTGGAGACCTCAGATGAGCCTGAGGAAGATGGAGATGATGCTTTCTCCACAGGTGGCGCATATACCCATCTCCCGACAGGAATCAAGCTCGATACTGAGACAGAGGGTATCGTGAAGTTGCAGCTCGAAAACGCAGAGCATGAGGGAATCGGCGATGAGATTCAGTTTGCAGTCGGCTCAGGCGGCGGTGGCGGCGGTGGCGGCACTATCGTTGCTATGGCTTTTGAGACCTCGCCTCTCTATGGCAATGCAGGAAGCTCATTCATTCTCCGTGCTGCTGTCCGCTCGGTTACTACCGTAGGACAGACTGAGCAGGAGAATATGATTGCGACAATCGCTCTCATCGATAGAGATACGAATACCACTTTGGAGGTATTCAACTTCAATAAGGCTTCATCTCCATCTATGAGTACCTATGATTTCGTGATGGATGTCACTAAGTATTTCGCCAATGCAGGAGTGCGCCGTTTCAAGTGTCTCATCACGGATGATGCAGGAAACACAGGCTCTCGCAATATCAGTGTGACTGCCGTAGATGTGACCGTGAGCAGCGTTCAGACCTTGCAATATACATCAAGTACGGCTCTCTCTGTCGGAGGAACTGCAAAGAGTATTCCTCTGTTCAAGTTCGCCAACAATGCGAGCGATAAGGGCATCAATGCTATCGTGGAAATCTATATCGATGGTGCATGGCGTGAATTGGGCAATACGATTGTTCAAGATACCTATTCTCATGGTATCTCAATCGACCCGAACAACTGCCTCGGATATACGCTCGCTCATGGCTCATATCCTATTCGTGTTCATGGTGTCGATGTAGCTTCAGGAGTGGTCGGCAACTATCTCTATTCGGGCATTTTCTGTATCGATGATACGAGAAATACTCCGCTCGTGGTCGAGAGTTGGATGAGTGATGGCATCTCTCCTGTCGTGAAGCTCTACGAGACTATCACCGTCAATTATGCGGTCTATGACCCGACAAGCAATGCTCCGACTGCGACTGTCTATCTGAATGGAACTGCCATTCAGAGCCATACCGCATACCGCTCTGCTGCCTATACCTATTCACATCAGGTTTCAGGAGTGGCATCCGATGGCACATTCTCTCATATCGTCAAGGTTCAATGCGGAAGCACCTATGGCGTAGAGGCGACTTTCCTTGTTAGCGGAACGGTCATCGAGGCAGCTCTGAAATCAGGCGCAATCTATGGCTTTGAATTCTCGAACAGAAGTAATGAGGAAACAGACCATTCTATCATCGATAATGGCTTTGAAATCGCCGTGAACGGCTCGAATTGGAGTTCAACAGGCTTTGTATCATTCTTGGGTGAGAAAGCTCTGAGAATCGCAGAAGATGTGACTGCAACGCTCAATCATCAACCATTCAAGCCTACATCTATCGAGAGTAATGGTTTGGGTATTCAGTTCGCTTTCGCTGCAAAGAATCTCGTTGATGATGATGCAATCCTGATGGAGTGCTTCAATGAGGGCGTAGGAGCTGGCTTCTATGTGACAGGAAGGGCGGTCGGCATCTATTGTGCGACAGGTCTTTCAAATCATGCAGAGGAAAGAGCCTATAAGCAGGGAGAGAAAGTCTCAGTTGCCATTGTGGTTGAGCCTGCAATCGAGGGTCTCGGTCAGACTCGTGGCGGTGTGACCTACTATTTCATCAAGCTCTATCTCAATGGTGAGGAAGTAGCAGTTATCGGATATGTCGCAGGTCAGAGTAACCTCATTCAGGAAAAGCCAATCTCATTCAATGGCTCTCAGGGTGATTTCTATCTCTATTATCTGTTGGCATGGGAAGATTACTTCCAATTCGACCAAGCATTCCAAAACTACCTCGTGAAGCTCACCAATACAGAGGATATGGTGCAGGAGTTCAATTTCGAGAATGTCATGGCATCTCAGCAAGTGACCGAACTCGGAATCACCACAACAAAGCTCCGTCCTCAGGCTTCGCAGCTCTCAGATAGAGGGATGGCGTATATCATCGAATGTCCTTTCAACGGCTCAGACATCGAGGCTCTCGATACGACCGTATCAACGAAAGACCAAATATATGTCACCCTCTACTATATCGACCCTGCAAGACCTTGGACTAACTTTGTGGCTCGTGATGTGGCTCGCAGGAATCAGGGAACGACATCGGCTCAGAGACCTGTGAAGAATCCTCGCTACTATCTCGCTCAGAAGAAAGGTTCGACCTATGATAAGGCTACCAAGACAGGCGGCACTACCATCACTCTGCTCAATCCTGACGAGACAACCGAAGCAGGACGCAGGGCAATCGCTCTCGCTGCTATCAATAAGGTGCAGATTCACGATAATTCCATCCCTGTGGATATTATCACGGTCAAGGTCGATTATTCTGATAGCTCGAATGCGAATGACTGCGGCATCTGCGACATGATGAATGCAACATTCAGGGCATTGGGTCGTAACTATATGACTCCTGCTCAAAGAGCTTTCGATGGTACTTGGACGAAAGGCTCGCTCGTGGTTGATGGTCTCGTGATGAATCACTCAACCGCCAATATCCCTGTGGCAATGTATCGCTCAAAGAGCGACACAGGCAGCAGTCCGTATTTCCATTCAAAGGGAAATTGGAAAGAGGATAAGAAAGAGCAGGTCGCACTCGGTTTCAATGATGTGCCTGGCTATAACAAGGGATGCCTCAATTACGGAGACTTCATCGAGTTCTTCGGAACGGATGGCGAGACTCTCGCTCAGACAAAGAGCCGTTTCCTTGCTACAAGCGGTCTTGATACCTCTGCAACTTATGTCCTCTCGATGTATTGCGGTTCATCTTATAAGGTGATGAAGCATAACGGCACATCATGGATTGAGCAGACAGGCTCGATGGTTCAGAATGCAAACGGCAGATGGACGGTCACAGGCTCTGTTGTCAATCCGACCGATGGATTTGAGCTGCTGAATTATCAGGGCATGGATTGGTTCAAGGGAGTTTCTTCGGTGGCTGACATGATGGCTCCAAGCACCTCATTCTCTAAGTGGGTGCAGGCTCTCATCGATGGAGGCGATATTTCGGTTCAGACCGTTCCTGCATGGACTTATTATTTCGAGTGCTTGGTTGATGATGATAATCTCGCTATCGCCTATGCGCTCGGAAAGAAAGTGCCTTACAATCTCTATCGTTGGATGAAGTTCTGCGATTCATGCGATTATGATAAGCATGAGCAGACAGGTCTCAATCTTTGGAAGACAGACCTCTATAAGTACGCATCGCCTCATTCATGCCTCTCTTACGATGTGTTCACCGACTATTGCGCTGCCGTTGACCAAAGAGCCAAGAACATGCAGCCGATGTGGTTCTTGGAGGATGGTTGTAAGGTCGTGAATGGTGTCTATTATAATGATGCCAATGAGGAAAGCGATTCGACCACAGGAATGCTCGCAATGAGAATGTATCTGAATAAGGTCTATGACTGCGATACTTGCAACGGCAAGGATAATGATGGCGGTCAGACGGTCGATGCAGAGGTTGACCCGAATAAGATGCCTGAGGGCGATTATACCAATCCTTATGCAGGATATAACTCGGTTTTGTTCCGCAATATCTATTTGCAGCAGACCGTCTATATCGATGCTCAGAATACAGAGCTATCTCTGAGGACTGTAGCTTCTGCTATGCGAAGCTGCACGGCTACCATTGACGGACAGACCTTGCAGCCATTCTCTCCTGAGGGAGCGACTTATTTCTTCCTGACCGCTCGCATCAAGCGTTGGCAGAAGAAAGTATCGAGCTATGACGGAGAGCGTAAGTATATCGATTTCACATCTACGACTGCCAATAATATCTATTTCTATGCCCTGCAAGGATTGGGATTAACCTCTCTCCCTGCATTCATCGAAAGAAGATGGCGCATTCGTGATGGCTTCTATGGAACAGGTAATTTCTTTAGTGGCGTTCTCTCAGGTCGTGTCAATGCTCCAAGCGGCGCAAAGATTCGCATCACGGCTGCTAAGACAGGTTATTTCGGCATCGGTAACGATAGCTCAGGCTCAATCTCGGAGAGTGTATATCTCGAAGCAGGAGAGAGCCATAACTTCACAGAATTCTCGCATGAGGAAGGAGCTTTGCTCTATATCTATCAGGCAGACAGAATGTCGATGATTGACCTATCGGAAATCACCCTGTCGAATAACTTTGATTTCTCTGTGATGACTCTCGCTGAGGAAATCTATCTCGGCAAGGTCGGCAAGGTGAATCTCACTATCGGAGCTTACACCCTGCTCACCAATGTCAATCTCGGAGAATTGCCGTTCTTGAAGAAACTCGATATTCGAGGCACTCTCATCACGAATGTGGTATGTAGCGGATGTCCTCGTTTGGAGTCTCTCTATGCTGCGGATTCTCAGCTCGCAAGAGCCGACATCGCAGACGGAGCGAAAATCACCTATATGCAGCTGCCATCGACATACACCTATCTCAGATTGCGCTATCTGCCTAATCTGCAACGCTCAGGATTGATTCTCGCAGACAAGAAGAGTATCACGACCCTCATCATTGAGAATTGTGCGAAAATCAGCTCTGTCGATTTACTCAGGGAGCTTGCAGGAACGAGTGGCAATAATCTGAGAGTGGTTCGTGCTACGCCTTACAATGTAAGTTACGATGGCTCAGACCTCACGACCATCTCTACGCTCCATCTGAGCGGTCTTGATGCGAATCTGACGGCTCAGGCAGCTCCTGCCCTTGTTGGTACTTATATGCTCACCAAATATACTGATGATGCGGTTCTTTCTGCATGGCAGAGTGAGTTCGCAGACCTGACTATTCATCAGTCGCAATATACTTTGATAGAGATGGATGATACTCTGACAGACCCTCAGAATATCACCAATAAGGATAACAACACCACAGGAGATAGCTACGAGCCAAGCGGTCACATCTCGAAGATTCGCTCATTGATGATTCCTGTCACAGGAAAGCTCAATCCGACTTCGGGCAGATGGGAAGGAGTGAAGATGAGCGAGAGCGACTATAAGAAGCTCAAGGATGGTTCAGACTTCGACTATTCCGATAATCTCGGCTCAGGCAATGATGCTATGATGCGCATTCCTCATCTGTGGTATAAGGGTATCAATGACTTCAAGAATCAGAAGAAGTATATCGCTTGGAGTTCTCTGTCATCTGAGCCTATTTCGAGCGCAATCCGTATCAATCGAAAGAAGCTCTCACAAATCCTGATGAGAGAGAATACGGCTATCATGGTATCGAATATCACAGAGAATGTCAGCACTCTCGAAAGCTCAGGAGTTGTCTCTGAGACTGCGAATCACAATACATATCAGATTGATGTCGAGGGCATGAAGCAAGTGAGATACCCAGGACTGAACAATGAGGCTATCGGTGCTTGTTTCCTCGATGAGAGCGGTGTCATCATCTCGAAGTATAATATGGCGGTCGCAAATAACCTCTTTGATTTCGTGAATGGAGATTATATCTTCATCAACGTACCATCGGAGGCAAAGACCTTTGTATTCACTTCGCCAAGCGGCATCTCCTCAGACATCGAGGCTATCGCCGTAGATAGCACGGAGATTGAGGCGATTGAGCCTGATTGGGTAGAGAGTGATGAGTGCCTCGGAGCTATCTATCAGGGAAGTATCGATTCTCTGACAAGACTCCGTTCTGTTTCAGGCGTTTCGGTTCGTGTCGGCACAGGAACATCAACCACATCTATTGAATGGCAATATGATGCGGATGGCAATCCTATCAACACTCCAACAGGCTCGATGAACTATACGGCTAAGGATTTCCAAAATCTCGCTCGCCGTAGAGGTGCAGGCTATCAGCTCATCGACTATGAGATGAGTAAGCTGCTCGCAATCCTTTTCTTCTCTCTGTCAGGAACTCGTGATTCTTCAAAGTATTGCGGCTATGGCAAGAGTTCAGGAGGCACGACAGGTTATCTCGATAACCTCGGAAATACCACTTCAACCAATCTCGGTTCTACGAGCGGACAAGGCAATAAGTGTATGGGCTTTGAGTCTTTCTTCGCTTGCACCTATGAATGGATGGATATGGTAGCCGTGAATGTTCCGTCATTCGTTCAGGCATTCAAGGATAAGATGTCGGACGGCATCGGTACTTATCCTATCGATGCGAAATATCATATCTACGACCCAATAAATGAGACAGAGCGAGTTGTTCAGGCTCTCACCACTAACTCAGGATATTGTGTCGCTCGTACCAAGCATGGTCGATTCTGTGATATTGTAGCATCGAAGTTTGCGAATGATAATTCAAGATTCGCTACTCATTATGCAGACGGACAATATTACACAGCCTCTCGTTGCCGTGTCGTTGGTCGGTCGGTTAGCAGTGCGGGTGCGCTTGGCGGTGTCGCTTATGCGTATGCGAATGTTGCGTCATCGTACTCGGGTACGGGTCACGGTTCTCGGCTTGCCTTCCGTGGCGAAATCTCAATCTCTGAATAAAAGGTAAGGAATATGAAACAGAAAAATAATAAAGCGAAAATGCGCAGGGCGTTGCGGTCTGAAAAGACCGCTCGCTCTCCTGCGTGAGCGATGCCGAAAGGCGAAAGGTAGAGGGTCTCATTTGCCGTGTCGTTGGTCGGTCGGATCTCAGTGCGAGTGCGGATGGCGGTGTCGCTTATGCGAATGCGAATAATGCGTCATCGAACTCGAATACGAATAACGGTTCTCGGCTTGCAAACAGAAAAGAAATATAGGGGCGAAACTCCCCGAATAATCGTCTCTACGGCATATCTCTACGAGATAGAGAATAGCTGAGGGCGAGAGACCTGAGTCTCAGTAAAAGCGATAATAAATCGGAAAACTGAAAAATCACGAATGCAGGTAGAGGTTGGTAGGTTCATTCTCGAACACCTCAGACCTGAGGAACTGAAGGAGTTTCATTGAAATGGCGAAAAGAGATGGCTATGTGATTGAGGAAATCATCGAGCGTCCCAATCTCGAAGAAGCGTTTGATACGGTTCTGAGAGGCACTCTGAGAAAGAGTCTGAGTGAAGGCAGATGGTTACTCGCCCATCGGGAAGCGTTCCTTGATGGTGTAGCAGAAGAAATTGCGTCAGGAAAGGTCAATCTCGGAAAGTGGCATCCTAAGGATATTGTAGAGGCAGGGAAAGAGCGGCATCTTCAAGTATTCGACATGAAAACCCGAATCAAGGTCGGTGCAGTCATGCAGATTGTCGATAAGCATCTGAGGCGGCGATTTATCAGGACTACCTCTGCATCTATCAAGAAAAGAGGAATGCACGACCTGAAAGCCTATATCGAAAGAGATATTCGTATTGACCCTGAGGGGATGATATACATCTATAAATTCGATGTCCGTAAATTCTACGATACGGTGAAGCAAGATTTCATCATGTATTGTGTGAGAAAGGTTTTCAAGGATGAGAGATTGATTTCGATATTGGAGAGTTTCGTGAGATTTCTCGATGAGGGAATCTCAATGGGGATGCGTTCATCTCAGGGTCTCGGAAATCTTCTATTATCGGTATTCCTCGACCACTATCTCAAAGACCGATACGGAGTAAAGCATTTCTATCGGTATTGCGATGACGGAGTGATTGCGAGCGGCTCGAAGCTCTATCTATGGGAGAGCAGAGGAATAGTCCACGAGCAGATTGAAGTCATCGGTCAGGAGATAAAATATAATGAGAGGGTATTTCCTTTGTCTGACGGATTGGATTTCCTCGGATATGTGATTTTCCCGACTCATTCACTACTCAGAAAGAGAGTGAAGCAGAACTTCGCTCAGAAGCTGAGAAATGTTAAGTCAAGAAAGCGCAGGATTGAGCTTATCGGTTCTCTGTGGGGCATGACAAAGCATTGCAATGGTTGGCATCTTATGGAGACGATTCTATATCCAAGCGAGTATAACAAATTAAAGAAAAAGAAGAAAAGAATGAAAGATTTTGGAAAGGCTCTGAGCAGTCCTCAGACCTTCAACGGCAAAAAGAGGTTCAGAGGCTCGAAGATAAGCGGTCGTGAGTTAGACCACAGGCCTTTTATCGTGGTTGATTACGAGAAAGGTGTCGTGCCTTTAGTCGAGCAGGAAAGATATAAGCGAGAGGTTGATGATACTCTTGCGAGAGGTGGTGATACATCACTCGTGAAGAAACCACGAGATAAATATGTCGTGAGTATCATCTATCAGGGTCAGCTCAGGAAACTTTGGACAGGCGACAAAGAGAATTGGGATGAGCTTGACAGGCGAAAGCAAGAGCCTGACGGATTCCCTTTCTTCTGCTCTATGGAGGTCGATTTCCAAGGTCAATATCCGAAATATACTTTCTGCTCGGCGGTCGCTCTCGGATTTCAGATGCCGTCAGATGATGAAATAAACAGATTATTCACCCAATTAAAAATCAGGTAATATGAATACAGATTTTTTCAAGATTTATGGCGCATCTGAGCGTCAGGATGGCATCGTGAAATTGTCATCGACAAAGGCTTGCATCTATGTAGGTTTCGGCAAAGACTCAGAGGATGCAGAGAGTGGCTATAATTGGCGTAAGGACTACGACCATATCCCGACTATCGCAGAGGTCAAAGCAGACATCGAGGCTCTCATCAATGCTCATACCGATGCGACTATCCTCACAGGATTCTCATGGAACGGAAAGCCTGTATATCTCTCATCGGAAAATCAGTTCAATTTCAAAGCTGCCTACGACCTCGCCTTTCAGACCGATGGAGCGAATCTCCCTGCGAAATTCAAGCTCGGAGAGGATGATGAGGGCAATCCTGTTTATCACACATTCACCAAGACTGAGGTGCTTGCTGATTTCGTGATGAGAGCTTTTGCATTCATCAATAACGCTCTCAAAGAGGGATGGCAGGAGAAAGATTCAATCGATTATTCACTTTTCGTTGTGAGCGATGAGTAAGGGATGCGGTTGCCAAAAGGGAGTGCTTAAATATATTAAGCCTCCCTATGCTAAGAAATTCTATACTCCGTGTGTCATGCACGATGATGACTACGACAGGGGAGGCGATAGTGATGACCGTTTCGATGCAGATATGAATCTTTATGTGAATATGATGAAAGTCGTGAAGAAAGAGAATAAGAATCTGTTTGCGGTGATATGGTTCACTTTCATTGCTTCGCTCTATTTCGTAGGAGTGAGGCTTTTCGGCAAATTCTATTTCAATTATAAAAAGTAAGCAGATGATACTATATTTCAATGATACCACTCTCGAAGTGCAGCCGAATGATAGCAGCTACCGCTATCGTTCCCTGATGGCGAAACCTCAGCTCGTTTTGAAGTTCTCGCTGCCTCGATACGTTGAGATTCCTGTCGGGGCATATTGTGACTATATGGGAGAGAGATATTTCCTCAATGCACCTCAGAACATCAAGAAACAGGGCACTCGTCATATCGAGTACACCCTGAATATGGGAACGAGGCAGGATAACATGGCTCTCTATAAGATGAGAAACTCGGTTGATAAGCGGCTCAAATACTCGATGTGCGCAAAGCCGCATGAATTCATTGCGGAGATTGTCGCCAATCTGAATGAGCGTGATGGTGCAGGAGTGTGGAGTATCGGAACGTGTATCGATGCCAATGAAAAGACCATCGAATTCAATCATACGAATATCGATTCAGCCCTCTCTCAGGTAGCAGAGACCTTTGAAACTGAATGGGAGATTGTCGGCACGACTATCCATCTCCATAAGGTCGAATACTATAAGAGTGACCCTCTCCCACTCTCATACGGCAAGGGAAATGGCTTCATGCCAGGAGTGGGCAGAACAACTCCATCGAATGAGCTGCCTATCAAGCGACTCTATGTGCAGGGTGGAGATAGGAATATCGACCGCTCGGAATATGGCTCACCTGAGCTGCTTTTGCCTAAGTCTCAGTCGTTGGGATATGATGGCACTCATTTCTCAGACGAGCAAGGCTATAATGCGAATATAGGGCATATCTATACGAGCGATGCGAATGGCTATTATATCGAACGTTCAGATGTCATCTCTGATGCGGTCAAAGAGGATAGTCTTGACTGCTCAGAACATTATCCCTCTCGTGTCGGAAAGGTCACATCGGTAATCGCAGTGAAGCCTGCAAAGAATTTCTACGACTTCATCGATAACACTATCCCTGCCGACCTGAATATCAATGATTATATTATCGAGGGCGAGACTCCGACCATCGTCTTTCAGTCGGGAATGCTTGCAGGAGAGAAAGATTTTGAATTCAAGTATAAGCATTCTGAGAGACGATTTGAGATTGTGCCTCAGGAGATAGACGGACAGACCATGCCGAATGCGACATTCATTCCTGCCGTGAATGATACTTATGCTATATTCGGAATCATGCTGCCTCCATCGTATATCTGTGATAATGCAACCAAGCAGGGCGCATCATGGGATATGATGAGAGAGGCTATCAGGCATCTGTGGGAGAATGAGAATCAGAAGTTCACGTTCACAGGTACGCTGCAATCTCTCTATGCTAAGAGGAATTGGATAAATATCGGCGGCAAACTGATTGTCGGCGGTTATGTTCATTTCTCAGATACGCAGTTCGTTCCTGATGGTGTGGATATTCGCATCACAGGTATCAAGGATTTTCTCACCTCTCCCTATTCGCCTACGGTCGAAATCTCGAATAATGTCACAGGGCAATCGCTCACATCGAAGCTCAGGGAGATTGACTCTCAGGAGGTCATCATCGAGGAAAACCACAAAGATGCGTTGCAGTTCACTCGCAGACGATTCAGAGATGCTCAGGAATCGCTATCGATGTTAGAGGATGCCTTTGATAATTTCTCAGGCAGCGTGAATCCTGTCACCGTTCAGACTATGGCGATGCTCGTTGGTGATGAGTCGCTGCAATTCCAATTCGTGACCGCTATCGATTCTGCGACTATCGACTCATCATTCCAAGTGACCTATGATGCAGCCAATAAGCAGCTCTCCGTGCCTCATTCATTCCTGAGACACATGACACTTGGCATCGATGCCATCAAGTCATCACACTCTATTGATGAATATAAGACATGGGAGATGACCGCTTATGTATCGGCTCGTCTTGAAGATGGAAGCAAGAAATACTATCTCTATGCAAAGGTCGATACGGCAGCAGCTCAGAATGGCGAGTTCCTGCTTTCTGAGACTCCTATCGATATGGAGCGAGTATCAGGATATTATCATCTGTTAGTCGGCGTTCTGAACTCAGAACTCGATGAGCAGAGGTCTTATGTGTCGCTCTATGGTTTCACAGAGATACTCCCTGCAAGAATCACGACCGATAGGATAGTGAGTGCAGACGGGCAGAGTTATATCGACCTCCTGACAGGGGGAATGAAACTCGGTTCAAAATTACTCTATCAGAATGGTGTATTGAATCTCGATTTTCTTTTCTCGAATGGAGCGAATATCGGAGGATGGATATTCAGGAATAATCGTCTCGAATCTCAGAACGGAGCGATGTACCTCGATGGAGTTCATGGAGGTGCTCGACTTGGTGGAACATTGCTGATGTCAACAGGATATGGAGGACATGAACATCTTGAAGATTATAATATATTTTATCTGCAAGGAGTTTCGCAAACAACTACCATTGTGGTAAACTCTGGAGTAGAGCATATCGGCAAAGTGATAAAGGTCATCAATACAGGAACATTCTCGCAAGGAGATTATCGTATAAGATTGACGAATTTCTCAGTCACAGAGGATGAGGGAGGTTCTATGACTTCGATAAGCACAAACTATGAGGCGGTTTTGAGACCTCAGGAGGTGTTAGAGGCGACCTGTTTCCAAAGACCATCAACCGATGGCTCGGTCAAAGGCTCATGGGAAATCACATCACGTTTCAGTCAAACCGACTTTAAGGCAGATAGCGGAGTGAGAGGTCGGTATGCCTTAATCTTAGGTCAGGGAAGATACTCAGCCCATGAAGGACAATTCACAGGGCATTGGTGGAATAATCTTCCGATGAGTTCGATATTGAGCATATCAAGAGTATCGGAAGGTGTCTATCGAATGGGATTCAGCACGAGTAATATTCCTTCAGGTTCTCATTTCATGGTATGCGGATTTGGAGGCGTGGATGGCACAGGCGCAGGTAATGCAGTATTTGCAAATGTGTATAATGTTGTTTTCGATGGAGATTCAAGCTATGTCGAAATCAGGGTTGCAGATGATTCATCCTTGAATGATGCCGGATTTGAATTTATAGTATTCGGTATTGATTGGAGCTATACTTTGCATGATTAAATTGTAATGAGGGAGACGGTTATTTACAGATTTCCGTCTCTCTTATACAAAAAATCATAAAATATCACCATAAAAAGGTGCTTATTAAGCATCTTTTTATTATCTTTGTACCAAAATTCAGCTCGGCATGGAATTGATATATAAGTTTTGGAAAGGAATGGTCTGCCTATTGGGAGGCGGTATCGGTTGGCTCATCGGTGAGTTCAAGCCGACTTTTCCTCTGATTATTGTGGCGGTAATCTTTATCGTCTATGATGCTTGGACGGCTTATCAGCTCGACAAGCGAGTGCATCAAAAGTACCCTGAGAAAACGAGTCGTGAGAAAGCTCATTTCACGAGCTTCGCTTTCGGCAAGGTGGTGAAATCGACCATCCCAAAGCGATTATGGCTCATCCTGCTCGCATATCTCGTTGAGCATTGGGTATTCATTCATGTATCGATTCCATTATCTTATGTCATCACAGGAGCGATATGCTTTGAACAAGCATGGTCTATCCTTGAAAATGAAAGTTCATGTCGGGATGAAAACGAGAGCCGTTTTTGGAAGGCTCTGCAAAGAATCATGGTAGATAAGACTGAGAGGCACTTTGATGTCACCCTCGATGAGTTAAAGAATGGCGGTCGTGTCACAGAGGAACAGATTGCTGCTGCTCGTGAGATGCTCGCAGAATATGAACGCCAAAAACAGAAATCTAATGAAAATCCTGATTGATAACGGACATGGCTCTAATACATTGGGAAAATGCTCTCCTGATGGAAAGCTCAGGGAATATGATTGGGCGAGAGATATTGCATCCCGATTGGTTGCAGAGCTGAAAAAGAGAGGTCTCGATGCAGAGCGTATCGTGACCGAAGAAACAGATATATCACTCAGAGAGCGTTGCCGTAGGGTCAATGCTATCTGTGCGAAACTCGGTTCAAAGAATGTGATGCTAATCTCCATCCATATCAATGCAGCAAAGAGTGATGGTCGTTGGCATGATGCAAGCGGATGGAGCGGATGGATAGCTCCAAATGCGAGCCAAAAGAGCAAGATTCTCGCTCAGACTCTCTATGATGAAGCGGCAAAGAGGAATCTCAAAGGGAATCGTTCTGTGCCATCGTGCAGATATTGGGTAGGCAATTTCGCTATCGTCAGAGATACCAACTGCCCTGCCGTTCTGACAGAGAATCTATTTCAAGACAATAAGGCTGAGGTCGAGTTCCTGATGTCAGAGAGAGGGAAGCAGGAAATCGTCAATCTCCATGCCGATGCAATTCAAAAATATATCAGATTATGAAAACTTTTTTTCGTGACCATATATCGATGTATGTGCTGAGTGCAGTATTGGTCTCGATGCTCTTTATAGTGTCGGGGTGCTGCACTCAGCGGCGAGTGGTCGAACAGAATACGACCGTCATTCAGCAGAAAGATAGCTCGAATACCGAAGTCAGGGTTGAAAAGGTCATCGAGTATCTGACAGATACCGTCTATATCAAAATCCCTGCTCAGATGGCAGAGCGCACGACTCAGGATAGTACCTCTCATCTCGAAAATGATTATGCGACCTCAGATGCTCGCATCAATCAGGATGGCACTCTGTATCACGACCTGAAAACGAAGCCGCAGGAGATAGCTTCGGAGTTTCAGAAGCCTGTCGAGAGGAATGATAGTGTCAGGACTGAATATAAGACCAAAACAAAATATATCACTCTGATAGATAAGAAAGAGGTCGAGAGAGAGCTGACATGGTGGCAGCATACTTGCATCAAGTGGTTTCCTTGGTGTCTCATCCTGCTTATCATCGCTATCGGTTATATATTCAGGAAACCGATTTTGAAGATTACGAAAAGGCTTTTGTGTAAACCATAGTATTAGTTTTAAGGTTAAGAGAGGGCATCGGAATGTGAATTTCGGTGCTTTTTCTTTGTGGAATGAAATAATTTTCATACCTTTGTCGCACTGATGATAAACTCTTCATCAGTTGCGTTGAAATCCGCACGGCTGAAATGAGAGATTCATCATCGGTCGTGCGGTTCTTTTTTTCGATTTTGTTACTCGTTTGTTACTCCGACTCACTCTAATATGCTCTAATCGTTCTGTAAATGACTGAGTTATAGTATAGTTACAAATATCCTGTGTCGGAAAATAGACTTTCTGCGTGGGTAAGTAATGACGGAAATTCTCAGCAAATTAGAATGGCACTCTATCAGCATAGAACCAGCATCAAATCAGCACAAAAGCCTCTGAAATCAGTATTTCGGATGCAAATACAATAAATCTATTATCTATGCCGTTATTATGTCAGGAAAGTGCTATATTTGCGTTACCATTTTGTTACTCGATTATTTCGGGTCACAAAAGTAACAAAAAGACATCGATATTCAACGCATCAGTATATGGCGAAAGAAAAGAAAATCAAAGAGCCGATAAAGGTCAGACAGAAGCCTTTGCAGAACGGCAACATCAGTCTCTATCTTGATATATATAGAGACGGAAAGAGAACTTATGAATTCCTGAAGCTCTATCTCATCCCTGAGCGTACCAAAGAGGATAAGGAAACGAATCGGCAGACCATGCAGCTCGCCAATTCCATCAAGTCAAAGAGGATTGTCGAGATGCAGAACGGCGAATATGGATTCAAATCAGAATTTGCGACCGACACCCTATTCTATCCTTATTATCGTGCTATGTGCCAAAAGAGACTCGGAGCTGAGAGCCGTAGTAATTGGGGAAATTGGTTCTCGTGTCTGCATCATCTTCTAATCTATGATAAGAATGAGAAACTGACCTTTGCCAATATCACACAGGAATGGGTGCAGGGATTCCATGATTATCTCGAAAATGAGGCGGTTGCTTGGGCGCATGATTACCGCACTCGTATCAAAGATAAGCCTCTCGCCCGAAATTCAAAACTCAGTTACTTCAATAAGCTCAGGGCGTGTCTCAATCAGGCTTTCGAGGATAGGATTATCCCTTTCAATCCTGCTCGTAATGTTGAGAATTTCAAGGCAGAAGAAGGAACGAGAATGTATCTCACCATCGATGAGGTTAGAAAGCTCGCTCAGACAGAATGTGAATATCCTCGCATCAAGGCTGCTTTCCTATTCTCATGCCTGACAGGTCTCAGACGGAGCGATATTCTGAAACTTACTTGGGGAGAGGTCCATCATCAAGGGGATTTCACCCGAATCATATTCAGGCAGAAAAAGACTCAGGGGCAGGAGTATCTCGACATCACTCCGCAGGCAGCGGAACTGATGGGCGAAAGAGGAAAGCCGAATGAGCAGGTCTTTCAGGATATTCATTCTCCATCATGCACGAACAAGGCTATTCAGGAATGGGTGTTGAGGGCGAAGATAGACAAGAAAATCACATTCCATTGCGGACGGCATACATTCGCCACAATGATGCTCGACCTCGGAACTGACATCTATACGGTGAGCAAGCTGCTCGGTCATCGAGAGCTTACCACTACTCAGATATATGCAAAGGTGATGGATAAGAACAAGCAGAAAGCCGTTGCCAATATCCCGAATATCCTGCACAAAGATGAGGAATGACCTTTTTCGTGAGGTCACGAAAATGATAAGAGGGCAGTTGTTAAGTATTCCTTAATGACTGCCCTCTTTCTGTTATCCGAACATTTCTCCATTGCCTGTCATCAACCAATAGGATGAGACTCTGCAATCCCGAATGAGCGGAAGCATCCACCCTACCTCAAAGAAACCTCGATTGAGGTCTTTTCTCTGAGTATAGAAATGCGCTTTGTCGATATTATTATCTCGGCAGAAGTCGGCGACTTTCAGGAGCTTCATTTCCTTGCATCGCTCGAAAGCCTGAAAGAAACGCTCCATGATGCCGATGGTGTTCTGACTATATACTCTCCTTCTGCTCATCGTCTGTGAAGATTTGCTCGCTCAACCATAGAGCGGTGTCGTATAGGTATTCTATTTCGCTCGTAGGCTCGTTATTCACTTTGCATCGGTCAAACTCTTTGCCTGTCTGCAAAAGAAGCTCTCTCGCCTTTCCTGAGAGGTTCTCATCGTGATTGATTGCTGACTTCATCAAATCGATGGTGAAGAAAGATAGTTGCTTTATGGTGTCCATAGTCTTTATTCCTTATTATATATTATATCATCTAATTTGAATGAGGTTGAACTGAGTTTAGTGATAGAATACATCTTGCTCACTCCGTAAGTCTCAGGATAGAGATACAATCTCGGCTGCGCTCCATCATAGGCGATAGTGATATTGTATTTCCAATGGTCGCTCGTCTCTAATAGATGGTCGTTGAAATATGTCGAGCAATCACATTCTCCATATACGAGAATCTCTTTCGTGATACTATTCTCCATCCATTCCTCTTTCTTCGGTGATGAATAAGGAGAAAATGTAATCTCGTGCGTTTCGGTGATGCCATCTGATTCGCTCACTTTCGAGCCTACGAACTTGCCATTCAGAATTGAGACTATCTCGTTGGTCTCTTTCTGCTGATTATTCACTTTTGGCTCGTCATCATCTCCACCGCAAGATATGAGACAGAGAGCTGCCATCATAAATAATAATGTCTTTTTCATATCCTGTCTGCTATTCTATCGACAATCATAACAAGCCGTTTCGATTGCTCTTTATTTATATTGATAACCTCTGCAAGGAGTTTCCTCATCTCTGATACCTCCGTCAGAGCAAAGAGGATGGTTTTCTCACTCGTGCCGTTGCTGATATTGGAGGCATTACCACCAACGGCAACATTATTGCCTCCCGATTCTTCGGGGACAGAGGGCGTTTCGGGATGAGATTCTGAATCTCCGTTGAACATTTCCCCTTCTCCGAATACGAGCCATGTTTTGTTTACCTGAGGGAATTGCGCAATTATCTGAGCAACACCCTTAGAGCCAATCGTGTTGCGGATGCTATTCACATAACCGTTAGATAATCCGCAAACTCTTTCAAATTCAGCCTTTGACAGACCGAGGGCAGCTATCAGCTGCATCATTCTTTCTTTCGTTTCCATCTTATTGAATCCTTAAAAATCCTTAAATTAGAGCAGAAATCTCAGAAAACTGTTGTTAGTCTAAGAGAAATGCTCTATCTTTGCAGTGCAATACTAAAAGTTATTGCCGCACTCGATGAAAATTTGGGTGCAAAGATAATAAATAATGCCTAATAATCATAAAGTTTAACATTAAAAATAATTAAAGTATGGCAGAAAAGACGTTTTTCGACCTCTACAACGAGCAAAAGAGCAAGCCAACCCCTGCTCAGGAATTCGTTTCAGAGGTAGCAAAGATTACTCGGAGAACAGAAACGACCGTCCGAATGTGGCTCTCAGGGCAGCAGACTCCCGATGCGCTCGCTCAGAGCATTATCGCAGAGCATTTCGGAGTAAATGTTGATTATTTATTTCCTAAACGCTAACGTGTGGATTTCAACGCAACAAAAATCATCAGTATGGCAGAAAAGAAAGGAATCAAAAAGATGTGTATTTCCGCTGAATGCGGACGCACTCGAAAATCAGTCACTTTCCCTGTTCCTGCGGAATTATCCGATTGGATGAATGAGCTTTCAAAGAGGAAAGCAGAGAATAAAGAAAGCGGTATCACAGATAATGTTCAGACATTCGATGTCGATGGAAACCGCTCAATGGTAATCAAAATATCAATCTTAAATTATGGAGAGAAATTTTAATATGAAAAAGGCATTTCTGAATTATCGCTATTATGTGATGATTATTATCGGTTTCGTGGTAATCCTCGGAGTATTCAGTATTCCCGATGAGAATCTCCCTCTAATGAGATGGGCATGGATGCTCTTAGTTTCAAAATCTATCGGTTTCGGTGCAGGATATGGTCTTTATAGGCTTGTAGCTTATTGGGAATCTAAGAATCTTGTTCCTGAACTCTCAAAAATGATTGCGGAGGAATGATAATGAGTGCAGATGAAAGACTTGCAAGGATTGAGAGGCTCATCCTCATTCAATCGAAAGAGGCTCTAACCGTCTCAGAGGTCGCTCTGATGCTCGGTCTCTCTGAAAGCAGAGTCCGACATCTGACGAGCGAGAAAGCACTTCCCTACTACAAGCAGGGAAAGAACACCTACTTCAAGAAATCAGAGATTGAGAAATGGATGCTCAGCGAGCGAGTGCCGACAAACTCTGAGATACGCTCACAGGCTACGACACATTGTATAATCAAAGATAATTTCTGATATGAAATGGCAATATAAACTTTAATTTCAACGCAAATGAAAGATGTAATTATTAAACGACTCTCCCTTTTGAATTTCAAAGGTATCAGAGAGTTTCAAATCGAGTTCAATGACTCGATGACGAGCGTTCTCGGAAAGAACGGCTCAGGCAAGACAACTATCTTCGATGCTTTCACTTGGCTCTTATTCGGCAAGGATAGCGAGGATAGAAAGAGTTTCAATATCAAGACCCTCGATGCTCAGGGCGTGGCTATCCCTCGCATCCCTCACGAGGTATCAGCTATCCTCATTGTCGATGGCGAGGAAATCAATCTTTGCCGCCGATATAATGAGAAGTGGCAGAAGAAACGTGGCTCTGCTACGGAAGAGTTCACAGGGCATGAAGAAGAAAGGCTCTATAACGATGTTCCTATGTCTGTCAAGGAATGGGGAGAGAAAATCACCTCTATATGTTCAGAGCAGGTCTTCAAGTTCATCACCAACCCTCTCTATTTCTCAGCTCAGAAAAGCGATGTGCAACGCTCTATGCTTTTCAGGATGGCAGGAGACATCAGCGATGCAGAGATAGCCGCAGGAAACGCTGAATTTACCGCTCTCCTTGCGTCTCTGACAGGCAAGACGATGGATGAATACAAGAGAGAGATTGCAGCCAAGAAACGCCGTATCAAGGCAGAAATCGATGGCATCCCTGAGCGTATCGATGAGCGCAAGAGAGATATGCCCGAAGCTGAGAACTGGCTGGCTCTCGATGCTGACCTGCAAGCCAAGAAATCAGAGCTTGAAAAGGTCGAGAAATCCATCACGGATAAGTCTCAGGCTTATTCAGAGGCGAGCAATGCGAAGCTCGAAATCTCCAAGAAAGAGTTTAATCTGAGACAGAAGCTGCTCAATCGTGAATACGAGATTAAGCAGGAGGTTCAGAAAGAGTATAACGAGCAATCCTCTAAGCAGTCAGAGCTTCGCCATCAGGTCGAGAACGCTCAGGCAGAACTAAACCGAGTTCAGTCTGAAATGACTCGCTATCAGAGCGACCTCAATACGATGCAGTCAAAGCGTGAAACTCTGATTGCAGAATGGCGAGAAATCAATGCTCGCACTCTCCAATTCAAAGAAGATGAGTTTGTCTGCCCGACCTGCAAGCGACCTCTCGATATTGATGATATTGAGCGTAAGCAGAACGAAATGACTGAGAGCTTCAATACTCGCAAAGCTGCCGACCTCGCAGAGAATAACCGCAAAGGACAGGCGAACAAGAAAGCGATGGAAGATACCGCCGCTCTCATCAAGAAGTGCGAGGAACGCATTGCAGAACTCAACAAGAAGATTGAGGAATTGAAAGCCAATCCTCTATATTCTGCCACTCTGACTGCTCCTGATGCTACTCAGACCATCGAAGCCGATGCAGAGAGAAACAATCTCGTTGATGAGATCGCAAAGGTCAAGGCAGAACTCGACAATCCTGTTGAAGCTCCTGATACGACCGAACTCACAGAGCAGAAGAAATCTATCATATCAGAGATAGATATTATTAAGGCAAAGCTCACCAAGAAAGAGACCATCGAGCGCAACAATCAGCGCATTCAGGAACTCGAAACGCAGCTCAGAAATCAGAGCGAGGAATTGGCTCAGTTGGAGGGCATCGAGTTCACAATGGCAGCTTTCTCAAAGGCTCGCATTGAAGCCGTAGAGAGCCGTATCAACGGACTTTTCTCTCTCGTGCGCTTTAAGATGTTCGAGCAGCAAATCAACGGCGGCGAGGTCGAGACCTGTGAGGCTACCGTGAACGGAGTGCCTTACTCAGACCTGAACAATGCCATGAAGATTATCGCAGGATTGGATATTATCAGTGCGATATGCAAGTATGAGCAAATCACCGCTCCTTGTTTCTTGGATAATGCAGAGGCTATCAATAATGTGCCGAAGATTGCAAGTCAGATGATTTTGCTCGTTGTCACCGATGACGAGGCACTCAGAATTCAATAATCAATTTATGTTTCACAATTCAAAATTTCAACGCATTATGGCAAATGAAATCCAAAAGCAGGAGCGACCTATCGACCTGATGAAGTCGGTTATCAACGCTCCATCCGTCCAAGAGCAGTTTCAGAACGCTCTCGGTGAACACAAAGATGCTTTTGTGGCATCGCTCATCGACCTCTTTACAGGCGATAAGCAGTTGCAGACATGCAAGCCTGCTCTCGTGATTGCAGAAGCTCTCAGAGCTGCAACCCTGAGACTCCCTCTCAATAAGGCTCTCGGTTTCGCCTACATCATCGTATTCAATAACTCGGTTAAGAATGCAGATGGCTCATGGTCGAAAGTTCCTACACCAACATTCGTGCCTGGCTACAAGGGATATATCCAACTCGCTATGCGCACAGGTCAGTATCGCACCATCAATGCTGATTTCGTTTACGAGGGCGAGATGAGAAAAGTATCGAAGCTCACAGGTGAAATCGCTCTCGATGGAGAGAAGAAATCTGACAAGATTATCGGATACTTCTGCTATTTCGAGCTGCTCAACGGCTTCAATAAGACCCTCTTTGTGAGTGTCGAGGATATGGCTGCTTATGCTCTGAGATATTCTCCATCATTCAAGGGTAATAAAAAACCGAGTGCAGAGGCTCTCATCAAGCTCGCTCAGGCAAACCAGCCATCAAGCAAGGTCGGTTGGGAGGGCAACTTCAATGATATGGCGTTAAAGACCGTCATTCGCCGTTTGCTCTCGAAGTATGGCTATCTCTCTGTCGAGATGCAGAACGCTCTCTCTAAGGATGTCGAGGAACCTCAGATGAGCCGAAACGACCTTATCAGCGAGAATGCGAACACTCAGGCTATCGACATCGATAGTACTCAGTATGAGGAAGTCGATACAGAGACAGGAGAAATCAAGAATGGCGAGGATGCTGCACCTGCCAATGGCGGAGAGGCTGCACCCGAACCGAATTACTAATCATCAAATCAAGCACGAGGAATGGTACTTAAATGTTTAGGCTCAGGGTCAAGTGGCAACTGCTATCTATTTGAAGCGTCTGACGGCGTTTTGATACTCGAATGCGGTATTCCATTCATCGAGATAAAAAAGGCTCTCAGATTTCAAATAAAGCAGGTTCTCGCCTGTCTTTGCAGCCATGAACATAAAGACCATTCCAAGTGCCTGAAAGATATTCTTTCCTGTGGCATAAAGGTGATGGCACTCAAAGATGTTTTCGACTCTCAGGGTATCAAGAACCGAGTTTTCTGCAAGGAGATACAGGCGATGCGTGGCTATCAGGTCGGAGGCTTCAAAATCTTCTGTCTGAGCGTGGCTCACGATGTGCCTTGCCTCGGTTTCGTCATCGAGCATAAGGAAATGGGCAGGACGCTATTCATCACCGATACGATGATGCTTGAATATAGATTGCCGAAGCTCAATCATATCATGCTCGAAGCGAACTACGCCGATGATATTCTCCTGCAAAATATAGAGTCGGGCATCGTACCGCATTCGATGAAAGACCGCCTCCTGCACTCGCACATGGAGATTGAGACTACGAAAGGAATACTCAGGGCAAATGATTTATCTGAAGTCTCTGATATTATCCTCGTCCACCTCTCAGGAAACAATAGCGATGCAGAGCGTTTCCGCAAGGAAATAACCGCAGTATCGGGAAAGCCTACCTATATCGCCAAATCAGGATTGGAAATCGATTTATCTATCAACCCATATTAAACTCATTTTACAATGAAAGAATTAAAAATCAGCGTTGAAAACGCACGAGCTGCCTACGATAATACAGATGCTAACGGCAGAGAGCTTTTGGAGCATCTTTTCGGCAAAGAAATCTTTGCTCAGGACATCAAAGATAAGGTCAAGACCTTTGAGGATGCAGTCGCAATCCTCGGAGATGAGCATCCTCTTGTCGCTCAGTTCAGGGTGATAGAAAGCTCATTCAAAGAGGCTGACAATAATCTGCATCTTTTCGCTTATGCTCGCCTCGTTATCATCGCAGAGGCTCTGAATGAGGGATGGAAGCCGAAGTTCGATGGCGATGAGTGCCGCTATTATCCTTATTTCTACATATATACTAAAAAGGAATATGAGGAACTCGATGAGGATGAGAAGAAAGAGTGCCGTGTCGTTGGTCGGTCGGATCTCAGTGCGGGTGCGGATGGCGGTGTCGCTTATGCGAATGCGCATTATGCGTCATCGTACTCGAATGCGAATTTCGGTTCTCGGCTTGCCTTCAAAACAAGAGAGCTTGCTGAGTATTGCGGAGAGCAATTCATCGATATTTGGGAGAAATTTCTATTTGCTTGAACTGAGACGATATGGCAGGATGGATAAAAATAAGCAGAGAGATTGCAAATCATTGGCTATGGCAGGATGCCGAAAGGCTGAAATGGTGGCTTGATTTGCTCTTTCTCGCTGCTTGGGAAGATAAGCAAGTCCTGCATGATTCTCATCTGTTCGTATTGCGCAGAGGTCAGATAATCGCATCAATATCCTTTCTCTCTGAGAGATGGGGAAAGAGTCATCCGACAATAATAAAGTTCCTGAGACTCTTGGAGGGAGAGGATATGATAAAACGAAGCACTATTTACAGGCAAACTTCTATCCTAACTATCTGCAATTATGAGAAATATCAATGTAATGATGATTCAACGCTTAATGCCCAAATTGACAGCATCGTTGATAGGCAAAATGATGAAAAAATAAGGGGTAAAGTTGATAAGCCAATTTCGGAGGTAAATATCATTAAATCAGATAGTTTAGGGTATAAAGGCGAAACGAAAGTTGATACCATAGTTTATAGCCAAGTTTATACCATAGTTGACGGAAATAAAGAATATAAGAATAATAACTCTACATCTATATCATCTAAGGGCGAGTCGAAAAATTTGAAATTCATCGAAGAATTGAAGAATGCTCAGATATGGCTCGAACAGATGGCGATGAGATTCCATATTCCGATAGACGAGATAGTGAGGCGATTGGATGACTTTGCTCTCGATTGCGATTGCAGGGGAACGGAGCATCAGGACTTCAATGATACCCGAAGGCATTTTAATGATTGGCTGAGAATTCAACTCGAAGCCGAAAAACGAAAGAACAATGTTTCAGATAGACAAAAATCAGAAAATAAACGTAGAGGCTCTGATGTCACGGCTACTTCAGCGGAGGATTACGAGGGGGCGTTTTGAGCTGCCCTATACCGATGAGCAGATGAGAGATATGCTAACGGCTTGCGTGATGACTGAGGTCGCATATCGGCATCAAGAGTACAGAGCGAGTCCTGAGATGGATTCTTACATCGAAAAGGCTGCTCAATGGCTCAAAGAGGGCAATACATTCGGATTGCTCATGTGCGGAGTGCCAGGCAACGGCAAGACAACACTAATGAGAGCGATTCAGACCTGCATCAATATGCTCGACCTGAAAGATGATTTCAATCGGGATATGGGTATTGCGATAATTGATGCGAGAGAGATTGCGAGACTGAACAAAGATTCGTATGAGCAATTCAAGGCTTATCGGAACAGACCGATGCTCGGCATCGATGATTTAGGACTTGAACCGACAGAGGTATTGGATTATGGCAATATCCTCAATCCTGTAATCGATTTGCTCTCCTATCGCTACAATGAGCAGCTCTTTACGGTCATCACTACCAATCTCCGACCTCAGGAGATTCGAGAGAAGTATAAAGACCGAATCGCTGACCGATTTAATGAGATGATGACGAAGATAATCTTCAAGAATGGCTCATATAGAGGTCAGAACGCACAGAAATAGGCTTTCCTGCGATTCTAAGCGTAAAGATGAATACTTTATCACCTGAGCGCAAGAAATCACAGGAGAGCGCAGGAAAACGAGAAATTCAATAATTCTAAATTCAACGCAACAATGAAGAATCAAACATTAGAAATCGGCAGCTATCTCATCCCTGAGGGGTGCAAGGCGACCGTTATGAGTGGAGAGGTGATAATCTCCATCAAGAAAGACAATCGTATCAAAGAGGGCGATTGGAGATGCAAAGACTGCATCCATCGTAAGGAGGGAAAGACCTCTATCAACGCATGGTCTATGAGTTGGGTCTGCGAGCTAAAACCGAAGACCGTCCGCAATCCTCGATTCGCTAATCAAAAACTATTCTACTGCGCCAATCGGAACGATAAGGCGTGTGAGAATTTTGAGAGAAAGGAGGATTGAGTATGGAAACCAAGAAATGTGAAATCTGCGGTCGTGAGCTGCCTGTATCAGATTTCTCGAAATCATATAAGAACCGATGCAGGGAATGTGTCGCAAGGCTCACGAGAGAAAAGAGAAATAATAAGCAGTCGAAACGCTCAATCTTTGATGATTATTTAGACTCTATCCCGAATCCTGACAGAGAGGTAATCACTATCACCATCGAGAGAGGAAAGGGGGTCTTTGTCGATTATCAGAGAGATAACGAGCCAAAGAAGAATTGGAAAGACTGCAATACGAAAGAACTCATCTCTATCAATGCAGCAGCCGATGTCCTGAAAGCAGGAACAGAAGTAACTACGGCATTCGGAAAGATAGTCGGCAATGTGAGAGAAATCGAGAATATACTTGGAATTAAAATTTTGAAGAAATGAAAACATATGTATTGACACTATCAAAGGTTTTCCCTGCTTATCATATCAGGAAAGGTGAACCGACCAATTTCAGAGCTGCATTCAATGCAGGTCAGCCATTCAAGATAGATGCAGATACATTCTGCGAGTTTCCGAAGCTGCATACCATTCGTGCAAACTATGAGCTATGGGCAAAGCGTTTCGAGCAAATCGAGAGAGGCGAAGCTCAACTCTCCATCCGTCAATGGTCAGGAAAGCCATATCATAGTAAGCAGGAATTCATCTGCAATCTCACGAAAGCCGATGGTATCGGAATTCAGAAGATGGTGGTTGCAGGATGCGCAACCATTCATCCGAAATTCGTAGGCGATTGTTCCGTAGATTGCAAGACTCTCGCTCATAATGATGGATTGTCTGAGGTCGATTGGAGGAATTGGTTTGAGAGATACGACCTGACAGAACCGCTTGCAGTCATTCACTTCACTAAATTCAGATACCGATATGAGCAGTCAAACAAATGAGCAATGCGCCAACTGCCCGAAATCATATCTCGGAGTGAATGGTCGCTTTTGCAGCGAAAGAAAACATTATGTCGAACATGCGGTCACACCGCCTTGTAAAGAAAATAATTGATTATGTGGCTAAATGAAAGTAATAGGAAAAAGCATTTCCTCTATGCGATACCGTTAGGATTGGTATTCACTATCCTCTGCGTTCTCGGTGCAGCATCAGCTTTGGAGTTCAAAGATACGCAGTATGGCAATAAATGGGATTGGCTCGATTGGATTGCAACCATGCTTGGAGGCATTATCGGGCAGATAGTTCAGTTATTCATCATCTATTTAATCATCGGCTGAGTATGAAACTATATATTGCAACACCAATCAACGCTCGACCTGAGCAAGGCTTCAGGAATAAGTATAAGGCGGCTCAGAAGCGAGTGAGAGAGCTGAAAGAGATTATCAAGACCGACCATCGTTTCTATGGATATTCTTTTGTTTCCTCATTCGATGTGAATAAGTCGCAGAATATCTCTGAGGCTATCGCAATGGGTAACTGCATTCAGGCGGTCATCGAATGCGATGCTATCTATCTCGACCATGCTTGGCAGTCATCGAAAGGATGCAACCTCGAATATCGAGCTGCCAAGATATACGACAAAGAGATTTACGAACATGATAAACTATAAAATTTCAACGCAACATGACAGAGCAAGAAAAGAAAGAGTATAATGAGTTTCTCGAACAGAAGAAAACTCAGAGAATCGAGAGCGGATTTGCCGTTGAGGATGAAGACCTCAATCCTGCACTATTCGACTTTCAGAAGTATTGTGTGAAACGAGCATTGGCGGTCGGCAAATTTGCCCTCTTTGAGGATTGCGGTCTCGGAAAGACCATTCAGCAGCTCGAATGGGCGCAAAAGGTTTTCGAGCATACCGACCAGCCTGTTCTCATCCTCGCACCTCTCGCCGTCATATCTCAGACCATCAAAGAGGGAGAGAAATTCGGCTACAAGGTGATGGATTACGATGAGATGCTGCCTAACAATCTCGATGAGTGCGGAATCTTCATCACGAACTATGACAATCTGCCGAATGTCGATGTATCATGTTTCGGAGGCATCGTTCTCGATGAAAGCTCTATCCTGAAAAACTTTCAGGGCAAGACCCGAACCTATATCATCGAACAGTTCAAGCGCACTCCCTATAAGCTCGCTTGCACGGCTACGCCATCACCGAATGATACGACCGAAATCTGCAATCATGCTGAGTTCCTCGATGTGATGAGCCGCTCAGAGATGCTCGCAATGTATTTCGTGCATGATGGAGGCTCAACCTCAGATTGGAGGCTCAAAGGTCATGCAAAGCAGAGCTTTTGGGATTTCGTCTCGACTTGGGCGGTGATGCTCAACAAACCGAGTGATATAGGCTTCGATGATAAAGGCTACGACCTGCCACCTCTCAATGTCATTCAGGATATTGTCGAGACTCCAAAGCGAGATAATGGAATGCTATTCAATACATCTGCCGTATCTGCAACCGAGTTTCACAAAGAGCTGCGTCTGACCTACAAAATCCGTCTTGACAGAGTGGCTGAGATGGTGAAAGCTCGACCCGATGAGAACTTCATCATTTGGATAGGTCACGATGACGAGGGAAAATATCTCCGTTCCCTGCTGCCTGAGGCAATCGAGGTGAAAGGCTCTGATTCGAGAGAATACAAGAAAGAAAAGCTGCTCGGCTTCGGCAACGGCGATTTCCGTATTCTCATCACAAAGCTCAAAATCGCTCAGTTCGGTCTCAACTATCAGAACTGCCGCAATCAGATATACGCATCGCTCGATTTCTCCTTTGAGGCAACCTATCAGGGAATCCGCCGTTCCTATCGCTTCGGACAGAAAGAGACGGTCAATATCTATCTCATCACGACCGACACGATGCAGAACGTGAAAGACAGCTTCGATGCAAAGCAGAAAGCGTTTAATGAGATGCAGTCGGCTATGACTGAGGCAATGAATCGTAATATCAAGAATAAAATAATACTCAAAAAGATGGAAGTAAGCAATCAGTACAAATCAGAACGCTGCGATATTCGCCTTGGCGATTGTGTGCAGCTCATTCAGTCAATCCCTGACGAGAGCATCGGTTTCTCGATATTCTCGCCACCATTCGCAGAGCTTTACACCTACTCTGATAAGCTCGAAGATATGGGCAACTCAAAGGATTATCAGGAGTTTTTCAAGGCATTCAAGTTCCTCGTGAAAGAGCTTTATCGTGTCATGTGGGGGGGGCGAAATATCGCCGTACATTGCATGGATTTGCCTATTCAGAAAGGCAAGGAGGGATATATCGGTCTCAGGGATTTTTCAGGCATGATACTCCAGGCATTCACAGAGGTAGGCTTCATCTATCATTCGAGAGTCACCATTTGGAAGAATCCTGTCACGGAGATGCAGCGCACAAAGGCTCTCGGTCTGTTGCATAAGCAGGTCGGCAAGGATGCAGCCATGAGCCGTGTCGGTATTCCTGATTACTTGATGGTTTTCCGCAAAGAGGGCGAGCATGAGCATCCTGTTCACTGCAATATATCTGTCGATACTTGGCAGAAGTACGCATCGCCTGTTTGGATGGATATTGACTACTCGAACACTCTCAATGCAGCCAAAGGTCGTGATGAAGCAGACGAGAAACATATCTGTCCTTTGCAACTCGATACTATCGAGAGAGCCATCACCCTATGGAGCAACGAGGGCGATACCGTCCTGACTCCTTTCCTCGGCATCGGCTCAGAGGTCTATGAGGCAGTCAAGCTCAATCGTTTCGGCATCGGATTTGAGCTGAAAGAGAGCTATTTCAAGGAGGCTATCAAGAATATCAGGGGCATGGAGCAACTGAAATCACAGAAATCATTATTCGACTAATATGGCATTCACAATCACGAAATTTGAAGAGTGGTGTCCGAATTGCGAGAGCGAGAATGAGTTTCGGAGTGATGGGCATAAGGTCTATATCTGTCAGCATTGCGGATATGCCCTCGCTCCATGCTCGCTCTGCGAAATGGATAAGGCTCGATGCTCTGAGTGCGAGATAAGCAAGAGAGCAGAAGAAATAAACAAGAAACATAACTCCTAATATCTATCAAAATGGAAGAAAAGAATCAGAATCAAGAACAGGGTCTCACTACTGAGGAAGTGAAGGCTCAGATTGCAGAGGTCATCGCCAATGCAAAAGAGAATCGTGAGAAAGTCCGCTTGGCAAGTAAGAGCGGCGAGTTGAAACGCAATCCTTTCGTCAATCTCGATGAGAAAGGCATCCTCAATCCTGATGCTATCGTCAAGGAATGGGATTTGATTCAGGCGAAGAAATCATCCCTCAGCTCAGGCGAGAGAAATACGGTGCAGCAGATTGTCCTGATTGCATTCCGTAATGCTGCTATCAAGAAAGCCAAGGATAATGCAGCAAAGAACATCGCAGAGAAAGAGGCTCAGGAAAAGCCGAAAGCGAAGCGTACCCGAAAGAAAAATTCTGAGAAATCAGATAGCGAGAAATAAACCGAGTTTTTAATCATTCAAACACTTCAAATTATGGAATCAAGAACAGCACAATGGTTCATCTGCAAAGTCCGCTACGAGAAGATGCAGGAGGATGGTATGCAGAAGAAAGTCACAGAGAGTTATGTCATCGATGCCGTGAGCTTCACAGAGGCAGAGGAACGCATCACAGAGGAAATGTCCGCATACATAAGCGGAGAGTTCGAGGTGAAGGATATTTCACTCGCTCCGTTCGGTGAGATATTCTTCGATGAGAAACCGAGTGCCGACCGCTACTATAAGGCGAAGCTCGCATTCATCACCATCGATGAGAAGTCAGGCAATGAGAAACGGCAGAACGTGACCTATCTCGTTCATGCTGAGAACTTCAATGCAGCCGTGAAGAATGTCGATGAGGTGATGGGAGGCACGATGATTGATTATGAGATTATCTCCATCGCTGAGACTCAGATAATGGACGTATTCGAGTATCATCCGAAAGAGACAGAGAAAGCAGATGAAGCCTAAGGAATTTTTCGACAAGGTATCTGAATTGAGAGAGGCACAAAAGGAGTATTTCAAGACTCGGAGTAGTGCCGCTCTCAATCGGAGCAAGGCTCTCGAAAGAGAGATTGATGCTGAAATCGCAAGAGTGAACGCTATCCTGAGCAAGCGACCGCAGCCTGTTCAGGGAAATCTATTCGGGGAGGGTCAGCCATGAGAGTATCAAAGATGATTGCAAAGGCTATCCGACTGATTGAGGAATATGCCTCGATGGAATGGTATGAGAGGATAAGGCATCGCTCAGAACCGCCACCACCCTACTATGAGAGGCTGCATCCTCGGAGAGATTATCAGAGACGCTCGTATTGGCTTCGTATTCGCTCTAATCCGTTCAGACCTGAATACCACTAAGGGAATGATGAGAAAATGCGTCAGAGAGCCGTTTCTGTGCGAAATTCGGCTATATAACAATATCGTTTATCCGTAGAATATATAATATAACATAATATGGCATCAGTAAATATGGCTATTGTGGTTGGTTTTGTTGGTGATGAGCCAAGAATCAATCAGACACAATCAGGAAGAAAGGTGGCGAGCTTTTCCCTCGCTACGACCGAAAAGGGATATACCACTCAGAGCGGTCAGCAGATACCCGATAGGACGGAATGGCATAATATCGTCTGTTGGGGAAAGACTGCTGAGGTCGTTGAGCGATATGTCCGCAAAGGCAGCTCACTCTATATTCAGGGAAAGATACGCACTCGCTCCTATGAGAAAGACGGTCAGACCCGATATGTGACGGAGATTGAATGCGAGACGATGCAGATGCTCGACCGTAGGGCAGAATCTCAGCAGAGCCAATCTCAGGGAGTATCTCAATATCCTGTGCAGGGAGGCACATCGTTCCCTCAGGCTCAGGAGCAGAAGAAAGACGATGACGATTTGCCGTTCTAAGCTATGAGACATATCGAGAGTATCATTCAGCAGAACTGCGTGAAGTGGTTTCGACTGCAATATCCGAAGCTCGCTCTGCTCTTGTTTGCCGTTCCTAATGGTGGTGCAAGGCGCAGGATTGAGGGAGCGATAATGAAAGCGGAGGGAGTGACGAAAGGAGTCTCAGACCTATTGCTTCTATTCCCTGCAAAGCATTATCATGGTCTCTGTATCGAGATGAAGACTGAAAAAGGCAAGCAGCAGCCATCTCAGAAGATTTGGCAGCGAGCGGTCGAAGATGCAGGGTATAAATACGTCATTTGTCGCTCTTTTGAGGACTTTATGGAGCAAATTAACGCCTATTTGCGTTAAAAATATATATTTTTCGCCCAAAAGGATGCCTAATAAGCATCCTTTTTTGTATCTTTGTGCCGATATATCATTTTTTTAGACAATTGTCATCATGGGAAAAGACACTCAGAACAAGAGTATCGATACGCAGTTTGTATCGATGGAGCTGGCTCAATTAGAACCGAATGACGGTCAGCTTGAAGGTCTGCCATCCAATCCGAGGCAGATAACAGACTCAAAGATGGATTTGCTGAAACAGAACATTCAGCAATATCCCGAAATGCTCACTCTCAGGGGATTGCTCGTCTATCCTCTTGAAAACGGCAAGTATATCATCATCGGCGGTAATATGCGCTATCATGCAATGAGCGAGCTTGGTTTCAAGACCGCTCCCTGCATCATCATCCCCAAAGAGACCTCTATCGAGCAACTGAAAGCCTATTCGGTCATCGATAACAATGGTTTCGGTAAGTGGGATTGGGATATGCTCGCCAATGAATGGGATGCAGCTCAACTCACATCATGGGGCGTTGATTTGCCTATCATGGAGAGTGAAATCAATACGGATGAGTTCTTTGATTCTCTCGACAACGAGGATGAAAAGAGCAAGGGCGAGAAGCTGACAATCACCATTCCCGATGAGTATGCAGACCAAAAGGATGAGATGAAATCGCTCATCGAATCGGCTCTGTCTGACTACTCAGGAATCAAGGTGAAATAATATCGCTATTGCAGCACTATATAGCTATATAATATATAATTCAAGATAATATATTCAGCGTAGATGTATGAAGATATTTCTCGCAGGAGGCATCTCAGGAAATCTCCGTGAATTTTGGCAAAGGGTAATGAAAATCTATCTCGCAGACCATCGCTCACGAGGTGAGGTAATGGACGCTATGAAAGTATATATCGCAGGAGATAACAATAAGAAGAAAATCCACAGAGAAAAACTCTATGGATGCGATTTCTTCACAGGGGAGAATGCTCTGAAAGGCATCAATATCCTCGAATCATTCTACTACCTCAGAAAGAACGAGGAGTTTATGACGCTTGTTAAGCACTTCGGCTCATTCCTGCTCGATTCAGGAGCTTTCACGTTCATGTCAGGCTCGCACAAAGGCGGCATAAATTGGGATGAGTATGTCGAGGAATATGCGGCATTCATCAATCGATGGAACGTGCAGCTCTTTTTTGAGCTTGATATTGATTCCGTGGTCGGTCTGACTGAGGTAGAGCGACTCAGGGAGAAACTCGAAGCTCTGACAGGAAAGAAGCCTATCCCTGTATGGCATCGCAATCGAGGCAAGGAGTATTTCATCAAGATGTGTGAGAACTATCCCTATGTAGCTCTCGGAGGCATCGTCACCAAAGAGATTGACCGAAAGAAATACGAGACTGCCTTTCCTTGGTTCATCAAGACCGCACACGACCACAAATGCAAGATTCACGGATTGGGATATACCACCGTGGCGAACTTGAAGAAATATCACTTCGATTCAGTCGATAGCACCGCATGGCTCTATGGCAATCGTGGCGGCTATCTCTATAAGTTCAATCCTCGCACAGGTCTCTTGGAGCAATTAGGCAAAGAGGGATGCAGACTCAAATCGAGAGAGGGCGCAGTAAACAATTTCAATGAATGGGTGAAATTCGGCAAATATGCTGAGAATCATCTTTGATTGATTGCGT
>Ga0326511_10000150_pt1 | contig 55523 bp, 32 predicted proteins | sample 0_2496_0518_D_FD_203701 | JGI IMG/M metagenome (GOLD analysis project Ga0326511, IMG submission 203701) | Bovine rumen microbial communities from UC Davis, California, United States - 0_2496_0518 | ecosystem: Host-associated > Mammals > Digestive system > Stomach > Rumen | place: USA... | reverse complement strand
AACATTGATTTTGATGTCGTAAAGGTACAACATTTTTACGACATAACAAAGCCCTGGCTTGAGAAAGTCGGGGCTTTGCGATAAAAAAAATGAGGATGTGCCTATTTTGACACACCCTCTCTTCTTTGAGATTAAGAGACATTGTTTCAAAAGTGAACCACCTAAATGTCACATGTCACAAGTCACATCACGTCACGAAACTTTATAACTATCTGAAAATAAGACTATTGCAAAATCTCATTTTCAGATAGCCTTGGAATTGCCGCAAAATAACGACACTTGCAAGGTAAAAGGGCAGCTTTTGAAAGGTAAAAGGGCAGCTTTTGAAAGGTAAAACCTATCCTTTTGCAAGCCAAAAGCTATGCTATTGAAAAAGAACGGAGTAGAAATGGACAAAAACGAATTGTTAACAAGCGCTAATTTGCAGCTTTCCAAAAATTTTCATTAACAGCCGTTTTTTGCCGCTTTTCTTCCAGAATTTGTTCCAATGGCGGTGATTACATTTCCTCCAACTCCTCTTTCGAGAAGACGACGCGCAATTCTGTGTGGGTTTTGTTGCCGACATAGAGATAGACGAGGTCGCGACCTGTCTGACAGATGGCCTGCAGGAAGGAACGAAAGGCCTGCTTGTCTGCATCGGGCATCTGGCGCATCGAGGCGCGGATTTCGTCTTTCATATTGCTTTCCTTGAAAAACGGATTCGACATATCGATGAGGTTCTCGTCGATTGCGTACTCATAGACCACGTGGTTGCTTTTGAGGTACATCTTCGAGAGCACAAAGCCGTTGCCGAGGGTCTGAGGCAATGTTCTCTGAACCTCAGCAACGTTGTTGCGCACTATCATTTCATAGTCTTCGCCTGCTTCTGCCTTCGGCTTCGTATTGCCGCACGAAACCAGCAACAGCGCAACAGCTAATAATCCTATATATTTCACCATTTTACATTTTCTCGATATCACAACCAACGGTCACTGACCGAAGGGAAGTAATTTCCCCTTTCCTCAATTCCTCGATTTTCATAATTCGGCTCTTTCCCCTAACCCTCAGAAGAGGCCTTTCTCCCCTCCCTTTGGGGAAGGCTACGGGGGGGCGAGCTTTGCTCGGGATGGGGGCTGGGGTGGGCTTTTCCTCCTTTAGCAAACCTTTTCCAATCGTTTCATCATGGCAAACATGAAGAGGGCGGCAATGAGGCAGACAGCCATGAAGACGCTCCAGCATACCCAAAGAGGTACGGCGCCCCAGAGCAAACCACCCACAACAACGAGCTGGTTGCCGATAGCGGTAGCCACAAACCAGCCACCCATCATCATACCCTTGTATTTCGGAGGTGCTACCTTCGACACGAAGGAGATTCCCATCGGTGACAACAGCAGCTCACCAAAGGTGAGGATGAGGTAGATGGTAATCAGCAGGTTGGGCGTCACATCAGCAACGTGCTGGGCAACAGGTTCTCCGTCAACCATCTGCGTCTGCGGCATCGGAAGTCCGAAGGAGAAGGCCATCATTACCGCATAAGCTACTGCTGCCACAATCATACCGTAGGCAATCTTACGTGGTGCCGACGGTTCCTTGCCCTTGGCTGCCAGCGAACCGAAGATAGCCATCGAGACGGGCGTCAGCGCAACAACATAGAAGGGGTTGAACTGCTGGAAGATAGGAGCTGTGAACGATACTTCGCCCGTTTGCTGATAGTATTTCCAAACCAACAGGCCTGCAGCCACCAGAATCACGACTGCAGAAATGGCGCGAGCCTTCGAGGTCTTGCTCTGGAACAATGAGAACAGGGCATAGACGATGAAGATGACCAATACGAGGTTCCATACATCGAAGGCCATCGCCTCAACACCCGTAGAGGTATGAGCCGTAAACTCATCGGCGAAATAGGTCAACGACAAGCCGTTCTGATGGAAGGCCATCCAGAAGAAGATAACGACGGCAAAGACGAGGCACAGGGCAACGATGCGCTGCTTCGTTTCCTCTTTCGAGAGTTCCTCCACAGGTGCGGCATCAGCGGCCTTTGCTTCTTTCTTGCTGCCTTCGGTATGACGGAAGGTGCTGCGGAAGAGGTAGTAGATGGCGATGGAGAGAATCAGCGAGGCACAAGCCACCGCGAAAGAGAAATGGTAGGCGTCGTTGGAACTGTAGCCCAATGCTGTCTCGGCATACTCCTTGATTTTCACAGCTGCCGTCGGTGCAAACAAGGCACCGATATTGATGGCCATATAGAAAATGGAGAATCCGGAATCACGCTTGTCGGCATATTTCGGGTCGTTATACAAATCGCCCACCATCACCTGCAGGTTGCCTTTGAACAAACCCGTTCCGAAGCCGATGAGCAGCAGTGCACCCAACATAACGATCAATGCGAGCTGGTCGCCGCCGAGCGGTACCGACAGCAGCAGATAGCCCAGGAACATGATGATGATACCCGATGTGACCATCTTGCCGAAACCGAACTTATCGGCCAAGGCGCCGCCAATGAGCGGGAAGAAATAAACCAGCATCAGGAATGCACTATAGATGGTGCCGGCAACAGCCGGTGACAATCCGTAATTCGCTCTCAGAAACAATGCGAAGACGGCCAGCATCGTGTAGTAGCCGAATCGTTCGCCGGTGTTGGCCAATGCCAACGCAAACAGACCTTTTGGTTGATTTTCAAACATTTTTATTGATAGTTTTTAGTTATTATTTTCTCGCTCCTTGCTCCTCGCTCCTTGCCCCTTGCTCCTTCCCGTAATATCAAAGAGGTATGTCGCCTTGATGACGATGTTGCCGAGATTGGATTTTCCGAAATAGTCGCGCTTGGAATTGCCGTAGATATCGCCCAAGCCAAAGTAGTAGCGACCTTCCAAGAGGAAATGGCCGAGGCGCGGATGACTGTATTCGGCACCCAAGCCCACAGCGATACCGTAGTCGAACTTCTTTTCTACGGGCATCGTTTCCTGAGCGATGGTAGGATTGGAACGTCCGTTGTCGGGGTCAACAAACGGCACATCATAGTTTTTCGATGTGGATTCGCTGAGATAGATGCCGAACTGCGGACCAGCGTTCACGAAGATGTTGAATCCGCGGTCTTCCCTACCCCATGCAAGATGCGCCAAGAGGGGTATCTGCACGTAGTTGATGGTGCGGCTGTATTGCTCGACAAGGCCTGTCTCCGGATTGACGACGGGCTGATCCATCTTCGTGAGTGGGTCTTCTTTCCATCCCACAGAGGCAAAGTTGATTTCTCCGTAGATAGAACATATCATCGAGAAATATTTCTCGCAGATATACCGCATGGAGAGTCCGCCTGTGAAGCCGCCGTGAAAGCCTTGTGTCACCTTCGGCTCAAAGCCCACGTTCGACAGCACATATCCGCCGTTGACGCCCAGCGAGAACCTGTCGCGGTGCTCACCCACTTGCGCCTGTGCCAACGACCATGTTAACAATAACACGAACGTCAGCCCTAACCTTTTATATTTCACAACTTTCAATTTCACAATTCCTAATACGTTATCGACTCCATTGTCTGGTTGGGTAGGAAGTGGATGAGTTGGAAATGACCATTCTTGTAACCTCCTGTACCCACGCGCTCAAAGCTCAGTCGTGTCTGCAGCGGACGATAGGTTGACTGTGCCGGGCTGCCGACGAAGTCTTTGCCGAACTGACTCACACCGCGAACGAAATACATGCCGTGATCGTAGCCCGTCAACGCGAAACGGGGCATATACTGTTCCATCATCGTTTCCTTGAACGACACATTGTACGCTTTCTCTACCGCTTCCGTCCTGTCGGCATTGGGATTATAATAAAAGGTGGTAGGGATATAGGCATCATACTCGTAGAACTTTGCCTGGTCGTACTTCTGGTACATCAGCCACTCGGTATAGCCGTAAAGGGTAATCTTCATCGAGGGATGCGTCTTCTTCAAGGCATCGAGTTTGGCAAACACCTTATTTAATATAGGCGACTTGGCGCTGTTGAGGACGACAACATTCGGCTGCGTGGTCGAGAAAGCCTTCGCAAAATTGGCAGCAGGCGTCTCGATGCTTGTCAAATTGTATTCCTTCGCCTTCAGGTCGAGCTGCTTGCGCAATCCTGCCGTATAAGGCCCCTTGTCGGAATCGTTGTCCTTGCAGTCGATGAACACGGGATGATAGCTGGGGAAGCGCTCCAAGTAGGCGGCGATAGATTTTCCGTAGAGTTCGTTGGGTGACTGATAAACCTGGAATATCTGCGGACAGGTAGCCACATCGTTGCCGTTGATGGAGAACGGAATCACCATCTTGATGTTATGCGTCTGGCAGAAACCAGCCAGCGGCTGCACCATTGTGGAATATAACGGGCCGAAGACGATATCCAGCTTCTCGGCGTTGGCATCCAACAAAGTGGTACGGATATCGGCCTCTTCTGGCACATTCCAGGTATAGACCTCCGTATGGATGCCTTCCTTGCGCAAATCGTTGATGGCCATCAGCAAACCGCGATAGTATTCCACCATGCGGCGACCGTCACCATTGACATTGTGCAACGGCAGCATCACACCAACGCGCACCTTCTTCACCGTAGGAACGACCTCGGCGGGCTGGGCGTTCTTGTTCTTCTTGTCCTTCTTCTTTTGTTTCACATCCTTGGCATCCTTGTCACCATCTTTCTTAAAAGGTACGCGAACCCAAGTACCCTTCTTCATCTCATAGCCAGGTTCCTTCATTTCAGGATTGGCATCGAGCAATTGTTCGATGGAAATGGAATACTCTTTGGCAATACCGAAGACGGTTTCACCTTTCTTGACCTTGTGCATATCCTGCCACTGCGGAAGTTGTGCCGACACCGTCAATGAGCAGGCAAAGGCGAAGGCCATCACAGCCAATGAACATCTTAAAAATCGTTTCATAATGCTTTATTTTGAAAATCTTGTGCAAAATTACGAAAAAACTATGGTTTAAATCAATTTTATTGCGTATTTTTGCATAAATATTTCACATGGAAAGAATTTTTAAGCATCTCATCATCCTGCTGACAGCACTATTTCTGCTGCCAGCAACTGCGCTTGCACAGGATTATCCGACAATAGCGCCTACTGCGACATACATCAATGCCAGCGGCAACGAAGAAACCATCGCTACTGGCGACAGCTACACAGGCTCTGCCCCGCTGACCGTGCAATTCAAGGCGAACGCGGAGCATACGGAAGGATGGACGGAATACTACGAATGGCGCTTCTGCATGGAGGATGATATGGACAATCCCTATATGCAGCGCTATGAGCAGGACACGGAGTTCACATTCAATGCAGCGGGGTCACACAAGATTGTCTGCTATGCCAGTTTCACCAAAGGCAGCCTTGTGGTTGATTATACAAAGGAATACTGGACGGAAGAGTGTTCCCCCATCGGCATCTCCATCTACGACAGTAAGCTGGAAATGCCTAACGGATTCTCGCCTAACGGCGACGATTGGAACCCCACCTACAAACCGAAAAGCGGTTACCAGTCTATTGTGGAGTTTCATGCCTACATCTTCAACCGCTGGGGCGTGAAGCTGTATGAATGGGATGATATTGATGCCGAAGGATGGGACGGAACCTACAAGGGCAAACCTGTACCAGAAGGTGTCTATTTCTGTCTGGTGAAGGCGAAAGGTGCCGACGGGCGTGTGTTCAATATCAAACGGGATGTCAACCTCCTGCGTAGAAAAGTAACGGAGGAAACCACCACAGAACCAACCGAGTAAGCATGCAACGGGAAGACGAGAAAATCAATATCTGGGGAGCGCGCGTCCACAACCTGAAGAACATCGATGTTGAAATCCCCCGCAATTCATTAACGGTCATCACCGGACTGTCTGGTTCCGGTAAGTCATCACTGGCCTTCGACACCATTTTCGCCGAAGGACAGCGCCGATATATCGAAACGTTCTCTGCCTATGCCCGCAACTTCCTGGGCGGTATGGAACGACCCGATGTGGATAAAATCACAGGTCTGTCGCCTGTCATCAGTATCGAACAGAAAACCACCAACAAGAATCCACGTTCAACGGTGGGTACGACCACCGAGATTTACGACTATCTCAGACTGTTGTTTGCACGAGCAGGAACGGCCTACAGCTACATGACGGGCGAAAAGATGGTGAGATACACGGAGGAAAAGGTGGTGGAGATGATTCAGAAAGACTATCAGGATCGCCCCATCTATATCCTTGCACCCCTCATCCGCAACAGAAAAGGTCACTACCGCGAACTCTTCGAGAGCATGCGCCGCAAGGGATATCTTTATATACGTGTCGATGGCGAACTGCTGGACATCACCAGAGGCATGAAGGTGGATAGATACAAGAACCACAACATCGAGGTTGTCATCGACAAATTCAAGGTGGCAAGCACCCCCTCCGACGAACGGTTGCGCAAGACGGTTGCTGTGGCGATGAAGCAAGGCGACGGACTGGTGATGATTCTGGACAAGGAAACAAATCAAGCCAAATATTTCTCGAAACGACTGATGTGTCCCACATCGGGCATCTCCTACAAAGACCCTGCTCCCAACATCTTCTCATTCAACTCACCAGAGGGAGCCTGTCCGCGATGCAAAGGACTGGGATACATCAATGAAATCGATTTGAAGAAGGTGATTCCAGACGAGCGAATGAGTATCTACGACGGTGCAATCATTCCTTTAGGGAAATATAAGAACCAACTGATTTTCTGGCAGATAGACGCCATTCTGAAACAATACGAATGCGACTTGAAGACCGCCGTAAAGGACATTCCGCAGGAGGCGATGGACGAGGTGCTGTATGGGTCGCTGACGAACGTGAAGATTGCCAAAGAACTGGTGCATACCTCCAGCGATTACTTCGTGGCATTCGATGGGGTCATCAAATATCTGCGCAACGTGATGGACAACGACGATTCGACTGCAGGACAGAAATGGGCCGACCAGTTTCTCGCCACCACCTGCTGTCCGGAATGTAAGGGACAGCGACTGAACCGCGAGGCACTTTCTTATAAGATATGGGACAAAAACATCTCTGAACTGGCCGATATGGACATCACCGACCTGCGCGAATGGTTGGAAGAGGTGCCTGCACACATGAATGACCAACAGCAACAGATAGCCAGCGAGATTATCAAGGAGTTGCGCAAACGCATCGACTTCCTGTTGGAAGTTGGTCTCGACTACCTGTCGCTCAACAGACCTTCGGCATCGCTGTCGGGCGGTGAGAGTCAGCGCATCCGACTGGCTACACAAATCGGGTCGCAACTGGTGAATGTGCTGTATATCCTCGATGAACCCAGTATCGGACTCCATCAGCGCGACAATGAACGACTCATCAAGAGTTTGAAGGAACTGCGAGACTTGGGTAATACGGTGATTGTCGTTGAACACGACCGCGATATGATGCTGGCTGCCGACTATATCATCGACATCGGTCCAAGAGCAGGCAGAAAAGGCGGAGAAGTCGTCTTTCAAGGCACACCCGCCGAAATGATGAAGAGCAGCACCCTGACGGCACAATACCTCAATGGAAGGCTGAAGGTGAACGATAACATTAACGATAACGATAACCCTAACGATAACGATAACCCTAACGATAACGCTAACGATAACGCTAAAGGCAAACGGGCGAAGGCATCTAAAGCCCTTTCCCTCTTCGGCTGTGCTGGCAACAACCTCAAGCACGTGGATGTCAGTTTCCCACTCGGAAAACTCATTGTGGTAACGGGAGTATCCGGTTCCGGCAAGTCCACACTCATCAACGAGACGCTGCAACCCATCCTCTCGAAGCATTTCTACCGTTCGCTGAAAAAGCCGATGCCGTATGACCGTATTGAAGGTTTGGAACTTATCGACAAGGTGGTGAGCGTAGATCAGAGTCCGCTGGGAAGAACGCCGCGTTCGAATCCCGCTACCTATACAGGTGTGTTCAGCGATATCCGCTCGCTGTTTGTAAACCTGCCGGAAGCAAAGATGCGAGGATACAAGCCCGGCCGTTTCTCTTTCAATGTGAAGGGCGGTCGTTGTGAGGCTTGTAGCGGCAACGGATACAAGACGATTGAGATGAATTTCCTGCCCGACGTGATGGTGCCCTGTGAGGTTTGTCACGGGAAACGATACAACCGTGAGACGCTGGAGGTGAGATATAAGGGCAAGAGTATTGCCGACATTCTGGATATGACTATCAACCAGGCGGTGGAATTCTTTGAGGCCGTACCGAATATCCTGCAGAAAATCAAGACCATACAGGATGTGGGATTGGGATATATCAAACTGGGACAGCCTTCGACAACGCTATCGGGTGGAGAAAGTCAACGCGTAAAACTGGCAACGGAACTCGCCAAGCGTGATACGGGACACACCGTATATATATTAGATGAACCTACAACAGGACTGCATTTCGAGGATATCAGTGTGCTGATGCAGGTATTACGGCGGTTGGTAAATCGCGGCAATACGGTGATTATCATCGAACACAACCTGGATGTCATCAAACTGGCCGACCACATTATCGACCTGGGACCTGACGGCGGACGAAACGGCGGCAGGATTTTATCAACAGGAACACCTCAAGAGGTAGCCAAAAGCAAACTGGGCTATACACCTGAGTTCCTCAAAAAAGAAGGTTTATAAGGGAATTGCTCCTCGCCCCTCGCCCCTTTACTCCTCCACCGGCACACAACACCAGCGCGAAATTTTCAGCATCACACCCATACCGGGAACCTCTTTGAGTAAGTAATATTTCTTGCTTTTGCGCACCAGTCGTCCCGTCATGCCCTTCAGCGGACCGAATTTCACCAATACGGGAGCACCAGGCTTGAGTTTCGCCTCTTCCTCACTGAGATACTCACGCAGTTCAATCTCAGGATTACACATCTGACGGAACTCAAACATCTGACGGGATGGAATCTCGTACAAATCTCTGCTTTCTCTGTTCTTGCGAATAGCAAACATGCTATAAGGACATTCCTCCATCAGTTTATACAGCTGCGCATCATCGAGACTCTTTTTGACGAAGAGCAGATTCCTGACAACAGGGCGCAACACGCGGTTGGGCTTTCCTGTTTTGGATGCAACGAGGTCATATTGCATCGGGATAAAGGTTTCCAAACCGTTGTCCTTGAAAAACTGGTCAATCTGTCGCTGCTTCAAATAAGACAAACGAATCGCTATCCAAGGTAATTGGCTGGTATCGATATCGGTCGGTTGGCTTTCAGTATTATCAGTCGGCTGGGGTTTTGTCGACTGGGGTTTTGTCGACTGGCTCTTAGTGCTTTTTTTTCTCAATTGGTTGATGGTGGTTTGCAGCAACGCTACATCTTTCACCGCCGGCGCACTTTCGAAACAAGAATTCAGGTTGACACCAACAAACTGCGGATGACGGAAAGCAAGGATACGGACAACATCAGCAACACCCAACGCGCCACCCAAAAGGAACGGCACCTGTCCTTTGTAGTTTTCCAACAAGTTCCAGTTGGTTTGCTTCGTACTGCCGTCGGAGTCTGTCGCAGACAAATCAAACAGGAAATAGTCAACAACTGGCTCAAACTCCTGACACTGTTGCAGGTCTGCGGCATCGTGCACACGAATCACCTTCATCACCTTCACACCAGAACGGATATCCGGCTCTAAGGTATGCCGCAAGTTGTCAATCATCACGGCACGCTCGTCGCCCTGCAACTGTACGATATCAAGTTGATAGTTATAGACACGCGTCACAATATTCTGCGGCATATCATCTGCAAACACACCCACGCGCTTCACCGATGCGGCTACCTGGTTGTCTTTCAAAGAAGAATAGTCTGGGATGATGCCCGCTCTGCTACCGATTTGCTGCACATAACGAGGACTGTCCGGACGGAAATCAAACCCCATCCAATCAATGCCTAATGCGGCCACTTCGCGAATATTATCGGCATCGCGCATGCCACAAATCTTGATAATCATACATTATATCAACGCATGTACGCAAGAAATATTTCGTTGATAAAAAAATATTTCATCAGGATATAATAAATTGAAGAAGTATGCGTTTAATATACAGACAATTCCATTGAAAAGATTATTCACCCAAAAAATTCCGCGCCTATGCAGTATTTTACTTCCGAAGAAAACCCATCAGAGAAAACATTGAACATCATTCGACAGATTGCCCATACCTATCGGGTTGTCGAAAACAACGGGAGCACCTATTCCTATTGTCTGAACTGATGGAAACACCAATATCTTAGTACCGGAACGCTCATGAAAACACTGGTATCACCTTCTTTGCTTTCAGCTGACTTCACGAATCTGAAAGCAGACATCGACATGATTAACCGCAGCGAGGCTGACTGGCTGCATCTGGATGTTATGGACGGCACCTTCGTGCCCAATATATCCTTTGGATTCTCTGTATTGGAGCCTGTTGCTGAGATTTGCAAGAAACCGCTCGATGTGCATTTTATGACCGTCAAGCCTGAACAGTGGATTGCGAAAACCGCCAAACTGGGTGCGATGATGATGAATGTACACTATGAAGCTTGTCCACACTTGAACCGCACCATTCAGGCGATTCACGATGCTGGCATGAAGGCTGGTGTCACTTTGAATCCCGCCACACCTGTCTGTCTGCTGGAAGACATCGTCAAAGAGGTAGATATGGTGTTGCTGATGAGTGTAAACCCAGGATTTGGTGGACAGAAATTCATTGAGAACACAATCGACAAGGTGATTGCTTTGCGGCGACTCATTCAAGAGAAAGACAGCAATGCCCTGATTGAAATCGACGGTGGTGTACAAAACGAAACAGCACCACGACTGGTAAAAGCGGGTGCTGATGTATTGGTAAGCGGCAGTTATATCTTCAAATCCAAAGACCCGTTAGCCACCATCCATGATCTAAAAGAACTGGGAAAAACGGTTTCGGTATAACGCAATCCGACATGACGAAATAACGTAATATCGAAATAACGACATGACGAAATAACGTTTATGCCAACTGCAACTGGATATTGTGCTGTTTAGCCATACGGCGCAAGTTCAGGATAGCATACCGCATGCGTCCTAAACTGGTATTGATACTGACACCTGTCATTTCGGAAATCTCCTTGAAAGACAAATCCTGATAAAAACGCATGAACACTACCTCACGCTGCGGTGCAGGCAGGTTGTTCATCATCTTCTTCACATCAGCCATTACCTGCATGTTCACAAACTGACTCTCGATGCTTCCGTCGAGCAGGTCGTCTTTGTGTCCCACATTTGACAGGTCGTTTTCGCGCGGAGCCTCAACAATCTTGTCGGAACGCTGCTCGCGATACCAGTCCATAATGACATTATGGGCAATGCGCATAATCCACGCACTGAACTTGCCACTGGTGGTATATTTTCCTTGTTGCATACGAGTGACAACTTTCACGAATGTTTCCTGAAAGATGTCATCAGCCACATCGCGGTCTCTGACCACGAAGAGAATGTAAGAGAACAATTTCGATTGGTTGCGCGAGAGCAACAAATCAAAAGCCCTGTTGTTTCCATTTACATAAGACAACGCCAACTGTTCGTCGGTCATCTCATTCAGATTATTCATTCCTTAAATTCCAATTGATTCTAAGTAATGCTGTTCCGATAGGCTTTTATTTTGTTGTTTTAAAGTTACTTTTTGTTAGAATTCGCGACAAAGTTACACACTTTTATCTTTTTGTGCAAATTTTTAACACAAAAAGTAAGAAATTTACCGCAAAAACATCCTAATGACTGCAAATCAATCCACGAAATTCCAATTATTCGCACCAATATCCTTAATCCCTTTCAACCCTAAATAAGAGGTACGATAGCCGAAAACACGCAGCCGTTTTTGATAATTCTCCGGATGAGCATCCAGATTAACAGCCTCCCGAATCTTCGACCCACTTTTCAATTGAATGGAAATCGTCTTCTCAACATCACGTTCGTTGGGATCATCTGCAAGCAACACAGCCGACGAATAGGTAAACGGTGGCGTAAACTCAGCATGACTCTTGTTCTGGGCACATGCTGCTACGATATAACCCGTCACATAAACGCCAGGCAAATTATCTGCATTGATAAACTCTGTGACGGTCAGTTCATCTCCAGATTTGTATCCACCAGTATTCTGATCGTTTCCATCTGTGACATTGGGGTCTTCATAAGGCGTATCGCCATCATAGTCAGAATCATCCCATTCCTTTTCTTCATCGGGAACATCTGAATCGGAAGATTTTCCCCCACCCTGCTCTGTACTTTCTTCGATTTCTTCCTCGTACGGCGATTTCTCGCAACTGACAAAAGACAGTACGACGGCAAATAACAATAAGAAGATTCGTGCTTTCATATTGAAATCGTATTTATTGTGAATTGATAGATTATATGATGCTGCAAAAGTAAACAATTCTCCGATTAAAACCAAAAAATATGCTTCTTTTTTAGAAAAAAAGAGGTTGGCGCAGGAAGCTACCAACCTCACTCAGGATAGATTTCGAAAATCTCGAAATCCAAAAAACATGGGGCAAAAATAGAACATTCATTTCATAAATGCAAATTTTTGCAAAGAAAAATGCATTTTTTATATGTTTTCACCTATTATTATTAATATTTTCCGTACCTTTGTCGTCTAAAGACTATCAAACGAACAAATTATTAATCACAAAATACCCAAACAAATCATGCGAAAAATGAAATTGATGCTGCTCTGCTTGCTGTTGCCGATGGTAGCAATGGCTGACAACTGGGATGCAGCGACCTATCAGCAAATTGAGAAAAGTGTTCAAGAACCTACGTTCCCTGATCGTACATTCCTGATTACGAAGTATGGGGCATCAGAAAAAGCTACTGCCGCTAAGAACCAGAAGGCCATCAACAAGGCTATTAACGAGTGTTCAAAGAAGGGTGGCGGCAAGGTGGTCGTACCAGCAGGTGTATTCGAGACAGGTCCGATTACGCTAAAGAGCAATGTGAATCTGGAAATCCAGAAAGACGGAAAGTTGCTCTTTGCCTTCGACCAGAAGCTCTTCCCCATCGTTTTGACACGCTGGGAAGGTATGGACTGTATGAACTACCAGCCTTGTATCTATGCTTATGGTGAAAAGAACATCGCCATTACGGGTGAAGGAACCATCGATGGTAACGGAAGCAACGACACCTGGTGGAAGATGTGTGGCAAAGACCGTTTCGGATGGACTCCCGATTTGAAGGAAAGTCAGAAAATCGGTCGTCCGCTGCTTTTCGAATACAGCGAGGCAGGCAAGCCGTTCGAGGAGCGTAACATGAAAGATACAGGTCTGCGTCCACAGCTCATCAACCTGTATAAGTGCGACAATGTGGCCATCAAGGACGTCACGCTGCTGCGTTCACCGTTCTGGGTAATCCATCCGCTGATTTGCAAGAATCTGTTGGTAAAAGGTGTCAAGATCTGGAACGAAGGACCTAACGGTGACGGCTGCGACCCTGAGTCGTGCGAGAATGTCATCATCGAAGACTGTGAGTTCCATACGGGCGATGACTGTATCGCTATCAAGAGCGGTCGCAATGCCGACGGACGTATTTGGAACCTCCCGTCAAAGAATATCATCGTGCGCAATTGTACCATGGAAGACGGTCACGGCGGTGTGGTTGTCGGTTCTGAAATCACCGGCGGCTGCCAGAACGTATTCGTTGAGAACTGTAAGATGGATTCTCCCAACCTCGATCGCGTGCTGCGTATCAAGACCAACACCTGTCGCGGTGGTATCATCGAAAATATCTACATGCGTAACGTGACTGTTGGTCAATGCAAGGAGTCTGTAATGCGCATCAATCTCGGTTACGAACCCAACGAACCTGCCAAGCGCGGATTCATTCCTACCGTTCGCAATGTCTATATGAGCAATGTTACCTGTCAGAAGAGTCAGTTCGGTATCAAACTGAACGGTTTGGACGAGGCTGACAACATCTATAATATCAATGTGGAAAATTGTCAGTTCAACGGTGTCAGCATCATGCCTGTTGAGCGTACAGGAAAGAGCCACAATGTAAATTTCAACAATCTGTTTGTCAACGGCAACCTTATCTTAGCTCAGAAACCCTATAAGAACTACAGCGAATGGATGACCCATTCTGAGATGACACGTGTACCCCACTCTTACCTATTGGATTTCCCAAAGAACAACAACCCTCGTTGGAGTTATACCAGCGGTACGGAGATGGGAGCGATGTTCGACACCTATATGGCATACAAGGATGAAAGCATCCTGAACTACCTGAAGGAATATCCCGCAGAAATGATTGATGCCAAAGGTAATGCAAAAGGTTACAAATATGAGGATTTCAATCTTGACAACGTTCGTCCAGGTAAGGTACTCTTCGATATCTATCAGCTTGACCCAAAGGAAAAAGACCTCAAATTATTGCAGACGCTCTTTAAACAGTTGGAGAAGCAGCCACGCACCAAAGAAGGCGTTTTCTGGCACAAAGCCATCTATGCTTATCAGGTTTGGCTCGACGGTATCTTCATGGGACTTCCCTACTACACGAAAGCCGCCCAGATGATGAAGGGTGAAAAGAAAGCTATCAAGGTTTACAACGATGCCGTTGACCAGATTGTCAAGACCGACAAGCGTACCTATGATGCGAAAACCGGTTTGTGGAAACACGCATGGGACGAGACTCACACGCAGTTCTGGGCCAATCCGGAAACAGGCTTGTCACAGCACACTTGGGCAAGAGCGATGGGTTGGTACACAATGGCGATGATTGAAGTACTCGACAACCTGCCAGAGACCTACGCTCGTCGTCAGGAAGTCATCGATATTTTCAAGAAAGCAATGAGCGCATTGGTGAAATGCCAGGATGCGAAGACTGGTGTATGGTACGATGTACTTGATGTAAAAGATCCAAGAAACTATCTGGAATCAACCGCATCCTCAATGTTTGCCTATTGTCTGCTGAAAGGTTACAGAAAAGGTTACCTCGATGCCAGTTTCCGCGATGCAGGCGTGAAAGCCTACAACGGCATCCTGAAACAATTTATCAAGGTGAATGCCGACAAGACCATCTCTCTGACACAATGCTGCGAGGTCAGCGGTCTCGGTCCTGGTGTCACCCCAGTTGTTCTGAAGGCTGCTCCGAATGTGAAGGAGAACAAACGTCGTGACGGTTCCTTCGAATACTACATGAGCGAACCTATCCGCGACAACGACGGCAAGGGTGTTGGTCCCTTCATCTGGGCATCTTTGGAAATGGAACAGCAAGGGTTGCCGATTGAGGAGTAACAGGATACCTTATAATAAAAGGATTCATGAAAAGATTTTTAACCAGTCTCTGCTCTGTTGTCTTCGCTGTTTGCGTGATGGCTCAAAACAGTTACGACCAGAATGCACCTTTTGGATTCTGTACCCGTAGTTCACGCACGGCTGCTACCAGTACCTATGATATTACTGGCGGAGGGTGCTATACATATCCGATTCCCAATGATTTCACAGGCAAAGTTGTCGTGTTGAAATCCAATGGGCAGGATATGAAAGGTACTATTCAGAACACCATCAAGAACGGTGAAAACAAAATTATCATCTTCGACGGAACAGATGGTGATTTCTATGTATCGAGCAATGTTGGAATTACAGCATCAAACAAAACATTGTTGGGTATCAACAATGCTCGTATCCGTACCACTTGGAATGTGACAGATGAAATCAAAGCAGCCCTTGATGCAGCAGGGGTTCCCAGCATGAGCACCACCAGTGGCGGCGGTACGTTGCCCAATGGCCAACATGTGGGAGAAGAGGCAGAATACAATACACGTAAGATTATCATGCAGATGACTGGTGACAATAGCGAAAGCTATCGTAATTCTGGTGTTTTGACCCTCAGTGGTTGTCAGAACATCATCATCCGCAACATTACATTTATAGGACCTGGTTCTATCGATGTGGGAGGCAGCGACCTGATTTCATCCTTGAATGGTGCCAAAAACATCTGGGTTGACCATTGTGCGTTTATGGACGGAATGGATGGCAACTTCGACATCACCCAGAAAGCAGACTTCCATACCGTCAGTTGGTGTACATTCAGCTATACCGACCATTCCTATATGCATCAAAACACCAATCTCGTCGGTAGTAGCGACAGCGAAACAATAGGATATCTGAACACCACCTTTGCCTTCAACTGGTGGGGAACGGGCTGCGTGCAGCGTATGCCGATGGCTCGTGTGGGTAAAATACACATGCTGAACAATTATTTCAGCAGCACGAAAGCAAGCAATTGCATCAATCCCCGCAAGAACTCGGAGTTTCTGATTGAAGGCAATTATTTTGATGTGGGTGTAAAGCGATACTATGGTGAGAATAGCGCCACAGCTGTCACATGGAAAAACAGCAACTACATTGCAGAGGGAAGCATTCCTTCCTCGAAGGGCAATACCGTAACTGTTCCCTACAACTATACGGTTGCTCCATACAGCGATGTACCAGAAACGGTGAAGCAGTATGCTGGAGCTACGCTCTTTACCCAAACTCCTTCGGAGATACGCTCATTGGACAGTTTTTCCATTTCACAAATTGACCCAAATCCTACGATTTATAATCTTGCCGGTCAGAAAGTCAACAAGAACTACAAAGGTATCGTCATTATGAACGGCAAGAAAGAATTGATTAAATAATTTCAAGACTCTAAAAACATAGACACTAAAATTTATTAAAGAAAGAATATATGAAAAAAATTGTATTATCACTCCTGATGGCTGTTGTCGGCATTACAGCAACAGCGCAAGTTCCAGCCTTTCCTGGCGCTGAGGGCTATGGCCGATATGTAACAGGAGGACGTGGAACGAGTACCAATGCGACAAAGGTATATCACGTTACAAACCTTCAAGACAATACTTCCGGCTCCATTGCCGGATCACTTCGCTGGGCTTTGAAACAAAGTGGTCCCCGCACGATTGTCTTTGATGTAGGAGGTATCATTGAGCTAAAAACAGATTTAACGATTCCTGCCAACACCACAATTGCCGGACAGACAGCACCTTCACCAGGCATTACCCTGCGTTATTATACGGTACGTCCTGCTGGCAACAATGTCATCGTGCGATTCATCCGCATTCGCAGAGGTGAGGAAAAAGATATCAACGATGGCGCTGATGCTACATGGGCAAAGGAACTGACAAATGTAATTTTCGACCACTGCTCCTTCTCATGGAGTATCGATGAAGTAGCCTCCTATTACGACAACTGTAATTTCACGATGCAATGGTGTACAATCGGTGAAGCACTTGCCAATCCTGGTCACACGAAAGGCGAGCACAGTTATGGTGGCATCTGGGGAGGTAAAGGTGCATCTTTCCACCACAATATGATTATCCATGTTCAAAACCGTGCTCCACGTCTCAATGGTGCACGCTATGGTTGGACGGGTTACGACAAGACAAAGTATCCTGGCGGTACCATCATGGCTGAGCAGGTTGACCTGCGCAACAACCTCATGTACAACTGGGGAACAGGAAACGGCGCATACGGTGGTATGGGTGGCTATCACAACATCGTTAACAACTACTACAAGGCCGGTCCTGCTACCGCTAACACGAAACGCGTTTTCCAATGTGGACATACCACAGGAACTTCTACCGACCAAGGTAGCGCTATCGATCCTCAGAAGAAAGGCATATATGGTCATTTCTATATCAGCGGCAACTACGTGACAGCAGCAGGAAGCAATGCTGCCAACTATGACTGGAAAGGTGTGATTGTCGATGATGCTGGCGGCACGATTCCTGACACCATCAAACTGTCTTCTCCCATCAGCACCTTTGTTAATGCTGACGTTACAACCCATACTGCAGAGAATGCATACCTGAAAATTCTCAGCTATGGAGGAGCATCGCTATATCGCGACAATGTGGATAAGCGCTATATGAGTGAGGCCAAGAATGGTACAACTACCTATACCGGTAGTGCGACAAAGACAGGAGAAGGAAAAACTGTCACACATCATCCTGGTATCATTGACTTTGTCAAGGACCAGGGAACCTATTCTATCGGTATTGGTACACGTCCCAACGATTTCGACACCGACAAAGACGGAATCCCCGATGCATGGGAAGATGTCAATGGTCTTGATAAAAAGGATGCAAGTGATGCAACAATCATCACACTTGATGCTGTTGGGAATGGCGGAAAAGGCTGGTACACGAATCTGGAGGTTTATCTGAGCAGTCTTGTACAGGATATCATGCTGAAAGAGAATATGGATGCAGAAAGTTCTGTAGATGAATACTACCCTGCTTTCACCAAGCCCGATGATCCAGATACACCTGACGTTCCTACTGTCAGCGGAAATCTTGTGTGGGAATTCCATAATGGTGCAGAAGGACAAAAAGCCAGTTACGACACCAATTATTTCTCTTCCGATGAAGTAATTGTCGGTTCTCATTTGAAATACAACGGCTCCAAAACGTCAGACATCAAGATGACATTATTCACCATCACCGATGAGGCACAAGACGTTGAAGCCAACGACGGAAATGCTGTAAAGTTTTCCTTCACCGTAAAAGACGGATATCAGTTTGTTCCCACCAACGTATCTTTCAATGTGACACGATTCGGAACCAACAACGGAAGTTTCTCATCTTATCTCTTGTACGCTAACAACGAGAAAGTTATTGTATGTGGTCCGACAGAGGCATACCGAGATAACGGAAAAGCTCCAGACGGAACAACGGATACGGATAGGCATTACGCCTTAGATCAAGATATAGACGATGCTGATGCGATGACAGGCACCAACGCGTTGGTAATCAACCTGTTCAATATCCCATATAACGCAAACACAAAGAATATGGGATTAGCCAACGTTGTTATCAACGGTTACATCATCACACCAACTGGTGTCAACATTCCTGTCAGCATCTCACCTGTGATGAATACCGAGTACTTCAACATCGCCGGCCAGCGCGTAAGCAGCAATACCAAAGGACTCATCATTGAAAAACAACGGTTAGAAAACGGACAGGTTGTTACCAGAAAAGTGATGAAGTAAAGTCTGAAGCTACACCTTATTATATATAAGGGTCTCAACGATTACAGGCAAATTCACAACTTTGTGGGTTTGCCTGTAATCATACAAATCGGACCTGTTTTTTGTGCCTTACCTACAAAAAAAATGAAAAACAGACTGACAGACTGACAGAATGCCGATAAACACAGGGCCTGCAGTCTTTTCAAGAGTGACAAAGACTGACAGGAGACTGACAGGTCTTGGAGGATAAAGGTATGCTTTTGGACAAAATTCTCTAGAGAATTTGTTGCGAAAGCTGTCCTATTACAAAAAATTCTCTAGAGAATTTTAGTATTGTGCAAAGTGACCATTTGGAGATAGATGCAGAAAAACAGAGTTTCTGAAGCTCCACTTTCTTGAACTACGTAAACGTTTGCATAAATATAATAGGTGAAATGCTTGCTACTATTCTCCATTTTTTCGTAACTTTGCAGCAAACTATTTAAAATATCGAGCCTAAACAGGAAAGCGAATATTTTCATTTTATAAACCATATTATTAACTAAAACAAATTTTTTATGAAGTACAAACTTTTACGGTTCACACTTCTGAGTCTGCTCGTAATGTTGTTTACGGACGGTATGGCGCAAGATGCATCAACTTTCCGCGACATCAAGGTTGACCTGACTCAGTTGCAAGACTTGGGTACGGGAAGTGATGTATTTATTAAGGTGGCAGAAAACGGCGCCATCAGCCAGACTGACAATGCCGAAGAAGCCAACGCTACGCTGAAGGGTAACTGGCACAGCACAAACTACGGCTGGTCAAACTTCACCGCATCTGTTCCTGTACAGGGCTGCGTAAAGATCACTTACGCTACTCACGACTACGGCAACGACATTACCGTCACCAATACTACCGGTGAGCAGGTTGCCAAGTTCAACACAACAGGTCCGAAATGGTCAAGCAGTCCTGACAACGTTGTTGTTGCATACTATCGCAGCAACATACCTACGGTCTTGACTTTCAGCAAGGCGAACTACAATCCCTACTTCGCAGTAGAGGCTATCGACGAGGCTGATTTGCCTGCAGAAGTAACCACTTACAACATCACGTTTGTGGCTGGTGAAGGTGTTGGTACTGCTCCTGGAGCTATCGAGGTTCAGGCTGGACAGGTTATCAATGCTCCGAAGAACTACTCTTTGTATGCTGAAGGCAAGACGCTGACAGGCTGGAGCGACGGAACAAAGACCTATGCTATCGGTGAGGATATTACTCCTGAAGGCGATATGACCCTGACTGCTCAGTACGAAGCCAACAGCGTAGGATTGGAAGACCGCACATCAGAAATCACCCTAAGCTATCCGCTTAGCGGCTACAACGATAATCCAAAGTACAACATTCAGAAAGCAACAGGTATTATCGTTACTCAGGCTACTATTAATAACGAAATTATCGACGTTCCTGTTCAGATTGACGCCACCAATGGTAAGTTTACTTATAACGGAAGCGGCTGGCATCAGGTAAATGCGGGTACTAAGGTAACTGTTCCTTCTTGCAAGGATGCTACCATCGCTGTATCAACTTACAACGATGCAGCCTCTGTTACATTCAACGGAGCAGAAGGTACGGCAGACGGCAATACAGCTAAGTTCACCGCAACAACAAACGATGCAACGGTAGAGATTGCACAGGCTTCCAACAACTACTGGAACAGCCTGACCATCACTCTTCCTGCTGAAGATGAAGGCGGCGAAGGACCAGAAGAGTTCATCTACCGCGACTTCCAGATCGATCCGCTGGGCGATTTGCTGACAGCAGACGAGAAGGAGCAGGGTAAAGAACTGAACTTCAGCGTTGTTGTTAACGAAGATGGTTCACAGACTCGCGTCGCTGCAGGTACAGAGAATGCAAACGTGATGCTTAGTGGCACCTATCACAACGATCACGGATGGAGAAACTTCAAGGCTACGGTACCTGTTGATGGTCCTATTAAGATTACGATGAGCACCTGTAGCTGGGGCTCTGATGTTACTGTAAAAGATGCTGATGGCAAACTTGTTACTACGTTCACAACCCAGAAGGGCGAAGATGGTAGCGGTTGCTATGGTGGTAACGGCCTCCAGGACGAGAACATTGTCTCTGCAGAATACAAGGGTGAGGCTACCGTACTGGTTATCAACGGTGGCGGCTACGTCAACTTCTTCGCTATCGAAGCTATTGAAGGCGGCGACGATCCAGAACCTGTTGCAGAGGACAAGACTGCTACTTGGAACTATGGTGACGAAACCATCATGACTGCAACGATGGCACTCTCTGGCTCTACCGAAGAGGGAACTGTTGAGTGTATGGAACAGAATGGTGTCCTGATGACTATTTTGGCTAATGGTGCATCATTCCGCAACAACGGCAACAACATCCAAGTACGCAAGGGTGCTGAGTTCCGTGTTCCTGTAGGTACAACAGACGATGTTGTGACTATCAAGGGTTATCCAAGTTATTCTTACTATAGCATCAATGGTGGTGCAGAAATCACCAATACCAACGACAACCCACAGACAGAGTACAAGGTTAAGAACAGTGACGTAGAGCGTGGATATGTGTCTATCGTTTCTACCAACGACAACAACTATTTCTACTCTATCAAGGTTGACCTGAAAGCTCCGAAGGAGCCTACAACGCTCGACAACGAGGCTGTTACCGCTACCTTCCCATTCGACTTGGGTACTGAAGGTCAGAAGGCAACATTCTCTAACGCCGACTATTTCCTGACCAGCAAGGTAACGGTAGGTTCTAACCTGACTATCAAGGATAAATCAACTTTGACTGATGCAGAAACAAGCACAAATGTTACTCAGACTCGTCTCTGGCCAACGACCAAGTTAGACAAAGCTGACGAGGCAAGTGCTGTTCGCTTCATTATCACTCCGAAACCAGGTTTCACCTTCACTCCGACCAGGGTGGCTTTGAATGCTACTCGCTATGGTACGGACAATGGTAAGATTGACGTAGCTTGGGAAGTTGCCGGTGGCGACAATATCGTATTGGCTACCGCAGTAAGTCCTAATCGTAACAATAAAAATCCGAACATCAGCAAGCTGTCTTACGACATCGAGAACGCTACACCTGCAGAGGGTAATGCTGTTCTGCTGCTGCATCTCTATGGTTTGCAGGAGAATAAGCAGTTCGGTTTGAATGACATCGTCATCGAAGGAACTCTTTCTGGTACAGAAAAGGAAGTACCTATCCTTGCATCGTACACATTGAACGGAGTAGAGTATCAGGTTGAAGATGTTTTCGAAGATGCATACGAAGCTGACTTCGAGTTGTCAAAGAAAGACCCGATGGTTGGTGCAAGCAATCCGCTGACCAACATCACAGCCACAAGTGGTGAGGTAGGAGAAGTTTCCTATAAGGGCGACGATACCCAGTGTGTTGTTACAATTCCTGTATCAGCAGATGAAACCACATTGGAATATGTTCTGAATGTTATCCAGAAACCTGACTTCACGCTGACCTACTACAATACCGACGGCACAGAAATGGGTACACAGCTTGTTGAGAAGGATGCTACTATCGCTCAGTTTGCTATTGACTACGAAAGTGCTAAGGCTGCAGAAGGCATGAAGGTTCGCGGCTGGTTCGAGCGTGCTACTGGCGGACGCAAGTTCACCACAGATGATGTTATCACCAGTAATGTGAAACTCTATGCTGTAGCCACAGAAATTGAGGTATGCAGCGACTCTAAGAAGTACGAGTTCAACCTTGCTGATCCTACCTTCTATGCCGAAGACCATGAGGCATTCGTTCCTGGTGGAGAAGGTTACTATTTCCATGATGCTACTCACGGATGGGCATTCAAGAACGGCAATACCGTTGACTTGTTGGTAGGTCCGAAGGCTTCAATCTTTGTTACTGTATGCCAGTATGGTTCTGGTACAGGCATCGTTGTCAAGAAGGGCGAAAAGGTACTTGAAACATTGGCAGGTAAGTCTGAGGCCGATGCCGGTGTCGTTGCTTACAACTACGAAGGTGAAGCAGGTACGATTACTCTCGAAATGCAATGTTCGGGTGAGATGTATGTTCACGGCATCAAGATTGCGAACACCTCTACCACCAACTACGTACAGGAAGGTCAGTGGTACTTCGTGAAGGCTGGCGATGTCAGCAGCTTCCTCGATGCACTCGATGCAGCCAATGGTTCTAATGGTGTAGCTGGCGCTCCACGCGTCTATATCTACCTGCCGAATGGTGACTACAACCTCGGCGAACGTTGTCTGACTCCTGTTTCTGGTAACAACATCTCTATCATTGGTGAAAGCCAGGAGGGTGTCATCATCAGAAACCTGCCTGTTGCAGAAGGTATCGGCACCACCGCTACCTTGAAGAATAGCGGTACGGGTAACTACTATCAGGATCTGACCATTAAGAACGAATGGGATTACTACGGACGTATTCTCGCTGGCGACGGTGCTGGTCGTGCAGTATGTATCCAGGAAACAGGTAACAACACCATCTGCAAGAATGTTACCCTCCTATCCTATCAGGATACCTATTACACCAACAACGCTAATGGTAACTATTACTGGGAAGACTCTGAGATTCACGGAACCGTTGACTTCATCTGCGGTGAGGGAACCTTATTCATGGAATCATCTAAACTCGTAGTTGAAAAACGTAATCCTGACGGTTCTGGCGAATGTACGCTAACGGCACCTTCTACTGCTGTTGGTAAGAACTACGGTTACGTATTTAATAACTGTACGATTGAGAATAATGCTGCTAAGTACAACTTTGGTCGTGCTTGGAACAACGAGCCACGTTGTGCATATCTCAACACAACTGTCAACGACAACAAGATCAACACAAACCGTTGGACTCCTAACGGAATGAATGTTGTCGCCAAAGAGTTTGTTGAGTACAACACAAAGGACGAACAGGGTTCTGTTGTATCACCTGCATCGCACGTTGTGACTTTCACCTATGGTAGCAAGAGCAACGAGATGGAGACCATCCTCACAGCTGACCAAGCTGCCAACTTCACCTTAGCGAAAGTCTTTGGCAACTGGGGTCCGGACAATGCGACTAAGCAGGTTGAAGCTCCTCAGAATGGAAAGATGGAGGGTAATACCATCTCTTGGGATGCTGTTACGGGAGCTGTAGCTTACTTCATTTACGATAAGGAAGGAAAACTATTGGGAGAAACCACAGAAACCACTTACACCATTGAAGATCAGGCTGCTGGTTCCAAGGGATTCGAAACAACCGAAACTGTTTTGGCAGACTCCTACATTGTACGTGCAGCTAATGCAATGGGAGGTCTGGGTGAACCCGCCATTATCTCAAAGGCAACAGCTATCACCGATGTTAACAGCGAGGTAAACGGCAATGTTGTGAAGACTGAACTGTACAATCTTCAAGGTGTACGAGTAGTCAAGAACTACAAAGGTGCAGCAATCCGCGTTCAGACAATGGACAACGGTCAGACTACAACTCAAAAGGTCATTATGAAGTAAACACTTCTTATAACACATTTTTCAGAAGGGACGATCCACAAGGATTGCCCCTTCTTCTTTATGTCATCCTTCCACTTCACCTTTACACTCTTACCCCATATGAAATCGATTACGCACATTTTTATATTAAAACTTTGTTGAATTCAATAAATTTAATTATCTTTGTCGCATGAAATTTCATTTATTCACTAATCTAATAACAAATTATGTCTAAAAAGTTAAAGAACATTGTTCGTTACGCGCTCACATGCGTGTTCCTATTTACTGTAGGTACAGCAGCAGCGCAACAGACAATTACTGGTACTATCGTGGACTCAACAGGCGAACCCGTCATCGGCGCTACCGTAAAGGAGCAAGGTACGACGAATGCTGCTGTCACAGACTTCGATGGTAACTTTTCTTTGTCTGTTTCCGGCAAGAAACCTGTTGAGATTTCATACATTGGTATGAAGACAAAGACAGTAGATGTAGCCGGTAAGAGTAGTATCAACGTAACGTTGGAAGACGAAGCCAACGATTTGAACGAAGTGGTGGTTATCGGTTACGGTACCGTACAGAAGAAAGACCTGACGGGTGCCGTTGCAACCCTGAGTTCAGAAAAGATTGCCGACATCCCCGTTTCCAATGTAAGCGAGGCGATGACCGGTAAGTTGGCTGGTGTAAACGTAACGACTACTGAAGGTTCACCCGATGCTGATATCAACATCCGCGTGCGTGGTGGTGGTTCTCTGTCACAGGACAACTCTCCGCTCTATATCGTTGACGGATTTGAGGTTGCCAGCATCAGCGACATCTCTCCCTCTGAAATCGAGAGTATCGACGTTTTGAAGGATGCTTCTTCAACAGCTATCTATGGTGCACGTGGTGCTAACGGCGTTATCATCATCACTACCAAGAGCGGTAAGGAAGGTAACATCCAGGTAAACTTCAATGCCAACTATGGTTTCAAGAAGATTGCCAAAGAAGTAAAGGTGATGGATCCTTATAACTATGCTTATTACCAGTACGAGCTTGCTCCAACAAGTGGCGACTATGGTAACTTCAACGACCTTGATATCTGGAAGAGCGTTGAGGGCGACAACTGGCAGGATGAAGTATTCGGCCGTACCGGTCACCATACCCACTATGACGTCAGCGTGAGCGGTGGTTCGAAGGAACTGAACTTCAACCTCGGTTTCAACCACGACGACGAGAAGAGCATCATGATGGGTTCTGGTTATGCTAAGAACAACATCAATGCGAAGTTGAAGGCACAACTCAACAAGTGGTTGACATTGGACTTCACCGGTCGTCTGAACTTCACCAAACTCGATGGTCTGAACGGTGGTGCCGACACCAATGAAAGCAACGCAGCCAACTCTATCGTTGCCAACACGGTAAGATGGCGTCCTGTTGACCCACTGACCCAGAACAACGACGATGATGAAGATGCAAACACCTCTACACAGCGTACGCCGTATCAGCGTATTACAGCCAGCTACAAGTATCAGGAGCGTTTTGACCAGACCTACAATGCAGGTTTGAACTGGAAACCTTGGAAGGGTTGGACATTCCGCACAGCATTCAGCTATTCATGGAAGTACAACAATACTGACCAGGTTTGGGGTAGCGATGCTACAACCAACTCCAAGTATGGTTACAATGGTCAGCCGCAGACTCAGTTCATCAGAATGACGCAGCAGAAGTGGACCAACCAGAACACCATTACTTACGACAACAAGAAACTCTTCGGTGGCCGCGACCGCATCAACGTATTGTTGGGTCAGGAGTGGAGCAGCATCCGTCAGAAGACGCGCACCAACACCATCGTGGCCTTCCCAGCAACTATGACATCATTCGACCAAGTGCTGTCCAACACTCAGCTGGGTTCTCAGCTTCCCGCAGAAGTTGATATCCCGCCTAAAGACAACCTCCTTGGTTTCTTCACTCGTATCAACTACATCTTGAACGAGAAGTATCTGGCAACATTCACCATGCGTGCCGACGGTTCTTCTAAATTTGCAGATGGAAAACGCTGGGGCTTCTTCCCATCATTGGCTTTGGCTTGGCGTTTGTCTGATGAAAACTTCCTGAAGGACGTTCGATGGATCAGCAACCTGAAGATGCGTTTGAGCTTCGGTACAGCCGGTAACAACCGTATTCCTTCTGCTTCGACCGATCCTGGTTACATTTTGGCAAGCAACACCAGCAAGGCTCCGTTCTTTGATGAAAATCGCACCTTCATGCTGGAACACAAGTCTGTACTCTACAATCCAGATCTGAAGTGGGAAACAACGATTACCCGTAACTTGGGTATCGACTTCGGATTCTTCCGCAGCCGCATCAACGGTACGTTGGATCTCTACTACAACACTACTAAAGACCTGCTGATGCAGAGCGTTGTACCAACCAATACTGGTTACACCTTACAGTGGCAGAACTTCGGTACCACACAGAACACGGGTGTCGAGTTGACCTTGAATGCCGTTATCTTTGACAAGAAAGACTTCGGTTTGAACTTCAACTTCAACATTGCCTACAACCACAACAAGATTAAGAAACTGGCAATGGACAATCCTTGGGCACAGAACGACTGGGCTGGTAAGACATTCTCCAAGTATGAGAACTTCTTTATTAAAGAAGGTGGACGCTTAGGTGAACTCTACGGATACAAGATGAATGGTTTTTATACCGTTTACGACCCGAATACCGGTACTGGCGATTTGATTTGGAACGGTCGTGGTTGGGTAATGGCCAACGATGCAGTTGATAACAGCTATACCCTTTTCGGTGGTAACCTCAAACCAGGTGTTGCCAAAGTACAGGTTGACGAGGACGGTAATCCTCTTAAGCAACGCTTAGGTAATACGATTGCTCCCACCACTGGTGGTTTCGGTCTCGATGGTCGTTGGAAGGGCTTCGACTTCAATGTCTTCTTCAGCTACGCTATCGGCAACAAGATTGTCAATGGTACCAAACTGGCTAACTCATTCTATGCTGGTTCCAGCAAGGGTTATAACCTCGTAGCCGACTTCGACATCGCCAACCGTTATACCTGGATTGATCCGGTTAATGGTGCAAACCTCGGTAGCCCAGGCACATCGACAATTGCTACTTACTGTACACCGGAAGAAATTGCTGCAGGTGATTATAGCGGCCTATACAACCGCATCAACGCCATCAATGCGAATGCAAAGATTTACAACCCATGCGGCGTTTCAAACATGCAGTTGACCGACTATGGTGTAGAAAGTGCTTCGTTCCTTCGCTTGCAGACGCTGACCGTTGGTTACACCCTGCCGAAGAACTGGGTAAAGAAGATTTACCTGCAGAATGTACGTATCTACTTCACAGGACAGAACCTCTTCTGTATTACAGGATACGATGGATACGATCCTGAAGTCGATACATCAAGCAAGAAGAACCCGATGACTCCGGGTATTGACTATGCAGCTTATCCGAAGAGCCGCACCTACGTTGCAGGTATTAACGTTACATTCTAATCAAAGGAGGATTTATATATATGAAAAAGATATTTTCAATCATAGCACTTTCTGCCGGCGTCTTCGCTCTGTCGTCATGTAACGACTTCTTAGACCAGACCGCTGAAACAGAGCATAGTGCAGAAGAGGTATGGAACTCAACTTTCTATACCGAAGGGCGTGTCAACAAGCTCTATGGAGCAATGACACAGGACCGAACCTACTCTCAGGACCTCGCTTTCACATGGAATATGAATAGTGATATTGAATTGGTTGACGGTTTGGGAAGTTCCGCTTATGATACGGGTCGTGAGCGTGGTAACATGAACTATAATTACAGCACAGGTTGGTCAAACCTCAACGACGTTTGGACAGCACTCTATGGCATCGTAGAAGAAGCCAACCAGAACATCGAAGGTATCCGCAACAGCAGCCTGCTGGCTAATGGTACCAACAACGAGATCAAAACAATGCAGCGCTACCTTGGTGAGAGCCTCACAATCCGTGCGCTTATTTATCTCGACCTTGTACGTTTCTGGGGCGATGTACCTTTGTCACTTGAAGCTACAAAGAGCGATCTATCCAATGCATATCTTGGCAAGACTGACCGTGATGAAATTCTCGATCAAATGATGGCTGATCTGGAAGAAGCAATCGAGTATCTCCCTTGGGCAGACGAAGTGGCAGGTTATACCACCGAACGTGTCACCAAAGGCTATGCTCACGCATTGTTGGCTCAGATTGCACTTACCCGTGGTGGTTATGCCATCCGTGAGGCATCAAAAGCTGACCAGGGATATGTTACGGCTGAAAGGAATTCCGACCCTGTCTATCCGACTCAGCGTCCGAGCAATGACGAGCGTAAAGCTCTTTATGAGAAAGCATTGGAGCACCTGAGTGCCATCATCACCAGTGGCAAACACGACCTGAATCCATCGTTTGAAAATGAGTGGGATTTGGTAAATAAACTGAAACTTGACAAAACCTATCACGAGAACCTCTTCGAAGTTCCTATGGGTTTGAACGTAACTGGTGAGTTAGGCTATACTGTTGGTGTTCGACTCAACGGCATCACTTCTAAGTATGGCTACGGCAACTCATCTGGTAAGATGAAAGTTACTGCTCCGTTCTTCTATTCTTTCAAGGAGAATGATACACGTCGCGACATTACTTGTGCAAATTTCCAGATAAAGAAAGATGAAACGAGAGAAAATGTCACCATTGAGGAAATGTTGGGTAATACACCGTTCGGCATCTATGTCGGCAAATGGGATCCACGTAAGATGAGCAACGAATGGCTACAGGAGAATCTCAAGGCTACGGCTAAGCACATGACTGGTATCAATCCTATTTTGATGCGCTACTCTCAGGTATTGATCTACTATGCTGAGGTGATGAACGAACTGGTTGGTCCCGATGCCAACTATCCCGGCGATGCTGGTCTGACAGCACGTCAGGCTTTGGCTATGGTCCACATGCGTGCCTTTGCAGATGAGGACAAGGCTGCTGCCGAGGCATATATCAATGGTCTTCCAGGTAACAAGGAAGGCTTCTTTGAGGGAATCGTACAGGAGCACGCTTGGGAGCTGGCTGGTGAAGGCTGTCGTAAGTTCGATCTGATTCGCTGGAATCTGCTGGTTGACAAGATTATGGAGTTCAAGCAGAATTATTTGGATGATTTGAATAATGGTGTTTACCAGAAGACCATCTACTTCAACTATCTGGACAAGAACAAGACAGAGATTGATATGTCAAGTATCACCTGGAACGGATTCCCAGCTGGTAAGGGTGCTAGCGACTACGAAGGTAATGCAAGCTCATTCGGCGGCTCTGATATTACAAAGACTACCGATACTCAGATTTACACGAACCTGCCTTCTATCTCCAGTGGATTGGTTGGCGAGTGCACGATCAGCGGAACAACCATCACTTACGATGCTCCTGTCTCAGGTGTCATCAACCGCTACATCATGCCTATCGGTTCTTCTACCATCTCTGCGTCCAACGGCAAGTTGCACAACTCTTACGGATTTGGTGACTAATAACATTCAAACATCAAGATAAAAGAATATGAAAACATTAAAATATTTATTCGGTACCGTTTCTGTGATGATACTGGGCATGTTTGTCGCCACATCATGTACAGATGCGAACGACTGGGGTGTTGACAGTTCTTATGAGAGACTGTTTGCCCCTACCGGTAGCATTAGCGTTGAAGCTTTTGACAGCTATGCGGAAATTTCTTTCAAGAAAGTTCCTGGCGCTAAGGCCTACTTGGTAGAATTGTGCACCGATACGCTTTCCGATGACAACCCGGAAGTGTCGGACAACTCTATTGTTGAAATTTTCGAGTCAAATGTGGGTGTTGTCAACAACCTCTTTGGTGAGACATCCTACTACCTGCGTGTGCGCTCAATCTCTGATGAAGAACCTGCATCCAAATGGTTATACTATAGAACCGGTAGCGGCAAGGGTACTTTCAAGACCAAGGCCGAACAGTTGTTCTATCCTGTTACCAAGGCCGATATTCTTGAAAATGCAATTCACGTAACATGGCTTGAGGATGCAGACGTTGATCTCCTGACTATTAAGAAAGGTAGTGAGCTTATTGAAAGTGTGACTATCGACGAAGCGTTGAGATCTACGGCTGAATACACCTTCAACAATCTGACCCCAACCACCAGCTACACCATTGAAATCTTCAAGGGTGAATCGCGTCGCGGTCAGCTCAAGGTGACCACCGCTGCTGCTCCTCCTGCTGCAAACTACGTCTATGAGTTGCCAGAAGACGTGAACATCATCGACAACGATTTGCTGAAACAGATTGCAGAAGAAGCAAAGGCTGCTGCTTCTGGTGGTGCAGAATCGAAAGCATTTGCAACTTCTGTAATACAAAACTATAGCGCAACGCTTGTAATTCCAGCAGGCAGAGAGGTAGAATTATACACAGAAGGTTCAAGCAGTAAATCCAACACCACCATCCCCGACGGCATGTCTATTGCTTTCTTCGGTAAGGCCGGTGGCGAAGCTCCAACCATCAAGTTCACCAAGAACATCGACTTGGAGGGCAGTCATGCATTTGTCACCTTCCAGAATGTGAAGGTTGTGGACAATGGTGCTGGCTATTTCGTCAACCAGAGTAAGAATTCTACCGTTGGCACCTTCACCGTTCAAGATTGTGAAATGAGCGGATTCAAGACCTCTTTCTTCCGTCTGCAGGGTAACTATGGTATAACCATCAACCAGCTGACACTCGACAACAGCATCTTCCACGATATGTGTAGCGGCTACTCATTCATCCATATTGATGCAGGTTCTGGTAAGGGTTCTGTTCAGAACATCAAGATTCACAACTGTACAGTTTACAACGTAGCCCCCAACGGCAAGATGTTCATCTACAGCAATAAAACCGACATGCAGTCTATCGAGATTGACTACTTGACGATGTACAACTCAATCGGTAACAACAACTATCTGATTGACTTTAATGCCGACAGTTCTAAAAACCCCGTCTGGGGTGCAGAGGTATTTATGATAACTAACAGTATCTTTGCCAAGACACCAGACGAAGTTACGAAGAACATCCGTGCGAAGGTCATGCCAACTTACATGAACACCTTTACCACGACCGACTTCTTCAAGACGTTGAACGGAACAGAGGCACTCAGCCTGTCATCAGAAGAGTTGTTCAAAGATCCTGAGAATGGAGACTTCACGCTGAAGACAACAGCTATTCAGGCTGGTGACCAGCGCTGGATTCCAGAAGAATAAACCATTCTTCCAATATTTAAAAGAGACTGCATCACAACCCGATGCGGTCTCTTTTTTTTGCCCCTTGTCCCTAATAATCTATTTTCCTCCTTTTCCGTACAATATTGCACCTATTATATATAAATAAAGTGTATCTTTGCAGTATCGAAAACAAAAACATCATTATGAAAGTAAAGAACATGTTATTAACGGCTGCTACCCTACTCTGCTCTTTCGGTATGTCGGCCCAGCAAATGACTCCAGCTTTCCCTGGAGCAGAAGGATTCGGAATGTACACCACAGGTGGACGAGGCGGTCAAGTCTATCACGTCACAACCCTCGACGACAACGACCAACCAGGTTCCCTGCGTTATGCCGTCAACCAGAAAGGAAAACGTACCATCGTCTTCGATGTATCCGGCACCATCCATCTGAACGAGGAAATGAAGCTCAAGCACGACGATATCACTATTGCCGGACAAACGGCTCCAGGTGATGGCATTTGTGTGGCCGACTATCCTTTTGTCATTGCTGCCAACAACGTTATCATCCGTTTCATGCGCTTCCGCTTGGGCAATAAATATGTTGAACATCACGAGGGCGACGGTTTAGGTGCGATGGACAAAGACAACATCATTATCGACCATTGCTCCGTCAGTTGGAGCATCGACGAGTGTCTGTCCGTTTATGGCGGTCGGAACATCACCGTGCAATGGTGTATCGCCTCCCAAAGTCTGCGCAATTCCGGACATGCGAAAGGCGCTCACGGCTATGGCGGAAACTGGGGCGGTAGCGGAGCCTCCTATCACCACAACCTACTCGCCCACCACGACTCGCGCTGTCCGCGATTAGGTCCGCGTGTCTATACGCAGAAAGACGAGCGTGTTGATATCCGCAACAATGTATTCTACAACTGGGGCGGCAACGGTTGCTACGGTGGTGAAGGTCAAAACGTCAACATCGTCAACAACTACTACAAGCCCGGTCCCGCTACCGAAAAGCGCGGCAAGCGTATCGAACAGCGCATTGCACAGATTGGTGTGCGCACCACTGAATACACCAAGCACAACACCGATGCGCCCAACAAATGGGATGCAATGTGGCACGTGTGGGGAAATTACTATATCGATGGCAACATCAACGCCAAATATCCGGAGGTCAGCGAAGACAATTGGGAACTGGGTGTCTATGCACAGACCAATACCGACAAATGTGACGGCACATGGACACAGGTAACACGCGACACGATGCGTGCCCAAAAGCCTATCGACATTCTTCCAACGACCACCCATAATGCCAACGTTGCCTATAAGCGCGTGCTCGACTATGCTGGTTGCAGCCTGCACCGCGACCAGGTGGATGAGATGATTGTCATGGATACTCGCATGGGCATAGCCAGTCATACAGGTACACTACTCGACAAAAAAGGCAAGCCCGACCTGCCCGGCATTATAGACTCTCAAGAAGACAACAAGCCTACAGGCAAAGCTGCCAAGAACTGGAGCCCGTGGCCGGAGTTGAAGAGCCTGCCTGCCCCTGCCGATACCGATGGCGACGGCATCCCCGACACATGGGAAAAGGAAGTGGGCATGAACCCCGACAATCCTGCCGACGGCAACACCATTCATGCAGAAAGCGGCTACACCTATCTCGAAATCTATCTCCACACACTCGTTGCCGATATTGTCAATAATGAAAATTCAAAATAAATGAAACGATTCTTTTTTATTATCGGGGCACTCTGCATAAGTGCCTGCGTATGGTCGCAAACCATCAGTTTCTCTATGGAAGAGGAATTAACCAACCAGAACACACCAGAAGGATGGACAGCCGTACAGCTGCCCAAAAACCTGCCAGCCATCACGGAAAGTAATACGTTCTACATTACCAGCTATGGTGCATCGCAATCCTCTTCCGATAACACCGCAGCCATACAAGCAGCCCTCAATGCCGTACCCTCAACGGGTGGAATGGTGGTCGTTCCTGCCGGCACATGGATGTTCGGACGCATACAAATCAAGTCAAAAACCATCCTGCACCTTTGTGCCGGAGCCACACTGAAGCTGTTGGCTTATGCCGACCAGATTCACACCTCGAAGATCCCTTATATTACCAACAAGCCAGATGCTTGCGACATCGTCATTGAAGGCGAAGGCAATACATCCGTCATCGAAGGACAAGGCGGTCCCTGGTGGGATGCTGTGGAGAATAAAGAATCTGGATTGCAACGCGGAGCCATCATTCGCTTTGAAAACGGCAATGGCAGTCGCTTTCTGTTCCGCCACTTCCGCATTCAAAATGCACCAGGAGTAAACCTAACATTAGGCAACAGCGGAAGAGGCACTCACAACACCATTCACCATATCAGCATCTACGCACCGTCGTCGCATGCTGCCGACCCGTCGCACAACACCGACGGCATACCCATTTGGGCACCCTACGCCAACATATATAATTGTGATATCGACACCGGCGACGACAACGTAGTTACAGACTCCTACGCACAGTATATCCACGTATGGAATTGCAACTTCAAAGCCGGTCATGGTGCATCATTGGGCAGCTACACCAGCAACATGCACGACATCATTTACGAAGGAATAAACTTCGACGGTACCGACTGTGGCTTCCGCCTGAAGTCCAATATCGACCGCAGCGGCGATGTATATAATCTCGTATTCCGCAACTGCACCCTCAACAACGTGATGAATCCCATCCAAATTACAGCCTGGTACGACCAACTTCCCGACAATCCCGCAGCAGCGGCGGCATCACCGGAGACATTCACAAGCACGACACCGCAGTTCCACGATATCCTCATACAGAACATCACGGTATCAGGCTATACCACCAAACTCAACAATGCCAAGAACGGCTACGGAATCTTTATCTACGGCCGTCCGGAAAGCCTTGTGAAGAATGTCACCTTCGACAATGTGAAGATAGAACACAGCAAAGGCATGAAACTGAACTTCTGCGAAGGCGTCAAATTCATCAACGGCAGCTGGTACTCAGATACGTCAACTGGCAACACCTCCACTGCAGCGGGAACAGACGACGTGATAGAAGAAAAATACCAAGCCAGCTATACCTGGCAGGGAACGTCACCTGACGTGAAGACCATCACCGCCACACTCAGCGGCAGCACCTATCAAGCATCGACATCAAATGCCAACTGCTATAATTTTAGTGGCGGATATTCCGTCACCAATGCAAACCCGAAAGGCAAGAACTACGGAGCAGGAAATAGTGCAACAGTAAAATACAGCGCCAACGAGCAATACACCATCACCCATCCAGCCGGCACGAGCGTGAAATCTGTGTCCTTTACTGGCTATAGCAACTACGATGCAGGCAGCTACCTCAAGGAAGTCAACGGCACAACCTACGCAGAAGACCTATATCCATATATCCATGATAGCAACAAAGCACACTTCCGTACCTATACCATCAATTTCGACCAACCCGTCAGCGATCCAGTTACTTTTACACCGGGTGGCAGTCAGGCATGTTTCATCATCACATTGGTGTTAAAGAGCACGACCACCGACATCATCACCCCACTACCCCTCCCTATCGTAACGGATGGAACATACTATACCATCGACGGTCGGAAATTGAACGGTAAACCATCACAGAAAGGTATCTACATCACCCAGGGCAAAAAGGTTGTAATAAAGTAAATCACCCAGCTTTTCGTAAAGAACAAACAAAAAGGGAGCCGAAGCTCCCTTTTATGTTTTCTACTTTTGGTGTCATTACTTCTTTACGTATTTTACGCCATTGAGCACATATACACCTTTGGGGAGGGAGTCGAAACAATCGGCAGGACCCACGTAAGCCCCCATCACAGTATAGATGTGGTCAGTCTTGAGCAACTGTCGAGGTGTAACAACAGGAATTTCCTCGATGTGAGTGGAAACATAAGTCTCACCTGCAACACCTGCAGCAGGCGTAATTTTGACAGTTTGCTGAATATCTGCATCAGCAGAAGAGGTTGAAACCTGAAGGGTAATCTGCTGACCGTCAACAAGATACTGATGACGATTTTCATCATAGTATGACAGCGAACGGTAACTGAGTGGGATATGAACCGTTTGCTCTTCACCAGACTCAAGTTCCACGCGCTTGAAACCGACAAGTCGCTTGTTCAAGGTTCCGAAATTGCTGTCGCCATTGAAGTCGGCATACACCTGAATGACATCAGCCCCCTTGCGATCGCCCGTATTCCTGATGGTTTCCGTCACCTGTCCGTCAGCTTCATTGGTTGGTTTGGTTGCCGAAGCATCCTTATATTCGAAGGTAGTGTAAGACAATCCGTGACCGAACGGGAACTGCGGTGTACCCTTTTGCTGTTTCTTCGTAGCCTTACCATAATACATATAGGTATAACCCCAGTCGTCGATGTTGTACTCCATCAATCCGTTGGAGCCGTTCTTGCCCAGCTGCGACTCAGAAGCCTGCGGCAGTTCGTTGACGTCAGCATACCAGGTAGAAGTCAAGTGTCCGCTTGGGTTGATATCGCCGAAGACAGCATCACAGATAGCCTGTCCCTGAGCCTGTCCTCCGTACCACGCTTCTAGAATAGCGGGCACATTCTTGATAGCTGTGAGATCAAGTGAAGAACCACTTTCCAAAACAACGATAGTATTCGGATTTGCATTGTGCAGCGCATTAATGACATCTGCCTGATTGCCTGGCAGCGTGAGTACCCAACGGTCGTGGCCTTCTGTACCAGTCTCGTGGGTGTCTGGTTTGCTGAAATCGGTACCGCCGAGGAAGATGACATAATCAGCTTTCTGTGCTGTAGCAACAGCACGTTGAATCATCTTGTCGGTCGCTTTCTCGTTAACCGTAGCGCTGGTCTGCACCATATAGAGCGGCCCCTGTGTCTCAATGGCAGGAATCAGTTCCTCATCGGGATTCATAAAGTGGAAATACTGGTAGTTACCCACATAGCTGTTGGTACCGCCAAACTTCACATACAGGTCGTGTGTACCTTTCGTGAGAGCCTGTGCATCGGCATTGAGGTCGGCAGTAATGGCTGTCCACTTCGTCCAGCTGCCTGTATCCTTGTTGTCAACCGTCAGGAAGGGTTCGTTGTCTTTGTTGTCAAGGATGAAACTAACTGTACCTACACCCGTATTCTTGGCAGCACAAGACATCTCGAACTTCGTACAGCCCATTTCTCCGAAATAGACATCCTTGTACAGGAAGATGTCGCCAGGAGCAGTATTCTCCATGTAGCCAGCCCCCTTGTTGTTATTAGCAGCACCACGCTTCGACACTACAGCCTCGTTGAAAGGCACAGCGTTCAGCGAATTGGCCACCTTTGCATCAGCCAGTTCGAAGTTCATCTTCTTCGAGAAAGCCTGGAACGGCGTCGTCGTATAGGTAGGTGTACCGCTATAATCGCCCAGCATAATCGCGTTGGCATACGGACCGATGAGTGCCACCTTCTTGTCTGCAGCAATCGGCAGCAGGTTGCCATCGTTCTTCATCAGCGTCATCGACTCCTGAGCAGCCTTCAATGCCAATGCCTGATGAGCCTCCGACTCGATATCGCTCTCTTTTACATTATTCCAAGGGATATTTACATACTCCTCGTCAAACTCACCCAATGCGAAACGGGTTGTCAGCAGTTCGATGAGTGCTTCATTAACCGTTTCTTCTGTGAGGTTGACATACTTCAGTTCGTCTTTCTCCTTGTATTCATTTGACAAAGCATTGCGCAACGCACGCTGTAGGACGGCAGAAGAACTATACTGTTCGCAGTTGGAATTCAAACCGGCATTCAGACATAAAGCTGTAGCGCGAGCCTCCATCAACTTTTCTGCATCGGTAGCATTCTGATAAGGGTCCTTCCATTCCGTTGCCCCCGTAGCAATCGTTCCTGCTGTATAACTGCCGAAATACAAGTGCTTTGTGGCACGATACACATCACTAACGGCAGCACAGTCGCTAGTGACATAACCACCGAAGCCCCACTCCTTGCGCAGGATGTCGGTCAGCAGCATCTTATTACCGGAACAAGGCAGTCCACCCTTTCCGTCCTTGGCTCCTACCCCCGCAGCATTTTTCGCATTGATATCATTAGAGATAGCGTTATAAGCCGACATCACACTCTGCACATTGGCATTACGAACGCACATCTCGAAAGCGGGCAGATAGTATTCGCGCATGTTCTTCTCCGTCACAAACGAAGTAGTAGAGTGGCGCCCTTGCTCGTAGTTGTTGGCAGCAAAGTGTTTGGCACAAGCCACAATCTTAAAATACGGATTCGTGGCATCCTGTTCACCTTGGATACCCTTTACGAACTGCGTAGCCAGCACACCACATAGGAACGGGTCTTCACCGTAGTTCTCCTCTTCGCGTCCCCAACGCGGGTCGCGAGCCATATTGATGGTTGGCGACCAGACATTCAAACCAATCTTCCAGCCTTTCACCAGCGAGTTGCGCTGATTGGTCCTAAATAGATGGTACGCGCGAGCCTCGGTAGAAGTTGCATCAGCACATTGATAGATCAGTTCCGGATCCCATGTGGCCGACATTCCTTTCGACTCAGGAAACGAGGTGGCATTACCCATTCGGGCATAACCGTGAATCGCTTCGTTCCAGTACTGGTAGTGAGGAAGGATAATCACACCATCACGTGTCACCTGATCGGTAACAACCGAACCAAACTGTCCGGCTTTCTCTTCGAGCGTCAACGCATTGACCAACAGCGTAGCACGTTCGCGGAACGTCTTACTTCTGTCGAGCCAAGGATACTTCTCGATGTCTTGCGCTCCTGCTCCCAGCACAACGGTCAGCAGCAACGCCATTAAAGTAGTTGTTTTCTTGTTCATTTGCTTTTGGTTATTTTATTTTAATTGCAAGTTAAAGTAGCATTTTTACTTTTCATCTGCAAAGATACCTTATTTTAAAGAAAAAGCGTGGTGGAATTATTTGCAGAAAAGGGGGAATAATCGTCTTTTTGCCTTATTCCACCTTTCACGCTAAATATTCGCGTACCTTTTATGAATATACCTTTGCGCCAGAAACATTTAGTAACATAAAAAACAACAAAATGAAAACAAAAACCTTCCTAACCAAAACATTGCTCCTCGTCAGTCTGCTGCTGGGCAAGCAAAAAGGACACCGCGTGGTGTCCTTTTTTTGTGTGCTTAAGCAAGTTAGCTTTGCTCCTGCTTTTGCCTGTACTCAGTAGGAGTCATGCCGGTTTCTTTCTTGAAACACTTGCTGAAATACTTCGGGTCGGAGAAGCCGCAGGCATAGGCAATCTCTGAGAAGGAGTATTTGCTCTTGACGATGAGCTGCTGGGCACGCTCCATGCGGATTTGTCTGAGGAAGTCGGATGGTGACACACCGACGAGACTCTTGATCTTCGCGTAGAATACCGAACGACTGAGGCTGACGGCATCAGCCATATCGTCTATCTTCAGGTTTTCATCGCTGATGTGCTGTTCGATGAACTTCATCAGCTTGTCCATCATCTCCTCGTCGGGGTTAACAATCTCCGGCTCATCGAGTTTGTAGAGGAATCCGCTCTGAGTCCCATCCGATGGAATCGCAGCAGTTTCGTTTTGGTTATCGTTAAGGTTAAGGTTATCGTTAGCGTTAAGGTTAGCGTTAGCATTCGCTATAATCAGTTTCTCCTGCAGTTCACTATACTGTCGCAATACGTGTTCGAGTCGCTGTTCACGCTGGCGAACGTTCTGGCGATGGCGCAGATAAGTCATCACGGCCCACGTAGCAAGACCGATAACCAGCAGAAGCAGGAACAGTCTGACCGATGTTCTTTCCAGGAATGTCGGTTCCACGTTGATGATGAGTTCCGTTTCGTTGTCCACCCATATTCCGTCGGCATTGGTACTCTTGACCACCAGCGAGTGTTGTCCTGGCGGCAGCTGGTTGAAGGTGATGCGCGAATTGCTGCCTATTTCGCTCCAGTCGCCGTCGTCAATCCGGTAGGCATAGCGTATCAGATAGTTGTCGTTGTAGTCTAATGCGGCGAAATTGATGGTCAGATTGCGCTGGCTGGGCTTTTCGATATTGAGCTGTCGGCAATGTATCAGCGGTTGCTGTTGCTGTTCGCCCTGGTATTGCAAACTGGTGAAGATGATATTCGGCTTAAAGGCACTCTTCTTCATCTCCTCCGGCTTGAAGGTGATGATGCCATCGTTTGTGGCCACCCATAAAGCGCCATGTGCATCGATGATGGTTTTGGCCTCCGTCATGATGACTGGGTTGTCGGTGGTGAGGGGTTCAAAGCGTTCAAGCAGTCCCGTCTTGCGGTTGTACCGGTTGATTTCCGACTCACGCGTAATCCAGATGTTGCCTTGCAAGTCTTCCGTCATCGACAGCGCATTGCCCGACCCTTCGTTCATACCTGCTGCCGACTGCAATTTCAAGTGGTTCTGCAACAGATTGTCTGACACGATTATCTGGATGCCGCCGCCCATCGTAGCGACAAAGATTTCCCCGCTGCGTGTCACCAGCACCTGCATCACATCGTTGGTCTGCAGCGAAGTTGTGTCTTCTGCCTCATGACAAGTGGTGAAGAAGGTCACACCCTTGCCTTCGGAAAGGTTTCTCTGGTTGGCATCAATGGTCAGGAGTCCTTCTGTTGTAGCTGCCAGGATGATGCCGTTGCTGGTATGGGTGATGCGGCGCACCTTCTCGAATCCTTCCTTGGGATAACCCTTCAGCTCATTACCATGATGGAGGAACCGCACCTGAGCGTCGCCGTCAGGAAGATGGCTGGCCGCCACCACGTTCACTCCGCCCCCATAGGATGCTATCCAGATATTTCCCTTGCCGTCTTGGTCGATGTCGTAGATTTCATCTGCCGACAACGAGTATTTGTCTGCATCGTCGTGCTGGTAGTGGGCGATGGATTTGCCGTCAGGAGAAATCACAAACAGGCCGTTGCCTTTGGTGCCCACCCATATCCGATGCTCACGGTCTTCGAAGAGCGCATAGATGCGCTGGGTGTTGAGGGTTGTTATTTGATGAGGGGGTTCGTCCATCACCACCAGACTGCCATTATAGCCTCCTGCCCATACTGTTCCGTCGTGTCTGGCAAGGAGCGAACGCACTTGCATACCTTCCTCGATGAAGGTTTGCTGCAGCGGGTTGTGATAGAAACGCACAAGCGTCAACCCCATCGACGACCAGTACCATATATTCCCCTGTTGGTCGATGAAGTGCTTGCCGATGGCGTTGTCGGCGATATACTGTTGTGTTTGCGCCGTCCCCGTTTCCTTTTCCATATTGAGCGAAGTGAAATCCCCGCTTCTGAATTCGTTCGTGCCGTAGCGCATCATTCCCTTGTCGGTAATGACCCACTCATGGCCTTTTGCATCCACCGACACCTTATGAATCAAAGAGCCTTTGAGCGCCTTTCCTTTCTTTCCCCACACCTCGTAGTTGTCGATATTGAGCGGCTGTTTGTCGTCGATACGCAAACTGAGCAGACCCTCTTCATCGGCTATCCAAGTATGCCCGTTGGGTAGTGTGTAGATGTTTCTGATAGCGATATCGATGCCGAATTTTTCCTTCAACATCAACTTCACATTATGATACTTACATTGTTCAGTATCAAGAAGATACAACCCGTTGTCGTAAGTCTTCACCCAGATATTCCCATTCGAATCGGGATGGATGCTCGATATGCGGTAAGTCGATAACGCATTGTCGTTTCCCCACGGCTCTCCTCGCAGATTGGTAAACTGATAGCCGTCGTAGCAGCAAAGTCCGTTCCAGGTAGCCACCCATATCAGTCCTGTCGGGTCTTGCTTCACCGCTGTGATACTGTTGGCGGGCAGACCTTCGCGCACGGTAAAACTCTGTTTGAAACTGTTGGCTTGTGCCGATGCTTCAAGGATGCTGCAACACTGGAACACAGCTGTTAGGAGCAAGGATAGAAGGTATATGCGTTTCGTTTTCATGGGTGATATGTTTTGGGTGTTAGGTGATGGGTGATAGGTTTTCGTTAGTTTTGCAAAGGTAAGAAATATTATAAGAAAGTCCAAAGCAATCGTTGAAAAAAGCAAAAAAAAACGGAAGTACGACTCCTCGCGAGCTACTTCCGGCATCAAAACTAACTTAAAACTTTTCCTAAATAAAAAACTAAAACCTGAATAGTATTGACTAACTAAACCTAAAACTTTACCATATTACTAAAACTAAAACTATACTGTATTGAGTGCCAATTGTTCTGATGGTGCAAAGGTACGCCCTTATATTATAAGGTATGGGGTAAAATATAACGGAATGGGTGGAAATTCCGATTCAAACAGTTTCCCCACCCTTTTTTGTTGATAACACCCATCACCTGACACCCATCAGCGTCTTTATATGGTAAACGGCAAAAAGTTGGTGAATCATGAGGATATTAATGGAAAAATTGCTATTTTTGCACCGTATTTACTAACAAAACAAACAACATATAACAAAATAAACTACAAAATGAAAAAACAATTTCTTTTCGTGCTATGCACTCTATTGCTTAGTCTGACGGCTATGCAGTTGAATGCACAGGTAATCTCGTTCTCCATGACAGACGAGGCCTCTAATCAAAATACCCCTGCTGGCTGGACAGCGGTACAACTACCTACAGGACTACCCACATTTACGACAGCCAACACGTTCTACATCACCAACTATGGTGCCTCGACGTCGTCAGCAGACAACACCGCTGCCATCCAGGCAGCTCTCGATGCCGCCGCAGCAGCAGGAGGTGGTATGGTGGTGATTCCTACGGGAACATACCTGACCAGCTATCTTACGATAGGCAGCAAGACGGTGCTCCACCTCTGTGCCGGAGCTACGCTGAAGATGCTGTCGTCAGATAATTATCTGAGTAATGGTAAACTGGTGATGGCCTCTCCGCTCATCACGGGAAAGAGCGGTGCTTCGGACATCGTCATTGAAGGCGAGAGCCGCGAAACGTCTATCATCGACGGACAGGGTGGCCCCTGGTGGGATGCCGTAGAAGCCTACAAAAATGACAAAACGAACAATCAGGAACCTAGCCGCCAGGCATTGATCCGCTTCTGGCAGGGCAACCGCTATCTATTCCGCAACTTCCGCATACAGAATGCCCCAAATACCAATATCTGTATCGGCCGTAGTGGCAACGGCAGCAACGCCACAGCTCACGACATTACCATCAAGAATCCTGCATCTTCGGCTGCAGACCCTTCTCACAATACCGACGGTTTCCCCATCTGGACGCAGTATGTCAATATCTACGACTGCGAGATCGATACCGGCGACGACAATGTAGTGACTGACAGAGATGCCCAGTATGTACACGTCTGGAACTGCGAGATGAAAGCTGGGCATGGTGCCTCGCTGGGCAGCTATACCACCAATATGCACGACATCATCTACGAGAACCTGACCTTCACGGGCACCGACTGCGGCTTCCGTCTGAAGTCGAATCGCGACAGGAGCGGTGATGTGTACAACATCACCTTCCGCAACTGCACGATGACCAACGTCGCCAGTCCCTTCGTCATCACCAGTTGGTACGACACACTGCCCACAAGTCCCGAAACTGCCGCAGCATCTCCCGATGAACTGATAGAGACGACTCCCCGTTTTCATAATATTCTGATCAAGGACGTCACCGTATCGGGGCACACTACCTACAAGAACAGTGAGAAGAACTACTGGGGTATCTTTATCTATGGCCGTCCGGAGAGCAAGGTGTATGACGTCACCTTCGACAACGTCAACATCACTCACAGCAAGGGCATCAAGATGAACTTCTGCGAGGGTATTAAGTTCTACGACAACTGCAGCTTCGAGGTGAGCAACACCAATAAAACGGAAAAAAACGCTGTGGCAACAGCCACCCTGGATAACGTGATAGAAGAGCAATACGAATGTGACTACGTTTGGAAGGAACCGAAATTTTCACCTCATGCCTTGAGCGTCACTTGGAGCATGGCCAGCGGTTCATCGAGCACTGCTGTAGTTGACCCTGCAAAAGATCTCCAGTCTGCAACGTGGTCTTATGGTAGCTATGTGACCATTGACGGCACAGCAACAGGAACCTACTTTGACAAGACCTTCACCCGCTTCACCCGCGTCGGTGATTCTAAACTCGATAATAATCGTTCACAGCTCAACAATAGCTACGTTGAGTTTAGGTTTACTCCTGCAGAAGGAATGACGGTGAAACCTACTTCCCTTAGCTTCGACATCACAAAAATTGGAACTGGCGATCCAAACATTTGGGTAGAATGCATACAGGGTTCATCTACTACGTCGATCGCAGCGAATGTAACTATCAGGAAGGCCAGCGAATCGACTCCCAGCGAGCATCTTTCATACAATCTGGCGTCACTTAATGACATCGTAGCCTCTTCAGGTGAGACTGCATTTCGCATATACATTGGCAAATTAGCCAAGGACAAACAGGTAGGTATTGCAAATTTCGTTGTTAACTGTCAGTCCAGCGGAGAAGCGCCCGACCCTGTCGGCTACACCAACACCTGGCAGTTTGGCAAGAGCAACGGTGCCGAGGAATTTGCCTTAGAGCACAGTGCAGAGTACACCTATACCGTCAACGAGCATTCGCTGAACATCAATACCGATGCTGGCAAACTGAACAACGCCAACCGCAATGACCAATGGGCACAATGCAATAACGGCACGCTGTTTAAGGTTCCCACTTTCGTGGGTGCCAAGCTGACATGGGGCAGATATAGCGGTGGCAGTGAGACTGGCTTTACCATTGACGAACAACTGTTTAACGAATACTACATTGCTACCGCAGAAGGTACCACCAACATGTCAGCTACAGGGATCGGCTATCTGAGTTTCATCAAGGTGGAACCCGTCACGATGTATGAGATTACGGGTACAATTACCGGCGGCGACATCAATGGCAACAACATTATCTTTACAGCTGCCGGCAACGGACAGAAGTATTCGGCAACGGTTGCTGGCAATGCCTTTACACTGAAAGTGCCTGCCGACACTTATACCCCAGAGTTGGGCGGTGGTGTAGCTTATGTTGTCAGCACACCCGCAGCGGTCACCGTCAGCAAAGCTGGCAGTATCGGTGCTATTACCATCGAAGCTGCTTCTGCGCAGACGGTAACAGGTGCCATTGCCAACGCTCCTGCCGAAGCATTCACTCTGACCTTCACGGGCGCAAGCCATACAGAGACAGTGAACTGTGCGGCAAACGCTACGTCATTCTCTACAACGCTTGCCCCCGACACATACGTCATGAGTTCCAATGTTGGTACGCTGTCGGAGCTGTCCGTCGAGAGTTTTCAGGTAGTCAACGATGCCGTCAACCACAACATCTACTTCCCTGAGGCTGCCGTGCCTGCCGCTACACAGCAGAACATCACGGTTGATAACACGCTGTCCACAGCTACTGCAAACAACTATAAGACTGTGACTGATGCCCTCGCCGCTGCCAAGGCGGGCAGCATCAGCAGTCCTGTCATCACGCTGACCAGCGGACAAACCTATCGCGAGCAGGTCGTTGTGGATCAGGCCAACGTAACGCTGAAGACCAGCGGTACCGAGAAAGCTACCATCACGTGGTACTATGGTATTGGTTATACCTACTACAGTTTGGGTGCCAACGGGTTATATGACAAGGACCGTGCCAACACCCGCAACAGCATCAAGATGATTGACCCGGTGCGCTGGGGTACTGCCGTACTGGTGAAGAGCACAGGTAATGGATTTAAAGCCGAGAACATCATCTTCGAGAACAGCTTCAACCAGTATTATACCACAGAGGAAGTGGCTGACGGTGTTCGTCCCAACGGACAACAAGCCATCACCTACGACCGCACCCTGACATCTGGGCAGACAGACTACAAGGCAGCTGACAGCAGGGCTGTCACCGAGCGTGCCGCAGCTATTGCCTTCGAGAATGATCCTACGGGCTGCCAGCTCTACAACTGCACATTCCGCGGTTCGCAGGACACCTTCTACAGCAGCGGCAAACTGTACGTGAAGAAGTGTAACATCATTGGTAACACCGACTACATCTTCGGTGGCGGATACGTTGTATTCGACGACTGCGACCTGACCATCGGCGGTTACAGCGATTCTCAGAACACAGCATATATCACTGCCTACAAGGCCGGTGAAACACTGGATGCCAGCAAAAAGTATGTCTTCCGCGACTGCACCGTGAAAGCCACAGATCGTGCCTACGTGTCAGCTAACCTGGGACGTGACTGGGGCGGTGCTGCTGCCAGCGTCTATTTCTTCAACCTGAAAAACGAGATTGGCGACAAGATGAACTACACATGGACGAACATGGGTGGTGGTGTCAGTGCTGGAACGGCCGATCTGCACATCTACGATTTCGACCCCGCCATCAACAGCAACTACAACACAACGGGTAGCAGCGGTGCCAATATCAACGGCCTGGTGAACGATGCCAATGCCCTCAGCCTCTATACGGGAGTTGTAACCAGTTTAGGCTTCACACCGGAACACATCTACGACATTCCGCTGGATGAAAACAGCTACTACAACACCCTGCACATCAAGGCCAGCAACGACGGTGCAGGCAACATCACCCTCACCCGCAGCATCGCAGCTAATAAGTGGAGCACCATCTGTCTGCCATTTGCAATGACAAGTGCACAGTTGAAGAGTACATTCGGAGACGATGTCAAAGTAGCTGAACTGACTGGTGGAAGTGAAACGACTATGAATTTTACATCGCTTGATTTGACAAATGCCGCAACAACAACCGTTGCCAATAAGCCCTATGCCATAAAGGTTAGTACCGCGTTCACATCAGCTACCATCGATGGTGTAACGGTTGTTGAGGGCACTCCTGGGCAGGATGCGATTAACGGCTGGACATTCAGCGGCAACTACATCAAAACCAATGTTCCCCAGTATGCATACTTCTTCCAAAACAACTCTTTGAAGCAGGCAAGTGGAACAGGTGTCTCCTTGAAACCTTTCCGCGGATACTTTACTTATAATACGCCACAGGCAGGCCGCGAAGTCAACTTCGAAATCGATAACGGCGGAACGACAGGTATAAGCCTCACCCCCTACCCCTCTCCAAAGGGCGAGGGGAGTGAATTCTTCAACCTTGCCGGACAGCGTGTAACGAAGAGCTACAAGGGCATTGTTATCGTGAATGGTAAGAAATTCGTGATTAAGTGAGAGAAGAACAGAGATTTGCTCTAGTTCTTCCGAACGTGAACGAATTCGAGCGAAGCTCAGTGTACATGAATAAGTAAAGCCCCCTCCTAACCTCCCCTGTTCAGGGGAGGACTTGGGGGTTACTAAACAAAAATGATTATATGAAAAAGATATATATACAGCCGGATACACAGGCCATTGCGTTGAAAGTACAAAACCTGCTTCTGACCGCAACGGGTCTTGACGATTTTGAAGGATACGGCGGAGAAACCAACGAAGGTGATGCCGACGCCAGAAGCTTCTTCGGACTCTGGGAGGAGGAAATTGTTGACAAGCGCAACAATGACGACTTCGATGACTACGAAGACGAAATATAAAGAGGTTTATACCTTGAGATAAGATACTATAATAACGCAACATCGTATCTGATGAAATAAGACAGCAAACACAAAAAGGAGCCGATGGCTCCTTTTTTATGTCTAAGGTCTAAGGACTAAGGCTTGGGGTCTAAGGACTAAGGACTAAGGTCTAAGGTAATTATGCATTAAGCATTACGCATTACGCATTACGCATTGACATGTCACTCACCTGTCCCCCTGACATCTTAATCTCGAACCCCCTAAGTTAGGGGGCAGGGGGTCTGAACGAGCAGAAACGAAAAACCTCCCCTAAACAGGGGAGGCTTGGAGGGGTCTCTTATAGTACAAGCGGTCCTTGACCCATGCACGAGGTGGTGCCCACGAACCCCCTAACTTAGGGGGTTCATCAGACCCCCTGCCCCCTCCTAAAGAGCCTCCCCCTGCCCTCCTTGAAGGAGGGGGAATGGGAATTTAAATGAAAAAGTGTTTGAAAAATTTGGTGGAAAGTTAAAAAACGTGTATATTTGCAAAATGAACTTGAGATGAGAATCCTGAAACCATGAAATGAGTAACTTATAATCATATTATTTATTCACTTAAAACCATAACAAAATGAAGAACCTGAAATTGAAGAGCCTGATGCTGACATTGTTGGCTATAGTGGCAGTAAGTATGATGTGCGTGTCGCTGACCGCATGTGGTGACGACGATGATGATAAGGGTGGCAGCGATTGGCCTGCTAAATTCAGCCAGACCTTCATAGACAACGGTGCGGAATTTGCTATCGACGAAATTATAATTGAAAAGTTATCTGCTTATGATGTTGATTACTATTCCATCATGGTTCAAGCAGGTGGAAGGAAAATCCGACTGAGTATTCCGACGGCTTCTGTGGATAAGGTGCTCGACCTGACAAGGGATCAGCGTATCAGCCTAGAATCAAATGTTACAGCAAGCATCGGAAGTACTTATGCATATGGCGACGGAGGCTTTACACAGGGCAGCACCTTGCGAGTTTCTGTTTCCGGCAACACCGTGAAAATCGTGGCAAAAGGCAAGGCCATCAAAGATGGTAATACATATAATATGGCAACTCAAGAAATTAACCCTGGAAAAAGTTGTTCTCATACCTTCGAGTTGGAATATTCCGGAAGTTATACCCCTGGAAAGTCTGAGTTGAAGTAACAAGCACAACCTGTAAAACGACAAAGGCTGCCCAATGGGGTGGCCTTTTTTTGGCCTCCCCCTGCCCTAAAGTACACAAAGGGGACTGTCCCTTTTGTGTACTTTTTATTGAAACTTTTTGCTAAAAATATTTGGAGGAATCAGATATTTTTTGTACCTTTGTAGCGTAAGAAATACAGGATAACAAGCGGGATATGGCGACCCGATGCAGTTCGCCACAGGATAACAAAACAATTTATAAACTTTTTGACATTATGGTACGTTATACTTTGTATCAGGACAACAGAAAGAATTCCACCACGCGTGGGATGTGGTATGGTCGAGCCAAGATGACTGGCGAGACGGGGTTGAACACGCTGGCTCAGCGTATCCAGCGCAACTGTACGGTGAAGCGCTCTGACGTGATGGCCGTATTGACCGAGCTGGTCGAGGTGATGCAGGACGAGCTGCAGGCTGGCCACAAGGTGAAGCTCGAAGGCTTCGGCAGTTTCAAGATCGGTTTGAACACGAAGGGTGCCGAGAGTGCCAAGCTGTTCACCGTGTCGAAGAACGTGAAGGGGCTGCATGTGCTCTTCCAGCCGGAGGTGAAGAAGAGTGCCGACGGCACCCGCGTGAAGACCTTCCTCAGCGGTGTCCAGGTGGCTGAGTACGAGAGCTACGACAAGCCTGAGGAAGAAGAGCCAGAGCCTTAAGCCTAAATGAAAGAAAGGTGTCCTCACGGACGCCTTTCTTTTTCTATTAACCAAAAAAATAATTTAATGAAACTTGGCTGCTTCACGCAGCGCTATGAGAACTTATGGTCTCTTTTTATTAATCACTAAAGTTCATTCTTTCGTTTCTGCCTTCGGTTCAGCCTTCTTGGCAGCAGGCTTCTTGGCGGCAGGTTTCTTGGCAGCAGCCTTCGGCTTTTCGAGTTGTGCACGGAGCTTGTCACTTTCCTTTTCCATCTTCTCCACCTTTGCCTGCAGGCGCTCGATTTCCTTGTCTTTCTGCTCGATTTCCTCACCCTGGTTGCGGATGGTGGTGAGCAGAGAGTTGAGTTCCTCGTTGTCGATTTCCTCTGGATAGAGGCTCTGCACGCGGCTCATGAAGTCGCCCAGGATATTCATGTAGTTGGTGAAGGCATCGAAAGGACTGCTGTAGATACCGCGGTCGAGACCTACGTTTGACGGTTTGGTGGTCATGAAGCGGAAGTTGTTGGATGCCTGCAGATAGTCCCAGTCCTGATTGATGCGCGGGTCGTTGGCGATGCGCACACGGTCGGCGATGCTGTAGAGCTTGTTGAAGGCTTCGCGCTGCATGGAGTTACCGAGCCAGCAGCTGACGTCGCGCTCTTCGTCAACCCATGAGAGGGTGTCGGGTACGTCGAGGTTGCCCACGCTCTTCATCTTCTGACAGATTTCGGTTGGTGTAGAGAAGGTGATGCCCTTAGCCTTTGCGCAAGCGGGGATGGCATGCAGGAAGTCGAGGATGTTGCTCGACAGCGGCTGTGCGATACCCAGTGCTGACAGCTCCATGAAGATGTTGATAATCTGTTCTTCTTCGGGCAGGTTGGCAATCTGATCGATATAGGTATCGGCGAAGAGTGGATAGCCTTCCCAGTCGCTGTTGTTGAAGCGCAGGGAGATGTCGTCGCTCAGGGTGACATCGCGCAGCAACAGCTTCAGGTTGGGAGCCATCGCGCAGTTATAGACATAGTGTGGCGACTTCCATCCGAGCACGTGCTTGGCACCTTCGGTGAGCATTCCCTTGAAGCCCATCTGTGATGCCTGCAGACCGATGTCGTCGCTATAGATCAAGGATGAGTTGCGCAGCACCTTCGGCTCCTGTCCGAAGAACTCCTTGATTTTCCTTACCTGCTTCTGTACGTCGGCAGAGAAGGCTTCCTCGTTGACCAATGAAGAGAGTCCGTGGCTGTAGGGTTCGGCAAGGAATTCCACGCAGCCCGTCTCGTTGAGTTCCTGCAACTTCTCCAACACCTGGGGTGCATGGAACTCCAACTGCTCCATACCCACACCTGAGAGCGAGAAGGCTACCTTGAAGTATTTGCCGTTCTCTTTGATCATTTGCTGCAGGGTGTTCAGCGCGGGCATATAGGAACGCTCGGCAATGTCACTAATGCTACGCTCGTTCTCGTAGTCATCATAGTAATAATGGTCGGTACCGATGTCGAAGAAACGGTAACGCTTCAGATGAATAATCTGATGTATTTCAAAATATAAGCAAATTGTTTTCATAAATTAAAGCCCACCCCCAGCCCCTCCCAAAAGGAGGGGAGTTTTTCCGGTTACTCTTGCTAAGGGTTCTGGGTCTCCATTTTTTAATTGTTAAACTTATAAATAATATCACGTATCTTTTATCTCTCCCCTTCCTTGGAAGGGGTTAGGGGGTAGGCCTTTCAAATCCACCCCATCGTTCTCATATAGAGTTCGCGTATCCATGCACCTACCTTCACCCAGGTAATCTGGTCAACCTCTTTCTTTCCTTCCTCCTGGAGATAGCGGAAGAGGCTTTCGTTGTGACAGATGGAATACATGGCATCGGCCAAGGCGTGGATGTCCCAGTAGTCAACCTTGATACAGTTGGTCAGGATTTCGGCGCAACCACTCTGCTTGGAGATGATTGTCGGCGTTCCACATTGCATAGCCTCCAGCGGAGAGATACCGAACGGTTCGCTGACCGACGGCATGACATAGACATCGGAGTCTTTCAGACATTCATATACCTGCTTGCCGCGCATGAATCCGGGGAAGTGGAAACGGTCGGCAATACCGCGTTCGGCTGCCAGGTAGATCATCTGGTCCATCATATCGCCACTACCGGCGAAGCAGAAACGCACGTTGCGGGTGCGGTGGAGCACCATATTGGCTGCCTCGACGAAGTATTCCGGTCCCTTCTGCATGGTGATACGACCGAGGAAGGTCACCACCTTTTCCTTGCCCGTATGGTCGGGACGCGGGATATCCTGCAGTTCCTGTCTCAGGGGATAAACGGCATTGTGCACGGTGAAGCACTTGCGGGGGTCTTGGTGGTAGTGGTTGATGACCGTCTGACGGGTCAGCTCAGACACACACATGATGCAGTCGGCATTGTCCATACCGTCTTTTTCGATGCCATAGACCGTTGGGCTCACCTTTCCACGAGAGCGGTCGAAGTCGGTAGCATGCACGTGGATGCAAAGGGGCTTGCCGCTCACATTCTTCGCGTGGATGCCGGCAGGATAGGTCAGCCAGTCGTGGGCGTGGATGATGTCGAACTCTTCCGTTCGTGCCACCACACCGGCGATAACTGAATAGTTGTTGATTTCTTCGTGCAGGTTGCCCGGATAGCCTCCGGCAAACTCCATACATCCCAGGTCGTTGACGTTCATATAGTTGAAGTCGGCATAGATATGGTCGCGGAGTTTGAAGTAGAGGTCGGGGTTCATGATATTGCCCACACGATGCTGCACATAGTCGCGGTCAACATCGCGCCAGGCGATAGGCACCGCATTCATGGCAATGATACGGGCTGCATGCTGCTCTTCATCACCAAAGGGATGCGGCAGACACAGCGTGATGTCGATGTCGCCCTGAGCCTTCAAGCCTTCTGAAATACCGTAATTGGCTGTGGCGAGTCCACCGAATACATGAGGAGGATACTCCCATCCAAACATTAATACTTTCATTCGCAGTTCCTCCTTATTTAATATTTATATTTCTCAAGCAGTTCGAGGGTACGAAGCACCTCACCTACATTCATCGCAAACGACATGCCACCACGTCCATGGAACGGCGGGTTGCCGTCGAACAGTTCGCTGATGGTTCCCAAGCAATGGTAGTTCATCTCGTCTTCATAGCCCACCAGGTGGCGTTCGATGAAGCTCAGGCGTGTACGTTTGTAGAGTTTCAGACAGGCTTCCATATAGAATCCGCCCAACCAAGGCCAGGCCGTTCCCTGATGGTAGGCATAGTCGCGCTGGGTCTGCGGACCGACATACATCGGATTGTAGCCGCCACTCTTCGGTGAGAGCGAGCGCAAGCCCTTCGGTGTCAGCAGTTCGCGTGTACAGATATCGAGCACACTCTTCTTCTGCTGCTGGTTCAATGGTGAATAGTCGAAGGCAACGGCGAAAATCATGTTCGGACGAACACTCCAGTCTATCATATTGCCATCGACATAGTCGTAGAGATAACCGTATTCGTTCAGGAAGGTATCAACGAACGAGGCACCTGCCAGTTCAGCACGCTTCTCCAAATCCTCGGCTACCTTCGACTTGTTCAACTCGGCAGCGATATTGGCAGCAAACTTCAAGGCATTGTACCACAAAGCGTTGAACTCAACAATAAATCCGGTACGGGGCACAACAGGACGACCATTGGCGGTGGAGTTCATCCACGTAACAGCCTTGTCGCGACCTTCCGTGCGAACGAGTCCGTTCTCTTCTACCGTCAGATTCGGATGCTTGCCGGCTTTCAGGTAGTCGATGATATCGAGCACGAGCTTGCCATACAACTTCAGACAACGCTCCTTGCCGGCTTCCTTCGCATACTGCTGGATGGCCCAGATACACCACATCGGCACGTCTGGCTGCTCCATCTCGTATATCTTGCCCGTCTTGGGCTTGCCTTCCATAAACTGGCGGAGTTCCTTTTCTGCCGTCTGCATCACCAGCTCGAAGTAGTCTTGCTCCTCGATGGAGAGCGTCAGACCGGGCAGCGCAATAAAGGTGTCGCGGGCACGGCACTTGAACCAAGGATAGCCTGCCAGCAGATAGCGCTCGTCTTTCTTCGTGCGGATATGGAACTGATGGGCGGCATTGACCAGACAATGGAAGAAGGTGTCGCGCGGATTGCGCTGGCTCACCTCCTCGTCGAAGAGTTTCTTCAAACCGCTCGTCTTGATTTCTGAAGTGGAAGCGGCGAAGACGACACTCTCGCCCTTCTTGATTTTCAACTCGAAGTAGCCGGGTACATATAAATCTTCATTGGAAGCATAGCCGCGCTCCTGCTCCTTCGGATATTCCACACCACGATACCAGTCGGGCTGGAAGATAAACTCGTTTTTCTTGGAGAATTGCATGTAGAGGTCGGGATAACCGGCATACATACAGGTCTTGATACCGTTGTCAACTGCCTGATATTCACGGCTTGCCGTAGAATTCTCATGGGTGAACTGACGAACGCTGCGGAACGCCAGGAACGGACGGAAACGCAAGGTTGTTGCCGAATGGGCATCGACCAGCGTGTAACGGATCAATAAGCGGTCTTCATAATGTTGGAAAAGAATTTCCTTCTTCAAAACAACACCACCTACTCGGTAAAGGGTTGTGGGTACTTTGTCACAGTCAAACTCTCGGATGTACTTGTGACCATTAGGACTGTAGTTGTTGCCCTGATACTTGTGGAGTCCAAGATTGAATTCTGCACCATGCTGGATGACGGTCACGTCAAACGAACTCAGCAGCACGTGGTTTTCGTCGTCCAGCTCAGGAACGGGAACGACCAGCAAACCATGATACTTTCTGATGTTGCAGTCTACAATCGTTGAGCAAGAGTAAGCTCCGGAACGGTTGGTACGAAGCAACTCCTTAGGCAAGGACTCCTGAAGATTAGTCATCAGAGCCTTCTCGAATCGTAGGTAACTCATACTTTTTTAAGGTTTACAATTATTTGGTTTTTTTACTTGTTGATTGTTCAAGGTTTTTGCAAGATTTACACTTGACCCTCCAAAAGTACAAATAAAAAAACAGACGACAAAATTTTGCTGTCTGTTTTTTATCAAAACGCCGTTTTTTCTTAATTTTTCAAGAAAAAACTACATAAATTTACAATATCCTCCCCCCTCGGGGGAGATAGTGGGGGGTCACTTACTCCTTCTCTTCCCCCTCGGGGGAGCCAGAGGGGGGTCTTCTACGACGGAATCAAGAAGTTCAGCACCTCCGGTTCTACCGTCACGCGGAACTTGCCGACAGGAGCACCACTCATCAGACGGCCATCGACACCCACCATTGCACGCTCTGCTTCGAAGAACTCCACCTCACGGGTACGGTAGGGATGCACACTCTTATGGTTGAGAAATTTTCCTTTGAGGAACAGATAGAAGCCTTCAAACAACTGGGTCATCTCTGGATGATAAACCACCGACACGTCCAACAGTCCGTTGTACGGATTGGCATTAGGCGTCTGACCATAGCCGGAAGCGTTGCCCACACAAACGGTCATCACCTTGCGCTTGACTTCGTCGCTGTTGATTTTCAGATGCATGCGATAATCCAACCGCTGGAAAATCATCAGGAGAAATGAGAAGATGAACGACAAGGTGCGCGAACCCAGAATATGGCGCGTCTGACGGCGCAGGTTCATAATGGCTGCCACCAAACCCACATTCACACAGTTCAGGAAGTAGCGATGACAGTTCTCACCTTTCTTATTGGCATAGCGGATACAGCCGAGGTCTATCTTGCGCACACGACGCTTCTTCAACCAGGCTACGGTCTGCTCTACCTCACCCTCCTTGAAGCCCCAGTAATGGGCAAAATCGTTCATCATACCATTGGGAATGACACCCAGCGTAATCTGATTGCGCGTCTGTTGATCTACCTGCATCAGACAGTTGACGGCATCGTTCAGCGCAGAGTCGCCGCCGGCGATGACAATTGTCTTATATCCGTTGTTAATCATCATCTTCACCAGTCGCTCTACGCCGCTGGTGTGCTCACATTGCACGAAGTCGTAATCCACACGGCAATCGCGCAACGCTGCCTCGATACGTTCCCAACGCTTTTTCGGATTATTGATAATCCCACCTTTCGGGCAATACAAAATGCCCCAACGCTTTGATGTGTCCATAACGGTTCGTATATTTCTTTTCTTGAAGCCTCCGACTATTTAAGCCTCTATAATTCTTTTTACTTTTTCTTCCATCGGCAGCATCGCATCTATCCAATGGATTTGGAAACCGCGACGCTCCATGCCTCGGAACCACGTCATCTGCCGCTTGGCAAACTGGTGGATGGCGATTTCCAACTGACGGAACATCTCGTCGTAGGAGAGTTTGCCCGTCACATATTCTGTCACATATTTATATTCCAATCCATAATAGATCAGGTCTTCTGCGGGAATGCCCCTGTCGAGCAAGCCGCGTATCTCTTCCACCATTCCGTCGGCAAGG